>Ga0075471_10002645_pt1 | contig 11684 bp, 10 predicted proteins | sample DEB19_08_DNA_2_FD_74787 | JGI IMG/M metagenome (GOLD analysis project Ga0075471, IMG submission 74787) | Aqueous microbial communities from the Delaware River and Bay under freshwater to marine salinity gradient to study organic matter... | ecosystem: Environmental > Aquatic > Marine > Coastal ... | reverse complement strand
GATCCTGCCGCACACGGCCGACGAGGCGTGGCGTGCGCTGCACGGCGCCGATGCGCGGAGCGTGGCGTTCGAAGCACACGCGCCGTTCGCCTTCGCGGCGCATCCGGCGTGGCCGGCGGCGCTGGCCGCGCGCGAGGCCGCGCTGAAGGCGCTCGAGGAGGCCAAGGCGACGGGCATCGAGAACCCGCTCGACGCGGGGCTGGTGATCCCCGATCCGGACGGTGCGCTCGCGCCGTTCGCGGCGGAGATGGCGGACCTGGCCGGCGCGAGCCGTGCGCGTCTCGACCGGGCGGCGATGGCCGTGGCGGTCGAGGACCTCCGCGAGGCGCCGCGCTGCGAGCGCAGCCGCAAGCGCGACGGCACCGTGCGGATGCGCGCGGACGGCGGGATGCTCAGCGACCGCGACGCGGCCGCCGTGGGCGTCAGCTGACCTTCGACCCCGGCTTCACCGGCTTCTCGACCGTGACGACGATGACGTCGCGCAGGTCGGCGCCCGGCTTGGCGTCGGCGGCGGGCGCCGCGCCCTCGCGCAGGTCGCTCGCGGCGAGCACCATTCCCTGGCTCACCTCGCCGCGCAGCATGCGCGGCTCGAGGTTGGCGACGATCACCACCTGCCTGCCGACGAGCTGCTCGGGGGCGTACCACGCCTTGATGCCGGCGCACACCTGGCGGCCGGCGGGCGTCCCGTCGTCGAGCGTGAGCTTCAGGAGCTTGTCGGCGTTCGGGTGCGGCTCCGCGCGAACGACGGTGGCGACGCGCAGGTCGAGCTTGGCGAAGAGCTCGTAGGGGATGTTCGGAAGGGCCTCGGGCTGGGCGGGGGCGGCGGGTGCGGTCATCGGCGGGTCCTCGGCGGGCGGGTCAGAAGCTTGGCGCGGCGGGGGTGGTCACGCGGTCCGTCCCGTCTGGGTTGGCCACGGCGTAGCCGAGGCGCTTCTCCATCGACTCCCGGCCGAACGCGCGCGCGAGGTCGGGCTCCGGCTCGTCCTGCATGATGGCCGGGTACAGGCGGCCCTGGGTGGCGAGCGCGCCGTAGTCCTCCGCGTAGAGCGGGGTGACGTCGTTGATGCGGACCACGAGCACGGCCCGCTTGGGCTCCACCGCGACGACGACGATGCGGTCGCTGTCGGGGAGCGTGCTGATGACCGCGCCGGCCGGCAGCGCCAGCGCCCGGCGAACGACGGCACGGATCGCGTCGGCGTCGGAACCGACCTTCGGCAGCGACCCCGGCAGGCGGAAGCCCACCTGGTTCAGCGTCTGGACGTTGGCGAGGTGCACCATCGGGGCCGGCTGCACGCTGGAGAGGTAGGGGGTGGCGAACTGGGCAAGCCCCTGGGTCGCCGCCTGGCGGGCGAGCTCGTCGGTCATGCCGGCGAGCTTCTCGTACCGGGCCTGGATCTCGGCATCGCGCGTCACGGCCGCGCGCACCTCGTCGAGCGAGGCGGGCGCGTGCGCCTTCTCGACCGCCGTGATCCGCCATGCGACGACGTCGTCGCCGGGCGTCAGGGCCACCGGCCCGATCACGCCGGGCTGGATGGGCAGGCGCGACTCGGGATCGAATGCCCGCATCGCGCGCGCCATGGCGCCGATTCCCATCGGGCGGCCGTACTCGGAGGCGATGGCCGTGCCGACCACCGGCGTGCCCTCGATCGCCGTCGGGGTCATCCAGCCGCCGCCGTCGGCGACCTGCGGGGTGCCCACCGAGAATCGCTGCGCGAGCTCGGCGGCGAGCGCCTTCAGCGCGGGCTGCCGGTCCTTCCAGCCCTCGGGCAGCTTCGCCATGCCGCCCTCGACCGGGATGTCCTTCATCTGAGTGCGGTTCCAGTCGCGGACGAAGCCCGCGATCCGCTCGGCGCGTTCCTTCACCAGCCGGCGCTCGACCGCGTCGCGCACCTTCGGGGCATAGGCCTCGTACGACGGCGGCGGTGCGCCGGGCGCGAGCTCCGCGTCGGTGACGCCGAAGGCCTTCGGGTCGCGGCGGAACTCCTTGCGCAGCTCGACCGGGCCGAGCGCGGGGTCGCTCGCCAGGCTGGCGAGGATGTCGCGCGACGGGACGACGAGCCACTCCAGCTGCACGCGGTCGGGGATGCGGTAGCCGATGCCGCCCGGGCCCGCGCCCTCGAGGTGGTCCTTGCCGGCCTCGAAGAGCCTGGCGAGGCGCTCGTCGCCCGGAGGGTCGATCGGCAGTGCCTTGGTGGCGACGGCCCCGTCGAGGACGACGACGTCGCACGAGGCGTTGGTCAGCATCTCGCGCGCGGCCTCGCGCATGCGGGCGTCGGAAAGCCGGCGGTTGCCGACGGAGAGGCCGACCAGGCGCTCCACGCCGCGCAGGTTCGCCAGGGTGTCGAGCACCACCTGCGGCTGCTGCCTCGCGGAGGAGGCCAGCTGCATGAGGAGGTCATCCGGCTTGGTGCCCGACCGGGCGGCGGTCTCGTCGAGCATCGTCCGCCCGTCGCCCGCGCCGCCGACCAGGCCGGAGTCGCGTGCTTCCTTGACGAGGAGCCACCAATGCTCCGGCGACTTCGAGGCGCCGAGCCGGCCGACCACGGGGCCGCCCATCACCTCGAGCACCGCCAGCTGCGCGCGCATGTCCTGCAGGTCGCCGAGGGTGAGGGTGGTGCCGTCGGCCGTCCGCGCCCACGCGGTGTCCGAGGAACCTCCGCCTCCGCGCGAGCACTGCGTGACCGCCGTCGGGGCCAGGAAGACGATCAGGAGCAGCACGCTCACCGCGGCGAGGATCTGCCTGTTGTAGGTCTGCAGCTTCTTGATCATGGCGAGGGGGCAAGTCTACGGGAGCGGCCCAAAAAGGGCCGGAGCGCGCCGCGGGGGCGCGCTCCGGGGTCCGTGCTCCGGGATCGTCGGGGCGGGGCGCGGCGGCGCGTCCCGCCGCGGGTTCAGCGGTAGAACTCGACGATCAGGTTGGTGTTGACGTCGAAGGGGATCTGGTCCGAGGTGGGCATGGTGAGCACCTTGGCACGCAGTTCCGCGGGGTTGACCTCGATCCAGCCCGGCACCTGGTGGCCCTGGAGGCTCTCCATGTGCTCGCGGCAGGTCTTGTGCAGCTTCTCCTTGATGGTCACGACGTCGCCGACCTTCACCGAGAAGCTCGGGCGGTCGACCTTGGCGCCGTTGACGCGCACGCTGCCGTGGGCCACCAGCTGGCGCGCCGCCCAGATCGAGCGGACGAAGCCCGCGCGGCGGACGACGTTGTCGAGGCGACGCTCGAGGAGCTGCAGCAGCACCTCGCCGGTGTTGCCCTTGGTGCGGCCGGCCTCTTCCATGTAGCGGCGGAACTGGCGCTCGAGCACGTTGTAGTGGTAGCGCAGCTTCTGCTTCTCGTCCTTGCGGATCCCGTAGGGCTTCACCCGCTTGCCGCGCAGGCCGTGCGGCCCGGGGGGCGTCAGCGCACGCTTGGCGGTGTGCTTGGGGAGATCGGCGATCGGCACGCCGACGCGACGGGAGAGCTTGACCTTGGGACCGAGATAGCGAGCCATTCGTGGACCTGGATTCTCTTGCCTGCAGTGCTGCCGGACACGGGTCCGGCGGGCCTCCGCGCCTGCGGAGGGGAACGGAGGAGTAGACCACAATCCGCCGTCCTTCGCAACGACCTGAGGCGGCGCGCGCGCCTCGCGGGCGGCGGGATTCTCGGACGCGTTCAGTACGCGCGGCGCTCGTCGCCGGCGCGCCAGCGCAGGAACGCGGTGTTGAGCACCTTGATCCCGCCGGGCGTGGGGTAGTCGCCGGTGAAGTACCAGTCGCCCGTGAAGCGCGGCATCGCGGCGCGAAGCCCGTCGACGGACTGGTACAGCACGTCGAGCCGCCCTCGCCAGGGCAGCCCCGGCGCGCGGATCAGCTCGCCGACCTTTGCCCCGATCTCGTCGAGGCTGAACGGCTCGTAGATGGCGCGCACCTCGTTGCGCATCCGCTCGGGCGGCAGGTTCGCCTGGGCGCGGCAGCGCTCCTCGACCTCCGCCAGGACGGACTGCCGGCCGCGTTCGGCAAGCAGCGCCACCGCGGCCTCGAAGGCGATGAAGCGCCCGAGCTGGCTCATGTCGATCCCGTAGCAGTCGGGGTACCTGATCGGCGGGGCGCTGCTGGCGATCACGATGCGGCCCGGCTCGAGGCGGGAGAGCATCGTCACCACCGAGTCGCGCAGCGTGGTGCCGCGCACGATCGAGTCGTCGACGACCACCAGGGTGTCGCCCGGGCGGACGGTGCCGCGGGTGATGTCGTAGACGTGGCTGACGAGGTCCTTGCGGGCGCTGTCGGAGGAGATGAAGGTCCGCAGCTTCTGGTCCTTGGTGGCCACCTTCTCGGCGCGGATGCGCGGGTAGGCAAGCCTCCGGATGTCGTCCTCGCCCAGCGTGCCGGCGCGGAGCAGGGCGCACATCCCCTCGGCGGACCGCTCGGCGACCAGCCGCTCGAGCTCCTGCAGGAGCCCGAGGTAGGCGGTCTCGCTGGTGTTCGGGATGTAGCCGAAGACGGTGCGCTCGATGTCCCACTCGACCGCGTCGAGGACGCGGCGCGCCAGCTCGCGGCCGAGTGCCTTGCGCTCCTCGTAGATGTCGGGGTCGTTGCCGCGGCTGAAGTAGATGCGCTCGAAGGTGCACTGCCGCCCGGGAGCGGGTGCCAGGACGCGCGTGACCGCGTGCGTCCCGTCGGCCTTCATGGCCAGGACGTGGCCGGGCGGCAGCTCCTCGACGTCGCGGGGCGCGATGCCGAAGGCCGCGGCGAGCGCCGGGCGTTCGCTTGCCACCGCGATGGCCTCGGGCGTGCGCACCCAGAACGCCGGGCGGATGCCGGCGGCGTCGCGGAGCACGAAGGCGTCGCCGTTGCCGAGCATGCCGCCGAGGACGAAGCCGCCGTCGAAGGACTCCGCGGTGCGCAGGACGCGCGGCAGGTCGATCTGGCGGGATACCTCCTGCGCCAGCTCGTCTCCGTCGAGGTTGCGGAAGCTGCCGGGTCCGGAGGTCGACGCCAGGAAGTCGTGCTCGCGGTCGAGGGAGTGGCCGATCTTCTCGAGCACCACGCCGGTGTCGGCGTCGCCGATCGGGTGGATGCCGTAGGACACCAGGCGGTCGAAGAGCTCGGCGGCGTTGGTCAGGTTGAAGTTCCCCGCCAGCGCCAGGTTGCGGCTGGCGACGCTGCTTCGCCGCAGGTAGGGGTGGCAGAGGTCGGTGCCGTCGCCGGAGTGGGTGCCGTAGCGCAGGTGCCCGAGCAGGACCTCGCCGAGGAACGGCAGGCGCCGCTTCAGCTCGACCGGGTGCATGCGGCGCAGCTCGTCGGCGCCGAGCCGCTGCGCGGGACCGAGGGCCTTGGCGAAGATGCGCTCGACGGGCGAGCGCTTGGCGCTCCGCAGCCGGTCGATGAACTGGTCGCCCGGGGGCATGCCGCGCCGCACGACCGCGATGCCGGCGCCGTCCTGCCCGCGGTTGTGCTGCTTCTCCATCAGGAGGTACAGCCGGCGCAGCGGCCACAGCGGGTCGCCGAGCTCCGACTGGAACCACTCGATCGGCTTGAGGAGCCGGATCATGGCCAGGCCGCATTCGTGGGTGAGGCGGTCGCCCATGGGTCCGAGGGGGAGAGCGTAGCGGCCCCGCCCGCGCGGCAGGCGCGTGGGATCAGGGCATCCGCGGGCTCACGCGTCGAACAGCGTGGCGTGCTCGGCGCGCGCGGCCACCTCGACCGTGCGGGTGGGCACGTGCTGGCCGGAGACGACGAGGCGTGGGGCAAGTGCCGGTGCGCGTTCCGTCCACAGCCGCTCGACGATCGACGGGCAGTTGCACTGCCGGGAGAGGTGCAGCAGCACGACGGCGCCGAGCGGGTGCAGGCGGTCGACCTCGACGGCAAGCGACAGCGCCTGCTCGTTGGAGAGGTGGCCGCTTCCGCCCATGATCCGGTCGATCAGGTACGGCGACCGTCCCGAGGCGCGCTGCAGCGGGGGGTCGTAGTTGCTCTCGAGCAGCAGGACATCGGCGCCGGCCAGGAACTCCGCGAGCCCGCGGGTGGCCCGCCCGCAGTCGGTGGCGTGCGCGGCGACGCGCGTGCCGCCGCGGATGCGGAAGGCGGTCGAGCCGAGCGAGTCGTGCGGGAGCGGGAATGCCTCGAAGGAGAGTCCGCAGCGCCCGAAGGCGCCGGGCTCCTCGTCGATCCATGCGGGCAGGTAGCCCATCGACGCGACGGCCGCGGCGTGGCGCGGCCGGACGACGAGCCGGGGGCCGGCGAGTCCCCCGAGTGCGCGCGTCCACCCGGAATGCAGGTGGTCCGAGTCGGGGTGCGTCAGCACCACCGCGCCCACGTCGGCGGGCCGGAACCCGGCCGATTCCATGCGCCGGCGCGTCTCGCGCGGCGAGAAGCCCACGTCGAGCAGCACGATGCCGCCGGGGCCCTCGACCAGCGTGCAGTTGCCGGAGCTGCCGGATCCGAGCACGCAGACGCGCATGGCGGCGGCGCTCACTCGTCCGCGGCGGCGGCGGCCGTCCCGCGGCCGGTGCGGCCGACGCCGTGGCAGATGCCGCGCGTGGTGGCGCGCATGAAGGCCACGCACTCGGCGATGGCGGGCTCGGCGATGCGTTCCTCGAGCAGCGGGATCGCCTGCTGCGGCGTGGCGCCGCTGCGGTAGATCGTCTTGAATGCCCAGCGCACCGCGTCGACCGCCTCGCGGCCGGCACCCGACCGGCGCAGGCCGACCAGGTTGATGCTGGCGACGAGGTTGTTGGCGGTGGCCGTGAACCAAGGGGGCAGGTCGAGCCCGAGGCCGATCGCGCCGCTCACGAACGACCCGCGCCCAAGCCGGACGAACTGGTGGATCGCGGTCAGGCCGCCGATGATCACCCGGTCCTGGACCTCGACGTGCCCGGCGAGGACGCAGCCGGACGCGAAGATGCAGTTGCTGCCCACGGTGCCGTCGTGACCGAGGTGGGTGTTGGTCATCCAGTAGTTGGAGTCGCCGACGCGCGTGGGGCGGTCGGACTTCCCGCGGTGGACGGTGGCGCCCTCGCGGAAGACGTTGCGGTGGCCGATGACGCAGCCCGGGCCCGCAGCGTTCGGGTCGACCCCGAGGTCCTGCGGCGCGAACCCGAGGCAGGTGTTGGGGTAGAGGACGTTGCCGTCCCCGAGGCTGATGGGTCCGTTCAGGACGGCGCGGGCGACCAGGCTGCACCCGGCGCCGATCCGAACCGGGCCCACGGTGCCGAGCACCATGCAGCCGGGGCCGACGACGGTGTCGGGGCCGATCTCGACGTCGCCCTCCACGATGGCCGTGGGATGGACGGTGGCGCTTGGGTGGATCCTCGTGCCGGAAGGCGAGGAACGCGCGGTCAGGCTCATGCCGGGAGTGTATTGCCGACCCGCGCCGCGGAGGCGCCCGGCACGTTCGCGCGGTCGTCGCGGTTGGCGCGGCCGACGCCGTGGCAGATGCCGCGCGTGGAAGCCGAAAGGAACCGCAGGTAGTCGGCGACGACCTCGTCCTCACGCCGCTCCTCGAGCGAGGGAATGGCCTGCTGCGGCGTTCGGTCCTCGCGGTAGAGGGCGTCGAACACCCACTGCACCGACGCCACCATGCGGTCCGTGGCCCCGGCCTTGTGCAGCCCGTCGAGGTTCACGGACGTCGCGGCGTTGATCGACGTGCACACGAACCACGGCGGCAGCCCGGTCGTGAACCCGGCGGTGTCGGCGACGACCGAGCCGTGCCCGGCCCGCGCGAACTGGTGCATCGCGCTCATGGCGCCGACGGTCACGTCGCGCTCGAGGTGCACGTGCCCGCCGAGCACCGAGCCCGCGCCGATCGTGCAGCCGTCGCTCACCTCGCCGTCGTGGCCGAGGTGCGAGTTGGCCATCCAGTGGGTGGAGCTGCCGATCCGCGTCGGCTCGGCGGTCTTGCCGCGGTGGACGGTGGCGCCCTCGCGGAACACGTTGCGGTCGCCGATGACGCAGCCGGACCCGCCCTTCGAGGAATCGAACCCGAGGTCCTGCGGCGCGAAGCCGAGGCAGGCGTTCGGATAGAGGACATTCCCGCTTCCGAGGGCGAGCGGCCCGTTCAGGGTGACGTTCGCGACCAGGGTGCAGTCGGCGCCGATCGAGACCGGGCCCGCGGTGCCGAGCACGAGGCAGCCGGGGCCGATCGTGCATCCGGGACCGACGTCGACGTCGCCGTCGAGGATCGCCCCGGGGTGGACGGTCGCGCTTGGATGGATCCGGATTCCCCGTGGGGTGCCGATCGGGGAAGCCTGCATGACGCGAGTGTATGGAGCCCACCCGGGAGCGCTACCTTGGGACGCGGTGGATTCCCCGGATTCCGAGCGATTCGCCGTGCTGGACATCGGCGCGATGGCCTACGGCCCCGCGCTCGAACTGCAGCGCACGCACCACGCGGAGGTGCTGGCAGGCCGCGCGCAGGGCGTGGCGCACCGCGTGCTGCTCGTCGAGCATCCGCCCACGATCACGGTCACGCGCCGGCCGGACGCAGCCTCCCACGTGCTGGCCGGGGCGGAGGCGCTGGCTGCCGCGGGCGTCGAGCGCTGCGACACCGACCGGGGCGGCGACGTGACCTACCACGGCCCGGGGCAGGCGGTCGTCTACCCGATCGTCGACCTGCAGCGGCTGGGTCTGGGGATCCACGCGTACATCCGGGCGCTCGAGCAGGCGGCCATCGAGACGTGCGCCGCGTGGGGGCTCGGCTGTGGCCGCGAGCCGGGGGCGACCGGCGTGTGGACCATGGCCGCGCCCGGGCGGCCGGCGCGCAAGGTGGCGGCGATCGGCGTGCGCGTCTCGCGCGGCGTGACGATGCACGGCATCGCGCTCAACGTGTCGCCCGACCTGTCTCACTTCGGGCTGATCGTGCCGTGCGGCCTGCACGGCCGCGAGGTGACCAGCATGCGCGCCGAGCTGGGCGATGCCGGCCCGCCCGCCCGCGAGGCGGGGCGACGGCTGGCCGACGAGGTGGCGCGCGCGCTGGGCGCGGCGGCCGTCACTCGTCCTTGAGCGAGAGTTCCTTCATCACCTCGGCGGTGATGTCGACGGCCTCGGGGTAGCGCAGGAAGGTGCGCACCTGCACCTGGAGCATGGCGTCGGCGGGGCTCGAGACGTCGAAGGGCTGCGCGGTGGGCACGAAGCGGAGCACCAGGTCGACCTTGGTGCGCTCGCCGACCACGTCGACCGCCGCGGTCATCTCGCGGTAGGCCTTCTCGATCTGCTCGGCCTGCAGCTTGCCCAGGCTGTCGCCGGTCTCCTTGCGGAAGGCCTCGACCTCCTTGAAGAACGACTCGACCTCGGCACGGCCGGCCTCGAAGTCGGGGCTCTTCGGGTCGAGGTCCTTGTACTTGGCCTCGAGCTCCTGGAAGCGCTTGCGGAACTCCTCGTCCTTGCCCTTGGCGGCCTCCTCCAGGCGCTTGCGCTCCTCCTCGAAGCGCTCGCTGCGCAGCAGGAGCTTCATCACCTTGTCGCTGTTGACCGCACCCACCGACCAGATGCGCGCGGTCGGCTGCTCGCCGAAGGCCACGTGCCCGTCGACCATGCGGAGCTTGACGTCGTCCGCCGGCCGGGTGCCGGCGAGCAGGGCGATGGCGGCGGCGGCGGCGACGGCGGCGGGAAGGGCGCGGCGGGCGAGCGTGTTCATGGCCCGGATCGTAGCCGGGCGCCCGGCTCAGTCGCCCTGGTCGAGGATGGCCATGAAGGCCTCCTGCGGGATGGACACGGTGCCGATCTGCTTCATGCGCTTCTTGCCGGCCTTCTGCTTCTCGAGCAGCTTGCGCTTGCGGCTCACGTCGCCGCCGTAGCACTTGGCGATGACGTTCTTGCGCATCGACTTGATGCTCTCGCGGGCGATGATCTTGCCGCCGATCGCCGCCTGCAGCGGGATCTCGAACTGGTGGCGGTCGATCTGCTCCTTGAGCTTCTGCAGGATCTGCCGGCTGCGGTGCTCGGCGAAGTCGCGGTGGCAGATGAGGGCGAGCGCCTCGACCGCGTCGCCGTTCACCAGGATCTGCACCTTCACCAGGTTGTCGGCGCGGTACGAGGTGATCTCGTAGTCCATGGTGCCGTAGCCGCGCGTGACGCTCTTCAGCTTGTCGTAGAAGTCGTAGATGATCTCGGCGAGCGGAAGCTCGTAGACGAGCATCTGCCGGTCCTCGCCGATCGCCACCTGGCTCTGGAAGATGCCGCGCCGGGCGTCGCACAGCTTCATCAGGTCGCCGATGTTGTCGTTGGGGCAGATGATCTCGATCTTGACGATCGGCTCGCGCACCTCGAGCACCGTGCCCATGTCGGGCAGGTCGGCGGGGTTGTGGATCTCCAGCTCGCTGCCGTCGTGCAGCACCACGCGGTAGCTCACCGTCGGCGCGGTCTGCACGATGCTGACGTTCCCCTCGCGCTCGAGCCGTTCCTGGACGATGTCCATGTGGAGCAGGCCCAGGAAGCCGCAGCGGAACCCGAAGCCGAGCGCCTCGGAGTGCTGGGTCTCGTAGGTGAAGCTGGCGTCGTTGATGTGCAGCTTCTCGATCGCCTCGCGCAGCGCCTCGAAGTCGGCGCGCTTGCCCGTGCCCTCCTCGTCGGTGGCGGGGTAGAAGTCGCAGAAGACCATCTGCTTCGGCTCCTCGTAGCCGGGGAGCGGCTCCGAGGCGGGGTCGTTCTCGAGCGTGACGGTGTCGCCGACGCGCACGTCCGCGAGGCTCTTGATGCTCGCGCACAGGTAGCCCACCTGCGCGAAGTTGAGCTCCTTCATCTTCTGCGGGAAGGGCGTGTTGCGCCCGAGGTCGATCACGTTGAACGTGCGCCCCGAGCCCATCATGCGGATCTTGTCGCCGACGCGGATGCGCCCGTCGAAGACCCGGATGTAGACCACGACGCCGCGGTACTCGTCGTACTTGCAGTCGAAGATCAGGGCCCGCAGCTGCGGCACGCGCTGCTCGGGCGGGGAGGGCAGCTTCTCGACGATCCGGTCGAGGAGCTCGTTGATCCCGCGGCCGCTCTTGGCGCTCACCTGGAGGCAGTCCTCGGCGGGCAGGCCGAACACCTGCTCGACCTCCATGGCCACCTTGTCGGGGTTGGCCGCGGGGAGGTCGATCTTGTTGATGACCGGGATCAGCGTCAGGTCGTTGGCGACGGCGAGGTAGGCGTTGGCCACCGTCTGCGCCTGCACGCCCTGGGTGCTGTCGACCACCAGGATCGCGCCCTCGCAGGCCTTGAGCGCGCGGCTGACCTCGTAGGTGAAGTCGACGTGCCCCGGCGTGTCGATGAAGTTCAGCTCGTAGTCTTCGCCCCGGTAGCGGTGGGTCACCGTGACGGCGGACGCCTTGATGGTGATGCCGCGCTCGCGCTCGAGGTCCATCGAGTCCAGGAGCTGGGCCCGCGCCTCGCGCTCGCTCACCGCCTTGGTGGCCTGCAGCAGCCGGTCGGCCAGCGTGCTCTTGCCGTGGTCGATGTGGGCGATGATGGAGAAGTTGCGGATGCGCACGGGAAAGTCCCGAAGTCTAGCGCGGCCGGGGGGGAGCCGAACCGCACTCGGGGCAGGCAGGCGGCGGCTGCGGGCCCAGGAGGTGCCCGCACGCGATGCAGGTGTGGTGGCCGCGCGCGCAGAGCGCGGCACGGACGAAGGGGATGTAGCTGCGGCGCATCGCCACCCAGAACGCCCAGTGCTGGAGCAGGAAGTAGAGGACGAACAGGCAGATGCCGATGACGAGCCCTGCGCG
>Ga0075471_10002644_pt1 | contig 11685 bp, 9 predicted proteins | sample DEB19_08_DNA_2_FD_74787 | JGI IMG/M metagenome (GOLD analysis project Ga0075471, IMG submission 74787) | Aqueous microbial communities from the Delaware River and Bay under freshwater to marine salinity gradient to study organic matter... | ecosystem: Environmental > Aquatic > Marine > Coastal ... | reverse complement strand
GCTTCGCCGACGACGACATCGTGTTGCTCGCCGGCAGCACACAGGCTCCCGAGGAGCGGCTCGCCGTCGAGACGTTCCTGGCGCTCCGCGAGAGGCATCCGCGGCTACGGCTCGTGATCGTGCCGCGGCACGTCGAGCGTACCGCCGAGATCGCCGCGATTCTCGACGGCGTCGGCATCGCCTGGTCGGCGCGGAGCCGACTGGCCGACGCGGCGACGCTGCCCGCGGGCCACGTGCTTCTGGTCGACACGACCGGCGAACTTGGCTGGTGGTGGGGCACGGCCGCGATCGCCTTCGTCGGCGGCAGCCTCGACGGCAAGCGTGGCGGCCAGAACATGCTCGAGCCCGCGGCCTACGGAGCGGCCGTCTCCTTCGGGCCTCACACGCGGAACTTCCGCGACGAGGTCCAGAGGCTGCTCGCGGCCGACGCGGCCGTGGTGGTCGCAGACGGCCCCGCCCTCACGACCTTCGCGGCGAAATGTCTCGACGACCCCGACTGGGCCGCCGCGCTCGGCGGCAATGCGGCCCGATTCGTCGCCTCCCAGCGGGGGGCCGTCGCCGCCACGGCCCGGATGATCCTCGAGCGGCTGCCGGATGCCGCCAAAGCCCGGCCGGCGGCCGGATGACAGGGCGAGCGGGTTGCCGTTCCTCCTGCCGTCCTCATAATGCGGGTTCAGCCCGGCCGGATCGCCGGCCACACCGTTTTCCACCACCCCATCACGCACGAGGCTCCTGCCGTGGCACAAGGCAAGTATCTGTTCACCAGTGAATCGGTCAGCATGGGTCACCCGGACAAGTTGGCCGACCAGATTTCCGACGGCGTGCTCGACGCCTACCTCGCGCAGGATCCCCGGAGCCGCGTGGCCTGCGAGACGATGGTGACCACCGGCCTGGCCGTGATCGCCGGCGAGATCACCTCCCAGGGCACGATCGACTACCAGCAGGTCGTCCGCAACGTGATTCGCGACGTGGGCTACACCGACGACGAGATGGGCATCGCCGCCGACACCTGCTCCGTGCTCGTCGCCGTCGGCAAACAGTCGGGCGACATCGCCATGGGCGTCAACGAAGACGACGCGAAGGGCAAGGACATCGGCGCCGGCGACCAGGGCCTGATGTTCGGCTACGCCTGCAACGAGACCCCGGAGCTGATGCCGCTCCCGATCGCCCTCTCGCACCGGATTCTCAACCGGCTCACCGAGGCCCGGCAGAAGGGCGAGGTCGACTGGCTCCGCCCCGACTCCAAGAGCCAGGTGACGGTCGAGTACGAGGGCAACAAGCCGATCCGCATCGACACCGTGGTGGTCTCCACGCAGCATGCTCCCCACGTGTCGAACGAGGAGATCCGCGCGTTCATCGTCGAGAAGATCGTCAAGCCGCTGCTGCCGAAGGAGCTCGACACCTCGGACATCACCTACCACATCAACCCCACGGGCCGGTTCGTGGTGGGCGGGCCGCACGGCGACTGCGGCCTCACCGGCCGGAAGATCATCGTCGACACCTATGGCGGCTGGGGTCGCCATGGTGGCGGCGCGTTCTCGGGCAAGGATCCGACGAAGGTCGACCGCAGCGCCGCCTACATGGCCCGACACGTGGCCAAAAACATCGTCGCGGCCGGCCTGGCCGACCGCTGCGAGGTGCAGTTGGCCTACGCGATCGGCGTCAGTGAGCCGGTGAGCGTGAACGTCGACACCGAGGGCACCGGCAAGGTCGAGGACGAGCGGCTCTGTGACGTCGTGCGGGAGTTTTTCCCGCTCACGCCCCGGGGCATCATCGACTACCTCGATCTGCGTCGCCCGATCTACCGCAAGACGGCCGCGGGAGGCCACTTCGGCCGCGACGGCTTCTCGTGGGAGAAGACCGACCGCTCGAAGCAGCTCGCCGAGGCCGCCAAGTCCGGCGCTGCCGTGGGCTGATGGCGGCGCCGCCGGCGGCTTCCCGCGGGCACGCCGCCGGCGGGCTGAACGGTGCGAGGCTCCGCCGTGCCGCGGAAATCGGCTCGACGCGTCTGGTCGCTCATCTGCCGGGCATCGCGACCGCGGTCGTCGGCGGCGCGGCGGCGGCAAGTGGGCTCGTGCTCGCGGCGCGGCGGCTGGCCGGCGGCTTCGCCAGCGGCGAGCCGGCAACGGTCTGGCTGGCCGCGGCGGCCGGCATCGCGCTGGTCGCGGCGGCCGACCTCGCCGTTCGTCTGGGAGCCGGGTCGGCGGCATCGATCGCCGCCCGCTGCGGCCTCGCGGTGGGCATGGCGGCCGTCGCGCTGCCACCGCGGGGCGGATGGCTGTCGCTCGCGGCGGTGGCACTCTCCCTGGCGGTCGTCGCATGGCGACCCAAGGATCGCCGAGTCGCTGGACGCGATCGGGGCCGATCGTGGTCGTTCACGGATCGGGCGCCGTCCGTCGACTCACGGTCCGTGACTCGTGACGACCGGCCACGCCGGCGCGGTCGTCGTCGGCCGCCGCGTCATGACCGGGAGCAGGCGACACCACCGCGGTACGAATCCGTGCCCGGCCGGCTCCTGCAGCGGCTCGAACGGTTCGAATCGCCGACGGGCGTCGATTGCCTCCGCGGCAGGCTCAACCTCTCCATCCCTGCCGGAGGCCGCACCACCCACGCCCACGTCGGCTTCTGTCCGGCGTTCGGTCAGACGCCCCTGGTGGACGTCACGACGGAGTATGATGGGGTCGACGCGGTGGTCGCGGCAGCGGAGGTGCTCCCCTGGGGCGTCCGCGTCGAATGCCGGCTCTCCGAGCCGGCGGAAGAACCACTGGAGATTCCGGTGGATGTGTTCGTCAAGGCACCACGGTAACGCACGGCATGGCCCGCTGGCCCCGACACGCCTGGACGACGCTGTTCACGTATGGAGTGATCTTCGCCGGCTTCCCCCTGCTCTGCCTGCTCTTCTGGAGCTGGGTGCGGGGCCGATGAGGCTCGGGCGGTGGCTTGCGGGCCGCCGTTCGCCGACACCAAAGACCCACGAAACACCGGTGCGACCATGCTGCATGCGATCGTGATGGCGGGAGGATCGGGTACGCGATTCTGGCCTGCGAGCCGCGCCGGGCTGCCCAAGCAGCTGCTGCCGCTGGCGGGCGAGAAGACGCTCCTCGAGGACACGGTCGACCGGCTCGAAGGACTCGTTCCTCCGGACCGCACCATGATCGTGACCTCGGCGCGGCTCCTCGACGCGGTCCGACGACAGGCGGCTCGGATTCCCGAAGAGGGCCTCGTCGGTGAGCCCTGCAAGCGGGACACGGCCCCATGCATCGGGCTTGCGGCCCTGCTCGTCTCCCGGCACGACCCTGACGCCGTCATGGTCGTGATGCCTTCCGATCACGTGATTCGTCCGGCTGCGGAATTCCGCCGGGCCATCAGCCAGGCTGTGTCGATGGTCGAGGCCGCCGCCGGGCGGCTTGTCACCTTCGGCGTCCGCCCGACGTATCCCGCCGAGAGCTTCGGCTACGTCCAGCAGGGAGCGGCCTTGGCGGTTGGTCCCGACGACGCGCCGGCCCATGCCGTCGCCCGCTTTCGGGAGAAGCCGCCGGCCAGCGTGGCCGCCGAATACGTCGCCGCCGGCACCTATCTCTGGAACGCCGGCATCTTCGTCTGGAAGGCGGCGACGATCATCGCGGCGCTCGACGACCGCCAACCCGAATGCATGGCCCACCTCCGCCGCATCGCCGCCGCCTGGGACACGCCCGCCCGCGACGCCGTCTTCGCGGCGGAGTTCTCGGCCATCAAGGGCGTCTCGATCGACTATGCGGTGCTCGAACACGCCCGGGATGTCGTCGTGATCGAAGCCCCGTTCGGCTGGGACGACCTGGGCGGCTGGTCGGCCGTGGCCCGGCAGCGATCCGCCGACGCCGCGGGCAACACCGCGGTCGGTCGGCATCTGGGCATCGACTCCACCGGCACCGTCGTCCACACCGACGACGACCACCTGGTCGTCACGCTGGGCCTCGCGGATATCCTTGTGGTGCATACCGCCGACGCCACCCTCGTCGCCCATCGGGCTCACGAGGAGGCCGTACGCAAGGTCGTGGCCGAACTCGAGAAGCGTGGATGGAACGAGTATCTCTGAATCCCGCCTGCCGTGGCATCGCATGGATCCTCATGCTGCTCGTGGCCCGCGTGTGCCACTCCGACGAGTCCGCGGAGGTCGCCCGCCGTGACGCCGACTGGCTCACGAGGCTGCAGCGATCCCGGGAGGCGCTCGAGTGGAGCGACTCGCTGGTGCGGCACGACTGGCGACTGCAGGAGCGGCCCCAGGACGGCCGCTGCCGGATTCTCGATCCCACGGAGCGCGTCATCCGCGAAGGCACGTCGGAGGAGTGTCGCACGGCCTTCGCCCGGCTCGACAGCCAGGGGGCGATCCCGGCGGTGCGCGGCCCGGCCGTGCTCGTGCTCCACGGACTGGGCGAGGGCCGCGCGTCGATGCGTCCGCTCGTCGAGCACCTCCGCCGGACGCTGGATGCCACGGTGCTCTTTTTCGGCTACGCCAGCACCCATGCTGACATCGAGACCCACGGCCGATCGCTCGGTGACGTGATCGCCGGCCTGCCCAAGGCCGCCCGCCTCAGTTTCGTGGGGCACAGTCTCGGCAATCTCGTCGTCCGCCGCTGGATGACGCTCGCCGACGAGGATGACCTCACGCGGATCGACCGCATGGTGATGCTCGGTCCGCCCAACCAGGGATCCGATCTCGCGCGCCGGGTGGCGGGCGTGCAGTTCCTCGCGGGGCTGGCCGAGGGTGCCGCCCGCGACCTCGTGGTCGACTGGCACAAGGTGGCCCCGCAACTGGCCGTGCCACCCTGCCCGTTCGGCATCGTGGCCGGCGGCCGCGGCGATTCCACCGGCTACAGCCCCCTCCTCGAAGGTGACGACGATGCCGTCGTCCGCGTCGACGAGACGCGCCTCGAAGGGGCGGACGACTTTCTGCTCCTGCCGGTGCATCACGCTGCAATGCTCCGCGATCCCGAGGTGCAGCGGGCCACCGAGACGTTTCTCAAGGTGGGTCGCTTCGCCGACGCACCGGGCAAGGGGACCGCCGAATGAGCGGATCCGGTGCGGCCGAGATTCCGTCCGGACGCGTGGCGGGCGTCGACTATGGCCGTCGCCGGATCGGCATCGCCATCTGCGACGCCGAGCGGATCATCTGCAGCCCCCTCGCCGTGCGGCTGACGACCGGTGACCTCGTGTCCGACGCCGCCTTCTTCAAGAAATTGGCCCTGGAGGAGGGCATCGTCGGCTTCGTCGTCGGTCTGCCGATCCATGCCGACGGCACCGACAGCGCGATGTCGGTGGAGGTCGAGCGGTTTGGCGGCTGGCTCGGGCGGATCACGTCGCTGCCGGTCGTCTTCCACGACGAGCGCTACAGCTCCCGGGAGGCTGCCGGCCTGCTCGCGGGAGTGGGGCTCACCCGCGGCCGGAAGAAACAGCGGGCCGATGCGGTGGCGGCCCAGGTCGTGCTGCAGGCGTGGCTCGACTCGCAGACCCGGGGCGAGCGGCCGGAGGCGCTGGATGGCTAGATCGCATCCGCCGGATGGGCATCATCGGCATCGGGAAGGCACTCGTCTCGTCGTGGGCTGCGGCTACCTCGGCGAACGGGTCGCGCGGGGATGGCTGGAGTCGGGGTCGCCCGTGGTCGGAGTCACGCGACGAGCGACGCGAGCCGCCGAACTGAAGGCGATCGGAATCGAGCCGGCGATCGTCGACGTCACCGCCGCCGATCCGGGCTGGTCGGCCCTGCTCGCCGAGATCGGCTGCCCGACGACCGTGTTCTGGGGCGTCGGCTTCGATCGGACCGCCGGAAGGTCGCACCGCGACGTGCATGTCGACGGCCTGCGACGACTGCTCGACGCGCTGACGATGACCGTGGACGAGGAGTCGCCGCCACGGCTGATCTTCTCCAGTTCCACCGGCGTCTGGGGCGACGAAGGGGGCGGGGTCGTGAACGAGGCCACACCGCCGAATCCCGGACGCGAGGCGGGACGGGTGCTCGTCGAAGCCGAGGCGCTGCTGGCGGCCCATCGGCTCGGACCGGGCACCGTCCTGAGATTCGCCGGGCTCTACGGTCCCGATCGGCTGCCGCGGCTCGACGACCTGCGGGCCGGCCTGCCGATCGCCGCCGATCCGGATTCCTGGCTCAACCTGATCCATGTGGATGACGCCGCGGCGATCGTTCGCGGCCTCGCCGCCGCGGCGTCACCACGGCCGCTCTACGTGGTCTCCGACGGCAGGCCGGTCCGACGCCGCGAGTGGTACGGCCGCCTGGCAGACCTCACCGGCAGCCCCGCCCCGACATGGGATCCGGCCGCCCCCCGCACCCGCGGCGCCGACAAGCGAGTCGACCCGTCGCTGCTGTTTCACGATCTCTCGCCGACACTCGCCCACCCGGATTCGCTCGCCGCCCTCGCGGAACTCGTGCCGGCCGGCTGATGCATGCCGCGTCGCACCCGACGAGCCCGCGGCCGGTCGGATTGCACTGCCCGATCCAAGCCCAACGCCGTGAGGCGTGGGGTGAACCCAGCGAGGGGCTGCCCGTGCCCCGGAGCCGGCGTTGCTGGCCGAGCGCAGCCAGGATGGCGAAGCGAGGGCGGCATGGAGCGAGTGAAGGGCAGGATGCCCGAAGCGAGCGTCCGGCTCTCGGGGCATGGGCAGTCCCGAGCCGCGCACCACCACGGCCCGCGGGCTCACGGCCGGTCGGCCTGCTTCCGCACAGGCTTACCGCGTCCCGGGTTCCTGCACCTTCGCCGTATCGGCAAGCCCGCCCGCGGCGGCGAGCGCCCGCAGGTAGTCGATCGTCACGTTCATCGCCTCGTCGAAGTAGAAGTCGCGGCGGACGACGGGCCTCTTCTGCATCTCCATTTCCTCGAGCTTCTTCTCCTCCTCGTCCTCGGCCGCCTTTCCCTCGTTCCACTGCTTCTCAAACTCGCTCTCCACGAGCGAGATCGTCTTCTCGTCCTTCCGCTTCTCGTAGCGGGCGATGTCGTTGGAAAGCTTCACGAACTCCTCGTTGCCGACGACCCGCCGCGCCGACTCTTCGCGGAGCCGGGCCACGATCGCGTCGCTCACCCGGCCGGTCGGCTGAAAGTCGGCCCGCGGCACCTTGTCGAAGGTGATCGCATGGTCGAGATCCGACTCGCCGATCGGCAGGTGCGAGGTGATGCTGGGCAGCTCCACGTCGCTGAGCACGCCCTCGAGCTGCGTGCTGTCGCCCGACGGCCGATAGAACTGCTGGATCGTCACCTTGATGGCACCGAGCGAAGGGGCGTTGTCGAACCTGGGAAACAGCTGCCGGCCGACGTCGAGCAGCGTCTGCACCGTGCCCTTGCCGTGCGTCGACTTGTCGCCGACGATCAGGCCGCGGCGGTAGTCCTGGATCGCGCCGGCGAGGATCTCGCTGGCGCTGGCGCTGAACTTGCTCGTGAGCACGACGAGCGGGCCATCCCAGGCCACCCCGGGATCGACGTCGTCGTAGGGCCGCACCTGCTTGTCGGCGTCTTTGATCTGCACGACGGGCCCCTTGTCGATGAACAGGCCCGTGAGCTTGATCGCCTCCGGCAGCGAGCCGCCGCCGTTGCTCCGCAGGTCGAGTGCCACGCAGTCGACTCCCTTCTGCCGAAACTCGTCGAGCAGCCGCTTGCAGTCGCGGGTGCTGCTCTTGAACTCGGCCTGCCCCTGCTGGGCCCCGGCCATGTCCATGTAGAAGCTCGGAAGATTGATCACGCCGATGCGGTAGGGGGAGCCGTCGGCCTTCGTGCCGTGCTCGATCACCTCGCCGCGGGCCTCGGCATCCTTGAGCTCGATCTTGGCCCGGGTGATGTCGTAGACCTTGGGGGCCGTTTCGCCGACCGGAATCACCTTGAGTCTGACGACGGTGCCCCGCTTGCCGCGAATGAGCTTCACCACTTCGTTAAGATTCATGTCGACCACGTCGACGATCTCACCCGACGCCCCCTGACCCACGCCGACGACGCGATCCTTCGACTTGAGCCTCCCGTCACGATCGGCAGCACCGCCCGGGGTGAGTTCGACGATCGTGGTGTAGCCGTCCTCGCCCTTGAGCTGGGCGCCGATGCCGTCGAGTTGCAGCCGCATCCCGATCTCGAAGTTCTCGAGCGTGCCGGGGGACATATAACTCGTGTGAGGATCGAAGCTGCTCGTGAGCGACGAGAGGTAGGTCTCGAGCAGCTCGTCGGCGGTCATCTGATGCCACCGCTTGGCGAGGCTGCGATAGCGACGGAGGAGCTTTTCCTTGGCTTCGTCCGGGGGCGTCTTTTCCATCTTCTGGACGAGCAGGTCGTACTTGATCCGGCGCCGCCAGAGATCCTCGGCCTCCGCCTCGTTCTTCGCCCAGGTGGTCGCCTCCCGGTCGATGATGATCGCCTCGGGCTTCGTGAAATCATGCGGCTCCTGGATGAGCCGCTCGATCAGCGGCAGCCGCGCGTCGACCCGTTGCAGGAACCGGTCGAGCACCTCATAGGCGAAGGAGACGTCGCCCCGCTTGACGAGGTCGTCGAGGGCCTGCCGCTTGGGGACGAAGGAATCGACGTCGCTCTGCAGGAAGTAGACCTTCATGGGGTCGAGCGACTCCAGGAACGACGAGAACCAGCGGGTCGCGATCTCGTCGTCGATCGGCTTGCGGAGGAAATGCTCGCGTTCCAGTTGCCGGCGGATCGCGACCGCGATGTGCCGGTCGTTGGACCCAGGCTTCATGCCGGCGGGAGGGGCGGCAGGCTGGGCCGAGGCCGCCGGGGCCGGCGCGGCGGCCGGCGGTGATGTCAGCCCCGGCGCGGCGGCCGGCGGTGATGTCAGCCCCGGCGCGGCGGCCGGCGGTGATGTCAGCCCCGGCGCGGCGGCCGGCGGAGCTGCCGGGGCCGAGATCACCGGACGGTCGGGGACCGCTGGGGCGACGATCGCCGGCGGCTGTTCGAAGGCCTGCCCGAACGCCATCGAACCCTGCGTCACGAAGACGGCGACCACCGCGACTCCCCAGCCAATCATCCGTGTCCTGACCTTCACGCGGAATCCTCCGTGCCTCGTGCGACCGAACCGATGACGGCCGCTCCCGATTCCGGGTTCGCCGCCGCAAACCTTCATTGTGACGAGTCGCGTGATCCTTGGCGAGACAGGGTTTTGCCCCGAAATCACGCTTCCAACCCGGCGGCGATGCCCGCCGCCTCCGCGACCCTCACCGCCACCGCCCGGGCCACGAGCGGATCCGCGCCCAGCCTGGACACCTGCACCCACTCGAGATCCGGCCGCGCGATCCGACCGCGCCGCACGGCCTCGCTCACCTGCTCCTCCACGTGACCGCGAAACAGCAGGTGGGGCTGCACGAGGATTCTACGCACCAGCCGATCGTTCGGATCGCATGCCATCCGGAGGGCGTCGTCGAGGCGCGGCTCCGCCGCGGCCACGAAGCCCAACTCGATCCGCCCAGGCCGACCGTGGGCATCCCCCGCCAGCGACTGCTCGACGAACGACCGCAACTGGGAGACGGCACCCGGATCACTCGAGCCGCGACCGATCATCACGAGCACCGTCTCGGCGGCCGCCGTCGGCCTCAGGGACACGACGGCCTCGTGCCGTCGCCTCCGCGACAGCTCGAGGATCTCGCGCTGGCAGCCGAAGGGCTCCGCCTGCACCACCCGCAGGCCGTGCATCGCGGCTCCCGCGGCGATCGCCTCGGGCACGTCGCGCTTGGCGTGGCCGGCGGAAAAGAGCAGCAGGGGCGCGGCGACGATCTCGCGGCAGCCCCGCGCGGCGAGCCGGCCGAGCGCCTCGGCGATCGTGGGGCCGATGACCTCCAAAAACCCGAGTTCCACCGGCACGTCGGGAAGCAGGGTGGCGACGGTGTCGGCCACGGACCGTGTCTCGCCCGCTCCCACGGTGTCGGCCGTGCCATGCCCGATGACCAACGCCCCGACGCCGGTCGGCACTGCCGTGGTCATGGGCCGCTCACCCCCGGCCTGGAGATCCTCGGCAGAATCAGGGTCACGCCCGCGAGCACCGCCACGGCGGCCGCGAACGGCAGCGCGTGCGACGGATGCAGGCCGTAGAGAAACGATCCTGCGAACGGGCCGACGATGCGGCCGAGCGATGCAAACGACTGGTTGACCCCGAGCACCTCCCCCTGCCGAGACGGATCGGCCCGCTTGGAGATCAAGGCGGATACCGACGGATTCACGCACGCGAAGCCGGCCACCGCCACCGCCGCAGCGACGTAGAACAAGCCCTTGAGGGCGGCCGTGCCGCCGGCCGTCGGCTCCCGGTACACCCACCAGGCGACCCCTCCGAGCAGACCGAGGCCGACCAGCATGCCGGCGACGCCGACGGCCAGCATCCGGCTCTCGGGAAATCGCTTGGCGAGCGGCCGATACGCCCCTCCGGCGATGAGCAGCATCAGCCCGATGAAGGCGAACACGAGGAAGTTGTCGTTGTCGGTCATTCCGAAGGCGGCCCGCGTGAGCCGGGCGAGCGTGGCTTCGAAGTTGGCGAAGGCGACGATCGACAGGAAGTAGACGAGCACCAGCAGGCCAACCATCGGCATCCGCAGCACGGAGGCCGTCACCGCAAGCCCCGAGTGCCGTCGCGGCGGCACTCCCCCCGCCGGCCGTGTCTCCTTGAACACGAGGATCGCGATCACGAGCGCGACCAGCGACAGGGCCGACGCGATCGCCCCCACGCCCCACGGCTGCTGCCTGAAGAGCGCCAGGCCGAAATAGGCGATCAGCGGCCCGAGCGTGAATCCGCCCCCGAACGCGATCCCGATCAGGGCCATGCCGCGGGCCCGGTTCTCGGGCGTGGTGCAGTCGGCGATCACGGCTGCGGCCGTGCCGACGCTGGCCCCAGCGATGCCCGCGCCGATCCGCGACAGCAGGATCAGGCCGAGCGCCGTGGCCGCCATCTCCCACGACGGCGGCGGTTCGGCAGGGATGGTCACCGCCCATCCGTAGAGGGCGTAGCAGACGACCGACCCCGCCAGGCTGAGGAGCAACAACGGCCGGCGGCCGACGCGGTCGGAGAGCCGACCCCAGACCGGGCTGAACAGGAACTGCATCAGCGAGAACACCGAGAAGAGCACGCCGATCGCGGCCCCGATCGCGGCGTCTGACAGGCCGAGCGCCCGCAGATAGGGCTCGGTCTGCCGCGGCATCACCGGCAGCACGATGCCGAATCCCAGGAGGTCGATGAAGACCGTGAGGAATACGACCAACAGCGCGGCCCGCGATGCGGTCGCGTTCGCGGTCGTGCCTGAGTCGTCGGTGCCCGCCCGCGTTCGCATGCCGTGATCCGCTGGCCTCGTCGATCCGCCGCAGGCCGCCGCACGGGGCGGAGAACGCGGCTGCTACACTGGCGACCGCATGGTCACCCGCGTCGCGACAGACACCACGAGCCCGCCGGACGACGCCCAGAGCGTGTCGGAGCTGACCGCCCGCGTCAAGGAGCAGCTCGAGACCCGGTTCGCCGACGTCTGGGTGACGGGCGAGGTGAGCAATCTGACCCGGGCGGGGAGCGGGCACGTCTACCTGTCGCTCAAGGACGAGACGGCGGTGCTCCGGGCGGTGATCTGGCGCGGCGTGATGCAGTCGCTGGCCATCGAGCCGACCGACGGCCTCGAGGTGATCTGTCACGGCCGGATCGAGGTTTATCCACCGCGGGGCACCTACCAACTCACGATCGACT
>Ga0075471_10002643_pt1 | contig 11701 bp, 11 predicted proteins | sample DEB19_08_DNA_2_FD_74787 | JGI IMG/M metagenome (GOLD analysis project Ga0075471, IMG submission 74787) | Aqueous microbial communities from the Delaware River and Bay under freshwater to marine salinity gradient to study organic matter... | ecosystem: Environmental > Aquatic > Marine > Coastal ... | reverse complement strand
GCTCGTGCGCTCACCCTGGGACTACACCCAGCGCCTCCCCGAGTACCTCGGATGGATCGAGCGCGCCGGCGCGGTCACCACGTTGGTGAACGACCCAGCGGTGCTGCGGTGGTGCTCGGACAAGCACTACCTCGTCGACCTCGCGGCGCGGGGTGCGCCGGTGATCCCGACCACCCTGCTGCACCCGGGCGACCCGGTCGTGCTCCCGGGAGCCGGGGCGGTCGTGGTGAAGCCCGCGGTGTCGGCCGGATCACGTGACACCGAGCGGCACGGACCCGAGCGGCGCGACGCCGCCCGCGCACACGCCGAGCGGCTGCTCGCTGCGGGCCGGGACGTGGTGGTCCAGCCGTACCTCGGCCGGGTCGAGGAGCGGGGCGAGACCGCGGTGATCTGCTTCGACGGGGAGCCGAGCCACGCCATCCGCAAGGGTCCGATCCTCGTCGACGGGGTGCGGCGGGTCGTCGGGGACCTCTACGTCGAGGAGGACATCAGCGCCCGTGCCGCGACCGCCGATGAACTCGCGGTGGCGCGCCGGGTCCTCGAGGTGCTCCCGTTCGACGGGCCGCCGACGTACGCGCGCATCGACCTCATCGAGGACGACGGCGGTCGGCCCCTCGTGCTCGAGGTGGAGGCCAACGAGCCGTCGCTGTTCCTCGAGGAGGCACCCGGTGCCGCGGATCGGTACGCGGCCGCGATCGCGCGGCGTCTCGGGTGACCGGTACTAGCGTCGCCGCCGTGGTCGATCTGCTCCCGAACCTGCTGCTCGCCGGGTTCCCGAAGACGGGGACGACCTCGTTGTTCACGCTCCTGGCCCGCCACCCGCAGGTCGGCGCCTCGAGCGTCAAGGAGACCGAGTACTTCCTGCCCGCCCGCTACGGCGAGCCCCTGGGGCCCGTCACGGAGTACGCGAGGCTCTTCGAGGGCACCGGATCGGCGGCGGTCCGCATGGAGTCGACGCCGGCCTACGTCTACGGGGGCGCCCCCGTGATCGACGCGATCCGCACGACGCTCGGCGCGCCCAGGGTGCTGTTCACCGTGCGCGAACCGGCCGGCCGACTCCGGTCCTACTACCGGGCGCAGCAGGCCCGGCTGCGCATCCCGATCGAGATGACGATGGACGAGTACGTGGCGCGTTCGGCCACGGTCGGGGAGTCCTCGCTCGCCGATCGGGCCGCCGACCCGTGGCTCGGGGTGATCGGCGGCGAGTACTCGCGCTTCGTCCCCGCGTGGATCGACGCCTTCGACGTCCGGTTCGTGGCCTTCGAGGACCTCGTCGCCCGTACCGACGCGGTCCTGATGGACCTCGCCACCTGGCTCGGCATCGACCCGGCCCCGTTCGCGGGCATGGAACTGCCGCACGAGAACCCGTCGGTGCTCTACCGGGGCAAGGGGCTCCAACGGTTCGCCCTCGGGTTCAACCGACGGCTCGAGCCGTTCCTCCGGCGGCACCCGGATCTGAAGGCGCGGATGCGCTCGGCCTACTACCGGGTGAACGGGCGCGCGATCCCGAAGGCCGCCTGGTCGCTCGATCCCGCGGTCGGCCAGCGGTACGCGGACACGAACGCGGCGTTGGCCGCGATCTGGACCTCGCTCGACCCGATCGGGCTCCCCGCATGGTTGACTCCGGCGCGTTGACCTCCACCGGTTCGAGCCGCCGTTCGGGGCTTGCCCACTGGTTCCCGATGCTGGTGCTCGCGGCGGCCCAGTTCGTCATGGTGCTCGACAGCACGGTGATGAACGTGTCCATCAGCACGGTGGTCAAGGACCTGGACACGACGATCCCCGACATGCAGATGGCGATCGCGTGCTTCACGCTCGTGATGGCGGCGTTCATGCTCGCCGGCGCCGGTCTCGGCAACCGGCTCGGGCGGCTGCGGACGTTCCGCATCGGACTCGTGATCTACGCGGTGGGATCGGGCACGACGGCGCTGGCCGTGAACTTCACGATGCTGTTCGTGGGCTGGTCGGTCATCGAGGGCATCGGCGCGGTGCTCGTGATCCCGGCGATCGCGGCGCTCACCGCGACGAACTACTCGGGACGCGACCGGGCGCTCGCGTTCGGCCTGCTCGGTGGCATCGCCGGCGCCGCCGCGGCGGCCGGACCGGTCATCGGTGGGTACATGACGACGTACCTTTCCTGGCGCTACGTGTTCGCGATCGAGGTCGTGATCTGCCTCGCGGTCATCACGGCGTCGCGGCGGATCGTCGCCGGGCCCCGCGCCCCGGTGGAGGGACGGTTCGACCTCGTCGGCGTGGCGCTGTCGGCACTCGGGTTCGGGACGATCGTCATCTCCCTCGTGAAGGCCGGCGAATGGGGCTGGGTCAGGCCCCGGTCCGTCCCGTTCGAGGTGCTCGGGTTCTCGCCCACGATCCCGTTCGTCGTGGCCGGCCTGTTCGTGCTCTGGGGCTTCCTCGCCTGGGAGACCCGTGCCGTGGGCCGCGGTGACGCGCTGCTCGACCCGGCGATGCTCCGCATCGGTTCGCTGGCCGACGGACTCGCCACCCTCACGGTGCAGCAGTTCGTCATCGGCGGCGTCTTCTTCGTGCTCCCGCTGTACCTCCAGATCGTGCTCGGCCTCGATGCGCTCGGTGCCGGGTTGCGCATCCTCCCGCTCTCGATCGCCCTGTTCGTCGCCTCGTTCGCCGGCGCCGCGCTCGCGAACCGGTTCGCGCCCCGGCTGCTCGTGCGTGCGGGGGTCGCGGTCGTCGTCCTCGGCATCCTGGGCTGCGTGGGCACCATCGACCTGCAACTCGACCGCGTGCCGTTCGCGACGTCGATGGCGGTCATCGGTCTGGGTCTCGGCCTGTGCCTCTCGCAGATCGGCAACGTGCTCCAGTCCTCGGTCGACGTGTCGCGCAGCAACGAGGTCGGCGGGCTCCAGGGCACCGCGCAGAACATCGGCGCATCGTTGGGGACCGCCATGATCGGCGCCATCCTGCTGTCCGGTCTCGCCCTGTCCTTCACGAACGCGGTCCGGGCCGCGCCCACGATCTCGTCCGGGGTGAAGGAGCGGGTCGCGGCGACGACCTCGAACGGCGTGGCGTTCATCTCGACCGAGCAGGCCGCCCAGGCCCTCGAGGACGCCGGGGTGCCCGAGGCCGACCGCGCGCCGCTCATCGAGGCGTACGAGGAGTCCCAGATCCAGGCGCTCAAGACCGCGCTCGCCTTCGTGGCTCTCGTGGGGCTGGGCGGCTTCGTGGCGAGTCGACGGATCCAGCGGACCGTGCTCACCGGCCCGCCCCCGGGCGCCGGTTGACCGGCCCGATCCTCGGGGCGACGATGGGTTCCACCCCGACCCGGAGGCTCCCATGACCGCCACCGCCCACCCGTTCCTGCACGGCGAGTTCGCGCCGGTGCGCACCGAGTGCAGCGCGCTCGACCTCGAGGTCACCGGCAGCCTGCCCGTCGAACTCGACGGCCGGTACCTGCGCAACGGTCCGAACCCGGTGGGTCCGGTCGACGAGGCGCGACACCACTGGTTCCTCGGCAACGGGATGGTCCACGGCATCCGCCTGCGGGACGGCCGGGCCGAGTGGTACCGGAACCGGTACGTGCGGACCGCGGATGTGACCTCGGTGCTCGGGGGCGAGCCGTGCCCGAGCCAGTGGCCCCCGGACCACCCGGTGTTCAGTGCGAACACGAACGTCATCGCGCACGCCGGACGGACCTGGGCGGTCGTGGAGGCGGGCAACCCGCCGGTGGAGCTCTCCCAAGACCTCGACACGGTGCAGGCATCATCGTTCGACGGCACGCTGCCGCACGCCTTCACCGCCCACCCGAAGCGGGACCCGCGCACCGGCGAGCTGCACGCGGTCGTCTACTACTGGGGTTGGGGTAACCGGGCCCAGTACCTCGTGGTCGACCCCGAGGCTCACGTCCGCCGGGTCGTGGACATCCCGTTGCCCGGTGGGCCGATGATCCACGACATGTCGCTCACCGATCGCTACGCGGTGGTCTACGACCTGCCGTGCACGTTCGATCTGGATGCCGCGGCGGGCGGTTCGCCGCTCCCGTACCGCTGGAACGAGGACTACGTGCCCCGGATCGGACTCCTCCCGCGGGAGGGTTCGGCGGATGACATCGCGTGGTGCGAGACCGACTCCTGCTACGTGTTCCACCCGCTCAACGCCCACGACCTCCCCGACGGGCGCGTCCTGATCGACGTCGTGCGGCACCCTCGCATGTTCGCCACCGATCAGCGCGGTCCGAACGAGGGTGCGTCGGTGCTCGAGCGCTGGATCGCCGACCCGGTGACCGGCCGCACCGCCATCACCCGACTCGACGACCGGTCGATCGAGTTCCCGCGGGTCGACGAGCGACTCGTCGGCCTCGAGCACCGGTACGGCTACGCGGCCGGCCTCCAGAACGGGTTCGAGCAGCGAGCGATCGTCCGCTACGACCTCGAGGCGGGCACCTCGATCGTGCGCGACGAGGGCGCGCGCTTCGGGTACGGCGAGGCGGTGTTCATCCCGCGCCACGCCGCCGCGGCCGAGGACGACGGCTGGGTGATGGCCCTGCGGCTCGACCGGGCGGCGGACCGCTCGGACCTCGTGGTGCTCGACGCCCAGGACCTCACCGGCGACCCGGTCGCCACGGTGCACCTGCCGGCGCGGGTGCCCGCGGGCTTCCACGGCAACTGGTGCCCCGAGGGCTGATCCCGGCGCACCGCCGACCGAGCGCCGGCCCGGCTGCGTGCTCAGATCGCCTCGGCGTAGGCCTCGACCTCGGCCCGATGCTCCATGCGGGCGATGGCCACGAGCGAGACGAGGACGATCGCCGCACCGATGAACGCCGCGGTCGAGGTCTCCTCGCCGAGGATGAACACCGCGCCCAGGAACCCGGTGACGGGGATGAGGGCGAGGAACTGCGCGGTCGTCCCCGGGCTCACGTGGCGCAACGAGGTGAGGTACAGCCAGAACGTGAGCGACGAGGTGGCGATCCCGATGACCGGCACCGCGAGCCAGGTCGTGCCCGCGTCGGCGGTGCCGACACCCCCGACGGCGGTGACGATGAGCAGCGGCGGCGCGATGACCGCGTACGCGAAGAGTTGCTGGAGGAACGTGACCGCGAGGGGGGCGTGGTCCGCGACGAACCGGCTGCTCCCGACGGCGTAGAGGGACGCGAACACGAAGCCGAGCGCGACCGCGGCGTCACCGAGCCAGGTGGCCCCGCTCGAGTCGGCGTTCGCGGTCACCACGATGACGGTACCGATGAGCGCCGTGCCCATGGGCAGGAACAGGCGGACCGGGAGCGGTGATCGGATGAGCACCCACGCGAGCAGGGCGATCATGAGTGGCTCGGTCGCTCCGATCAGCGACGCGTGGGTGACCGAGGTATGGGCGAGACCCCAGTTCATGACCAGGTAGGTGAGGCCCGGTTCGAGCACACCGAGCAGTCCGATCCGCCAGTGCTCGCGGGGAGACAACCATCCGGTGCGCAGGATCCGGCACATGACGGCGAGGAACACGACGCTCGTGCCGATCTCGATGAGGGTGAAGGCCGCCACCGAGACGCCGCGCTCGAGCACCACGTGGGTCGCGATGTTGCCGGAACCCCAGAGCACGGCCGCGCCCGCGGCGGTCACGACGCCGACGGTCGCCGATCGGGACGGACCGGCGGCGCCGGTGCCGGGGTGCGAGGTCACCCGGCGACGGTAGCCGTGCGGTTCACGCGCCCCGGGCGATCTCCGGGGGGAGCGCGCAGTCCGGGCTCCCCCCGGGCATGCGGTGGCGGTTGCGGGCGACGAGCGCGTACCCGGGGCGGGCGGCAGCTCGGAAGCCGGGGAGCGAGAGGAGTCGCCCGAGCACCTGCGCCCATCCGGTCGCGGCCCGCAGCGCGGCGGCCACGGCGAGTTCACCGCGCCATGCCGTGCCGTCCGCCTCGATCCACCAGGCGGCCGCCTCCACGTCGGCCCGGGTCAGGCCGTGGGACGTGAGTTCCCGGTCGTCGAACGATCCCGACGGGCGGATGCGGGCGACACCGGGGCGCCAGCGTCCCTCGATCCATCGGGCCGATCGTGTGCAGAACGCACAGTCGGCGTCGTAGACGAGGGTCGGGATCACGATGCGCACGTTACGTCGGCGACTCGTCGGGCCGCCCTCCGACCCCGCTCGGGGCGGCCCGGCCCGCGGGCCGACGAGCGCCGCCTACGCTCGGGCGGTGCTGTCCGGAACGCTGTGGAGCCTCGTCGCGGTCGCGGTGACGATCACCGTCGCCTTCGTCGTGGGGCGGGTCCGCCATCGCTACCGGGACATCGACGTCTTCTGGCCCCTCGGGTTCGTCGCGGTCGGCATCGCCGGGTTCCTGTCCACCGCGGGGACCGACGCGGACACGCTGCAGCGATTCCTCCTGCTCGGGACCGTCACGCTCTGGGGCGGTCGCCTCGCGACCCACCTCGCCTGGCGCAGCCGCGGTCAGGGCGAGGACCCGCGCTACGAGGCGATCATGCGCTCCTCCCAGGGCCCCGGTGAACCCTGGGCCGCGATCCGAAAGGTGTACCTGCTCCAGGCCGGGCTGCTGTGGTTCGTCTCCCTCCCGATCACCGTCGGGATGCGGGCGGGCGCTCCGCTGCGCTGGGTGCAGGTCGTCGGACTCGCGGTCTGGTTCGTCGGCTGGGTGGTCGAGGGCGTCGCCGACAAGCAGCTGACCGACTTCCTCGCCGATCCGTCGAACCGTTCCCGGGTGCTCGACACCGGGCTGTGGTCGTGGTCCCGGCACCCCAACTACTTCGGGGACGCGACCGCCTGGTGGGGCATGTTCCTCATCGCGTCCGCCGGCGGGTGGGCAGTGCTGACCGTCCTCTCGCCACTGCTCATGACCCGCCTGCTCACGAGTGTCTCGGGCAAGCCGATGCTCGAACACCGTTTGCGGCGGACCCGCGCCGGGTACGAGGAGTACGTCGAACGCACCTCCGGGTTCGTGCCGCGCCCGCCGCGCCCGAGGGCCTGAGGACGCGACCCGAGATCCGCATGCTCGTGGTCCCGGGCACTCTGCACCGCCCGTAGGCTCGGACGATGGATCCGTCCGAGCCGCCCGTGCGTGCTTCCGTGGGTGCCGGGACCCTGCTGGTCGGGCGGGGCCGGCGGGCTCCGCTCATCTCGATCCACACCTACGTCGACGAGCTCGACCACGACCGGGCGATCGCGACGGCCCTCGACGACCGCCCCGTGTTCTCGATCCTGCCGCCGACCGAGGATGAGGGGCCGATCCCGGACCGCATGGAGCAGTGGGTCGACCGTTCGGTGCGCGCGATCCGATCCGCCGGTCTGGAGGGTCCGTACCACCTCATCGGGTGGTCGCTGGGCGGGCTCGTCGCCTGGGAGGTGGCGCGCCGGCTGCGAGCGGAGGGCGAGGCCGTCGCCTACGCCGGGAACATCGACGCCATGCGGGCGAAGCTGCGGCCGCCGCGGCTGGCCGACGCGCTCAGGTACTACCTCGACGAGGCCCGCCGCATCGAGGATCGCCGACGTCGGCGTTCGTACCTGCTCCGGGCGCCGGCCCGGCACCTGTCCGGCGTGCGCGAGCGGTGGGGCAAGCGCATCCAACGCACCCGACGTCGACTCGGTCTCCGGGCGGCCGACGCCCCGATCGCCAACACCGCCGAGGCCTACCCGCCGCTCGTGTACGCGGCCAAGATGACGGGGATCCACTTCGTGCCGAAGCCCTACTTCTTCCGCCCGACGCTCTTCGTCTCGGCCGTGACGGCCTCGATCGTCGACTCGGACGAGTTCCTGCGGTGGGGGACCTTCCTCCCGGCCGGGGTCGACGTGCACCGGGTCCCGGGCGACCACCACTCGATGTGGGACGCCGCGCACGCGGTGGCGACCGCCGAGGTCATCGCGCGTAGCCTCGCAGCGTCCGACGAGCAGGAGGCGGTCCGGGATGGTGGCGACGCGACGGCTGGGTGACCTCGAGGTCTCGGCGATCGGCTTCGGGTGCATGTCGCTGTCGGGCACCTACGGTGCGGCCGACGACGAGGAGAGCCGACGTACGCTCCGCGGTGCGATCGACCTCGGGGTGACCTTCTTCGACACGGCCGACGTCTACGGCCTCGGGCACAACGAGGAATTGGTCGGCGCCACGCTGCGCGGGGTCCGTGACGACGTCGTGATCGCCACGAAGTTCGGCTTCACGAGCGCGCCCGGGAGCCCGACGGTCTCGATCCGGGGCGATGCGCCCTACGTCCGTGAGGCCTGCGACGCGTCCTTGCGGAGGCTCGGCATCGAGACGATCGATCTCTACTACGCGCACCGCATCGACCCGTCGGTGCCGATCGAGGAGACCGTCGGCGCGATGGGCGAACTCGTGGCCGCGGGCAAGGTGCGACACCTCGGCCTCTCGGAGGCCGCACCGGCGACGATCCGGCGTGCGCACGCGGTCCATCCGATCGCCGCGATCCAGAGCGAGTACTCCCTCATCACGCGTTGGGCCGAGGACGAGCTCATCGGCACCCTCGCCGAACTCGGCATCGGGTTCGTGCCCTACAGCCCGCTCGGCCGCGGACTGCTGACCGCGGACTTCGAGGTGCTGCCGGAGGGCGATTTCCGCAAGGTCATGCCGCGATTCAGCGCCGAGAACCTCGACGCGAACCGCGAGCTGGTCGGCCGGTTCGCGGCGATCGCCGCCGCGAAGGGCTGCGCCCCGGGTCAGCTCGCGCTCGCATGGGTGCTGGCCCAGGAGCCGCCGATGGTCCCGATCCCGGGCACCCGACGGCTCGAGCGGCTGGCCGAGAACGTCACCGCGCTCGAGGTCGAACTCACCGCCGACGACCTCGCCGCGATCGAGGAACTCGGCCTCGCCGTCGCGATCGCCGGACCACGCTTCCCCGACGCGCTCGCAGACCTCACCGGGCGCTGAGGACGCGGCGCGGCGTCCGACCCCACCTCTATCCTCGGCGTGGACGGGGGAGCACGGAGACCCCGCCGGGGCGGGGGGTCATCCGATGACGGAGTTCACGTTGCAGTCCGGACCGAACGCACGCGTCGACGCCGCGGTCGACTGGGTGGAGCAGCGGTTCGGAGCGGAGACGACCAAGGGGCGTGTGCCGCGCCCGTACACCGCGCACCTCTACGAGGTCGCTCGGATCGTCGAGGCGCATGGGGGCGACGAGGACCAGATCGTCGCTGCGCTGCTCCACGATGCCGTCGAGGACGCCGGCGGAGCGAAGGTGCTCCGCGACATCGAGCGTGATTTCGGCCTCCGCGTCGCGCTCATCGTTGACGCCTGCACCGACTCCTGGGTCGCCGATCCGGCCAACAAGGAGGCCTGGTGGCCGCGCAAGGTCCGCTACATCGAGGAGATCGAGGATGCGGCTGCTGGCGCGCATCTCGTGTGCGCCGCTGACAAGTTCGCCAACGTGAGATCGTGCCGTCGCGACTACGCCGAAGAGGGCGACGCGTTCTTCGGCCACTTCAACAGTTCCAGCGGTCGTGATGGGCAACTCTGGTACTACCGGCGGGTGACGGCCGAACTCGTCGCCGCCGGGAGTGACACCGGGGGTCTCGTCGAGGCGCTCGACGCCGAGGTGTCGGCGTGGGTCGGCGAGGTGGCCGCAGGCACGAGTGGGCCGCCGATCGAGCCCGAGTTCGCTCAGTGGTGCGCGAGGGAGGAGCGCGACGCGCCGACCGTCGGGCCGGCGCCGGAGCGTCCTACGCTTCGACCACGGCCCTGATCCGTTCGAGGGTCTGGCGCATGCCGCGCTCGTTCGTGCGCCCGCGGGCCCGGCCGAGCACCAGCCAGTAGGCGCGGGTCATCGGGTTGTCGGGGAGTGCGAACGACTCGGTGACGTCCGCACCGTCCTCCGTCGGGCTGATCTCGTAGCGCCACGAGTTCATCGGACGTTCGGCGGTGCCGACGGCGAACCCGAACACCCGTCCCGGTTCGCACTCGGTGACCTCGCAGGGCGCCCAGTACACCGGCCCGACCCCGTTGCGCTTCACGTGCCCGCGGAACGTCGCGCCGATTGCCGGGCCGGTCGCGCCCTCGAGCCACTCGGCCTCGAAGGTCTCCGGGCTGAACTCGCCGATGCGGGTGACGTCGGCGACGAGGTCCCAGATCGCCTCGGGCGTCGCGCGCATGTGGACGGTGACGGATCCGCTCATCGACATGGTCGGCAACCTACCCCACCGGCGACACGGGGCCGCCGGACCCGCGCCCTCAGACGCTGCGGATGATGCGGGCGATGAGCACCACGAGCACGACGAGCGACAGCGAGGTCTGCAGCATCATGAGTGCCTTCGCCGGTCGGGTCTTGACGCTCTCGAGCGTGGGGCCGAAGGTCGAGTTCGTGTAGAAGCTCAACGACAGGTAGTCGAACCAGCGGGGCGGCTGCTCCGGGTGCGCGGCGTTCGGCGGGAACTCGAAGGCTCCGCCTGGCAGGTACACGTCGGCGAGTTGGTACCAGAGCGAGAACACGAGGGTCGTCGACGCGTACAGCAGCGCGAGGTCGCCGATGAGTTCCGGCTGGCTCGCCCCTCGGAGCGATGGCGACACGACGAGCGTCGCGATATTCATGAGCACGTTCAGCGAGGCCGCGGCGAGGAAGGCGACCATCGCCGCGAGGACCCATCCGGGGGTGTCGTCGCGGGTGAAGGGTCGTCGCCGACGCGCCACGAGCACGCCGAGCACGATGAGCACGGCGAGGCAGACGAGCGTCGCGCCGTCGGCGGCCAGGGTCGCGGCGTCCCGGAAGGCTCGGCCGTCCTCGGTCTTGAAGCGGTCGATCCGGCCGTCGAGGACGAGGTCGAAGGCCTGCACGGCGAGGACGACGAGCATGAAGACTCCGCCGCGCAGACTGTGGCGCCTGGCCGGGGTGGTCGGGGCCGTCACCGGGCCTCGATCCGGAAGTCGGTCACTTGGGTGTCGTCGGCGCCGAGGTCGGTGAAGTTGTCGTAGGCCCGGGCGGCCATGAACTCGCGCCACGGGAACGGCCGGTACCGCGGTCCCGCCGCGCTGAGGGCCGGGATCGGTTCGATGACCGCGTCGCGGTGCGGGTTCGAGAAGTAGGGGATCGAGAACCGGCGGTTCGCCGTCATCGGCAGCACGCGGTGCACCGCGGCGCGGTACCGGTCGTTGCTCCAGGCCTGCATGCAGTCCCCGAGGTTCACGACCACGGTGCCGGGCCGCGGCGGGACGTCGATCCAGGTGCCGTCGGCGGTCTCGGCCTGGAGGCCGCCGGTGTCGTCCTGCAGCAGGAGGGTCAGGACGCCGGGGTCGGTGTGGTATCCGAGCGCCGTCGGGCCGAGGTCGGCGAGTCCGCCGCGTTCGTCGGCCGGGACCGGATCGCCCACGGTGTAGTGGTTGAGCCGGACCGTGCTCGTGTGGCGATCGCACGCGCTCGACGCGCGCTCGTCAGCCGCGAGGCCGAGCGCATCGTGGACCAGCGACAGCGTGCGCACCGCGAGATCGCTGCACGCGTCGAAGTGCCGGACCATCGCGTCCCGGAACCCGCGGAGCGTGTCCGGCCACCGGTTCCGTGCGTCGAGCGCCGGGATCGTCGGATCGATGAGGTCGAACACCTCCTTGTGGTCGCGACGGCGCTTGGTGAGCTCGCGGTCGTAGTACCCGAGCGGGTTCTCCTCCGTGCGCAGGACGGCCGTGCGCACGGACCGATCGGCGTCGAAGAACCGCCGGGTCCAGTCCCAGGTCCCCTCGATCACCTCGTCGATCCCGTGCCCGGTCAGGAGGAAGAAGCCGTGGTCC
>Ga0075471_10002641_pt1 | contig 11702 bp, 8 predicted proteins | sample DEB19_08_DNA_2_FD_74787 | JGI IMG/M metagenome (GOLD analysis project Ga0075471, IMG submission 74787) | Aqueous microbial communities from the Delaware River and Bay under freshwater to marine salinity gradient to study organic matter... | ecosystem: Environmental > Aquatic > Marine > Coastal ... | reverse complement strand
CCTCGAGCGGCGGTACGAGGCGCGCGAGCGCCGCATCGGCGGCGGTCGGTTGCGGCACGCGCAACCATTCGCGCGCCGCAAGCAGCAACAACTCGTTGGTGATCGCGGGGGAGAGTTGTGCCGCGCTCTCGTATTCGGCCGCGGCGGCGGCATGTTCGCCGCGCGCCGCGAGCAAGGCGGCGTGCTCGCGCGAGGCCACGGGCGCAGGCGGCGCCGAGGCGCAGGAAGCGAGCGTCGCCGCGACGGCGAGCGTCGCTGGCAGGAGACGAAAAAGTTTGCAGAGCCGCATGGATTGAATACACCGCCGGTGACGGGCACGATGCCCGACGGATTCGTTGGCGGGAGCGTGATTATAGTGGCAGGGCAGGGACGTCTGGATGTGGTGGCCACACCGATCGGAAATCTTGCCGATCTTGCGCCCCGTGCGCGCGAGGCGCTCGCGGCGGCCGATGTCGTTGCGGCCGAGGACACGCGGCGCAGCGGCCAGCTGCTCGCGACCCTCGGAATCGCCAAGCCCTTGGTGTCGCTGCACACGCATAACGAACGCGAACGCGGCGACGAACTGCTCGCGCGCCTGCAGGCGGGTGCGGTGGTTGCGCTGGTGAGTGACGCCGGCACGCCCTTGCTGTCGGATCCCGGGTTCGATCTGGTGCGTCGCGCCGCCGCCGCCGGCGTCCAGGTACGCGCGATTCCCGGCCCGACGGCCATCGCCGCCGCGCTCAGCGTTGCCGGCATCCCGACCGATCGATTTTGTTTCGAAGGATTTTTGCCGTCGAAATCCGGTGAGCGCCGGGCGCGGCTCGCCGCGCTCGCCGGCGAAACGCGCACGCTGGTGTTTTTCGAGTCGCCGCATCGAATCGCGGCGAGTCTGGCCGAATGCGCGCTCGTGTTCGGTGCCGATCGGCAGGCGGCGGTGGCGCGCGAACTGACCAAGGTGTTCGAGACGACCTATCGCGGCACGCTCGCGCAACTGGCGAGCCGCGCCGCGGCGGAGCCCGAGTTCGAGCGCGGCGAAATCACGCTGGTGATCGCCGGAGCGCCCGTGCTCGAGGCGCAGCAGCTCGAGGACGACCCGCAGGCCGCCGCCGCGCGCCAAGCGGCGCTCGAGCGGGTCGTGCGGGCGGCGTTGGTGCATTTGCCGGCTTCGAAGGCCGCTGCGGTGGCGGCCGCAGCCACCGGCGCGACGCGCGATCAGGCCTACGCGCTCGCCGTGCGCTTCGCCAAAGCGGGGACGCAAGCGGAGCAGCCAGCGGGGGATTGAGCGCGGCGGCGTTGTTTCGCGGGACATGGGCGCGTATGGTGCCCCCCGGAGTCGGCCAGGTGATCGCTGCATTTCTCGCGAAATGTGGAGGAAAGTCCGGGCTCCTTCGGACACGATGCCAGGTAACGCCTGGGGGGCGCGAGCCCACGGAAAGTGCAACAGAAAGATACCGCCGACGTGAGTCGATTCCTTCGGGAAAAGGCTTGCAGGTAAGGGTGAAATGGTGCGGTAAGAGCGCACCGCGCGGCCGGCAACGGGCGTGGCACGGCAAACCCCATCGGGAGCAAGGCCAAATAGGGAAGTCGCGGGGAAACTCGCAGCGCCGTGTCCGAGCGTGACTTCCGGGTAGGCTGCTACAGGCGTTCGGTGACGGACGTCGCAGAGGAATGATCACCCACGACAGAACCCGGCTTACCGGCCGACTCCCTTCCTCTGCTGAAGTTGATTTCCAGCATTCCGAGCCAAGTCTCTGAAACCCCTGAAGCTTTGTACTTTGAACGCGCTTGCCGAGGCCTGCTCGCGCGTGTAAGTTGTTGGCCGCACATAAATTTTTTACGCGCGAAGCGTTGACACCTCCGGCCACGAATTTCTATAGTGGCGCGAAGTGGTGGAAAGTGGGGCGAAATGGGCGAAATCACGCCCGCTCGCAAGTCATGTTTCGCGGTGCCAGCAAAGTCACGCTCGACGATAAAGGCCGGATGGTGTTGCCCACCCGGCAACGGCAGCGTGCGCTCGAACGCAGCGAGGGTCACCTCGTCGTCACCGTGGATCGCGATCCCTGCCTGCTCATCTACCCCTTGCCCGACTGGGAACAGATCGAGCGCAAGTTGATGTCGTTGTCGTCCTTGCACGAGCGCTCGCGGCGCTTGCAGCGCTTGATGGTCGGTCATGCGACCGAGATCGATCTCGATGCGCAGGGACGTTTGTTGCTCACGCCGGAATTGCGCGAGTACGCGGGACTTTCGCGTCACGCGATGTTGATCGGTCAGGGCAATCGACTCGAATTGTGGGACGAGTCGCGCTGGAACGAGCGGCGCGACTTCTGGTTGAAGAGCGAGGAGACGGCGACCGAACTACCGGCGGAGTTGCAGTCGTTGTCGTTGTGATCGGGGTGGTGCGCGCACGCGTTGCTGCGAGCGTGCATCGGTATTCGGGGTTCATGCGGATAGGAGCGGCTTCCCTTGGATGAGCACGTGCCGGTGCTTGTCGACGAGGTGCTGGAAGCGCTGGCCCCGTCCGCAGGTGATTTTTATGTCGATGGGACGTTCGGACGCGGGGGACACACGGAACGCTTGCTGCAAGCCGTCGGCAGCGCGGGCGGCGTCCTTGCGCTCGATCGCGATCCGGCGGCGATCGCGGCGGGGCGTGTGCGCTATGCGCACGAGCCGCGGGTCGAGATCGTGCATGCCGAGTTCGCGCAGTTGCGCGATGTCGTGCACGCGCACGCGCGTGGTCGTGCAGTCCGCGGCGTTCTGCTCGATCTCGGCGTTTCCTCGCCGCAGCTCGACGAAGCCGAACGCGGTTTCAGTTTCGCCAAAGACGGACCGCTCGACATGCGCATGGATCCGACTCGCGGTGAATCCGCGGCCGAGTACCTCGCCCGAGTGGACGCGCGGGAGTTGCAAACCGTGATCGCCGAACTCGGAGAGGAACGTTTCGCAGGTCGCATCGCGCGTGCCATCGTCGCCGCGCGCGACACTGCGCCGATCACGCGCACCGCCGAGTTGGCCGCGATCGTGCGACGCGTCGTGCGTACGCACGACGGCAAGAATCCGGCGACGCGCACCTTCCAGGCGCTGCGCATGCGCATCAACGACGAGCTCGGTCAGTTGCGTGCGGGGCTCGAGGCAGCCTTCGACGTGCTCGCTCCGGGCGGTCGCCTCGCCGTCATCAGCTTCCATTCGCTCGAAGATCGCGCCGTGAAGCAATTCATCCGCGCCAAATCGACCGTCGATCCGGTGTTTGCGGGTTTCCCGGTGATTCCGCCGTCGGCGCAGCCGGTGATGCGCGAAGTGGGGCGCAAGCGTCGCGCGAGCGAAGCCGAAATTGCACGCAACCCGCGGGCCAGAAGTGCCGTGCTGCGTTGTGCCGAACGTCTGTCGCGGGAGATCGGCTGATGAAGAACATCGACGGTCGCGTGCTGGCGATCCTGCTGCCGGTGTTGTGGTTGGCGGCGCTCGGTTCCGCCGCCGGCGCGATCTACGTCAAGCACCGTGCGCGCGAATTGTTCGTCGAACTCGAAAAAGCGAACGGAGCGCGTGATCGACTCGAGATCGAATGGGGTCAGCTGCAACTCGAGCAGAGCGCGTGGTCGACCCATGCTTTCGTCGAGAACGTCGCGGCCAGCAATCTGCACATGCACATCCCGCCGCCTGCGCAGATCGAGGTGGTGGCGCCGTGAAATTTTTGCCGAAATGGCCGTTCGGCGAGCGCGGTGCCGCGCGCGCCGGCAAAAGCGGGCGCAGTTCGCGCGATGCGCGGGTGGCGCAATCGCGCGCCGGTCTGACGCGCAAGCCCGACGCGCCGCAACCCTCGTTCAAGCTGCGCACCGCGTTCGTCGGCGGCGTGATGGTGCTCGCGGCCGGCGTGCTCGTGTGGAAGGCCGTCACGCTGCAATTCGTCGAGAGCTCGTTTCTGATCGGGCAGGGCGACGAGCGTTTCAGTCGCGTGGCTTCGATCGTCGCGCATCGTGGCGCGGTCAAAGATCGGTTCGGCGAGCCGCTTGCGGTCAGCACGCCGGTCGACTCCGTGTGGGTGAACCCCAAAGAATTGGTCCAGGTGGCCGACCAGATTCCGCGTCTGGCCGAGGCCATCAAGCGCGATCCGGCCGATCTCGCGCGACGCATCACGAGCAACGTCGAACATCAATTTTTGTACGTGGCGCGGCATCTGCAGCCGGCGGACGCCGAGCGCGTCAAGAAACTCGGTTTGCCGGGCGTGCATCTGACGCGCGAATACCGTCGTTATTACCCCGCCGGCGAAGTGACCGGGCACGTGCTCGGGTTCACCAACGTGGACGACGGCGGTCAGGAAGGCCTCGAGCTCGCCTACGATCATTGGTTGGCGGGCGAGGACGGCGCCAAGCGCGTGATCCAGGACAACCTCGGTCGCATCGTGCAGGACGTCGAGAGCATTCGTCCCGTGCGCCCCGGTCGCGACATGACGTTGTCGATCGACATGCGCATCCAGTATCTGGCCTACCGCGAATTGAAGGCTGCGATCCAGGCCAATCGCGCGCGTTCGGGTTCGGCGGTGGTGATCGACGTGACCACCGGCGAAGTGCTGGCGATGGTCAACCAGCCGACCTTCAATCCCAACGATCGCGAACAGTTGAAGCCGGCCGGCTACAAAAACCGCGCGGTCACGGATCTCGTGGAGCCCGGCTCTTCGATCAAGCCCTTCGTCGTCGCCGCGGGACTCGCCTCGGGTCTCTACAACGCCTCGAGCATCATCGACACCTCGCCCGGCATGATCAAAGTCGGCATCAAGGTCATCGAAGATCACCACAATCTCGGTGCGGTCGATCTGGCGACCATCCTCGCCAAAAGTTCGAACGTCGGCATGACGCACATCGCGCTCAATCTCGGGCCCGAGCGCATCTATTCCACCTTGTCGAAACTCGGTTTCGGCCAGGTGACCACGAGCGGTTTTCCGGGCGAATCGGCGGGCTTGTTGTCGAACTACTCGCATTGGCGACCGATCACCACCGCGACCGTCGCGTACGGCTACGGCTTGTCGGTGACGCCGCTGCAGCTTGCGCACGCCTACGCGACGCTCGGTGCGGGCGGCATTTCGCGCCCCGTCTCGTTCGTGAAAGTGGATCACCCCGTGCAGGGTGAGCGCGTGTTGCCGCAACAGGTCAGCAGCGATGTCGTGCGTCTGCTCGAGTCGGTGGTCTCCAGCGCCGGCACCGGCAAGCGCGCCTCGATCGCCGGCTATCGAGTCGCAGGCAAAACCGGCACGGCCTGGAAATCGAGCGTCGGCGGCTATTCGACCAATCGCTATCTGGCCGTGTTCGCGGGCGTCGCGCCGGCCACCAACCCGCGGCTCGCGGCGGTGGTCGTCATCGACGAGCCGAGTGCGGGTTTGTATTACGGCGGTGACGTGTCGGCGCCGGTGTTCTCGGGCATCGTCGGCGGTGCGCTGCGCTTGATGGCCGTTGCGCCCGATGCGTCGCTCGAGCAGTCGCGTGACGAGATGCCGGCCGCGCCGCAATTCGACGATCCGCCGCCGGTCGAGTTGCCGCCACCGACCACGGTCGCGCAGCGCGCGGCCGCCGGAGTGCGTCGATGACGGCGGCGGCGAAGCCGCTCGCCGCACTGCTCGAAGGATGGGTCCCGGCGCAGCTCGCCGCGGACGACGTCATCGTCAAAGAAATCGGTCTCGACAGTCGCGAGCTCCGCGAGGGCGCGTTGTTTCTCGCCTGCCGTGGGCGTCGCACGCATGGCTTGGCGGCAGCTCGACAGGCGATCGAGCACGGTGCGCGCGCGATCGCCTATGAACCCGCGGACGATCTCGACCCGGCCTTGCTCGACGGTTTGCGCGCCGAGGGCAAAATCGCGCTCGTCGCCGTGCCCGATTTGTCGCGCCAGGCGAGTCGCATCGCGGCGCGATTTTTCGATGCGCCGTCGCAGCAGTTGCGCGTGGCGGGGATCACCGGCACGAACGGCAAAACCACGACCGCGTGGCTGGTCGCGCGCGCACTCGGCGAATGCGGTGATCCGTGCGCGTATCTCGGTACGCTCGGCGTCGGCGTGCCGCCCGATGCCGTGGTGGCCGGCGAGTACACGACGGCCGATGCCGTCAGCGTGCAACGTCAACTCGCCGCCGTGCGTGACGCCGGTGCAAGCTGCGTCGCCATGGAAGTGTCGTCGCATGCGCTCGATCAGCATCGCGTCGAGGCCGTGCGGTTTCGCGTCGCGGCGTTCACCAATCTCACCCGCGATCATCTCGATTACCACGGCACGATGGAGGCGTACGGCGCTGCCAAAGCGCGCTTGTTCGCCATGCCGCAACTCGAAGCGCGCGTGTTCAACGTCGACGATGCGTTCGGCGCGACGCTCGCGCTGCGCCACGCGGGCGAGGGCGCTCTGGTGCTCGTCACGCGCAGCGCCGCAGGTGCGGCGCGCGCGAGCCAGATCGCCGCCGAGCATGCGCAGGTCAGCGTGCTGCACGCGACCTCGGTGACGCCCACGGCGACCGGTCAGCGCATCCGTATCGCCGGAATTCCGGAAGCGATCGAATTCCAGGTGCCGCTGATCGGCGACTTCAATGTCGAGAACGCGCTGGTGGCGCTCGGCGTGCTCGAGGCGCTCGGCGTCGATCGCGCGCGTGCACTCGCGGCGCTCGGTCGCGTGACGGCGCCGCCCGGACGCATGGAAGTCATCAGTGCGCCCGGTCGCGCGCTCGCCATCGTCGATTACGCGCACACGCCCGACGCGCTCGCCAAAGCCTTGCGGGCTGCGCGTGTCCACTGCCGCGGTCGCTTGCGCGTGGTGTTCGGTTGCGGCGGCGAGCGCGATCGCGGCAAGCGATCTTTGATGGGTGCGGTGGCGGAGGAGCTCGCCGACGACATCGTGATCACCGACGACAATCCGCGTGGCGAGTCGCCCGCGACCATCGCGGCAGACATCGTGGCGGGCATGACGCGCGGCAAGACGCCGCGCGTGGTGCACGATCGCGGCGCAGCGATCCGTCATGCCCTCGAGTCAGCGAGTTCCGACGATGCGGTGTTGATCGCCGGCAAAGGACACGAGCAATATCAGATCGAAGGCGCGGTACGCCGCGCGTTCAGCGATCAGCAGGTCGTCCGTGCGTCTTACGCCGAGGGGCGCGCATGAGTCGCACGCTCGCCGAGTTCGCACGCGATTGCGGCGGCGTCTTGCACGGCGCCGATGCGCCGTTCGGCAGCGTCTGCACCGACACGCGCAAACTCGCGGCCGGCCAGTTGTTCGTCGCGCTCGACGGTCCGAATTTCCGCGGCAGTGATTTTCTCGCGCAGGCTGCGGCCGCCGGCGCCGCCGGCGCGGTGGCCGACGCCGCACCGCTCCCGTCCTTGCCGACGATCGTCGTGGCCAACGGTCTCGTCGCCTTGCAGCGCGCCGCGTCGGCGCTGCGTGCGCGGCACGACATCCCGGTGTTGGCGGTCGCGGGCTCGAACGGCAAGACGACCTGCAAAGAAATGTTGGCCGCGATCCTGGCGCAACGCGGCGCGACGCTTGCGACGCGCGGCAATCTCAACAATCACATCGGCGTGCCGCTCACGCTGCTCGATCTGCAGTCCGTGCATCGGCATGCCGTGATCGAGATGGGCGCGAATCGTGCCGGCGACGTCACCGAACTCGCCGGCTTCGCGCAACCGACCGTGGGCATCGTCACCAATGCCGGTGCCGAACACCTCGAAGGCTTCGGCAGCATCGAAGGTGCGGCACGCGCCGAAGGCGAGTTGTTCGCGGCCCTGCCGGCGGACGGGGTCGCCGTGCTCAACGCCGACGACGAATTCGCGGCACTGTGGCGCGACATGACCGTGGCGCGCATCGTGACCTTCGGTCTCGGCGCCAAAGCCGATTTCACGGCACGCGACGTACGCGCCGGCGTCGAGAGCGCAGGCTTCGTCACGCGCTTCACGTTGTGCACGCCGGGCGGCGAGATCGCCGTGGTGCTGCATCTGGCGGGCAAACACAACGTCATCAATGCGCTCGGTGCGGCGGCCGCCGCGATGGCCGCGGGCGCGACGCTCGCCGATGTCGCCGCGGGCCTTGCGCGCATGCGCGCGGTGGGCGGGCGCTTGCAGTGGCGCGCCGGCTTGCAGGGCGCGTCCTTGATCGACGATTCCTACAACGCGAATCCGAGTTCCATGCACGCGGCGATCGACGTGCTCGAATCCTTGGCGGGCCGACGCTGGCTGGTGATGGGCGACATGGCCGAGCTCGGCAGCTACGCCGTCGAGGCGCACGCCGAGGCCGGCCGGTATGCGCGTGCGCACGGCGTCGAACGCATGTTCGCGATCGGCGCGTTGACGCCGCATGCAGTCAAAAGTTTCGGCGCCGGTGCCGAGTGGTTTGCGGATGCGGCGGCGCTCGCGGCGGCGGTCGCGCGCGAACTCGCGCCGGACGTGCGCATCCTGGTCAAAGGTTCGCGCATGAATCGTCTCGAGCGCGTGGTCGAATCACTCACCGCGACGCTGCCCGCGGCGAGGAGTGCCTGACATGTTGCTGTGGCTCGCCAAACAACTGTCGATCTCGTACTCGGCCTTCAACGTTTTCTCCTACCTCACGATGCGCGCGATCATGGCGGCGATCTCCGCGCTCGCGCTGTCGCTGCTGCTCGGTCCGTGGATGATCGAACGCCTGTCGATGGGGCAGGTCGGTCAGGTGGTGCGCGACGACGGTCCGCAAACGCATCTCAAAAAATCCGGCACGCCGACCATGGGCGGGCTGCTGATCCTGCTCGCCATCGTGTTCGGCACGCTGCTATGGGCGGATCTGTCCAACCGCTTCGTGTGGATCGTGCTCGCCGTCACGCTCGTGTTCGGTCTGGTCGGTTTCTTCGACGACTATCTGAAGCTGGTCAAGAAAAACCCTAAAGGTCTGATCGCCCGCTACAAATATTTCTGGCAGTCGGTGGGCGGGCTCGGTGCCGCGCTCGCGCTCTGGTACTCCGCGCAAACCGCCAACGACACCACCTTGTTCCTGCCGTTTCTGAAGAACTTCGCGCTGCCGCTCGGTTTCTTCGGCTTCGTCCTGCTCAGCTATCTCATGATCGTGGGCATGAGCAACGCGGTGAACCTCACCGACGGTCTCGACGGGCTCGCGATCATGCCGGCGGTGCTCGTGGCCGGCGCGCTCGGCGTGTTCGCCTATGCGAGCGGCAACGCGGTGTTCGCGCAGTACCTCGGCATCCCCGCCGTGCCGCACGCCGGCGAGTTGCTGATCTTCTGCTCGGCCATGGTCGGTGCAGGTCTCGGATTTCTTTGGTTCAACACCTACCCCGCGCAGGTGTTCATGGGCGACATCGGCGCGCTGTCGCTCGGTGCGGCGCTCGGCACGGTGGCGGTGATCGTCCGCCAGGAGCTCGTCGCGCTCATCATGGGCGGCATCTTCGTGCTCGAAACCGCATCGGTGATCTTGCAGGTCGCGTCCTACAAACTCACCGGCAAGCGGCTCTTCCGCATGGCGCCGATCCATCACCATTTCGAGCTCAAAGGTTGGGCCGAGCCGAAGGTGATCGTGCGTTTCTGGATCATTTCCTTCTGTCTCGTGTTGGCGGGTCTGGCGACCCTGAAGTTGCGATGAACGCGGCACACGCCAAACCCAAGGCCTTGATCGTCGGGCTCGGTCGCAGCGGCCTCTCGGCCGCCCGCTATCTGCTCGCGCGCGGTTGGGACATCGTCGCCACCGATTCGCGGCGCGAGCCGCCGGGTCGCGCGGAAATCGCATCGCTCGCGCCGCAGGCGGCCGTTTCCTGCGGTGCATTCGATCCGTCCTTGCTCGACGGTGCATCGCTGGTGGTCGCTTCGCCCGGAGTTGCGCTCGCCGAACCGATCTTCGCCGAGGCTGCGGCGCGCGGCATCGAAGTCGTCGGCGACATCGAATTGTTCGCGCGCGCGACGTCCGCCGACGTCGTCGGCATCACCGGCACGAACGGCAAGAGCACCGTGACCACACTGCTCGGGCGCATGGCGACGCGGGCTGGCGTCGACGTGCGCGTCGGCGGCAATCTCGGCACGCCGGCACTCGATTTGCTCGCGCAGCAGGAGCCGCAACTGTTCGTGCTCGAGTTGTCGAGCTTCCAGCTCGAGGCGACGCATTCGCTGCGCCTGCGCGCGGCGGCGGTGCTGAACTTGAGCGCCGATCACATGGACCGTTACGCCGACATGGGTGCGTATGCCGCGGCGAAGGCGCGCATCTTCGCCCACTGCGACACGGCCGTGATCAACGCCGATGATCCGTATGTCGTGTCGATGCCGCGAGCGGGTCAGGCGCGCAGCGCTTTTTCGCTGCAGACGCACGAGGGCGTGCGCTGGCACCTCGGTGAGCACGCAGGCGAAATGCATTTGATGCGCAGCGGCACCGCCGTGCTGCCCGTCGCCGCGATGCGTTTGTGCGGCTTGCACAACGCCGCCAATGCACTGGCGGCGCTCGCGCTCGGCGAAGCCATCGGCTTGCCGCTCGATGTGATGCTCGATGAACTGCGCGACTTCCCCGGTTTGCCGCATCGCTCGCAATGGGTCGCGGAACGTCGCGGCGTGCGCTACATCAACGATTCGAAAGGTACGAACGTCGGTGCGACGCTCGCAGCGATCGCAGGTCTGCCGGGCACGCTGGTGATTCTGGCCGGCGGCGATGGCAAAGGTCAGGATTTCACGCCGCTCGCCGCGGCGCTCGCCGGACGAGCACGCGCCGCCGTGTTGATCGGTCGCGATGCGGCACGCATCGCCGCGGTGCTTGCGGGCGTGTGCGCGATCGAGCAATGCACCACGATCGAAGCGGCGGTGAGCGTTGCCGCCGAACTCGCACGACCCGGCGACACGGTGTTGCTGTCGCCGGCCTGCGCGAGCCTCGACATGTTTCGCGATTACGCCCACCGCGGTGATGCCTTCGCCGCGGCGGTGAGGAGTTTGTCCGCATGAGCACGATCTCGATTCCGTCGCGCAACGCGCGATCATCCGCCATCCATCTCGATCTGGTCACCTTGCTGCTGGTGTCATCGATCGTGCTGCTCGGCATGGTGATGGTGGCCTCCGCGTCGATGTCCATCGCGGTGAAGGAGGGCGGCTCGCCGTTCGGTTACCTCGAGCGGCAGATGTCGATGATGATCGCCGGCGTGATCGCCGCGACGTTGGTGTTCTCCGTACGCACGGAACTGCTCGAAAAGTTCGCCATCCCGCTGCTCGGTCTCGGCGCCTTGCTGCTCGTGCTCGTGCTGATTCCCGGTATCGGCTATTCGGTCAACGGTAGCCGTCGCTGGATTCGACTCGTGTTGTTCAACGTGCAGGTGTCGGAAATCGTGCGCGTGCTGGTGCTGATCTTCGTCGCGAGTTATGCCGTGCGACGCGAAACCGAGTTGCGCACGAGTGTCGTGGGGTTACTGAAACCTTTGGCCGTACTCGGCTTGTTCTTCGGTCTCTTGCTGCTCGAGCCCGATTTCGGAGCAGCCGTCGTGCTCGTGGCGACGAGTTTCGGCGTCTTGTTTTTGGCCGGCGCACGCTTGCGTGACGTGATCGGACTCGCCGTGCTCTGTGCCGCGCTGCTGGCGGTGGTCGCCGTTTCTTCTCCCTATCGTTTGAAGCGTCTGACTTCGTTCCAGAATCCCTGGGCGGATCCGTTCGCCAGCGGCTTCCAGTTGACGCAAAGCTTGATCGCGGTGGGTCGCGGCGGCTGGACCGGCGTGGGTCTCGGTGAGAGCGTGCAAAAACTCTTTTATCTGCCCGAAGCACACA
>Ga0075471_10002639_pt1 | contig 11706 bp, 11 predicted proteins | sample DEB19_08_DNA_2_FD_74787 | JGI IMG/M metagenome (GOLD analysis project Ga0075471, IMG submission 74787) | Aqueous microbial communities from the Delaware River and Bay under freshwater to marine salinity gradient to study organic matter... | ecosystem: Environmental > Aquatic > Marine > Coastal ... | reverse complement strand
TCTCATCACCGGCATCTCTGCAATGTTCGCAGCCGACGTTGCCATGCCTGCGCCGACGGGCGTCGTCTATGGTGCTCAGAAGGCGATCGACGCGCTGAAGGCAAATCCCGCGAACGCCGGAGCGAAGGTCGCATGGACACCGGCGCGCGTCGGGTTGTCGAGCGATGGACGTCACGGCTTCACCGCTGGATTCATGACCGTGACACGGGCCAACGGGTCGGTGGAGCCGGCGAAGTACATGGCGTATTGGGAAAAGCAGGCGGCGGGCTGGCGAGTGCTGGCCTACAAGCGAGCACCCGCCAAGGAAGCCGCACCGGCAGTGCCGGTCGGCCGCGTCCTGCCCGCTACCGTCACGCGATCGTCCACCGATGCGGCAACGGTCGCGCGCTATCGCGACAGCCTCGCCGACGCGGAACGATCGTTCTCACGCGACGCGCAGACGATGGGGATCGGTGCGGCGTTCAAGCTGTATGGGAGCCCGGATGCCGTGAATTTCGGCGGACCCGACACCCCGACATTCGTGTTCGGCAACGAGGCCATCAGCGCGCAAGTTGGCCGCAACGCGCCGCCCAACACCAGCCCCGTGAACTGGGGACCCGAAAAGACAGTGATCGCCGCGAGCGGAGACTTTGGCGTGACGATCGGCTACATCGTACGAAATGCGCCGGGCCCGGACGGCAAGATTCCTCCGGGGCAGCCGTTCTTTACGATCTGGAAGCGAGAGTCGCTGACGGCGCCGTGGCGGTACATCGCGGAGTAAGCCCTAGAACAAAGGATGCACGTTGCCGAACAGCACCAGGCCAAGCGAATAGAACAGCACGAACCCGGTGATCAAACCCATGTGCCGGGTTTCACCCTGGAACGAGCCGAGCCAGATCGGCAGCGGAAACAGCACCGAGCAATACCGGCCCAGGCCTTCGTACTGGCCGGACGACAGCGGTAGCAACAGCCCCAGGACCATGACAGCCGCGTAGCCTCGCCCCAGTCGCAGCCAGATGAACGGCGTCGCAATCAGTGCGCCTGTCGCCATCAGCGTATTCAAGGTGTCGTACGGAGCCATCGGCTGACCGACGATGAATGGGTAGGGCCGTCGCAACAGTTGGTCAGCGATCGCGATCAGGCTGGTCAGTGGATGGCCGCCTGGCGAGTATCCCCAGCGCGTAATGCTGTCGTACCACTCGAAGGGATTGCCGCTCAGCGTGTAGACGTAGGCAGAGTAGCCGCCGATACCAATCAGTCCGGCGGCAGAGGCCGCGAGCGCCAACGAGCGATCGCGCTTCGACGGGCCTGCGGCGTCCCAGCCGATCAATGCCAGGGCCGGCAGGAACATCACGCCGTTGACCCGCGTGGCCGTCATGACCGCAGCCGCTACTGCGGCCCACCACCATCGCCGCGACTGCAGGGCTGCCGCCGCCCCGACCAGGGTGAGCAGGAACAAGGCCTCGCTGTAGACGACGCCGAAGAAGTAGGCGCTCGGGAAAACGGCCGCATACACGGTCGCGCGAACCGCGCCGTCGTGTGGCAGAGCCTTGCGGGCGAGCCGATACAGCAGCGGCATCGCCGCGGCAAACGCCAGCCACGAAATCAGGATGCCGCCGAAGTAGTAGTCCTCTTGCGCGCCACCCAGCCAGCCGCCCAGGATGCCCATCAACTTTGGATATGCGGGGAAGAACGCGAGGTTGCTGCGGCCGCCTTCCACAAACTGGTAGCCCTGCGACGCGATGCCGTAATACCAGCCCGAGTCCCATCTCGCGAACGGATCCCAGAACAGGTTCGGCCGCTCGAGCACCGAGTAACCCTGGTCTTGAAAGATGGGGATCGTGACGTTGCCAATGAAGCCGACGACGGCGCTCACGATTCTGAATCCCAGTGCGAGGATGACGATTCGTGCTTCGATCGGTAGCGCGATCGAGCGAATCCTCGGAATCGATGCAGCAGACGGCGACACAGGGGCTGCTGCCGCCGCGGGCATAGCCTCGGTTGAATGCGGTGTCATCGGGGGCGCGACACTATGGCTCAGCTGGCGCCGGGAGTCAATGATGGGAAATAGGGATACCGGCCTTGCCGCTTAGACGCACGAACACGTGGAAGGACAAGGGCGATCCGTACGATTCCTTCAAGTTGTCCGGCACGAGATAGCCGGTGAAGTCCCCGCCAACGCCGATCGCACCAAACGAACGCGACGATAGTGTGCGCAGGTAGCCGAGCGTGAGCGCGCCGACCTGTGACTGGCGATGGGTGTGCGTGCTGCCGATCGGGTGGAATCCGGCGTCGAGAATGTCTTTCGCAACGCTCTCCGCTCGCGCGTAGAACGAGTTGTGCCCTGACCGCCGCGTTGCCTCGAACAGGTACGCCTTGAGGTTGCCGAACGTTTCGCGATTCTGTCCGAACGCTGCCAGCCACGCGATGGATCGACGCTCGTCGCCCTTGTAGTAGCTCGCTGACGCGGTGATGCGTTGCGCGTCGTACGGCGACTTGCGCTCTGGCGTCTTCAGGTCGGCGCCGGAGATCTGGAACTGCCATGGTCCCTTGGCCCACGACAACCTCGCGCTGAACGAATCGAGCGCCGCCGTATCGAGGTCGAGCCGGTCTTCATCTGGCTCTAGCCCTTGAAAAGCGCCGACTTCCAGCCCGAACCCCGATCGCTCCACGCTGATTGACACCACGCCTGGCGTGACATGCGTTGCGTCGAGATAATGATGTGAGAGTGGCGATTGCGGGTTGTCGGCCGCTGATGCGCGGTGCATGAAGGCCGGCGGTCCGATCGGCGCCGGCCCAACCGCGTAGGCGCTGACAGTGACCGACGTGGCGCCGACCGGCTGCGTGAAGTGGCCGCCGAGGTTCATGAACAAGTCGTGCGGATGCTGGTAGTCGACGAGCGGCGCGCCTTCAAACGTTTCACCGGTCTGAAATACTTGTGGGGACCCGATGGCCCGCAACGTCCACGGTTCCGCCGAGAACATGCCAACAAAGTGCAGCCGCGATCCCCTTGCGAATGTCTTCGAGAGAGCCGTCATGACCCAGTTCTGCGACTCGACCTCGTCAAAGTCGGTGAACTCGCGCTTCTGGTAGTTGTAGCCGACGAATGCACGGCTATCGACGGCCCACTGCCATCCGCCGGGTGAGGTGGCCTCGTGTTGATGCGCCGCATCCTGCGCCAGGGCGGGCGCGACTGAACAGACCACGCCCAGCACAACCGCCATGAGCCGACGACTGACCCCGCTCGCCTGCATCGCTTTGCTCACACTGCTCACTTGATGATTATCCGTCCCTGGAAGGCCGGCACGCTGAGCATGGTGTGGTCGTGATAGTCGCAGGCGCGCGCGGTGGTAAACACACCGGTGTTGCGGCGTTGCCCTGGCGACAGAAACCCCATCTGCACGATTTCCGGACAATCGGGATGGCTCGGATCGATGCCGCCGACCACGTCGTGCGCGCGGATGTCGTTGTTCACGAACGTCACGCGCTGACCGACACGGATCGTGAGTTCGAGCGGCGTCATACCTGAGGACGAGATCGTAATGGTTGGCGTGTCAGCCGCCGTGTTGGTCACCGGGGCAACGCCGGTTGACGACGTCGGGGACGTTGGGGCGGTGGCGGCCTGGCCTCCGGAACATCCGACGGCCAGGATCATGACGAGTAGAAAGACAGCGCGCAGCATGCATCACCAGATGCCGGCGGCGCAGCCGGACTCAGTCTGCCTATCTTAACTCTGACGGAGCGTCATGATCGGATCCACCGAGGCGGCGCGTCGAGCCGGGACGAGGCAGGCCAGCAGCGCGACCGCGCTGAGCAGCACCGGCACCGCCACAAACGTCAGCGGATCCAGCGTGCCAACGCCGTAGACCAGGCCGGACAGCGTGCGGGTGAGCACGAATGCGCCCATCATTCCAAGCCCGACGGCAGGTGCTGCGGGCCTCTGAAGAAGGGCTCGCGAACGCGGATATCGCGAGGCGCCTGACCTTCGGAGGGCACCGTACGGAACTACCTGTCGGAGTCGATCGCGAAGCTGGGCGTGACGAATCGCATCGAAGCCGCCCGCCTCGCCCGCCAGCGCGGCTGGTTGTAACGGGGACTGACATCGCACCCCACTGATTTGCAGCAATTCCTGAGCACCAGGCAGGAATTGCAAACGTTTTGACGTGTTGAGGGGACTGTCCCGGTTACATTAGTCGGGCGTGAAAGCTCTGCTGACATTGGCGCTATCGGGCCTGCTCCTTACCCAGCCATTTGACGTGGCTCAGGGCGGGCAGCCGACCGCACTCCAGAACCTGCTCAATCGAGCCTCATCGGAGTTTCCTGGTAAAGCCGGCATCTGGGTGAAGCACCTCGCCACCGGCGAGACCGCCGGGGTCCGTGACCGCGAGACCTTCAACAGCGCGAGCGTGATCAAGATTCCTGTACTCGTCCTCGCATTCCAGCTGGCGGACAAAGGTGCGATCAATCTCGACGAGCGCATCACCATCCGCAAGGAAGACATTCGCGGCGGATCCGGCATCTTCCGATATCACGATGCAGGCTTGCAGCCGACCTTCCGCGATGTGCTGCTCCAGATGGTGATCACCAGCGACAACACCGCGACGGACCTGGCGATCGCGAAGGTGGGCGGTGTGGCGCGCGTGAATGCGTGGCTCAAAGAATCCGGTTACGCGACTGGAAATCACCTCACCCAGACGACCGGGGATTTGTTCGCGAAATACAACGCGCTGACGCCGACGGACGACCGCAACGCAAAGACCAATAGCGACCGTGCCTACTGGCTTGGTGAGATTTCCCCCCGTGGCGTTGGACTGATGCTCGAAGCCATCGAGAAGAAGACCATCGCATCCGCAGCCGCCTGCGACGACATGTTGCGCATGATGCGCGCCCAGCAGGCTGGCGCACGCCGCCTCAATCACTTCATCTCCGTCCCCGTCGCCCATAAGACCGGCGACTTTCCTCCGGTCCTTGCCAACGACGTCGGCATCATCTACGCGCGTTCTGGACCCATCGTCGTGTCTTTCCTCGGCAATGCGATCACCGGCAACTACGGTGAAGCCGAGGACCGTATCGGTCGCTTCGCACAATCGCTAGTGGAGCATTTCGACAAATGAGACTTCGCCTTTTTGCATTGTTCGTTCTGTGTTCCCTGTGTCCTCTATGGCTATCGTCGGCATCTGCGCAAGAGCCCGCGCTGTGGCCCGGCGCGAAATACGATCCGGCTATCCCGACGATCAAGTCGGTGCTCGGCCACGATCACGGCGAGGTGATCACGCCGCCGGAAGGCGTCGAGCGCTACCTCCGCGCGCTGCAGCAGGCCGCGCCGTCGAAGAGCCGGCTGATCGAGTACGCGCGCACCTGGGAAGGCCGGCCGCTGTGGCTGTTTGTCGTCGGCAACCCGGACCGCATCGCGAAGCTTGAGCAGGTGAAATCGGACATGCAACTGTTCGGCGATCCGCGTCGCCACCAAGCCGGTGACGCCGACCGGCTGCTCAAGACGCTCCCCGTCGTGGTGTGGTTGATCCACGGCGTGCACGGCAACGAGATCTCATCCGCGGATGCGGCGCTGCTCGAGGCGTACCACCTGCTGGCCTCGCAAGGGGATCCCGGTGTCGACGCCGTGATGCGCGACGCGCTGGTGTTGATCGACCCGATGCAGAACCCTGACGGCCGCGCCCGGTTCGTGTCGTCGAACATTCAGGGGCGCGCCGCCAGCGCGGACCCGGCGCCATATTCGGCTGAACACGATGAGCCGTGGCCCGGTGGACGCAGCAACCACTACCTGTTCGACATGAACCGCGACTGGTTCGCGCAGTCGCAGCCGGAGACGCGGGGACGCATCAAGATCGGTCTCGAGTATCTGCCGCAGGTCACGGTCGACTTGCACGAGCAGGGCGGCGACAACGCCTACTACTTCGCGCCCCCGGCGGAGGCGATCAATCCGCATGTCACCAAGAGCCAGATCGCGGCGTGGGATCTCTTCGGGCGGGCCAACGGTGCCCGCTTTGACGAGCGCGGCTGGCCGTACTACATCCGCGAGGTCTACGACGCGTTCTATCCCGGATACGGCGACTCGTGGCCGACGTTCCATGGATCGATCGGCATGACGTACGAACAGGCGTCCGCTCGAGGCCTGTCGTTCGCGCGCAGCGACGGCGATACGCTCACCTATCGCGACGGCGTGATGCATCACTTCAACGCTGCCATGGTGACGGCGATCACCGCTGCGCGTCATCGTGAGCGGCTCCTTGGCGACTATCTCGATTACCGCCGTAGCGCGATTGCCGAAGGGGAGAAGGGCGCGATTCGCGACTACGTCATCGTGCCGGGGCAGGATGCCTCGCGAGCGGCGCTCCTCGCGCGTAACCTCGCGACCCAGGGCATTGACGTACGTCGCGCGGAAGAGCCGATCAAGCTCGCCACGCGCACGATTCCCGCCGGCGCCTTCATCGTCTCGAACGCACAGCCGACCGCGCGCATGATCCGCAACCTGCTCGATCCAAAGACCGAGCAGTCGGCGGAGTTTATCAAGAAGCAGGAAGAGCGCCGCAAGATGCGTCTCAACGACCAGATCTACGACATCACGGGGTGGAACCTGCCGATGCTCTACGACGTGGAGCTGGTGACCAGCGCTGCGGCGATTGCGGTGAAGTCGACACCGGTGCCGTCGCAGTACGACGCCGCGTATTCCGCGCGCCAGTTGCCTGCGGCGAAGGTCGGCTACCTGCTGCCGTGGGGATCCGCGGCGGTGGCCCTGTCGGCAGATGCGATGAAGCAGGGCATTCGCATCCGTCACATCGGTGGCGCCTTCACGATGAATGGGCGTCGCTATCCGATCGGCACCGCGCTGATTCGCAACTCCGAGAACCCAGCCGATCTGGGCGCGAAGCTGTCGGCGCTGATCGCAAAGCATGGCGCCGAAGTGGTGGCGATTGATTCGACGTGGGTCGACGAGGGCACCTCGCTTGGCAGCAACGACGTCGCGGCCTTGAAGGCGCCAAAGGTCCTGATGGTTTGGGACACGCCGACCAACTCGCTGTCGGCGGGCTGGATGCGCTTTGCGCTCGAGCGCCGCTTCGGAGTCGGCGTCACCGCCGTTCGCACAGGATCGCTCGGCCGTGCCAACTTCAACGACTACGACGTGATCGTGATGCCGTCGGGTAACTATGCCGGACAGATCAACGAGGGCGTGCTCAATCGCATCAAGGATTGGCTGCGGGCCGGCGGCACCATGGTCACCGTGGCCGAAGCCTCTCGCTGGGCGACCGGAGCGAACGTTGGGCTGCTCGACACGACAGGATTGTTGAAGGACGGGCGTCCAGATGTGCCTCCGCCAAGCGGCGGCGGTGGCGGTGGTGGCGGCAATGCGCCGAAGCCGGGCGAGTTCGACTACGACAAGGCGATTCAGCCCGATCGCGAGCGTCCGGCCTCGCAGCCTGGTGCGATCCTCAACGTCACGCTCGACACCAATCACTGGCTGACCGCCGGCAACGACGGTCAGACGCAGGTGATGATCGAGGGCAATCGCGTGTTCGCGCCGCTGAAACTGAACAGCGGCCGCAACGTCGGCGTTTACGCCACGAAGGACAAGCTGATTGCCTCAGGCCTGATCTGGCCCGATGCGCAGGACATCCTCGTGCAGAAGGCGTTTCTGATGCACCAGCCCTTCGGGCAGGGGCACGTTATTGCGTTTGCCGAGGAGCCGAACTACCGTGCGTTCACCGAGGGGACGATGTTGCTCTTCATGAATGCGGTGCTGCTCGGTCCGGGTTACTGATCACCAGGACGTAACTCCGGCCTACGGCCGAGATTGCACAAGCAAGGCGGGAACTGGCCCATCCGGGTCATTTCCGCCTTGTTCTGCCTTCGCAGTTTCCTCATAATCCACGCGGTCGAGCTTCCCCAAGGCGCGTGGATCAGGATCATCCGTATTCGTTGAACCAGGACGCCATTGCGTCGGAATCGCGTCTCACCTGGAAGGTCAAGGTTTCGACTGTGCGAAGAGCGCCGCTGCGTACACGTTCGTTGGCGACCAATCCAGCTGGGTTGGCGGCTTCGCCAAGGATTCAAGCTGCTCGACCGTCGCACAGCGCGTGGAGGGCCGTCTGACGACCAAGGCGCTGTCTGCACAAGACCGCAACGCGCTTCAGTTGATCAAGCCGTCGATCGAGTGAGTGAGAATGATGACCGAGAGCGAGTACCTGAAGGGCGAACCCCTGACGTTGCGCGAGCAAGAGATTGCGGTTGCCACAACACGTGGGCTCACCAATAAGCAGATTGGCGCAGAGTTAGGTATCAGTCCGGAGACGGTGAAGCGCCACCTTGCGTCGATCTACGCCAAACTCTCGCTCCCTGGCCGCGTCGCGCTCGCAATTCACGTGATCCGCACGGGTCTTGCAGCGTGAGCTGGCAATTGATCCGGGGAAAAGAAGCTGAGGGATCGGAATTGCCAAACAGAAACTCGCAGGAGACGCGAGGTGCCAGCTTGGCCGGAGTCCGGATTGTGCCTAGGCTGCGCGCGAGTTGACCAGCGCGGCGCGCATGGCGTCGACCAGGGTGAACCCCAGCTTCCGGGCTTTCCGATAGGTTCGAACGAAGAGCCTAATTCGTCGAATCGACATCCGGCTTTCACCTCAGCTGCGGCGCGCCTTGGGAGCGGGTATTATACGTCAATATAAGACGTAGTGAGACATCCGTCGCCACTGGGCGTGCCGAAACGTGCACCAAACGGACGGATCCCGCGCTCGACGGGCGGCTGCTGACTATTACCGCCTGTAATTCCAGCCATTCCCCCTTAAGATTCCCCGTGCAATCGGTATGACGCTCCTGCCACAGACACCCCTGGATTGGGTGCTTTTCGCGGTCGCCCTAGCCACGGCCATCATCATTGCCGTCGCGATGCAGGACTTTTTCCTCGACTCTCGTACCAATACGCCGCGGGTCCGGGCCATGCAGGACCTCGGTGTCGCCGTCGCCGTGTCACATTTCGGTGTCATCGTGATGCGCGGCTCGGCCGGCCCGAATTGGGCCATCGCCGGAATTGCGATGTATGTCGCGGCCACGCTGCTCTTCCTGAGTTCCCTTGAAGCCGCGCGCCGCGTCCCGCTGCCGCGCACGTTTGTCGAAGATCAGATGCCGAGGGCGCTGGTGACGCAGGGGCCGTTCGCGCTGATCAGGCATCCTTTTGACGTGTCGTACTCCCTCGCGTGGCTTGCAACACCGGTGGCGACGCACGGCCCCCTGGTCGCGCTGTCGGCCGTTGTCGCCACCGGCATCTATTTCGTGGCGGCGCGGCGCGAAGAGCGCATGCTCGAGGATCGTTTCGGCGAGGCGTATCGCGTCTACAAGAACGGGACCGGGATGGTCTTGCCATCCGTTTCGAGCATGCTGGCCAACCGCACGCCCAATTAGACGTGAACTATCCGCAGACTCCACTGCACTGGGCGCTTGCCGCAACGTCTGTCGCCGCCCTCGCGTTTTTTGCCGTGCGACTGACAACCTACTTCGAACGGGCGCCCAGGCCACTGTGGGTGATGCTGGTGCACTACGCTTCGCTAGTCCTCGTGCTGGCGCAAGTCGCGGGGATCTTCCTGCTCGAGCCACGGGCCGACCCATTCGTCTTCAGTGCGATCGTGTTGTACGTGGCTGCTGTCGTGCTGTTTCTTTCGGCGATTGAAGCCGCCAAGCGTACCCGCCTGCAGCGTTCGTTCGTTGACTTGCCGCTGCCGGATCGCCTGATTACCGACGGTCCTTTCGGCTGGGTCCGCCACCCGTTTTGCGCCGGATATGTGATGGGCGCCCTGGCCGGCGCGCTCGGGATAGCCCACCCGATCATGCCGGCGGTCACCGCCGCTCTCTCCGCCATCGCTGTCTCAGCGGCGATCCGAGAAGAGCGTGTGTGGCTTTCTGGAATCAGGGCCGACGAGTATCGCGAGTATCAAAAGAAGACCGGGATGTTCATCCCGTTTATCGGCCGACGCTGATCGACTGATTTCGTGCAAACAATTGCACGTTCTGTGCAAGCTCGGCGGTATGATTTTTCACGTCAGTGCAAGCGCACGCTCCCGATACGCTCGTTGAATGGTTGTTGGCTGGTTCCGGCGGTGCCACGTTGATCGTCTTCGCCGTCGCGCTCCAGCATTTCTTCGTCCAGCCGCCAACCCTAACGCGTCTTCAGCGGCTGTTCCAGGACATCAGCGTCGTCGTCGGCGTGACGCACGGTCTGGCCCTGCTGGTGCTCAACTCCGCCGGCACCGAGTGGGCGATCGCCGGCATCGTCCTGTATCTGCTGGCGCTTGGCCTCTTCCTCGGATCAATCGAGACTGCACGACGGGTGCCGTTGACCAGGACCTTCGTGTATTCGCCTGAATGCAACGCGATCCTGTCGAAAGGCCCCTACAAGGTGATTCGGCGCCCGATCTATCTGTCGTACTCGCTGGCGTGGCTGGCTGCGCCTGTCGCCATGCAGAGCGTGCTCCTCGGGCTCACGGCCGTGTTCATGATTGCGTGCTATGTCGTGTCCGCACACGAGGAGGAGCGGCTGCTGGCCAGCGGGCCAAAAGCCACCGAATACCTCGCGATGGCGAAGAAGACGTGGCGCATGATCCCCTTCATTTACTAGCGCTTCGCTTCGGCCACTCCGTTCGTCCCCGCTGATTGCCGCGCTCTTGTTGACATTCGACAAGAGGACGGCGATGCTCTTGTCGGACGTCTACAACAGATGGCGAAACTCGACTTGCTCCAAGGCACGCTGGATCTCCTGATCCTGAAGACGCTTGCGCTCGGTCCCCAGCATGGCTGGGGCATCTCGCAGCGCATCCAGCAAATTTCCGAGAACGTGCTGCGTGTCAACCAGGGCTCGCTGTATCCGGCACTGCAGCGCCTCGACACTGCCGGCTCCATCGACTCTGAATGGGGCGCGTCGGAAAACAACCGCCAGGCGAGGTTCTATCGCCTGACGAAGAAGGGCACCAGGCAGTTGCTCGACGAACAGGCGCAGTGGGCGCGGATGACGCTCGCGGTGCAGAAAATTCTCGAGACACAGGTGTAGTCGGCGATGTGGAAACGCCTGCAGGCACTGTTCAGGCACGGCGAGCTTGATCGCGGGCTCAATGCCGAGGTGCGTTTTCACATCGACATGGAAACCGAGAAGAACATCCGCCAGGGCATGAGCCCAGACGAGGCCCGCCGGCTGGTGCTCAAGAGCTTTGGTCCGATGGAGCGACACAAGGAAGAAACCCGCGACGCGCGCGGCGTCAGTTGGTTCGAAAACCTGCTCGCCGACCTGCGCTACGGCGCGCGAGCCCTCTTCAAGCACCCCGGTTACGCGCTGTTGGCAGTGCTGACGCTCGGCCTCGGCATCGGCGCCAACACGGCGATCTTCAGCGTCATCAACGGCGTGCTGCTGAAGCCGCTGCCGTATGAGCACGGCGACCGGCTCGTCGTGCTCCAGCAGTCGCGCCCGCTAGCGGGCCAGCCGCAGGTGGGTGTCGCCATCGCCGAGTACTTCGACTATCGCGAACGCGGCAAGGACGTGTTTGATGGCGTGGTCGAGTACCACCAGATGAATTTTGATCTGATCAATCGCGGTGAGCCTGACCGCGTCAACACCGGCGTGGTCTCGGCGAACTTCTTCGATCTGCTCGGCATCAAGCCCATTCTCGGTCGCACCTTCGTGGCTCAGGATGACGTGCGGGATGCAGAGGCGGTGCTGGTATTGAGCCACAC
>Ga0075471_10002637_pt1 | contig 11711 bp, 13 predicted proteins | sample DEB19_08_DNA_2_FD_74787 | JGI IMG/M metagenome (GOLD analysis project Ga0075471, IMG submission 74787) | Aqueous microbial communities from the Delaware River and Bay under freshwater to marine salinity gradient to study organic matter... | ecosystem: Environmental > Aquatic > Marine > Coastal ... | reverse complement strand
AAGAAGGCCGCTCCGAAGAAGGCAGCCAAGAAGGCGACCAAGCGTCGCTGATCGGCACCAACACTCAACGTCAGTACGTCGAGAACCCCGCCACCTTCCAAGGTGGCGGGGTTCTTGCTTGTATCACCGAGTGCTCAACGCGGCACAGTGCTCCACGGCTTGCCCAACCACGGATCGGGTTCACGAGGCAGTCCGAGCACGCGTTCACCCACGATGTTGCGCTGGATCTCTGACGTGCCTCCCTCGATCGAGTTCGCACGGGTGCGCAGGAACTGCTCCACGAAGTCCGCCGCTTCCAGATTCGTCGTGTCCCACGCAGTACATGACGCACCGAGAATCTCCATGGCGAGCACCTGGAGCGATTGATTCGAAGCGGCCTTGGCGATCTTGGTGATCGAACCCTCGGGGCCAGGTGCCTTTCCTGCCGCTGCATTCGCGCGAGCGCGCATCGAAGTGAGTGCAAGCAGACGTCCACGTGTCCACTCGATCACGAGACGTTGCCGGAGACACGGATCGTGGGTGAGTCCCTGCGCACGCGCCGCAGCGAGCACCTGCTCGAACGTCTTGCCACCGAGAATCTCGTCGCTCGCCTTGCGCTTCTTGCGGGCACCCGACAATGCGAAGCGCTCGGCACTCAATGTTGTGAGCGTGGCACCCCATCCCTCACCCAACGGACTGATGCGATGCAGATCGGGCACACGCACATCGGTGAGGAAGACTTCGTTGAACTCCACCTGACCCGCCATGTTGATGAGCGGTCGCACCTCCACGCCCTCACTGCGCATGTCCACACCGAAGTACGTGATGCCTTGGTGTTTGGGCACGGTGGGATCCGTTCGAGCAAGCAGCATGGCGAACTCGGACTGGTGCCCCATCGTGGTCCACACCTTCTGGCCGTTCACCACCCATTCGTCGCCATCGCGCACGGCAGTGGTAGCGAGCGACGCAAGATCCGAACCCGCTCCGGGCTCGGAGAACAACTGGCACCAACGCTCCTCGCCCGTGGCGATCGGCGGTAGGAAACGTCGTTTGGTCTCCTCCGACGACCACTGCACGATCGTGGGTGCCGCGAGCAACAGTCCAGACCCTCGCGGGATGCGCGGAACCTCCCAGCGATCCATCACCTCGAACGCCGCCTGTGCGTGCGCCGGAGTGAGTCCGCGCCCACCGTGGTCTCGGTGCCAGTGGGGCGACACCCAGCCTGCAGCACCGAGTCGACGCACGAATTCGGCGTTGTCCATGCGGGCCTTGGCTGCCATGAGCGCATCGTCGTCGCCACGATCGGCCGCCTCGATCCAGCCCGGGGGCAGTTCGCGCTCGAGGAAGTCGATGAGTGGTGCAGGATCGAAGGCCGCCATCGGCGGCCACGCTACAAATCGTTGGGCGTCAGCAGCGAGCCCAACGACGTGGGGTCAGCCAGCCGGCTTCAACAGATCCACGTCGAGCACCGCCGGGGCATACGCACCCTTTGCGAGCAGCCGAGTGACCGATGGATCGGCGGTGGTCACCAGCAGCACCTGATCCAGATCGTCCTTGGCCACGAACCATCCGCCGGTGGTGCTCCACACAAAACCGCCCACCGTGTACGTGCTCGGGGCATTCACCGAGAGCAGCGTGCGGGTCTTGCGATCGGCAGTCAGGTCGATGTGCAGTCGTCCGCCGGAAGAGCCACTCGTGATCACCTCACCGAGCGGACCCTTGAAGTCAACGACAGGACCCGCTTCGGGCACCTCGGCCTGTGGCACATCAGTGACCTCGCCGGTGACAACATCGACCACCCGGCCCCAACGGTCCTGCGGCCGCTCGAGCGGCCCGAACGACAGCACACGCAACCGACGGTCGTCCTGCCACTCGAGATACCCGGGTACGGCCGAGAAGCACGCAGCTTCCTTTCGGTTGCGTCCCGATGCGCTGATCACATCCACGCACACCCCGTCGCCCCGCGTCGCTATGAAGGCGACGGTACCCACGAGCGAATCGTCGGGTTGCTCGGCCAACCACGTGAAATCCGGAGTGGGCTTCAGAGCGTTCCACAGCTCACGTCCGAGAAAGAAGCCGCCTACGCCGAGCCCGGCGAGCAACAGCACGAGGATCGATACCCAGGTCTGGCGTTGTCCGGAGTGCTCCGCCCAGCGAATCCGACGGATCACGCCACGGAACATCACGGCTGCGAGCAACAGCACCACGATGACGGCAGCAATCAACATAGGTAACTCCGAGTCTCGCGCAGATTGTTCACAAGAAGGTGGCGACGGTCTCGAGCGGTTCGCGATCCGACACCAACTGGTTGATGGGATGGCCCCAATCCGGGTGCCCGAACGCCACACCGCAGAACAGTTTCCAGTGCTCCGGCGCACCCGTGAACTCCCGTACGGCGTCCTGGTGCACCGCCCAGGCCTCCTGTGCACAGGAGCCGAGGCCGGCTTCTTGGACCAGCAGCATGAAGGTCTGGAGGAACATGCCGCAATCGGACCACTGCGGTGGTCCCATCTGCTCGTCGATGAAGCAGAAGATTGCGGCCGGGGCACCGAAGAAGTCCAGATTCTTGGCGAACTGTGCCAATCGGCCCGCCTTGTCGTCACGACCGATGCCGATGAGGGCGTACATGTCCTCACCGACCTTGAACCGTGACGAGCGATACGGCTCCCCGAGACTCTTTGGGTAGATGTCGTACGCGGGAGCACCGGGCTGACGCGTGGCGATGAAGGAACGGAAGCGCTGCATCGACTCGCCGTTGAGCACATAGGTGCGCCAGGGCTGGACATTTCCGCCCGACGGCGCTCGACGTGCTGTGTCCAGCAACTGTCGCACCACACCATCGTCGATCGGGGTGGGGAGAAATGCCCGGATGGATCGACGGCTCGTAACCGCTTCGGAGACGTTCATGGATCCATCTTGCCGAATCGGCGATCGGAGCACCACCCCGAGGGCCGGGTGCCGCGGCTCAGCGCATGGCGAGATGCTGTTTGCCGTCCCATGACGCGGCTGCGCGCTCGACCGCGTCGAAGAAGTCCTTCATGCCGCCCACCGGATCCACGAACTCGAGATACGGAACACCACAGCTCCCCGACATGTAGAGGAACTGGTTCCCTGCCGACGTCACGCCCTCTTGGACCACATCAGCACCGTGCGAGCGGAAGTGCTCGCGCGAACGATCGACATCGGCCCAGTAACACAAATGGTGCACGCCGGTTCCGCCGTTGTCGAGGAACTCGCCATAGATCGATGGGATGGTCAGGTCGGGCTGGATGAGCTCGATCTGCTGGCTTCCGGTGTGGGCGAGCCCCATGCGGGCTCGCATCGGAACCTGGGCCCCGCGAAATGTGACCGACGGGATGTCCACTTCGTAGAGGAACCACGGGCCCACACCGTGCAGCCGCGCCCAGTCCAGTGCTGCGCGGTCGATGTCATCGACGACGAACGCCGTCTGACGGATGACACCGAGCCATGTGGGCGCTGCGTCGGGCGCAGTGCTCATCGAACACCCATGAAGTAGTCGAGCCAGTCGTGATAGTGCTGGATGCGGTCCTCGTCCTGGCACAGTTGTGCAGTCTCGAATCCGCGGGAATGCATACCCTTCTGGATGTCACGGATGAGGTGCACGTCCTGGTCGATCGTGATGGTCATCGTCTTGTGTCCGGCGATGATGTCGTCCTGGGTGAACTCGTCGTGCTCCGGGCGTTCCGGCTGCTCGAACAGCGTGGACGGATGCGGCTCGTACGACACACCGGCACGCTTCGCCACTTCGGGATCGGGTGCCATGCGGAAGGTGAACTGATCCCAGTAGCACTTGTTCGGGTCGGTCGGGTGCGGCCGTGACCGCATCACCAGGCCGGACTCGGGCTGCAGTGTGAGCATCGTGTTCGGGAACAGGTTGTACTGCTCGATATCGCTGAGTCGTTCGTCGCTCAGCGCGTCGTAGTCGAAGCCCAGACGCGGACCGGCCTCGCGCCGCATCTTCTGGACGTCCTTGCGAATGTCGAGCACTCGACCCTCGTAGTCGGCGGGGTTCGCGCCGTACACCTTCAGTTGGTGCTCGAGGTAGAAGTTCGGTGTCTCGGGGATGGGTAGACGTGAGTTGACGATGTGACCGTCGATCACCACACCGGTGTGGCCGTTGGCGAACAGGTCGAGTTGCGCTGTGGGGCAGTCGAACAACAGTTGGTGCTGTGGGTGGATGTGCTCCACGTGGTACAGCTCACCGAAGTTGTCGAAGACCGCCTTCCAGTTACAGTCGAGCTGCACGGTCTTGTCGGTCATGAACACCATGTTCTCGAGGCGGTACGGATCGACGAGTTCGGCTACCCCACCGAGGTACTCGCGCAGGGGAACAGCGTCGTGATCCATGTTGACGAACACCAACCCGGCCCACACCTCGACACGCACCGGCTTCAGCGAACGCTGCTCGCAATCCACCGGCGGACTGAAGCGCTCGGCGTCGGGCACCACCGTCAACTTCCCAGCGTGGTCATAGGTCCATCCGTGGTAGGGGCACACGAAGTTGCGCACCCAACTGCGGTCGTTGACCATGAGGCGCGCGCCTCGGTGCTGACACACGTTGTAGAAAGCGCCAACCTCGCCATCGTCGTTGCGGGTGACGAGGATCGACTCGCGGCCGAGGTTGAACACCACGTACTGCCCCGGGATGGAGAGATCACGCTCGAGGCAGGCGAAGAGCCATGTGCGGGACCACATCACGTCGAACTCACGCTGCATCCACGACTCGGAGATGTACCGCTCGGCGGTGATGGGCTTGGGCGGCACGGGCGGGGCGGCATGCACGCGGGTGGGACCGGGCGGCACCACCTTCTTCGCAGTGGTCCCCGCAGCAGCACTGGGCTTGTTCTGTACGTCGGTCATTGTGTCCCCCTACACCGACTCGGCAGTCCTTACAGTCTGGCCAATTGCCCGCCGTCGAGCGGGATGTCGTGTCCATTGATCATGACAGCCGCGTCCGAGCAGAGAAAGACCACCGTGCGGGCGATCTCCTCGGGGCTCACGAAACGTCCCGTGGGGTTGAGGTGCGAGAGCGCCTCCCGCACGGCGTCGGGGCCGGCCTCGCGCAGCGGGCGTGCGACGGGGGTGTCGGTGGGTCCCGGCGACACGGCGTTCACCCGGATGCCCCGATTCACGTACTGCAGCGCCGCCTGGCGGGTGAGCCCGATCACCCCGTGCTTGGCCGCCACGTAGGCGGGGCTCGCGCGCTCGCTGCCCCGATGGCCCACGGTGGAGGCGTTGTTCACGATCACGCCCACGGTGGGCGACCCCGACTCGCTGTCCGACGCAAGCGGGCCGCTGTCGAGCATGGCGCGGATCTCGGCCCGCATGCAGCGGAAGACCGCGCTCAGGTTCACTGCGATCATCTCGTCCCACGACGCATCGTCGTAGGTATCGAACGCATGCATCCGATCGAAGATCCCTGCGCTGTTGAACGCCAGATCGAGACGACCGAATGTGGCCACCGTGGCAGCCACCATGGCGTCCGGTGCGGCCGGGTCGCGCATATCGGCCAGCGCCACGTCTGCAACCCCACCTCGCGCACGGATGACCGAAACCACGGCTTGTGCGCGCTGCGCATCTCGGCCTGCGACCATCACCGCTGCGCCGGCCTGCGCAAGTTCGATTGCTGCGGCCTCACCGATGCCCGAGGTGGCTCCGGTCACCAGTGCCACTCGCCCCGCCAGCATGGCGGCAACCTACTGCACCGCGAATCAGCTCGCCTCGACCACGGCCTTGATGCGCTCGAGGGTGGCCTGCATGCCATTGCGATTGGTGCGTCCCCGAGCCTTGCCTGCAATCGCCCAGTAGAGCCTGGTGAACGCGCTGGGCCGCATCTCGAAGAACTCGGTGACGTCGGTGCCCGAACCCGATGGCGCAAGGCGATAGCCCCACACGTTCAACGCGTTGTTCCCCATCATCACGCCGAACTTGAACACTTTCTCGGGTTCGCACTCCAGCACCTTGCACGTGGTCCAGTACACCGGGCCGCGACCGTTGCGCCGGACATGCCCGCGGAACTTGGCGCCCACTGCGGGGCCGGTGGCGCCGTCGAGCCATTCGGCCTCGAAGGTCTCGGGGCTGAACTCACCGATTCGTGTGACATCGCTGACGAGCGACCACACGGCGGTGGGCGAGGCGTTCATGTGAACCGTGACGGAATCGCGCATGGCGTGACGCTACCGCCGTACCAAACAGCCCGCTTCGCGGATCGGTCAACGTGCCGGCAGGTACCCGGGCTGGCAACGGGCCGGCTCGAGCGAGTCGACATAGCGATAGGCGAAGACACGGCGCTCCCAGCCCGACAGGGGCGTGGTGAGTTCGGGATCTGTCCGGCTGTCGGTGATGGTCACTAGCTGGTTCTGACCATCGTCCCCGCGTCGCACCATCGTGAGCGAGAACGCAGGCGAGTGCGAGGCGTACTCCCGAAGATTCGTGTACGGGATGAGATAGCTCTCACGGGCGTACGCGGCGAGCACCGGATCGCTCGAGGCAACGATGCGCACGAGATCGTCCTGACGATCGGTCCATCTCCACACGGTGGGCACCAGGAGACTGTTCTCCAAGCCGTCAGCGGTCACGAGATTGCTGTACATGTTCCACGAGTTCGCGGTCTTCACCCCGACATACGGCGTGATGCCGTTCAAGAACGCAAGCAGCGGCACCACCAATAACCAGCGCGCTCCGGGAACTACAGGCGCGCGGAACGCCAAGACTGATCCGGCTCGGGACTCGGCAGGCTCGTGCCCGGCCACCTGTTGTGCCCTCGATCGTCGCAGGCTCCACACGTAGGCGATGATCACCGCTGCCGTCACTGCACCGATGCACCGCCACACCGAGTCCTTGAGGTCGTCGCCGACATCCCACCACGAGTTGCCCAGCAGCAGGCCGTGCACGAGCACGAGTGCCACCATGGCAGCAGCCAGCACCCAGCGAACTCCGAGCGAGACACGCTGTGAAGCCCCACCGAGACGGGACCGCACCCACACGAAGAAATCGTCCGGGAGAAACAGGATCAACAGCGCATACACGAGCGAGGTGAAGTCGGCAAATGGGTGATCACCGTCGAGGGCGATGAGTCCGTGGAACAGCACCGCCAGCAACACGCCCCACACGCGTGTTCTGCGCTGGACGAGCAGCACCACCACGCCGATCTCCACCAGCACCACGATGATCGGCAGCAGTTGCCTCCAGGATCCGGTTCCCACGGTCTGCGGCGAATCAATACCGAGCGAACGCAAGGTCTCGTCGGCGAAGAAGTTCGCGCAACTCACTACCGGGTCCAGGAAAGCCCGGTTCACCTTTGCGAGCGCACTGAACGAATAGAAGACGAAGAACACGCCACGTGCCACCGGGAAGAACAGCTGCTCCAGCGTTGCTCGGGGTTGGGCGCGCCGGGTGGCCGCAGCATGCACGACGGCGAACAGGAACCCGAGCGAGACGAGCGACGAAACGAGCCAGTGATTGCCCACCACGGGGGACTCGATCCATGCGGTGATCAACACCATCACCGAGAGCACTCCCATGCACAGAGCACCGGAACGCCAAGCACGCGCCGGGAGCACCAGCATGGCGAGTGCCGACACCGTGAGCACTGCGTACCACCACGATCGCCCCGTGGGTTCGCTGAACATCCGGATGGACCCACCCACGTTCAGGACGTGGAACAGCGTCGAGAGCCCCCACCAGACGGCGAGATAAGCGGTGCGGTCATCGCCGCGCCACTCGTCAGCGGCTGATGACACAGGTAACCGGAATCGTCGACGAGGGCATCCGTTCGAACATTAGGGCGACCGACGCACCTCGGTGACTACCGTGGTTGCAGGAGGGCCTGATGACAGTTTTCGACCAGACCACCGTGTTGCAGTTCCACCCGGCCGATCCCGACCATCTCGACCTCGCGCTCTCGGAGGCGTGGGCGTCGCTGATGGGTGCCCACGGTGGATACGTGACGGCACTGGCGGTACGTGCCATCGAGGCACGACTCGACACCCAGACCGTCCGCACGGTGTGTACGAGCTTTCTGCGACCTGTCGCAGTGGGCCCGGCATCGATGTCCATCGAGACACTGCGGGCTGGTCGCAGTCTGTCCACATTCGTGGTGACCCTGACCCAGAACGGCAAGCCCACCACGAGCACACGCGTCACGACCGCTGCAGCCGCGCCGGGTTCGGAGTGGGACCACGCCGCACCGCTCCCGGTTCCTCCGGTCGCCGACTGCATCGTGGTTCCCGGGCCGCCGGGCATCCGACACCTCGACCACGGCAACGGCCTGCTCGACCCTGCACACCTGCCGCTCACCCGATCGGAGCATGCAGTGCTCCAGGGACACATTCGCCCGAGCGAACCGCGGCCGATCGACACCGCATGGCTCGTGATGGTGTTGGACTTCTTTCCACCCGCGGCATGGACCAAGGTGGATCCCCCGACTGGTGGCGTGAGCGTTGACTACACGGTGCACATCCATCGACCACTCGCCCGCACACTGCTCGACGATGAGTGGTTGGCTGTGTCACTGCGATCCGACATCAGCACGTCGGGACTCTGCCTCGAACACGGCGCCGTGGCCGCACCCGACGGTCAATTGCTCGCCGAGTCGTTCCACACGCGCTGGACGGGTTGAGTCAGCCCTCGCAGGCGATGCCATCGCCATCGCGGTCCAAGGCGCGTCGATAACCCGGATCCCCGACGTAGATCGGTGCCGCCCCTGCGGCGCGCGCTGCGGTGCAGTTGGCGTAGTACACATCCCCACCCGAGCCCGAGTCGGCGCCGACACTCGTGCTCGTCACGGCACCGCCGCCACCACCGGACGCCCCACCACCGGCACCCGACGTGGAAGCAGGAGGCGGCGAGGGTACGACCACCCGCAGTCCTGCGCACTCGTCGTCGAGCAGATTGCGGATCCTGCCGAACTCGCTCTGGTCCATCGAGAGATTCCAGCGGACCTTGATGGACACCCAGTCCCCGAGGTATCGGCACCAGTCGGAACGCAGCGGTGGCATCCAGTTCGACGGATCCTTGTCGGACTTGGACTGGTTCGAGTTGTCCGACACCGCAATGAGCGTTCGACGATCGGTGAGGTCGTTCGCGTACAACATGCGCGTCGTGGACGACCACTCCCATGCGCCCGAGTCCCACGCCTCCTTCAGTGCCACGACATGGTCGATGTCGATGTCGGACGGAAGCGACGTGGACTGCCCGTCGTACGCGGAGAACCAGTCACCCTCCACGACTCGGCATCGGTACGGATCGATCTGCACCGGTGTGAGCGAATCCCGCGCGAGCACCTCCTGACGGGTATCGCACCCATCACGATCGAGGTCTTCCCAATGGGCGAACAGATCTCGGTCGTAGCCTGCGCCTCGTTCGTTCTGCACCACGATGAGCGCGAGCAGTTCGATGGCGAGTGCCTTCCCATCGCTTGGTGGCGCCGTGGTGGACGTCGGGGCTGCGTTCGCAGTGGTGGGAGTTGCGGAGGTCGTGGTTGCCGCGCCGCTCGAGAGCGACGTGGTGGTGATCCCCGTATCGGGTGAGACCGCCGTGCTACTGGCGGTGATGGTCGACGATGACGTCAACGAGGACTGCGTGGGGTCTCCGGAGTCGACGGCCACTCGTCCGCTGCTGCATGCGCTCAGTGCCACCAGCGCGACGGCGATGGCAGCAGTGCGTGCGGGAAGTCGGCGTGCACTCACCGGGTCAGCCGAGATCGACTCCGACGCAATCGTTGCCGCACGACCCCGGTGCTGCCGGGCCCGCATCTGCTGGCGCAGGCCGGTGCAAGACACCCTTGGAGGGCTGCACACGCACGATCTCGCCGTCGACAGATGCGGCGCCATCGACGATGAGGCTGTACCCGCCCACTTCTGCCGGCGGCCACACGAGGCTCACCGCACCGGGACGCGCCGACGCGTTGGTTGCAGTGCGTCGACCGACCGCAGCACTCAGCACACCGCCGGCAAGTTCCGGCACCACTGCGACGGCATGGGGCCGGCCATCGTCGCTCACGGTGAGCAGGTACGCGTACGCGCGGCCCTCCATCGCCGAGGCGAGTCCCTCGACAGGGACCGGGATGCTCACGATGCGCTCCAGGTGTTCCAGTGCGTCATCTCATCAGCAGGCAGGCGGGCCCCGGGCTTGAAATCGTCGCCGGTGTAGTACGCAACGGGAAGCATCGCTGCCTGCGTCCAGTCGGCGGGGATGCCGAGCAACTGCGATACGTCGGATTCGAAGAACAGGTGGATCGTGGTCCACACCGATCCGAGGCCTCGCGCGCGTGCCGCCAGCATGAAACTCCACGCAGCAGGGAGGATCGAGCCATAGGTGGAGGCCTGCGCCAACACCATGGGAACCTGCTCCACCCGGCCCTTCACGCACGGGATCACCATGGCCGGCACCTGCTCGAGGCGTTCGGTGAGATACATGGCGGACTCCATCACCTTGGGCATCACCGCAGCGCGCGGATCGTCCTCGGGAAGCGGCGGCGGATAGCCCATTGCGGCCATCTGCTCGCCGCCCTTGCGGTAACAGTCGGCGATGAACTTCTTCTTCTCGGGATCGGTGACCACCACGAACGCCCAGTTCTGGGCATTGGTGCCCGTGGGGGCCTGCAACGCGATCTCGATGCATTCCTCGATGAGTTCGCGTGGCACCGGTCGGGTGAGGTCCAGACGTTTCCGAACGGAACGGGTGGTGGTGAGCAGTTTGTCTGCGGCGGCACGATCGATGGTCACGCATCGGACTGTAGGCGTGTTCGGGCAGAGGGGCCAACGCTTCGTACACCACTCCGGTGACCGATGGGCTACAACAACGTCTCATGGAACGAACTGCTGCACGTCTGTGGGCTGATGAACTCGGCCGCTGGGGCATCCCACCGGCGATCCTCGACACCGCACCGCGGTCGCCGTGGATCCACCCCGTGCAGAGTTTTCGGCCCGAGGGGAATCTCTTCGTGGACACGCCGTCACGACATCGGGCACTCGAAGGACTCGAGCGCCACACGGCACACGGACCGGTTTCGGTACTCGACGTCGGCTGTGGCGGCGGGCGCGCTGCGTTCGGCCTCACTCCGCCAGCCACCGCAGTCGTCGGGGTGGATCACCAGCGCGAGATGCTCGACGTATTCGCGGAGGAGGCCTCCAGACGCGGTATCTCGTGCAGCACGATCCTCGGCGACTGGCCCGATGTCGCCCCACGCACACCGGCGTGCACGGTCGTCGTGTGCCATCACGTTGCCTACAACGTCGCCAACCTCGGCCCGTTCGTCGCCGCGCTCAGCGAGCACTCACAGTCACGAGTTGTGCTCGAACTGCCGCTCCATCACCCGCTCTCGGTGCTGTCGGGAATGTGGAAGCACTTCTGGGACCTCGATCGACCCACTGCGCCGACCGCACACGATGCGCTGGCAGTCGTCCGCGCAGCAGGGTTCGACGCGAGTATCGAACGATTCGAGGTGCCCGTGAAGCACGCTGCGGTGACCGATCAGGACGTCGAATTCACCCGTGTCCGCCTGTGCCTCCCCGAGGACCGTGACCCCGAGGTGCGCGCATACTTGGAGACGCACCCCACCACATCGCGGCAACTCGCCACCATCTGGTGGGACGTGCGCTGACTCGTCAGAGACCGCCGGCGACCGTGATGGTCTGCCCGCTGACCCAACTGCCCGCGTCGCTCGCGAGATACAGCGCAGCGGCAGCGATGTCATCGGGTGTTCCGAG
>Ga0075471_10002636_pt1 | contig 11711 bp, 10 predicted proteins | sample DEB19_08_DNA_2_FD_74787 | JGI IMG/M metagenome (GOLD analysis project Ga0075471, IMG submission 74787) | Aqueous microbial communities from the Delaware River and Bay under freshwater to marine salinity gradient to study organic matter... | ecosystem: Environmental > Aquatic > Marine > Coastal ... | reverse complement strand
CCGTAAGCACGTTCGGAGTTCAGCTTTCGGATCTTTGAGACAATCGAAGATCCCCCCACGCGGAAGTGGCGGAATTGGCAGACGCACCAGCTTGAGGGTGCGTCTTTTCTTTTAGGATACTCAAAAAATTCCAGTAAGTCATTGATAGATATACACTTATATCGCTGTTGTATTTCGCTTTTGTTTCGTGGTCAAGTAAGTGGTCAAGTAGCGTCAAAACACCCCCGTTTTTATTGGGTTTTGTGATGTCTCTCGGAAGCAGGGTTGCTTCCACTTGACCACCCGTCAAAACCCCCCGTTTTAGACCCTCTGAAGTCGCACCCCGTCTTCCTCCGCAACCGACGCCAAGACCCGTCAGAACCCCGCAAAACGGGTCAGGCAGACATCCCGTAAGACATCCCCATCCCCCCGTCGCTGCTGCTCCTTTGAACGCGGCAGGTATTTCTGGGGCGTTTCATTCCTTGTCCAATGCAACTCCTAAAAATCGTTGACACAGATGTGTTATAATGTATCTACAATGAAACAAATGAAAAGTCGCACTCAACACGGCGAGTTCTACGGCTACGTTCGCGTCTCCACTGACAAGCAAGCGACGGATGGCGTCTCGCTCAAGGAGCAAGAAGCCCGCTTGCGTGGATATGCCGCATCCATCGGTATGAAGGTTGCCGAGATTGTCGTGGAAGCGGGTGTGAGCGGTTCTAAATCGCTCGCCAAGAGACCGAAAGGTTCCGTGCTGCTCAAAAAGGTGGCCGACGGAGACCACATTGCCGTGGTGAAACTTGACCGCTTTTCGCGTTCAGCAAGCGACGCCCTGAATGTCGTGGAGCAACTGACGAAACACGGAGTCACGCTTCACTGCTTGGATATTGGCGGTGCGGTGAATGCTGACGGCGTTGGCAAACTGGTGTTCTCCATCCTTGCCGCTGTCGCAGAGATGGAACGCTCACGGATTGCCGAGCGTGTGCGAGATGCCAAGACCTATATGCGGCAGGGAGGCTATTTCACAGGTGGCAAACTCGCCGCAGGATACAAAGTGAAGAACGGCAAGATGGTTGCCGACAACGAGTGGAATCTTGCTCTCACAGCAATGCGGATGTGGAGAGCAGAAGGTATGGCGTATCGCACCATTGCGGAGAAGGTGAAGGAGCAGTTCGGCATCACGCTGGATTACTCCACCTGTTTCCGTATTCTCAACAACAAGCGACTGCTGGATGTCGCATAACCTCAGTGTGATACGAGGTCACCTAAGTAGAAGAAGACAAGCGTAAGCGAGAGAAAACTTGAGGTGAGTGGAACAACACTCGCCGGATCTGTAGCACTCTCCGCCTCGATATCTTCGAGGTGCGCCTCGATATCTTCGAGGTGAGTTCCACCCAGCCAAGCCGAAATGCTGGTGAAACATTATCGGCACGATGTGGGAAACCTCAATCACCCACGACGACCTGTTCGAGTTATCCACAACGGGCTGAACAGGTTGTGCCGCTGCGAATACGAGATGGCACGTCAAAGGAGACCGCGTAACCGCCCTTTTCCTGAGTCTGTACAGACTCAGGAATTCCTGAGTCTGTACAGACTGTACAGACTCAGGAACCTGAGTCTGTTCAGGTTGTGCTCGTTGTGGTGTCCGAAAGGGGTCCGATGCAGGACTGACTTTCGAGGACATCTTGCCCAGCGGATGGGCGAGGTGTCCTCATGAGGAACCGTGCAGCACAACACCCTATTAGCGTGGTGAGCGTTCAGCGAACGTTCGCGAAGCGAACTCCACGAAGGACACTTACTTCATCACCAACCCAATATCCCGTCGTAAGCGAAACGAACAATCGCCCACGAACCTCAGACGCCAGTGATACACGGAATCCTAAATACAGATATGAACCTGTACGAGGACACACCAGACGACACCACGACGGAGACGCGATTATCGCCAGCGCAATTGCGCCATCTTCGGCACTTGATCCGTGCTGGCAGCAAGATGGACCGCTACATCATCAAGAAAGAAGTCTTGGCATACCAAGTCACCCACAAGGAAGCGACGGACAATTCGACGCAGTGTGGGACACGGCTCTCCACGCGAACCGTCACAGCGTTGGAACACATCGCACACACGCACGAGGATGTCACCGTCAGTCAACTCATCCGGGAAGCGGTGGAATATGCATTCAGCCGCAACCTGTATCACGATTGGCATCCACGAAAGGAAGACGACGACCAGTGAAACTCACGATAGGCAGTTCCACCCAGACTCTCACCGCACGAACGGCTCGCGATATCGCGGCGCTGACAAAACATGAGCACCTCGACACGATCGCGCATGATGTGGCAACCAGTGCGGATCACGCAGCCCTCATCGCAGCACTCCACAAGCAGCCACGACCGTATATTGTGGCCATTCTTTCTCCGAAGTGAGCACCTGCATGACGGACACACGCTCGACACATACGGAAGACAGAAAAGACGTCATCATTCACTGGCGTGCAGATGCGGCACTGGTGAAACGTCTCGACGAAGGCGCGGAACAGTTCGGCACCCGCAGCGAGTTCATTCGCCGAGCGCTTTGGGAATTTCGGTTTCGATGAGGGGACTCACCCCCCTTCAGGGAAAACGTAGGGGGACGTAGGGGAGATGCAGGTGGGGTTACCCAATCGCTGCTCGGGTGCCATGTGCGAGAACTGACATCCGTCTCACAATCGACGCAGGGAGTATCCCAGTGAGATATTCAGTATTGACCGAGAGCCATCTACTGCTTCCGCTTCTCAAACGCTGTTTGCCATTCACGCGCCATTCGCTGTCCGTCGGCGCGTTGTTGCGGTGTCAAACGCGCCGATACTGTGTCTCGGATTTGCCGATCTGTTTCGTCTGACGACCGCGACGCCGCGAGGTTGAACCACATATAGGCAAGCACATCATCCTGCGGCACTCCTTTGCCTATCGCATACGTTCGCCCAAGGTTGAATTGGGCACGCGCATCCCCTTGGTCCGCCGCTTTGCGATACCACGCGACCGCTTGCCTGTCGTCCTGCGGCACCCCGCGTCCGTTCTCATACATCACCCCAAGGTTGTTTTGGGCATCCGCATCCCCTTGGTCCGCCGCTCTGCGCCACCACGCCACCGCTTGCGTGTCGTCTTTCGGCACCCCGAGTCCGAGGTCATACGCCCGCCCAAGGTTGTACTGGGCATACGCAACCCCTTGGTCCGCCGCTTTGCGATACCACGCGACCGCTTGCCTGTCGTCCTGAGGCACCCCGCGTCCGTTCGCATACATCACCCCAAGGTTGTATTGGGCATCCGCATCCCCTTGGTCCGCCGCTCTGCGCCACCACGCCACCGCTTGCGTGTAGTCCTGCGGCACCCCGAGTCCGCGGCCATACATCTGCCCAAGTTTGTATTGGGCATTCGCATCTCCAGCCTCTGCCGCCCTACGCAGCCTCGCTACATCCTGTGCGGTCTGTGCCGACACCGCAACCGACAGCGCCAGCACGATCACCGCAACCGCGACACGTAGTAGATGGTTCGCCATCACTCATCCTCGCTCAACGCCGAGACACGCCCAACCTCTCATCCGTGCCGATATTCCAAAACAGGCAGCCCGAATATCGCTGTGCGACCACCCACGCCATCGCATCCCACGTCGCAACTGACGGGAACGGCGGCAAGGCGTTGTCGGGCACACGGGTGTTATAAGGCTTATTCGCTACTACCGCACGTCCTTGTTGCCGCTCGTCTGGTGAATGCCCGCTGGGCACCATTACGACCTTTGCCCGCGGGAATGCGAGTTGGAGCGCTCGATTGAGCGTGCCTGACGAGGCACTACTCACGACCACCTTTGGTTTCACGTTGAGCGATTGGGCGGTTTTCATCATCGCCGCGACGACCACGGGATGCTCCAAGCCGAGTGGCAACAGCAGTCGCCGATTCGTATCTTTTGTGGCGTAATCTCTCGCTCGTTTCTCGGTCACGCTCAACATCCCGTTGGGCACCCACTTGATGACCGCACCCAGTCGTCGCATTTCGCGTTGGTGAGGTGTGAGGGCAGACAGCGACCGCTTCGCCATAAACAGCACGCAGCGTTTCTTGTGTCGCTTACACGCATCCGCGAGAGCGATGCCACCCAGACCCGTTGCCGACACGCTGCCGAACACTACCTCTTTCACGTCTGGCAGCGACGACAGCAACGCATCAAGGCATCGCGTCTTGGAGCCATACGGCAGCAGATCATCTCGCACGACCATTACGCGCCCATACGTGTGTATCGTCGGGCGAGGCAACACGCGCCACTTCGCCACCAGAGACGCGAGTTGCGCCCGTGAATACTCCGTGCCATCTGGTGCGATGTAATCCGCAGTCGCTGGCGTCGCCCGCGCCTGTGCCGACCGCAGTTCGTGCCCTCGCGCCACCACGCCACGCACGCGGTCGTTGGAGACGACATCTACGACGAGATGAATGCGGTCTTCACGGCCTGTGTTCTGGATAGCGTGCGGTTTTCGTGCGTCAAGGTAATACCACCGCCCCTCGGCGAGATGAACCCGTCGCTGCGTATTGTTCTCATCCCACACATACAGCACCGCGTTTGGGTTTGTCTGGATCGGCAGATGTATTCGTGCCAGTTGTTGATCCGCAACGCCGTGGTCAAGATCCGTCAAATCGCTGTGCCGCTCCACGCCAGCGTCTGCTGACGCCGACAACTTCATCAGCCGCACACGTTCATACTGAACGCCACACGTCTTTAGCAGCGTATCGGTCGCCTTGCGGAGTGCGGCGTGCGTCGTCAGCAATGCCGTCGGGCGCACCGACGGATTGGCGCGCCCGCTGACTTCGCTGGGCTTCGTAATATCCGTCGGATCGTCGCTGAACCCATACAGCGCCAACGCAGACCAACTCTTGCCCTTGTTCTTCTTGGAGTAGTGGTTCGCCATCGCCGCACCCGAGATCGCCGCGAGTGCCGCACGCTGGAAGCGACGAAAGAGTGCTGGCGAAGGAGACACGGGCAGCGCCCGGACTTGTGCGAACTCGGCAGCGTCTACTGCGACACGGCGCGCCTTCATCTCGTCGGGGGTGCCACGCAGATACACGGCAAGCACATCACCTTCGCTGGTGTAAGTCGTGCCGATACGATGAGCGTTCAGCGTCTTCATTGCTGCGGCGGCGTTCGCATCTCCCGCCAGCACCTCGCACCACACAGGGGCATCCAACCCAGCGATCAGTTTGACGAACGCAGTGCGCCCCGCGTCAGTGCGGAGGAGGAGGCTTTCCACAACCCAATCACCGACCTGCCGCTGCCCGAGCGAGACGTCCTGTCGCCGAAACATCGGCACCTGTCGCTGTTGTGTGGCGCGACGTACGCGTGCGAACGCATCGTCGCGGTGTGCCCACATTTCCCCAGCCTTGAGCCACGCCTTCAGCACCATCCCGTGCTTCGCGCCGTTATTGCCAAGCGATGGATAGTCAGCGATGAACGTCTGCTTGATATCGCGCCAGCGAGATAAGGGCGCAGCCTTCACCGACACAGCGACAGGCACGTGTGCCTGTTTCACCCGTTGCTTCCGAGGTGCCCGAATGACCACGCCCGCGTTCCGTCTCGGTTTCCATCCCGTGGGTTTGCGCCACACGAAGCAGGGTTCATAGCGATACGACACGCCATCCACAATCACTGTGTGCTTCGGGTCTTTCGCTTGTGTGCCGACGGCTCTCGCCATCGCCAACTTCCATAGGTCTTTTTCACGCACCAGCCCTGCGTCTTTCAGCAATGCGTTGGCGTGGTCTTCCAGCCGGCGAGCGTCCTTTCTCTTGTCCCCCGCGACATTGGCAATATTGAGAATGAACACGCCGTCAGTTTTGAGCATCGCTGCGACGCCATCGCACATCGGTCGCAGGAAGCCGTCTAACCACGCCTCGTAAGTGGTGTAGCGGTTCGCACTCTGCGTCTTCTTGTGCTGCGGGGTGTCTTCCTCTAACTGGTAAATCTCTGTGCCGATACCATACGGAGGTGAGGTAATAGCGACATCCACCTTGCCGCGGAGTGCGTCTGCGGCCTTGGTTTTGAGCCAGTCCTCAAAGGGGAGTGGCGCTACGCTGGCTTCTCGCTCACCTAATGTCTTCTCGTTGCGAAGGTAATGTGTGATGCGATGGGTCAGTTGCTCGTATGCGGGCTGAACATCGGTGTTCGGGTCGGTGCCCACATATCGCACTGTGTCGGTGCGAGGAATCGCGAGGGTGCCGAGCAGACGACCACCCCAACCCGCACACGGGTCCAACACCAGCACCTCGCCGGTCTTCGGTGCGTAGTAATCCACCAAGAATCGAGCGTGATACGGGGGGAATGCGGACCGCAGGTTGTAGTGGCTGAGGAGATGCCCGTAGATGGTGCGGAGGATATCTCGTGTGTAGTGGCGATATGCCGCCTTCGTCTCATCGTTCGCATCCAGCAAGCGATAGATGCGGGTAAAGAGTTCGGGCACTTCGCGCTGCCCTCTGGGCTTCTTCAGGTCAGCCGCACGCAACCGACGATAGACGCCGTCCGTGAGCGGAGCGGCTGTCGCGTCGTGGGTGTCCAGCCACGCCACCGCCGCTTTGAGTTTCGTCGGCAGATGCCCAAACGAGGTGCCCATTCGCACCATTGCTTCTGCCGCGTGGGTGCTGTGCGTGGAATGTGCGGGTGAGGGGCGCGATAACACATTTCGTGTCCACGACCGCTCGTCTAACGCAAGGTGTGTGTCGGGGCGCCATCGCACGAGACGCCGTAGTTCTCGCATCTCGTCGCGGAACTTTGGTGTCTTCTTGAGCCGCAGCCGCCCCCGCTGGTCTTCCTTGCGGAGGGCGCGAAGCAATCCCGCAACGAACTGAACCCGAGCATCTGGCGTCATGGCATAGGCGTCGTCGCCGCTCACATCAAACGACGACCCTTTGAGGGGGTAGAAGTCGTCGCGGTCGCTGTCTCGTCGTGGTGAAGTGCCTGCCATCGTCGGCTACAACCTGACCCGCGCCTTGACCTTCTCCCACGTCTGCTTACCGAGATGCTCCTGTATCGCACCGAGCGTGCCCTTGTCGCCCAACACCAGCGTGGCATCGGTCGTTGTCAGTGCCTCGGCGAAGATACGCACGGCTTCCGCTTGCGATGAGAACGACAGCACCCCGCTATGGGTAGAACGCTGCTTGACCTGAAGTCGCGGCTTCTTGCCAAGAGCAGCACGGGTCTCGGTGATGCTGGATACGGAGCGGATGCCGCCAGATTTGATGAGGGCGACGCTCTTCTTTTCGCCAGCAGCAGCCAGCAATTTGAGGCTATCGGTAGATCGTGGCAATAGAGAAGCGTGCTTTCGCATCCACGACGCTTCTTTACCAATAGAGCGGAGGTTAGAAATCCAACTCTCGCTGCGGTCATCCACGCCAATCTTGTGATTGAGTTTCACGACGCGAGCATTTCGCTGCTGCTGTGTGCCAGCCATCTCAGTCGCTTCTTCGTAAGCCGACCAGTAGTCGCTGGCAAACTCCAAAAAGAGGCGAGTAGCGTGTTCGCCCGCCTTCATCGCGGCGTCGTATTTCTGTTTCAGTGGGGCGAGGCTGTCTTGCCATTTGCTCTCCCGCACGGAGAGAAGTTCTGCTTTCGCCATCTTGCGGGACTCCGTTTTAGAAACCTCTAAAATGCTCTCCGGGACGCAAACGTGCGCGGGTGGAGTGCCTCCGAGAGGCGCATCGACTCAGGCTGACAGAGACATGCCGATCTTCTTCTGAGCTTTTGCAACCTTCACATCGGTGTCCGCAAGGACATAGCCACGCTCCAGCATCCGCCTTGTGTATTGCTTGTTGTATAGAAACGCAAAGACGACGTTCCAGAGCCCGACAGTGAAGAATCCAACAATGAGGTGAAGAACGCCGATTCCTATTTCGCCTCTAACGAGCGGCACGAAGCCACCAAAGAACAAATACGTCCAACTGAAGCCGTAGTAGCCATTTCTGATCAATCCAGACGGTGGATGCTTCATGAGTACCGACGTTGCCATCTTCTGCGTCTCCTGGGGTGGTGGGTGTTAGGACCTCGGCGGCTGTTTTCAAATCGCGGTCATAGTTGTACCCATGAAGCAGGAACTAGTGCTAGGAACAACACTCTCAGCGGGCAGGCGTGCCGTTCTCGTCCCACTTCTGGACTGACACGAGAGTTCCGCTGGCGAAAGTTAGTTCCGCCTCCTTTTGCCCGTTCGCATACCACTTAGTTGCAAGTCCCTCTTCTTTGCCCTCGCGGTAGGTGTACTCAGATTTCTTCTGTCCGCTCTCGTAGTACGTGGTGACAACACCATCTGGCTGATCGTCGCGAAACGCACCCTCCTCTTTTTTTTGCCCGTTCTCGTGCCATGCGACGGCAGCTCCTTCCAATTTGTCGCCCCGGAAAGTTTCCGCAACACTCTGTTGTCCGCTCTCGTACCACTGCTTAACAACACCTTCTAGTTTACCCCCTCTAAACACCGCCTCCTGCGACCTCCGCCCATTCAAGTGCCACAAGGTCCACTTGCCCTCGCGTCCGTCACGAAGGATGCCTGTAGCACCTTTCTCACCACTTTGCTTGGCGTGGAGGTACTCCCCCTCGGCTTGTTTCTGCCCATTCGGATAGAAATATTCCCATCGACCTTCAAGAGGACTGCTCGACGAAAACGCTCCTTGGGCATCACGAGAGATACATCCGCGTGATCGGATATGTGTCGCGTCGTAACGATCTTCTCGTAGCTGCTGACCTGTAGGACAGGGTCTTGCAACGGTCAGCGTACTACCAGAGCATCCGACCAGCAGCATCGACAGCGCTAATAGAGTCGGAGCGCCATGTGCAAAGCGTTGAACGCAATGCATCGGAGAGCCCCCGTATGCTAGCAGCGCTAATACGCGACAGTTGGCGGGCATGAGTGACCGATGACCTCGAGTCTGTGACATTTAGATTAAGGGACGAACAGATGGCTATTCAACACTCGGAGACGGGCTGATCCGATCTCTGATATCTCTCAGATCCAGCTCGATCTTGATCGTGACAAAGATGAACATTAGAAGAATAAACAGCGCAAATAGCGACGCCGCCGCACCTAGTGCGCTGAGGGCTGCCATATACGCCATCGCGCTCTGCGCCTGTCGTTCTTCGCGTTCTTGAAGCGCGTCGCGCAGCGTGACACGAATCTGGTTGGCTACAAATCGAGGGTTCGTCGCGTGGTCGAACGCTTTCGAAGCCTCACCAACAAGATCGCCCGACTCAGTTAGAACGCCATCGAGGGAAGCGTAATAGCCAGCAATCGTATTCGCAGCTAACAGCCGCGCGCGATCTTTCGTTCCACTAGACAAGTCGCTGTCCGTTATTACGCTAACTGCGTCACGCACTGCATCTTGTATCTGGTTACGCACCGTTCGTCTTCCTTCGTCTTTGTCTCGATACTGCAAGGACATCTTTCTCAGCACGACATTCGTGGCATTGACGCTGAAGTCAACCGCTTCTGTGTCACTGATGAAAGTTTGCAGAGGCATAAGCGCAACCGAGCACCTCCGAAGCACTCGTTGAACAGGAATCACCCCGTCCGGATCGGTGCCATTGCTACGGTCCTCCGTGTTCGTGAGATAGCCGCAAGGGTTGACTTTGCTGAGGAGCGCCGTGCCGGACGGCAGGGCGACTTGCCTTGCCTGATATGCCCGCCACGTGCCAAACACGCCGCTTGCAGCAGCACCAACCAGCGACAACACCGCGAGCACGAGGAGCACACGCGCAGCTCCCAGCACAAAACGACGCAAGATCAGAAGGTACTGTTCCTCTCTCTGCTGTAGATCCGTCATGCGAGCAGCCTCTCTTTACTGTGATGTGACGCAACGATGGGTTCCATGTGGTCGGCAGCCCCGCGGCGGGAGCACAGTCATTTGGGGCTTGAGAACCCCAATACGCGGCCATTTTTTTGTGCGGCAGCCTAACATAGCCGGGCACGGTCAGGACAGAGTAGAAATATTTAGCCGACGTAGATGGGTGAACTTGGTGCGCTCAGTCACCAGAAGGCATCAGCGGCTATTCTCGTAACGAGTGATCAGCGCTCGTGCGCCCGTGTCGGGGAATACGAGCACCCCCGCCCCACCGAGCCACTCCCACGCCAACGACACTTGCGCCCATCCTGCCCGTGCCGATGTGCCCGGGTTGGCGAATAGGAACAGCCCCGCCCATAAGAGGTGGAACCGCAGAACCCGCAGCGGTCAGCGGTGCCCGCGTGTTCGTGTGCGCCGTGCGGAGAGTAAGAACACCCGCGACCGTAGGAGGTAGAGCGACAGTAGCGACAACGGGTGGATGCCGTCGGTCTTAGAGCCTCTAAAATGCGCCGCAGTTTCTATGCGAAAGTCGACTCAGAGCGAATGAGTGTTATTCGTCGTCGTGTGCGGGGCGTTTTCTAAACGTTGCCACCTCTCCTGCCGCTTTCGCGGGATGGAGTTGGTCGTAGAACTCCTCAATCATTATCGGGGAGGTACGTGCCCATTTCGCAATCGCCCGATACGACACGTTGTCGCCCTTGTCTAACCGCAGCGTGATGGCAGTAGGGCGTAGCGACTTCCTGTCTCGCGTTCGCATCGCGCCCGTTTCGGGGTCGTGGTATTGATACAGCCCCGCATCTTTGAGCAACCGCTTCATCCCTTCGCGGTGGCTTTCTGGGAACAGCAGGTCGGTTTCTTTCTCCGTAGCGAAGCGTTCGGCTTTCATTTGGTGATACGCCCACGCACCGCCGAACATCACATACGCTTTTTCCCGTTTGCCCCCTTTTGAGTGCTTGCCCAGCACATACATCAGCACCGCTTCTTCGGTTTCGCCGTGCGGATTGACGACTTGGGTGTCGTGGCAGTCCATCCACCGCACACTTTCCAGTTCATCTACTCGGAATGCGCCGCCAACAGCGATGAGGATGAAGTAGTAGAGCGACCGACGCTGGCGTTGCGTGCGGGGGTTTAGGTTCGGTTCCCCGGCCTGCTTTCTGGCGAGGTGGTGGAGTTTCTTGTATTCCTGTTCGGTAAGGTAGGGTCTCCCCGACTTCACAATCGCTTTATCACCCGTAAAAGAGGGCATCTTCGGCACGACAGAGATGACCCGCAAGGTGTCGCGGGCGAACACCAGCACCGAGTGAATGAAGATGATGTCTTTTTTGATGGTGCTCTGTGCGATGGGCGCGCCGAGTTTATTCGTCGCACCCTCTCGGGTCGTGTGCAGACGCCGCAAGAACTCCTCGTCTATCTCCGTAATCGGTTGCGACCCGATGAGCGGTCGCAGGAGTGCTTCTTTTTGTCGCAGGTTTCGGTATTGTCCCGTGGAGAGCAACTGCTGACCCGCGGCATTCGGTGTAGCGTCGTCTTTCCTACGGGCCAAATATTTCGTGGCACAGTCGGTGAAGGTGGGAGCGTGTAGGATTTCGCCGCGTCGTGCCCGCACCGAGAGGTCTTGCCACCACTCCGTAGCCACTCGTTTTGCTTCTCGGAGATTTGCCGTGCCTGTGGTCTTGCGGAGAAGTTTGCCCTGAATGAACGCCCGAGCGTGGATGAAGCGGGAAGTCGCTCGTTTCTCCAGCCGCACTCTGCCGTCGCAAATGAGTGCGAGAACAGACGCTGGTGCGTTATGATGGTGATGTTTGACCACGGCACCGCAGGATACGCCTTTTGGGTGTGTTTCGTCGGTGGTCAAGTAGTGGTCAAGTCAAAAAAAAACATAAAACATCGTTTTT
>Ga0075471_10002634_pt1 | contig 11718 bp, 9 predicted proteins | sample DEB19_08_DNA_2_FD_74787 | JGI IMG/M metagenome (GOLD analysis project Ga0075471, IMG submission 74787) | Aqueous microbial communities from the Delaware River and Bay under freshwater to marine salinity gradient to study organic matter... | ecosystem: Environmental > Aquatic > Marine > Coastal ... | reverse complement strand
AGCGCGTGCTCCGCGTCGATGAACGCGGCCACCCCGCCGGCCCGCTGGGCGGCGGCGACGGAGTGCAGCGCGATCGTCGTCTTGCCGCTCGACTCAGGGCCATAGATCTCGATGATCCGACCGCGCGGAAACCCCTTGCCGCCGAGGGCGAGGTCGACCGACAGGCTGCCCGACGAGATGCCCTCGATCGGCGCCTGGGCTTCGGCGCCCAGCGGCATGATCGACCCCTCGCCGAATTCCTTCTCGATCTGGGCGAGCGTGTTCCGCAGGGCCGGATTGTCGTCGAGGAACGACGCTCCGGTCTTGGCGCCCTTCCGTCCGCGGCCCTCGTCGAGCTTCGCCTCGCGGGCGTCCTTCGCGGCCTTGTCCTTCGCTTCTTTTGCCATCCGTCCGTTGACTCCTGCCGTTGCCGTCACCATGGCGACCGTCTCCCACGCTTCCCGGCGCCTCGTCGGGGTGGTTGCTTCGCCACCATGAATCGAGCGATTTGCCGCGGAACCGAACAGTGAACGCGGGTATACTATCGGCAGCCCCCCGCCCTGGCAAGCAGATTTTCTGGACGGCCGTACAGGCAGCACGACAGGAAGCCGTGACTTGGCCGGCGAGGGCAACCGAGGCTTGCCCTCCGCCTGCCCACGGCCGCCGGGGCCATGGATGGCCCGGCAGCCGTGAAACTAGAACGACAGCATCTGCCGGTATTCGGCCACCCGGCGGTCGAGGTCGGCCCGGTCGATCTGTGCCAGACGATCGAGGCTGAAATCCTCGACCGTGAAACTCGCCGTGATCACGCCGTAGGCGAGGGCTTCCTTGAGGGCCTGGGGGTCGAACCGGCCGAGGGCCGCGAGGTGCCCCATCATGCCCCCGGCGAAACTGTCGCCGGCCCCGGTCGGATCGAGCACCAGCGGCGTGGGATAGGCGGGCATCACGTACATCTCGTGCTCGCTGAAGAACATCGCCCCGTGCTCGCCCTTCTTGATGACGACGAACTTCGGCCCCATCTTCCGCACGGCGTGGCCGGCCCGCACGAGGTTCTCGTCCTCGGCGAGCAGCTTCGCCTCGGAGTCGTTGAGCACGAGGCCGTCGATCCGCTTCAGGAGCGCCTCGAGCTCGTCCCGCTGGATGTTGATCCAGAGATCCATCGTGTCGGCCACGGTAAGCGCCGCGTCGGGCAGCTGGTCGAGCACCGAGAGCTGGGTCGTGGGGGAAGAGTTGCCGAGGAACACGAACTTGCTCTTCCGGTGTGACTCGGCGAGCTTCGGCTTGAAGTCGCCGAACACGTTGAGGTGGACTTCCAGCGTCTCGCGGTCATTCATGTTGGGCAGATAGCGGCCCCGCCAGCGAAACGTCTTGCCGCCGGGGATCACCTCGATCCCCGAGGTGTCGATGCCGCGGGCGTCGAGAAACCGCGTGTGCTCCTGCGGCCAGTCCTCCCCCACCGTGCCGATCATCTTCACGGGCGAGAAGAAGCTCGCCGCGTAGGAGAAGAAGACGCACGAGCCGCCCAGGACGTCGTCGCGGCGGTCCGTGGGGGTCTCGACGCAATCCAGGGCGACGCTGCCGACGACGAGCAGGGGCATGAGACGGCTCCGGGGATGATGAATCGACGTGGCGGAATGTACGGGGTCGCCCGCCGTCCGTCCACGCGGCGACGGCCCGTGGCGGGCTGGCGGTCGGAGCGTTACGCTGACGCGGACCGATCCTCCCAGTCGCCGGAGGGGAAACGCATGCCGGCCGCCTCCCGCTTCGCGTCCAAAACGCTCCTCGCGTGCGTCGCGACGTTCGTCGCGCTCGAGACCCGCGCCGACGACGAGGCGGTCCGTGTCTCGCCGCCGGTCGATGCCGTGCTGGACGAGTCGGCGCGAACCGGCCGCCCCGTGCTCGCCGTCTGTGGCTACGACCACTGCGCGGCGTGTCAGCGGCTCCGCGCGCGGCTCGCCACCGACCCGGTCACGGCGGAGTTCCTGCGGATCGACCTCACGATCGCCGGCGTGCCCGAGTGGCGAAACTGGCAGGCCTTCGCCGACACGAAGGCGTGGTCGAGTCCGCAGCTCTACGTCGTGCGGGCGGATGGCACGATGCTCGTCTCCGGCCGGGCACAGGCCGACATGGGCGACGAACTGCGGGCCGCGCTCCGGGAGGCGGGCGTGCCGCTCAGCGAGCAGGAGGCGACGCTGACCGCGAAACTCCTCGAGAAGGCGCGGGCCCTCGCCGGGGCCGGGGATCCGACCGGCGCCCTCCGCGAGCTCGGGCCGGCCCTCGCGAAGACGAGCTTCGCCCGGGCGGCGGTGGCGGCCCGTGCATTCGGCACCACGCTGGTGGCCGACCTGGAGCGGTCGATCGAGAGCGTCGCGGCGACGGTCGGCGACGACGCGAACGGCGTGGCCACGGCCGTCGGCCTCGTCGCGGTCGTCAAGGATTGCGGCGCCGCGGCGCCGGATCTCGCCAAGGCCGCCGTCGGAAAGCTCACGGCGCTCAAGAGGTCTCCGGCGACCGCCGAGGTCGTCCGGCAGGCGGAGCAGATCCACGCCGCCACCGTCGCGGCCCGCTCGTCCGCTTCCCGGGGACGCGCGATGCTGGAAAAAATCGTCGCCGATCGTCCCGACAGCGGTGCGGCGGAGGTCGCGAAGGCCCGCCTCGAGAAGCTGGAGACGTCGGACGTGCAGGCGCCGCGGAGTCGGTGAACCGCCCGCGACCACCGCGGCGGCTCACCCGCACCGCGGCAACGCGCGGTCGATCCGGGCGAGGGACCGCTCGCGGCCGAGGATCGCCAGGCAGTCGTAGAGCCCCGGGCCGACCGTCTTGCCCGTCACGGCCACGCGGACCGCGTGCACGAGATCGCCCACCTTCACGCCGGCCGCCTCGACAACCTGCTTGAGCGCGGCTTCGATCTCCGCCGGCGCGAACGGCTCGACGCCGCGCAGCGCCACCGCGAAGGCCTCCAGGAGCCCGCGGACGCCGGGCTTGGCCAGCCGCTGCGTCACCGCGGCCTCGTCCATCGGCGGCTCGTCCACGAGGAAGAAATCGGCGTAGGCGAGGATGTCGCCCGCGACCTTCAGCCGGTCGCCGGAGGCCTCGATCACCCTCCGCACGGTGTCGTTCGCCGCGGCCGGTGGCGGGTCCGCGACGAGCTTCGCCTTCACGAGGTAGGGCATCATGAGGGCGAGCTTCTCGTCGATCGAGAGCGCCGCCATGAAGTGGTCCTGCACCGCCCAGAGCTTCTTGGGGTCGAAGCTCGCCGGCGACGAGTTGATCCGCTCCAGCGTGAAGTGCTTCACGAGCTCGTCGCGCGTGAAATACTCCGTCTTGTCGTCGTAGGACCAGCCGAGGAGCGCGAGGTAGTTGTCGATCGCCCACGGCAGGTAGCCGACCTCCCGGTAGAAATCGACGATCACCGGATTGAACGTGTCGGCCTCGGGATGCAGGCCGATCCGTTCGGCGATCTTCAGGCCGTGCTCCATCACCTGCTTGAAGTCCTGATTCTTGAGATACTGGGCGAGCTTCCGCTTCGAGAGCTTCGTGCGGCTGCCCGGCTCGGCGACCAGCGGCAGGTGGGCGTAGGCCGGCAGCGGGTAGCCCAGCGACATGGCGATGAAGGCCTGCCGGGGCGTGTTGGAGAGGTGCTCCTCCGCCCGGATGACGTGCGTGATCGCGAGGTCGTGGTCGTCGACGACGCTCGCGAGGTGGTAGAGGCAGGAGCCGTCGGCCCGCTGAATCACGTGGTCCTGCTCGCGCTCCCAGGCGAACTCCACCCGCCCCCGGACGGCATCGTCAATCACGAGCGATCCTGCCCGCGGCATTTTCAGCCGCACGACGCTGGCCCGCCCCTCGGCCGTGAACCGCGCCGCCGTGGCCTCGTCGAAGGCCGCGAACCGCCGGCTGTAGAGGAAGGGCTTGCCCGCCGCCTGCGCCGCCTTCCGCTCCTCGTCGAGTTCCGCGGGCGTGGCGAAGTCGCGGTAGGCGTGGCCCGCGGCCAGGAGCGTGTCGACCGCGGCCTTGTGGCCGGCGGACCGCTGCGACTGGTAGTAGGGGGCGTGCGGCCCGCCCACGCCGGGCCCCTCGTCCCAGTCGATGCCGAGCCACTGCAGCCCCGCGAGGATCGGCTCGAGCGCGGCCTCGACGTTCCGCTCGGCGTCGGTGTCGTCGATCCGCAGGATGAACTGCCCGCCGCGCTGCCGCGCGAAGAGCCAGTTGAACAGCGCCGTGCGGACGCCGCCGATGTGCAGGTAGCCGGTCGGACTCGGCGCGAAGCGCGTGCGGACGGTCATGCGGGGCCTCCGACGGCGTTATCGGCCCCGCGACGGCCGGCCGTCAACCGCCGCGGCATGCGACAGCGGTCAGGCCACGGAGCGGTTCATCCGTGCGAGTTTCTTGAGCCGCTTCCGCTCCGCCTTCGACAGGTGTCGGTGCTCCTGCTCCGAGCCGTCGACGAAGTCGGTCGTCGACTCCTCCTCGTCCGCGTCGGACGCGGAGGAGTCGGTCACCGTGTCGAACCGCACCTCCACGTCGTCCGCGTCGGTCGCCTCGGCCGGCGACTCGACCCGTCGCGACGGTTTCGCGGCCCGCCGCGCCGGCTTCGCCACCGCCTGCCCGCGGACCTCGCGGATCACCGACCGCGCGGCTGCGAGCATCGCGACCGCGGCCAGGGCGGCGCCGAGCGTCCATGCGGCGCGGCCCGCCACGAGCCACATGTCCCGGCCATTCCCGAGATACTCCGCCGCCGCGGCTCCCCCCCAGGCCGCGAGCATGAGCGACACCCAGAGCGCCGTGCCCGTCCGCTCGTGCAGCGGCAGCACCGCCCACACGGCGACGGCGACCCAGCACGCGCCGGCGAGGGCGAGCCACCAGCCGATCCCCTGCGGCCCCAGCACGATGCCGCTGGAGTCGGCGACGATCGCCCCGACGAGCGGCCCGACCGGCACGACCGCGGCCAGCGCCGTGAGCAGGAGCAGGCCGGCCATCCAGCCCCAGGCGCGGTACCGGCCCCGGAAGTCGTCGCGTCGGTGCCGCCGCATGAGCCGCACGACGAGCGCCACGGCCGCGGCCACCATGAGCCACACCTGGGCGAGCCAGCCCTGGAGCGAGGCCATGCCGCGCGGATCGCAGCAGGCGGACAGCGCGGCGAGCGTCCGCGCGAACCGGCCCGCGGGCACGATCAGCGGCCGGCCGAGCACCGTCTCCCACGCCCCGACGACGGCCGCGCCGACGACCGGGGCGAGGATCGCGACCGCCGCGAGCGCGAGGCCGCCCGCGCCGGTGGGCAGGAGCACCGCCGGGCCGCGCTGCCGCTCGGGATGCGCCTCGGGGGAATACTCGGCGACGGGCCGCGCGGCGGCCCCGGTCTCGGCGGCGGAAGCGTCGCCCGACCGGTTCCACGACACCAGCAATCGCCGCCGCTGGTCGCGTCGCTGCGCAGTCGAAGCCATGTGACGCCCGAATCCATCCGGGAACCGTGGGACGCACCGCGTCCGACGCGGGCCCGGGGCGGCATCCATGCCGACCGCGGAACATGCCCGTGCCTCTCCTTTCGACCGGCGACCCAGGAGGGATTCACGCGGCGGCCGCGCGTCGTGGCAGGACGCACGGTGCGCGTGTTCGGCAGGTTCGGTCCGCCGGGAATGGCCGGCACGACCGCACCGACCCGCAGGGTCGAGCCAACCGCGGGATTTGCCGGTCGGCCGGGGGTCGGCTACGATCCCGCCGACAACCGCATCATCCACGTTCCCGGAGCCCCGACCCATGGCCTACACGCTGCCCGCCCTGCCCTACGCCTTCGACGCGCTCGAGCCTTCCATCGATGCCAAGACGATGGAGATCCATCACGACCGACACCACAAGGCCTACGTCGACAACGTCAACAAGGCGCTCGAGGCGCACGCCGACCTCGCGGCCCTGCCCGTCGAGAAGCTCATCGCCGACCTCGACAAGGTGCCAGAGGCGATCCGCACGGTGGTTCGCAACAACGGCGGCGGCCACGCCAACCACTCCCTCTTCTGGCTCTCGCTCGGCAAGGGCAAGGGGGGCGAGCCGGCCGGCCACCTCGGCGAGGCGGTGCGGAGCGTGTTCGGCAGTTTCGAGAACTTCAAGACTGCGCTGTCCGACTCCGCGATGAAGCGGTTCGGCAGCGGCTGGGCCTGGCTGTCGGCCGACCCGAAGGGCAAGCTCCTCGTCGAGAGCACGGCGAACCAGGACAGCCCGATCATGCACGGCAACGTGCCGCTGTTCGGGATCGACGTCTGGGAGCACGCCTACTACCTGAAGTATCAAAACAAGCGGGCCGACTACGTCGCCGCGATCTACGACGTCATCGACTGGAACGCCGTCGGCAAGCGATTCGACGCGCTGACCACCCGCTGAAGCCGCCACGGGCCTTCGCTGCCTGCGTGAACCGCCCAGGTTCGCGGAGGTGGTGAGGGCGCCCGTTTGCCGTTGACGCGGCCTCCGGCCGGATCCTATTCCCCCCGCGGAGCAGGTTCCGAACCCGGAGGTCTACGCATGAACGCGGTGCGCGTGCGGCGGAAGTGGTCCATGCACGAGGCGGCCAGGATCGCCGCGGTCGCGTGTCTCGTGGTGCCGTCCGTCGGCTGCCAGAGCGGCTCGTGGATGTCGAAACCGGCGTGGATGTCGTTCGGCCAGAAGACCCCCGACACGGGCCCGCTCTCGTCGGCTCCCGCCTTCGCCGGCGACATCCAGAAGCCGTCCGCCAGCGCGAAGCCGTATCCGACCACGTCCACTCCGGAGGGCTACTCGCTGCCGGACGCCACCGCCCAGGCCGCCACCGCACCCGGCGCCACGCCCGCGGCCGTGACGTACGGCTCCACGCCGCCACCGGCGTCGCCGACCGCGGCGCCGCCCGCCGCGAGCGTGGCGGCCGCCGGCAACGCCGCCGGAGTCGCTCCGCAGGTGGGCCCCTACGCCACGAGCGTCCCGCCTCCGGACGTGCCGGTCGCAGCCGCCACCCCGACCACGCCGCCGGCATCCGCCTGGACGTCGCCGGCGCTCGCCGCCGTGCCCCAGGCCGATCCGGCCCAACCCGCTCCGACGATCTCGACCGCGGCGCCGCCGTGGGCCGCCGCACCCGATGCCGCGGCGCCCCCCGCCGCACCGCCGCAGCGGTTCGCCGACGCCCGCGCCGCCTCGCCGGAATGGACTCCCGCGCCGCTCGATCCGCCGGCGGCCGCCGGCGGCCGCTATGCATCGAGTGGCACGAGTCGCTTCTCGGGCAGCGCCACGCCCACGGCTGCGGCGGCGATGATGCCGGCCGCGGCCGCTGCCGCCGCGCCCTTCCCCACGCCGCCCGCCGAACTGCAGCCGGCGGCCGCAACGCCCGCCTGGACCGCGCCTCCCGCGAACCCCGCAGCGAACCCCGCCGCAACACCGGCGGCGCCACTGCGGCGGCCCGACCCCGGCTACAGGCCCGGCGGCACGTCGAGCTACCGCCCCGCCCGGTCGACCCTCGCGGTCGATCCCCCGTCGGGAGTGATGCCGGTCTCGTACGAGGCGGGATCCGCGCCGGTCACCAGCCCATGACCATGTTCGACTCGATCACCTTGCGGGCGCGGTCGAGATCATCGCCCGTCTCGTGCATGTAGAGTCGGATCGCGTGCACCTTGTCGCCGGAGGCGCGTGCGAGGCAGTCCCGCGCGGTGTCGCACGGATTGATCCGCGAGTCGGTGAGCCCCAGCGCAGACTTCGAAATGACCCACGTGTCGCGGGGCCGGCGGGTGAGCCGGACGATCGTCTCGCCAGGATAGGCCTGCTCGACCACGGCGGCGGCGGCGGCCTCGTCGACGGCCCACGAGATGATGATGTGGCCGCTGGTCTCGACCTCGAAGAGCGGCATGATCGCGACTCCCGGATGGGCTCGATCGCATGGCCGCGCGGAAACCGCCCGCGGCTCGCCAGCGATGCCGCGGAAGAATACCATGACGGTCGTCCGGGGCGGCAACGCCGGCGACCTTCCGCGTCCCACGAGCCATGCGCTACGACCGTCTCGGCTTTCCGATTCCGCCGGAGTTCGACGGTGCCGCGCCGGCCGAGCCGCCGCGGATCCCGCGGCCTGCGGCCGGGTCGGGCCGCGGCAAGCGGCTCGTCGTGATCGGACTGCTCGCCGCGGTGATCGGGCCGGGGCTGCTCGCACCGGCCGCGCTGCCGGTGGTTCGCGAGTTCGTCGTCGGCTGGTCCGTGCGACGGGCGTTCCAGAGCGAGGCCCGCGGGCAGTCGGCGGCGGCGATCGCCGACGTGGGCCGGGCGCTCGCCTGGAGCGACGACCCGCAGCTCACCGTCGACCTGCTCTGCTGGCGCGCCCTGCTCCGCATGGACGCCCGTGACGCGGCCGGCGCCGGGGCCGACGCAGGCCGTGCGATCGACCTTGCGCCCGCATCGGCCCGTCCCCGGCGACTGCGGGCCCTCGTGAACGTGGTGCTCGAGCGGCCCGACGACGCCGTCAGCGACGCGGAGGCCGCCGTCGAACTCTCGGCGGCCGGCGATCCCGAGGCGCTCAATCACCGCGCCTACGTCCGCGCGCTCGTGGGCCGAGACCTGCCGGGGGCGCTCGCCGACGTCGAGGCCGCGCTCGCCGGCGAGACGGAGCCCACGGCCGAACTGCTCGACACCCGCGGCTACGTGCTCCATCTGCTCGGACGCCACCAGGAGGCGATCGATCAGCTCAACCTCGCCATCGCCAGTGCGTCGAGGCGCCGTCACGAGGCGATCGAGCGGGCGCGGGCCGGAGATCGCCTCGGGGCCGCGCGGGAATTGCGGGCCCTCGATCGCGACCTCGCCGTCATGCACCACCACCGCGGCCTCGCCTGCCGCGCCGTCGGCCTGGACGGCCAGGCCGAGCAGGATTTCGCGATCGCCGACCACAAGGGCTACGACCCGTCGCGCGGCGTGATGTGAACGCCGGGGCATTCACTCGAGCCGCACGCGGGCGATGCTGGCCGGCGGCAGGACGACCGCAACGCGGCCAGTGACGACCGGGAGGGTTACCGTCGACGGCCGCAGCATGCGTTCGACGATCTCGAGGCTCCCGGGCACGAGGCAATCAACCACCGCCTGTCGCGGCGCGTCGAGCCCGCGCACATCGAGCGTCAGCGTCCGCGGCTCGTCGAGACGGCGGTTGACGGCCGTCACCCAGACCGTCGCGCCGCCGTCCCGCGAGGCCACGGTCGCGCAGAGATCCACGTCGTCGTCCGCCGTGATTTCGGGCGTGGGCAGGAGTCGCCCGCGTTGGTGAACGTGCAGCAAGTCGAAAACGTGGCCGGCCGTGTCGTACTCCGCAGCCGCCGGCGACACCGCGATCACGCCCTCGTTCACCGGCATGAAGAAGGCCGCCATCTCCAGGCCGAGCGGCCCCGCCTCACGGCACGCCATCTGGAGCACGCCTGCCGCATAAAGCGCCATCGGCACGCTGCCTCGCTGGCCCCACGCCGTGTTCCATTCGTCATAGAGCAAGCCCGGCGGCCGGCCGGCCGGCCGCGGCACGAGCGAGTCCAACGATTCCCGGGCCGCCCGCAGCATCGCCCTTGCGTGGGTCTGCGGAGCCCGCAGGAGCCGACCGTAGTCGGCGGCCGACTCGAGCCGCATCTGATCGAGGGCGTATTGGTGCACGGAGCCGGCGGCCGCGAGGGGTCCCAGGGCGGCCAGGAGCGGCTCGTTCCACGACCGTGGAACTTTGCCGTTCACGAACTCCGTACAGGGCACCAGCCGGATCGACGGATCCACGGCGTGCATCGCTTCGGCGAACGCCCGACTCCGCTCGGCATGGATCGCGGGGTCCTTCACGCCCCCGCGGCCGAACGCATAGACCTCGTTACCGACGAACCACCAGTTGACGCCCCAGGGCTGCGCGTTGCCACGCGCGGCCCGTCGCCGGCCCCAGGCCGTGTCGGCGGCGCCGTTGCAATACTCCACCCAGTGGGCAGCGTCGTCGGGCGAGTTGTCGCTCAGGCGGACGGTGATCGCCGGCGCCGCCCCCGTCTCGCGGCACAGCGCGAGGAATTCGTCGATCCCGATCTCGTGTGAGTCGTGGTCGTCGGTATCGGGCAGCAGGAAGTGGAGGCCGGTGGGGCCGATCGGCGGCCGACGGTCGACGGGCAGCAGGCCATCCTTCCAGGGATAGAACTCGGCGTAGCAGCCTCCGGGAAACCGCAGGCAGCCGGGCCGCAGCCGCTTGAGGAGATCAACCACATCGCGACGCATGCCGTGGAAGGCGTCGCCGGGCGCGAGCGACACCGCCCCGACGTGGAACACGCCCGCCTCGCAGCTTGCGATTTCGAGCCGGCAGCGCTCGGACGTCGCGGCCGCCGTACAGTGCCCCACGAGCGGCTGCCAGTCGCCCGCCACCACGGGCCACGATCGTTCGAGGAGCACGGCATCCGTGGCCGCGTCGCGCAGCCGCAGGGTGACCGTGCGCGGGGCGGCGGTGCGGACGACGAGCCGGATCGCGTAGACGGCGGCCTGCCGAGCCGCGAGGGTCCGCTGCTCCTGGGCGATGCCGCACGGGCCTCCCGCAGCGGGCACGTCGATTCGGGCTGCACACGTGCCGGCGTAGCCCTGCGTCTCGTCGATCGCCGCCGCGGCAGCGGGGCCGAGTGACGTCCAACGGGCCGGCATGCCGCCTGCATGAACCGCGAATTTCCGGTTGGCGACCATCTCGGCGGACAGGCCCTGCCAGCCGCCGCGTCGGGTGATCTCGATGTTGTGGCCGAAGAGCAGCGGCGAGATCTCCGGACCGGGGTCGCCCGCGTCAATCACGACCACGCGGTCGTGATTGACAGCGGTCGCGTGCCGGACGGCGCTCGCGGAAGTCACGCCGATCGCGATGGCCAGCACCGTCAGGACGCAGGGGAGGCGGTGTTGCATGGTGTGGCTCCAGGGATCCTCGCGTTCCTACGGACTGAGGCCGCCACCGTCAACCGCCCGATTCGGCCATGGATGCGCCGGCAGCGTCGGACCACGGCTTCCGCCCGCGGGCGGCTGCGGTATACTTCGCCGGCCGAGGTGGATGCCCGGAGGCGTTCGCGGTGGCGGTTCCCGTGCGGAACCGGCGCGGCGGGCGGTTCACGGGGGTGTAGCTCAGTTGGTTAGAGCGCCAGCCTGTCACGTTGGAGGCCGCGGGTTCGAGTCCCGTCACCCTCGCTTTCCCACCTCGCCCGCAGCGGCCGCGTACCCGTGCTTCCCCGCCGCCTGCGTCCTGGCCATGCGATCGTCACCGGCGCGGCCAGCGGTCTCGGCCGCGCCATCGCCGACCGACTCGTGGCCGGCGGCTGGACCGTTGCACGGATCGACCTCGCGGGCGCCGCCTGGCCCCCCGCCCAGGAAGACGGTCGCGGCCCCTGCCTCGCCCTCGACGTCCGCGACGCCGCCGGCTGGCGGGCGCTCCACGAGAGGCTGCGGGCCGAATGGCCGGCGCTCGACATGCTTGTGAACGCAGCCGGCGTCGGCGCCGCCGGCGAGGTGGGCACGCTGCCGGAGGAGCAGTGGCGGCGTGTGGTCGAGACCAACCTGCTCGGGACCGCGCTGGCCTGCGAGACGTTCGTCCCCTGGCTGCGGTCGAGCCCGGGCCGTGGCCGGCTCGTGAACGTGGCCTCGATCGCAGGACTCGTCGCGCTGCCGTCGATGGCCGCCTACTCCGCCGCCAAGGCCGGGGTCGTGGCGCTGTCGAGCGCGATCGCCGCGGAGTGCCCGCGACGCGAGCTGGGGGTCACGGTCGTCTGT
>Ga0075471_10002631_pt1 | contig 11727 bp, 13 predicted proteins | sample DEB19_08_DNA_2_FD_74787 | JGI IMG/M metagenome (GOLD analysis project Ga0075471, IMG submission 74787) | Aqueous microbial communities from the Delaware River and Bay under freshwater to marine salinity gradient to study organic matter... | ecosystem: Environmental > Aquatic > Marine > Coastal ... | reverse complement strand
TTCTGCGCTTGGGATTGATTGAACTGCTGCATCGCTTGCTGGTAAGCGTTTTGCAAACCTTGTGCTTGGATGTCGCCTTTTTGACGAGCCAAGTTGCCTGCGGCTTGCGCACGCATGAGATAGTCGCCACTGCCACCGAACGCACCGGAACGAGCAGCTTGAGCGCCCTGAGCTTGACGAGCAATATCGGCTTGACGCTGGGCATCCGCTTGCTGGCGCTGAACCACGTTCTCCATGTAAGGAGACATGTATGCCTTAACGTTGTTGCCCGTAAACTGTTGAGCTTCGTATGGGTTGAACGTGTACTGCGTGTTCAGAGCGCCCAAGCCTGCCATACCTGCCATAGCGGTGGCATCGCCCAACTGAGGGGCAGTCTGCATTAATGCCGCGTTTTCGTACGACTGCTGCTGCAAAGGCGTAAACTGGGCTACGCGGTCACCCATGTACTGCATGTACGGGTTTTGGTTAATGTCAGTCAGACCTTGGGCGTTGCCCAACAACTCTTCCACATACGGCTTAGCGTAGTCGGGGATTGTAGTTGTCGTCTGTTGTACCTGTTGTAATACTGGATCAGCCATGATCTATTCCTTATGCGGGAAGATGTTTGTCAGCGCGGGTGTTAGCCGCTACTTTGTTTTTGCCTGTGGTCTTGCCGCGTGCTTTCTGAACACGATCCATCATGGCGTAAAGTTTACGTGCGCCTGCTTCTGTAGAGCCGTTGCCCAACTCAGACACGATACGCGCAGGGACTACAAACTCACCATCGGCAAGACGTGCAGGTTGTTGCTTCTCACCAATCGTTGCAGGAATGCTGTCAGACACGCCGTCACCGGGGCCTTTGAGCAAACGGCCGCCATCAGAGTACGAGCCCAAAGAACCAAGGCCGCCGCCCATGGCGTAGCCCATCATGCCGCCATCTGCCGCAAGCTGTTTACCTGTGACGTCGTAGCGCTTACCGTTGCCTGCCAAATATGTACCGTCGGGTTGCAGCACGGCAGTGTATGTCTGACTTGTTTCGCCAGAAGAGTCCACAACTTCAATGGTTCTTGCTGCGGTTAAGTCTGCTGCTTTTGCATCCGCCGGTGTGCCGCTTGTCGAGCTAGACTTAATTTCACCATCTTTGCCGTACGACAAAAACTTAGGTTTGTACTTCATCCCGGCAGACCAGTATGGGCGCATGATGCCTTCGGCTGTTGACGCTGCTTTACTCTGCACGGGGTACTTGCCTCCGCCTTTACCCATGAGGTAGTCGTATGCGGCCAGCGAGTCGCCAGTCTGTCGGTTGTACAGTTGGTTGAACTCGTCAATAGTTTTTGGTGCTCGGGATGTGTAGCCTAAGCTTCCACCACCTGCGGTGTACGCATCTCTAACAGCCGCCATACCGGGGAACCCACCATCTGGACGACCGGGGATATTAGGCGTAACAGTTACTGTGCCGTCTGTGTTGCTTGTAATGTCGCCGGGGGTTCTGGTAAGTATGTTGCCAGTATCGTTGCCGTAAAAACCAGTAGGCGTTACGTTAACAAACGGGTCTGGTGGCGGATTTACAACAGGTATAGGCTCACACGCAGTACCCGCCGCGTTGAGTCGGAAGCCCGGACCGCAGACAATAGGCGGTTTTTTAGCCGCATCTTCCCACTTGCGTCCTTCTGCCTCACCATAACGTTTGAAGTGCGTATAGGCAATATCAGAAGCATCAAACTCTGGATGCTGTTTAACGTAATCTTTACCTTCAGCAGAATTTAACCACGCCTGTACGTCGGCGTTGGTATTCAAATAGTTGGCTGCTTTAGAAAGATCGGTTTCAGCTACTTGGAAACCGTGGCTTAGCGGCGCTTGGATGTCTGCATTGCTAACGCCGTACTTAGCTTGTTCGGCATCAATCTGCGCTTGCGTCATAGTCGGGTTAGCTTTAAGGGCCCCCATGATGTTGGCGTTTAATCCTGCCAAACCATTGATTTCGTCCGTGTGCGACAGAGCGTAACGTTGCGCATCTGATATGTTTGTATTTGCAGTAAGGAATGGGTTAACGTCGGCTTGGGTCAAGCCTGCGCCTGTAATGGCTGCGTTAATCTGATCTTTGGTTGCAAAAGGATTGTCTTGAATCCACTTACCAATGTTTGCGCCTACGTCAACGCCGTGTGTAGCGGCATACTGCATACCCGCCGAAAGGCCCCCATCTGCCAAAGCCACAATACCCCCATCAGCCATAGGCGTGGGTTGGCGTTGATCTAACGCCGCTGCAATACCTGTCTGTGGGTTTGTGTATGCGTCTGAGAAACTGCGGCTGCCCCACTCGCTAGCCTTTACTGGTGCCAGTGATTTGTAAGTTTGAGTGTAGGGGTCGTACAGCTTTTGACGGATGTACGCAGGGCTTGTGTCCGTAGGCATCTTGGTCGTTGTTGGAACCATTGCGCCTGCCATGATGGGGGCTGCGGCTGCGGAGATACTGCCCAAGTTTTGTTTGAGAAAGTCCATAGGCGCAGCTTTGGCAGCGCCCAGTCCTGCGGAGAATGTGTCCGCCCCTGCCATCTTGTCTGCAACGCTCTGTTGAAAGGCTTTGTTGTACGTCTCGCCAGTCAATGCTTCGCCCGCCCCTGCGTTTGCCAACTCCATGGCTGTTGCTTCGGAAGCCTGCTGACCTAAGACACCTGCACCAGCGCCTGCCAAACCTTCAGCCAAACCTGCGCCACCATAAGCACCCAGCCCGGCCATGAGGCCGCGAGACAAACTGCCCGTAGCCAAAGTAGTCAAGCCGCCTGTAACCAAACCTGCCGTACCAGCGCTCAAACCAAGACCCGCAATACCAAACGCACCGGGGCCTAAGAAAGCGCCAAGTGCGATAGGGGCAACAGCTTTGAACAAATCCGACAGCATGCCAGCTTCGGGCAAACCTGTCTCTGGATTGATGGTCAATGAACGACCGTTTGCTTCGGCGAATTGCTGTAAGCGCTGGACTTCGTCCGGCGTCATGTGAATCAGTAAGGAGTCTTCGCCACGGCCTTGCTTGGCAACCATGTCGGCAAACTTATGCAGGCTCATATCTGCCTCTCAAAATGGGGTTGTTTGATAATATCATGTTGGTAGCGCGGACACAAATGTTGACGTCACGATAATTGAGGGTGACGCTGGGTGTACAGGGCTTGTTCCGGGTGGGTATGTGGCCGCTACTGTATTGCCTGTGTTCGAGGCAAATAGCAGTTGTATGTAGTCGCCCGCATTCATCGGCTGCACAAGGTTCCAAGAAATAATAGCTGTGCCGGGGTTGCCGCCGTGAATAGCAGGGATTGTTGCAATACCAGCGCTGTACGGAATATCTACGCCGTTCAGTCTGAACCAAATAGTTACGTTGTCAATTGTGTTGTCAAACGTCAGCATCTGGATACTGAACTGGATGTTATATATGCCAGCAGTGCCGTGAACAATCTTTGTCTTATCGGCAGGGTCGATGGAGACGCCGTTGCTCACCGTGGTTTGCAGCAGAGTCAAGGGTAAAGAAGTTGAAGACGACGCAAGTGTCTGGGCTTCAGACACAGAATCGCCAGCTGTATGCGCCACGTTGGTAGAGCCGTATGCACCGCGTGTAATGCCGGTAAAAGTAGTGGCGGTCTTACCGGTGTATTTAATCAGTTCACTACCGATAATCAAACCGCCAGAAGAAATAAACCCATCCGTAGATGTGACCTGAATTGGCGTTGTGCCGTTATTCGTCATGTTGGCGGTCAGCGTTGTATACCCGTCTTGATAGAACGCCCCGTTCGGAAACTCAAGATATTTACCGCCGTTGATACCAAACAGTTCACTTAAAGAGTTACGCAGTTGGTTAAAGTACAAACGCAAAACGTTGGAGTACTGATCCTGATACCTACGCTCGTACTGATCCGTGCCCAGCGGTAAGCTGGGTGGGGCAGGGTTAATAATCCTTTTGTTTGTCGCCATCAACGTCTGCCGTCAGGACGAATATCAATACGTGGTGCGCCAAGCTGCCAAGCAGTGTTAATCTGGTTGGAGTCAATCTTGAAGATCATCTGGCGACCGCGCATCCGGGTGTAAATCTGCCCTGTAAACTGTTCGGTAATGACGTATGTACTGCTCTTAGCCACGGGCTGGTTGGCCGAGCTTGTTACCCCAGAGCCAGAGTTTGCTAACCCATACAGCGTCATGGTCACAGACGGCGCAGCTCCTGTTGGAGAATTAACAGAATCTTCAAAAGTTAAGTCAGGTAGTACGCGCCAGACAAAACCAAAGTTGTGGCCATCACCAATGTCAAACTCAGACGAGGAAATGTATGCGTTAATAGCCGTAGTAGTGGCAGTCTCGTTGTCGTTGAGACCCTGCTCGTGGTTAACCAAGTTATGGCTGTAAGTAGCTGCCAACGGATAGTCGCGCAGGCCAGAATCTAGCCATGCTGTTCGTGCCATCGTGCCGTAGTACCAAATCTTTTCCACGTAGTTATAGACAACGTAGCGGTCAACCGTGTTGCTATTAGCTGAGCAGTAGAACCACCAGACTTCATTGAAGCCTTCGTTTGTACCAGCAAACACCTGCGCGGCTTGCGATTGGTTAAAGTCTTGGAAAATGTAGCGACGCAAGTCGCAGTTCAGCGTTTGCACACGACCATCGTATGAATAAAACTTGTCAACCCCCATCCAGTACACAATACCAGAAGCAATCACGGCGGCGTTGGGGCCTTCGATTGAGATATTGTCACCAAGCAACTGCGGGGCCCACACGTACGGAGGGCCAAGGTACTGGAGCGAATACACGCTTGAATCTGTAAACACCACAATCTCTTGACGAGTCTGCACAGAAGTAACGATCTCTGAGCCGTGTGAGAGACGCGTAAAGCCCGCTTGGTTCGTAGCGTCAGGCGTCCAGTTGTAGGGGTCATCCTGCGCCGACCAGCGAATTAACATTGGGTCAATTGTGGCGGAGCCGTAATCGTTGCAACCAAATACAAGAATAAAGCGGGAGGAGTCTGACACCGTAAAGGTGTTCTGTACAGTTGGCACATCCACAATCTTGGACACAGCGCCAGAGCCAGACGAAGATGTGCCAACCTCAGCACCAGAACCGTCAAGTAAGTTAAACGTCAGACCGTTGACTTGGAACACGTAGTACGTAGTTCCCGCAGTAATACCTGTCGGTAACGAGCCACCGGAGAACTGAAGCGCCGCGCCTTCTGTGTACTGGATTGTAGAAGTAACAACTGTAGGCGAAGCGTTGGTAAATGTGACTGTGCCGCCAAGAGAGTTAAGCAACACGCCACGAGTATTAACACCGGTAGTCGCATCCCAGTAGTAAAGTCCACCACCACGGGGGCCATATACTAAATCTTCGCCGTAGTTAATCTGGTTCCACAACTGTAAGCCAACTGTGGAAGTACCACCTGTACCCCATACGCCCGCACCCCAAGCACCTGCGCCCCAGCCAGTCAACGGCACAGCAAAAGCAGGGCCAGCATTTACTTGGTATGCCGCAACAACCGCCGAGCCACCATAAGTGCCAGCAGACAACGCAGTCGGCGTTGTAATTGTGTATGAGTTAGAGTTAACTACCGTGATTTGGTATTCAGCGTTAAGCGTAGTAGCGTACGTGCCTGTAGCGCCACTGAACGTAACGTACGAACCTGTAGTTGCCCCGTGTGCTGTTGCTGCTACAGTAACTGTAGTTGTGCCGTTGGCTGTGAATGGATCTGTGCCCAGCGTTACAGTTGTGCGAATAGGTGTGATGTCGTAGTACGCACCGCCATTCTGAATGTAGAACTTAGTATTAGTTCCAACGCCGACAAGATTCAAACCACCAAGCGTTACCCAGTTCCACAAAGAACGGCACACGCCGTCGTAGGTAAACGCAGAAATGCGCTGCCAGCCGCCGATGACTTCAGGGTTGCCTTGACGGAAACGAATTTTGTCGCACTCATACCAGCCACCCTCAGTGGTGTATCGCGTGTTCTCTTTATTCACGCCGGGCTTGAACAGTATTTTCTGTAATGGCATTTTTAGTCCAGCAATGCGCACTCGGCAGTGCGGCGTTTAAGTAGGCCCGGCAAAACCTTGCCGCCACCTCTAGTCCAGAGCATCAATTGTTCCTTGGCTCCTTCCCAGTCGTTGGCGTTGATTTTCCTCTTTAACGTGCTTGTTTGCAAGCGCCCGATGCCAAGGTTGTAGCAGAAATCTACGATGGCGTTTAGCTTCCTTGGGTCGCCCTGCGATGCAATCACCAGCAGGTTTGGACACTGACGAATAGCACCCGGTGCATAGGTATGCAGGAGTTCAGCCATCAACAGTGCCCTAGCCGTCGGCTCGTCCATTGGGGGGTCTTCTAACGTGACCTTGCGGCCATCAGCGTAGTAGGTAGAGCCGTAACCAATCGTCGCCACACCAGCCGGGCAAAGGTAGGGCTTGGCCCGATACCCTTCAAACCGGCGGCACAGTTCTGCGGCAAGCTCCAAGTTCATAGGCCACGCTGTTTCAATGTACGGTCGAGGAACCAGTAGTTGATTGTGCCTGACACCAAAGCGCAGAAGTCCACAGTCATCATGGTCTTGAACACAACTTCAGGGGATGCACCAGCTTTGTGAGCCTGCCAAGCAAACCACATGTGGATGAACGACCACAAAGCCATGATCCAATAGGTCACGACAGGACGCACAGAAGCAGAGAGGCTAGCCGCCCAACCACCCGCAGCTTTGACCATTTCAGCTTGCTGATTGATAGCAGCACTGAAGGCATCCATGACCCCAACATCCAAAGCCGCTTCACGGTTAGCGCCAATCTCAGCAAGGCGTTGCTGACCACGCAGTTGTTCTAATTCACACTGGCGGCTGAACATGGCAAGCTCATGCTCGCGCTCGCTCTTCTTGTCAAAGTACTTTAAGACTTCAGGTGCAAGGCGAAACAAGCCGCCAATCACGCCACCGAATAAACCACCAGATACGAGTTCAAACATTATTTTTTCCCCAGCTTTTCGCGCTCTTCAAGCAAGCGCACCTTGACTTGCAGGTCGTTGATGTGGGTCATCAACTGTTCTTTCTGCATGGCACGGCGCTCGGCACTGATTGGGCTGTCAGTCGGCACACCCTCTTTGGTAATCAAGGCAGGCATCTGCCCCTCGATCTTTGTAAGGCGCTCGGAGAAAGAGTTGACTTGCCCCAGCAACCAAGCCAAAGATATGACAACAATGGGTATTACCGCTTTGAGTGCGTCTGACCAATTCATACTATTCCTCCCATCCAAATGATGGTGTATGTTCCCCAAATAACGAAGGCGACTATAAGGGCCGCTGCAATAATTGCTTCAGCCCAATCCCGCATTATGCTGGCTCTGGTACTTTCACCTTGGCGGTTATGACTGCTGTCGATGTGTCTCGATCAATTGTCAGGTAGCCTTGGCAAATGATGTTGTAGTCTTGCCCGTTAGCGTCTTTCTCGCTTTTGACGGGCACCGTGATGTCGAGGTTCTTAAACAGAAGCTCTCTGCCGTTTTCAAATACGCGCCAAACGTGATCCATTGAACCGCGACCTTCTTGACCACGGCTTTTGTTGAACCTGATCTGGTACTTGTTCATATGATCTCGGCGGCTGGCATTGGGCAAGCTGCGGGTTGCGCCATCTGCACGGTCAAGTTGAAATGCACAAACTTAATTGGCAACTCCGCCGCATGGCGTGTAAACGAGTGCATCAACCATGAGTTAGCAAAAATCATCAAGCCGGGTTTGGGCGTGAAGTTAATCATCTTGCTTGCAGGCGTTGCCATGTTCATGTCTTGCTCTGGCAGGTCAATCTGAACCTTGGCTGCACGGGGGTCATGGAACACTACACGAGAGCAATCTTCTGGCGTCTCAAGGAAGTAAAAGCCAACGATCTGTGAACCAAAGCCATGAACGTGCGCATCCATCGCCGAGTGTTTGTGATGCTCTTGTGTCCACATTTCTGTAAACGACACCACTTTGTCTTGCATGGCAAAGCCCTGCTCATTGAGAATGTTCCAAGCAGTAGCGCCAACAAACTCAGAAAACCCAGCCAAACGTGGGTCAGCAAAGTAATTGTTGGTCATGTGCACGGGGTAAATCTCATTGAGCTGCTGTGTTTTCTTGGCAGTCTCAAGAGCTTCTTCAGAGACGGTGTTAACCGCTTCCAAGAAATCAGGACGCTCAATCAAATAGATTGGGCATGGGAAATGATATGCAACTTGAAGCTGCGTGTTCTTAACAACTTCAGCCACTGACTCAGCGGCTTTGCATACTTTAACTTTTGACTTCTTGGTGGCGGTTTTGCTCATTGCTAGCTCCTTGTATTGGGGCTATCAGTTTACAACCTGAACCCACTGCCAAGCAAGGAAATCAAATTTATATTGATTGTCATCAACCGGACGGGCAGGGACTTCTTTCCAGTTGTTATCCGCGCCACACCAACGAATATCTAGACCCTCGACCGGGGCAGGACGTGGGATTGGGGGTACCATTGTGCAGGTGGCTTCATCCAAAGTCCAAGCAGACCAGTTTTCAGCTTGTTCACGGAAATTAAACGCATCTCGGATAGCCTGTTGTTTGGCTGCTTTTTCTTCCGCAGTCATGTCTCGCTTATGCCACACATCTGCCCATGTGCCATCTACTTTTTCGTAGGTTGGTTCTTGTGAAGACAAAACTTCGTATACACCAAGCGCGGGGCGTTCAACGCGAATAAAAGGTTCCCAGTGCGCAGGAATTTCACCAAAGGCTTGAAGAAGGTTATCTTCAAAAGCAGGGTGATTCTTAGTTACGCCGTTTTCAGTTTCAATATAAAGGTTCATGTTATCTCCAGATTAAAGATTTCCAGTGTTTGTTGATGGAAAAGAACGGGTCGTGCCGGGCCAGATGATACGCACAGCGCCACGTCCGCCATAACAAGTGCAGCCATTGCCCGCTCTTCCAACCGTAACAGAAACACTATTCCCCGGAGTTACAGAGATGTTGTTTCTATATCGTAAACCACCGCCACCCGCGCCGTTTGAGCCTCCGCCGTAGCGTCCGCCAAGCACATTACCGCAAGTTTCGCCGTTACAGCCGCCAGAGCCGCCGCCACCAGCACCTCCATTACCGCCGCCACCAGAGCCATTTGAGCCTTGACCAAGAAGACCAACACCGCCCGCACCGCCACCGCCGGTACCAGAACAGCCGTTATAGAACCCGCCGCCGCCACCGCCACCGCCACCGCCCGAACCTGTTAAACCGGGTGATCCAGATACGCACGCTCCGTTGTAGTTACCGCCGCGTCCACCATTGCCAGAATAACCACCGGCACCGCCACCACCGTTAACGTTGTTTGCGCTAGTGCCAGAATTACCGCCATCGCCGCCGCCAACACAGCCGCCAATAGTAGTACCTTGTCCGCCTACACCACCGCCCGAAAGAGTGGGGCGTCCACCCGTGGCTTGAACAAAACAACCAAAACTTGAAGTCTGGCCAACTTCATAATAACCATAGCCACCAGCACCGACAGTTACAACTGCTACTGAAGTAACGCCCGTAGGAACAACCCATGAATACGTGCCTACCGTTGTATATGCTTGCTGACCTTGTACTACTGCGGTTACGCTATTAGATGCCGCGCTTGCTGGGCCTGTACCAATAGCATTAGTCGCAGTAACAGTAAACGTATACGAAGTGCCGCCAGTCAAACCGCTTACAGTAACCGTACCTGAACCAGCTTGACTTAATGTACCTGTAATACCGCCGGGCGAAGATGTTGCTGTGTATGTCGTAATTGTAGAACCGCCATCACTTGCCGGAGCAGTAAATGGCACAGAAGCTGTTGTAGCTGAGATAGTCGCTGTGCCAATCGTAGGTGCGCCGGGGATGTTAGCCGTTGTTACGCTATTTGACGCTGCGCTTTGACCGCCTGTACCTGCGCCGTTAATGGCTTGTACTTGGAATGTGTACGATGTGTTTGCAGACAAACCTGTCACGCTAATTGGTGACGATGCACTTGTGCCTGTGATACTACCGGGGTTTGATGTGGCAATGTAGCCTGTAATTGCCGCACTGCCTGTATCAGTAGGCGCAGTGAAAGGAACAGACGCAGTTAACACCGACACACTAGCCGTACCAATCGTAGGCGCACCGGGACTACGAGGCCAGATGCCTTGCTTGTTGTAGTTAGTTGCCTGTTGAAGCGTCCAAACGCCTTTGGCTACTGTAGCCGTAGGCTCTGTTGGGTTCTTGGTGATAACACCACCGGGGTATTTGAGACTCATTTATGCACCTACGTTAGTCGATGGGAATGATGGAGTGCCACGAGCACCGCACTTACACCAGACAATACGAACAGCGCCGGGTCTTCCCGGGCCACTGGAACCACCACCCCAGTATGGGGCGCAGTAGTTAAAGCCACCGCCGCCGCCACCGCCGCCGTAGGTTCCACCAATACCACCGGGCCATGAACCAGAAGCATAACTACCCGCAGCACCATTACTGCCGCCAGAGCCGCCATTACCACCTTGAAGTGAACCCGCCGAAGTAGCCGCGCCGCTAGAGCCTTGCCCAAACAACCCGACACCACCACCGCCACCACCACCCGGCCAAGTAAAGTTACCACTTGAATATGCGCATGTGTATTGCGATCCACCGCCACCGCCAGCACCACCAGAACCAGCCGCACCAGCGGTCAAACCTTTTCCGCCAAGACCGCCAACACCAGCGTATCCGCCAGCGCCCCCGCCACCGCCACCACCGCTTCGGGTTGAAGGAGTACCACCACCACCGCCTTTACCGCCGGAATATCCAGTACCCGCAGTAACAACACCGCCATTGCCACCATTGATTCCGGAAGCATTTGAACCTTCTCCAGCATTTACTTCTGTATTAAAGTAACTATTGCAGTTGGCAGGGCCAACACGAACCGTATAACTACTGCCGGGTGTTACAGATATACCATTAGCATATGCAAGCGCACCGCCACCGCCACCGCCGCCAGCATATTGAGCGCAAGAGCCGCTTGATGCGTTACCGCCGCCACCAACCGCAACCACTGCGACTGAAGTAACACCAGAAGGGGCTACCCATGAGTATGTGCCAGCGGTTGTATAAGTAGCGCAAGTAATAACAGTTGCCGTGACACTATTTGAAGCGGCGCTTAATGCGCCGTATCCTGAAGCATTAGTTGCTTGAACTCTAAATGTGTAAGAGGTGCCTACAGTCAGCCCTGAAAAAGAAAGTGGGGAAGATGCGCCCGTAACAGTTAAACAGCCGGGAGTTGAGATAGCGCGATACCCAGTCACCCCAGCAGGATAACCAGTGCAAGCAGGTGCAGTAAATGTTACTGAAGCGCAAGCCAATGTACCAGCAGTAGCCGTACCAATCGTAGGCGCACCGGGAGGTGTCGGCCATGTACTTGCACCCTTTGCTTGCATCTGCTGGGTGACTGTCCAAATTCCAGAAAAATTAGGCATTACAAGTCTCCGGTATTTGTTGAGGGGAACTGTCGGGTGTTGCCGGGCCAGATAATACGAACAGCCGCAGGGCCTTTAGCGCCCCCAGTAGAGGCTGCACCGCCGCCACCGCCACCACCATAGCCCCCGCCTGCTCCCCCACTTCTCCCAGAACGATTAGAACCGGAACCACCGCAAGAACCTCCCGTGCCGCCTCGACCATACACTCCTGTAATTCCAGAACCATTAGATCCTTGCCCAAGAAGTCCTACACCTCCACCACCGCCAGCGCCAAAAGCACAAGGGGCAAAGCCAGACT
>Ga0075471_10002630_pt1 | contig 11737 bp, 9 predicted proteins | sample DEB19_08_DNA_2_FD_74787 | JGI IMG/M metagenome (GOLD analysis project Ga0075471, IMG submission 74787) | Aqueous microbial communities from the Delaware River and Bay under freshwater to marine salinity gradient to study organic matter... | ecosystem: Environmental > Aquatic > Marine > Coastal ... | reverse complement strand
CGGGGTGGTCGACTTCACCGACCTCCCCCTCGCCCTCGACGCCATGGAGGACCGGCGGACCGTCGGGCGCACCGTCGTGCTCGTCCGTACCGACCGGCACCCGGCGGCCTGACCCGTGCGGGCCGTTCCCTTCGCCGGTCCGTTCGGGGCCGAGGTGCTCGACCTCGACCTCGCCGACCCGCTCGCCGTGACGGCGGCGGCGCCCGACCTGCGCCGACTGCTCGCCACCCACCGTCTGCTGCTGTGGCGGGTCCCGGACCTCGCCGCCGAGCGACAGATCGGGCTCATGCGCACCTTCGGTCCGGTGCTCGACGAGAGCGGCACCGGTGCCGAATGGACGCTGGTCTCCAACGTCGCCGACGGCGGCCGACTCGGCGACGGCGAGTACCTGTTCCACTTCGACCTGGAGTTCACCCCGACGCCCCTCGAGGTGATCTCCCTCTACGCCCTCGAGGTTCCGGAGCGGCCGACCCACACCCGCTTCGCCGACGGCGTGCGCGCCGCCCGCCGGTTGGACCCCCGGACCCGAGCCGACCTCACGGGCCGGTCGGCCCGACACGTCTATCCACTCACCGACGCCCGCGGCGACCGCCGGTACCGGCTCGCCGACCTCGATCCCGGCGCCCCCTCCGCCGAGCACCCCCTGCTGTGGGCCCATCCGGTCACCGGGGAGATCGTCCTCACCGCCACCGCCATGCAGACCGACACGGTCCTCGGCGTCGACGAGGCGGTCGGGGAGGAACTCCTCACCCGGGCGTGGGCCGTGCTCTACGACGCCAGGAACGTCGTGCGTCACGAGTGGCGGGTCGGCGACCTCGTCGTCTGGGACAACCGGGCCCTCCAGCACGCCCGCGACGCCGTGCTCGGTCGGCGGACCCTCCGGCGCGTCCCGGTCGGCGAGTTCGCGGTCACCCTGCGGACGGATTCCGGCCCGGGGTCGTGAGGGCCCGTCGTCCACCGGGTTAGCCTCGCCCCACCAAGGAGGTCCCCGTGCACGATCTCGTCATCCGCGCCGGCCGTCTCGTCGACGGCACCGGAGCGCCCGCCCGCACCGCCGACGTCGCCATCGACGACGGCATCGTCACCGAGATCGGGCGCGTGGGCGCCGCCCGTCGCGAGATCGACGCCGACGGCGCACTCGTCACGCCGGGATTCGTCGACGTGCACACCCACTACGACGGCCAGGCCACCTGGGACCCGCACCTCACCCCGTCGAGCTGGCACGGTGTGACGACCGCGGTCATGGGCAACTGTGGCGTGGGCTTCGCCCCGGTCGACCCGGCCCGGCACGAGTGGCTGATCGGGCTGATGGAGGGGGTCGAGGACATCCCCGGCACCGCCCTCCACGAGGGGATGGCCTTCGACTGGGAGACCTTCCCCGAGTACCTCGACGCCCTCGAGCGGCTCCCGCGCTCCATCGACGTCGGCGCGCACGCCACCCACGGCGCGCTGCGGGCCTACGTGATGGGGGAGCGGGGGGCCCGCAACGAGGCCGCCACCGCCGACGACATCGCCGAGATGGCCCGTCTGGTCGAGGAGGCCGTCCGGGCCGGTGCGCTCGGCTTCTCGACGAGCCGGACCATGGGCCACCGGGCGATCGACGGTGAGCCGGTGCCCGGGACCTTCGCCGCCGAGGACGAGCTGTTCGCCATCGGCGAGGCCATGGCCCGGGTCGGCCACGGCGTGTTCGAGATCGCGCCGGCCGGGGTGGGCGGGCGCGCCGCCGGCGACGCCGAGGACGCCGCCGAGCACGAGCTCGACTGGATGATCCGCATGGCGCGTCAGACCGGGGTCACCACGTCGTTCCTCGTGATGCAGTGGCACGACGTCCCCGACCAGTGGCGGCTCCAGCTCGACGCGGCCCGCGCCGCCCGGGCCGACGGCGTGCCCATTCACCCGCAGGTCGCCTCCCGCTGCTTCGGGATGTTGGTGGGGCACCAGTCGCGCGCCAACCCGTTCCGCGCCCGCCCGACCTACGCCGGGCTCCTCGACCTCCCGTTCCCCGAGCGCATCGCCCGCCTGCGCGACCCCGAGGTGCGCGCCCGCATCCTGGCCGAGGGCCAGGGCCCGGCCGTGCCCGGGACCATGTCGGCCCAGATGGCCGGCACGCCCTTCGACCGGTTCTTCCCGCTGGGCGACGACCTCGACTACGAGCCCACCAAGGAGCAGACCGTCGCCGCCATCGCGGCGCGCGAAGGCCGGTCGTCCGACGAGGTGGCCTACGACCTCATGCTCCGACAGGACGGCCGCGAGTTCCTGCTGTACCCACTGCTCAACTACGGCGGGTACGGCTACGAGGCCATCCACGACATGATCACCGATCCGATCACGGTGCAGGGGCTCGGCGACGGCGGCGCGCACTGCGGCATCGTCTGCGACGCGTCGATGACCACGTACCTCCTGTCGTACTGGGTCCGCGACCGTCGACGCGGTCCGCGCATCGGCCTGGAGTACGCCGTGCAGCGGCTCACCCAGGGTCCGGCCCGGCTCTACGGGCTCGACGACCGCGGGGTGCTCACACCCGGCATGCGCGGCGACGTCAACGTCATCGACTTCGACAACCTGGGCATGGAGCGTCCCGAGATGGTCTTCGACCTGCCGGCGGGTGCGGGCCGGATGGTGCAGCGGTCACGGGGCTACCTCGCCACCGTCGTGGCCGGCGAGACCGTGGTGGAGGCCGGAGAGTGCACCGACGCCCGTCCGGGGCGGGTCGTACGCGGACCCCAGGCCGCACCGGCCTGATCTGGTCGACCGGTCGACCGGTTCGACCGGTCGTCCGGAGGCTCAGACGCCCCGGGCGCCGCGCACGAGCCGACCGGGGCGGGCGCCGGTGTCGGTGCCGTCCCGGTGCACCACCGTCCCGGCGACGACCGTGGCGCGATAGCCCGACGCGCGCTGCACCAGGCGTTGCCCACCCGCCGGCAGGTCGGCCACCAGCTCGGGCGTGCCCGTGCCGAGACGGTCGAGGTCGACCACGTTGAGGTCGGCTCGCCGACCGGGCAGCAACCGGCCGCGGTCGCCGAGCCCGACGAGGTCGGCGGTGTCGGCGGTCTGGCGCTTCACGACGTACTCGACCGGCAGACGCTCCGCGGGCGCGGCGTCGCGGGCCCAGTGGGTGAGCAGGAACGTCGGCATCGAGGCGTCGCAGATGAGCGTGCAGTGGGCGCCGGCGTCGCCGAGACCGGGGACCGTGTTCGGGTGCGTGAGCATCGCGCGGGTGGCCGCGAGGTCGCCGTCGGCGTAGTTCATGACCGGGAGGTACAGACGGCCGGTTCCGTCGTCGGCGAGGAGCATGTCGAGGGCGACGGCGAACTCCGACCGGCCCTCGCGGGCGGCGACGGCGCGCACGCTGGAGGCGGGTGGCGGCGCGTAGTCGGGCGGGTCCCCGAGCGGGAAGGCCGCCGGGAACCGGGTGAGGGGGCTGTGGTCGCGCGCCGCCTCGGTCTCGGACAGCACCCACGACCGCACCTCGGGGTCACGGAGGCCCGCGACGAGGGCGGCGCGGCCGCGCGCGGCGAGCCCCGAGTAGGTCGGCGAGGCGACGAAGGGGTTGACCCGGCTGTCGATCCCCATCACCATCCCGACCGGACGGGTCGGGACCTGGCCGTTCATCGGCACCCCGGCGGCGGCGGCGTCGCCGATCAGGTCGAGGACGCGCCGCCAGACGTCGGGACGGGCCGGGTTCTGCAGCACCGTCAAGGAGACGGGCCGACCGCTGACCTCGGCCAGGGAGCGGATGAGGGCGAACTCGCCGTCGACGTCGTCGAGGTCGGCGACGACCTCGAGCACCCCCTGCCCGGTCGCTCCCACCGCCCGGGCGATGCCGAGCAGCTCGGCGGCGGTCGCGGTGAGCGACGGCGTGAACGCCCCACTCTTCGAGCGGTGGTTCACCGTGCGCGACGTCGAAAACCCGAGTGCGCCGGCACGCACCCCCTCGGCGGCGAGTGCACCCATCCGCTCGATCTCGGCTCCGGTCGGCACCTCGGTGTGGTCGCCACCACGGTCTCCCATGACGTAGCCGCGCAGCGCCGCGTGGGGCACCTGGGCGCCGACGTCGAGCGCGAAGTGCCTGCGGTCGAGCGCGTCGAGGTATTCGGGGAAGGACTCCCACTCCCACGAGATCCCCTCGTGCAGGGCGGTGCCGGGGATGTCCTCGACGCCCTCCATCAGCTCGATCAGCCAGGCGTGTCGATCGGGGCGCACCGGAGCGAATCCGACGCCGCAGTTGCCCATGACGGCGGTCGTCACCCCCTGCCACGACGACGGGGCGAGCAGGGAGTCCCACGACACCTGCCCGTCGTAATGGGTGTGCACGTCGACCCATCCGGGAGTGACGAGCAGGCCGCCGGCGTCGATCTCGTCGCGACCCGGACCGACGCCGACCCCGACTGCGGTGATCCGCCCGTCGTCGATCGCGACGTCGGCCTCGCGCACGGCAGCCCCGGTGCCGTCGGCCACGGTGCCACCGCGGACCACCAGGTCGTGACGATCGCTCATCGGGAGCCTCCGCTCACTCGGTGATCAGTGCCGCACGGGCTTCGGCCAGGTGGTCGAGGAACGCCGCCAGGTGCGGGAGGTCGAGCTCGAGTCGACGCACCGTGCCGGTGAACGCGAACGGCGGACGGTAGGTCTCGCTGACGGGCAGCCCCCGGTCGTGGCCGAGATGCAGGCGGGACCCGCCGATCTGCCACCGGAACGGGAGGTCGAGGGGGAGCGTCCCCGCTCCGACCTCGACGCCGTCGACCGACAGGAGCACCGGACCACCGCCGGGGTCCTCCCGGCGGTACTCCACCGCCAGGGTGGTGGCACCGGCCGGGACCGGGGCGTCGGACGCGAACCGGTGCTCGACCCCGAACCGGTTGAACACGACCACGAGGTGGCCGTCGAGGGCCAGGAGCGCCCAGCCGTTGTTCCAGTCGCCCTGGGCGCACAGCACACCCTGGGGGCGGTCGGGTGTGGGGTCGACGTGAACGGTGGCGACGAAGCCCGCCGCCGCCGAGGGGAGGGCGGCCTCCACGATGCGCGACCCCGGCAGCACGACGTAGCGCGCCCGGGGTGGATGCGGCGACGGCTCCATCGCCGCGACCCGCCCGGTGAGCGTGTCGTCGAGGGGCAGCACCTGGTAGCGCCCCGCCTCGGCCCACCAGCGCTCGTCGAGCTCGCGGACGACCTCGGGGTGCTCGGCGGCCAGGTCGCGGGCCTCGGAGAAGTCGGCGTCGAGGTCGAACAGGGCCCAGGTGTCGTCGGCGAAGTCGCGGCTGCCGGGGATGAGGTCCTCGTCGGGGACCCCCTGGCTCATGTGGTCGGTGGTCGCCTTCCACCGTCCGTGGACGATGGCCCGTGACCCGAGCATCTCGAAGTACTGGGTCGAGCGGGGCGACGGCACCGACCCGTCGGTGAACGACGGGACCAGGCTGGCGCCGTGCAGGGGCTGCTGGTCGACCCCGTCGACCACCGGCGGTGCGGTGATGCCCGCCGCGTCGAGGATGGTCGGGGCCAGGTCGATGGCGTGGCAGAACTGGGGGCGCACCGAACCGTGGTCGGCGCCGTCGGTTCCGGCGGGCCAGTGGACGATCAGGGGCGTGCGCACCCCACCGAGCCAGGTGTAGCGCTTCCAGAGCCGGAACGGCGTGTTGCCGGCCCAGGCCCAGCCCCACGAGTAGTGGTTGTAGGCCCGGTGACCGCCCAACTCGTCGACCCGCTCGCGCATGACGTCGAAGTCGTGCTCCTGACCCAACGCCCAGGAGTGCTCGTTGAACGAGCCGTGGACCCCGCCCTCGGCGCTGGCGCCGTTGTCGGAGCAGACCATCACGATCGTGTTCTCCAGGCAGCCGAGCTCCTCGAGGGCGGCGATCACCCGGCCCACGTGGTGGTCGGTGTGCGACAAGAACCCCGCGAAGACCTCCATCTGACGCGCGTAGATGCGCTGCTCGTCGGCGGGGAGGTCGTCCCAGGCCGCCAGGCCCTCGGGCCGAGGGGTGGCCTCGGTGTCGGGCGGCACGATGCCCTCGGCGCGCTGGCGGTCGAGGATCCGCTCGCGCCAGGCGTCCCAGCCGTCGTCGAAGGCACCGCGGTAGCGGTCGATCCACTCGGCGGGTGCGTGGTGCGGCGCGTGCATCGCGCCGGTGGCGAGGTAGCAGAAGAACGGCTGGTGCGGCGTGCTCTGCTGCTGCTCCGAGATCATGGCGATCGCCTGGTCGCACAGGTCCTCGGTGAGGTGGTAGCCCTCCTCGGGGGTGCGGGGCGGGTCGACGTAGGAGTTGTCGCGGATCAGGTTGGGGGCCCACTGGTTGGTGTCGCCGCCCGGGAATCCGTAGAAGCGATCGAAGCCGAGCCCGAGGGGCCAGTGGTCGAACGGACCGGCGGCGGTCTGGTCCCACGGCGGGTTGAGGTGCCACTTGCCCACGGCGAACGTGGCGTACCCGGCGTCGCGGAGGATGCGGGGGAGCGTGGCCGCCGAGTCGGGGATCCGGGCGTCGTAGCCCGGGTAGCCGGTCGGGACGTCGGTCAGGAAGCCCATGCCCACGGCGTGGTGGTTGCGGCCCGTGAGCAGGGCCGCCCGGGTGGGGGAGCACAGCGCCGTGACGTGGAAGCGGTGGTAGCGCAGGCCGTCGGCGGCGAGCCGGTCGAAGGTGGGGGTGGCGATGTCGGAGCCGAAGCACCCGAACTGGGCGAACCCGGTGTCGTCGAGGAGGACCACCAGCACGTTGGGAGCCCCCTCGGGTGCCCGACGGGGCGGGGTGAACGTGGGGGTCGACTCGGCGAGGGTGCGTCCGATCATGGGGGAAACCTAACCTCGCCGGGAGCCGACCGGACGGTCGTCTCGCACCGCAGCCCGAAGGAGCACGTCCGTGGCCCTGCCCGGTGACGCCGTGATGATCGAGGTCGGACTCAACGAGGGGGCCGGACGGGGCGTGAACCCGCACGTCCCCGTCACCGCCGAGGAGGTCGCCGCCGACGCCCGCCGCTGCCGCGACGCCGGGGCCGTCCTGGTGCACTGGCACGCCCGGGGCGCGGGCGAGGACGAGCGGCTGGGCGACACCGACGAGTACGCGGCCGCCCTGACCCCGATGCGGGCCGACGGGGTGCTCGCCTACCCGAGCTACGCCGTGGACGGCGTGCCGGTGAACCGCCGACTCGACCACGTGTGGGAGCTCCACGACCGCTGCGGCCTCGAGCTGGCGCCGATCGACACCGGTTCGGTCACGAACGTGCCCTGGAACCCCCGGCTCAACGACTTCGTCGGCCTCGAGTGGCTGCGGACCCGTTCGGGGGTCGTCGACAACCCGCTGGCGTTCGTCGTCGACGCCGTCTCGATGGCCGAGGCCCGCGGGATGGTGCCCACCTTCGGTGCCTTCGACGTGGGCTGCAGCCGGATCGTGGCCATGCTCCACGAGTCGGGGCGCATCGCGGGTCCGGTCCTGCACAAGGTGTTTCTCTCGGAGGGCTGGGCCGTGGGCCCTGCGCCGTCGGTGGCCGCCCTCGAGCTCCACGTGGCCCAGTTGCCCGCCGACCTCGACGTGGAGTGGATCGTCGTGCCGTACGCGCACCACGACCCGGCGGTGGTCGAGACCCTGTGCCGCGCCGCCCTCGAGCGGGGCGGGCACGTGCGGATCGGCATCGGCGACTCCCCGGCGGCCGATCCGACGGCCACCAACGCCGACCTGGTCGAGCGCGTGGTCGGCTGGGCCCGCGACGCGGGCCGCCCCGTCGCCGACACCTCCGCCGTCCGGACCCGCCTCGGCCTCACCTGACCCGGTCGCGCACCACTCGGTCGACGGCACCAGCTTCGTTGTTTGGACGTTTCGGGGGCCTCTGGCCCCACGAAACGTCCAAACAACGAACTCGGGCCGACCGTGCAGGTGGGTCGACCGCGTCCCGGCACGTGGCAGGATGACCGCAGGGGTGGAACCGGTTCCGCCCGCAGCACTGGAGGCCCGATGGGCGAGATCCCCCGCATCATCTCCGTCGACGACCACGTCGTCGAGCCGGCCGACCTCTGGTCGACCCGCCTGCCCGAGCGCCTCCGCGAGCGCGGCCCGCGCGTCGTGCGCGAGAAGGCGAAGTTCAACTTCGTCGGCGGCACGTTCTCGTTCGAGCGCGACGCACCCGACGGCGAGTGGTGCGACATCTGGCTCTACGACGACCTCGTGTACCCGTTCCCGAAGCTCTCGGCCGCCGTCGGCTTCCCCGACCTCGACAACACGCCGGTCACGTTCGACGAGATCCGGTTGGGCTGCTGGGACCAGACCGCCCGTCTCGCCGACATGGACGCCAACTGGACCGATGCGTCGATCTGCTTCCCCAACGTGCTGCCGCGCTTCGCCGGCCAGACGTTCATGGAGCGCGACGACAAGGAGCTCGCCCTCGCCTGCATCGAGGTCTACAACGACTGGATGATCGACGAGTGGTGCGGGGGTGCCGGCGCCGGACGCCTGATCCCGCTGACGATCGTCCCGCTCTGGGACGCCGAGCTCGCGGCCGCCGAGGTCCGGCGCTGCGCCGACAAGGGCTCGTACGCCGTGGCGTTCACGGAGAACCCCTACCCGCTGGGCCTGCCGTCGGTGCACGACAAGGACGGGTTCTGGGACCCGTTCTTCCGGGCCTGCGACGAGACCGGCACCGTGATCAACATGCACATCGGGTCGTCGTCCAAGATGCCGTCGACGTCGCCCGACGCGCCCTTCATCATCTCGTCGACCCTGACGTTCTCCAACGCCATGGGCTCGCTGTGCGACTTCATCTTCTCGGGCACCCTCGATCGGTTCGCCAACCTGAAGCTGGCCTACTCCGAGGGTCAGCTCGGATGGGCGCCCTACGTGCTCGAGCGGGCCGACAAGCTCTGGGAGGAGCGTTCGGCGAACTCCTTCGGGTCGTCGCTGCCGCACCCGCCGTCGTCGTACGTGCCCGGGCGCGTCTACTTCTGCATCTTCGACGACGAGGTCGGCCTGGCGTGCCGCGACCGGGTCGGCATGGACCAGATCACCTTCGAGGTCGACTACCCCCACGCCGACAGCACGTTCCCGCACACCAAGGAGACGGCGCAGCTCATCTGCGACAAGGCGGGTCTCGACGAGCAGGAGCGCTACAAGCTCCTCCGGGGCAACGCCATCCGCCTCTACGGGCTCGAGCGGTACGGGATCACCCGCTAGCACCACCCGGGAGCCGACACGGCTAACCTCCCCGTCGGGAAGCGGGCCCGACCGGGAGTCCTCGTGTCGCGTCGCCCCACCACCACAAACCCCGTGCACCGCCGGCGTCTCCGTGGCGCGGGAGTGGTGTTCGCCGTGGCCGTGGCGACCGTGGGCGCCGGTATCGGCGTGGTGGCGACGACCCCGGCCGCCGACGCCCAGGAGGTGTCGGTCACCCGACTCCAGCGCGAGATCGCCGACAACAGCGCCCGGATCGACGAGCTCGGCCGGGTGGCCGCCGAGGCCCAGCGCCGGGTCGAGACCCTCGGCACCGAGATCGACGCCACGCAGGTCCGGGTCTTCCTCACCAGCCAGCAGTCGGCGGCCGTCCGGGAGGAGATGCGGGCCCGGGCGGCGACCCTCTACGTGACGGGCCGGGCCGGTACGTCGCCGCTGTCGGGAACGCACCGATTCGCCGACGCCGCGTCCGCAGCCCACTACGGCGACGGCGCCGCCCAGGCCGACCGGGCCCTGGTCGCCCGGCTCGCCGACACCGCCGCCCAACTCGACGCCGACCTCGCCTACCTCCACGACCAGCAGGACCGTGCCGACGCCGAGCGAGCGACGGCCGTACGGGCCCGCAGCGACCTCGAATCGCTGCTGGCCCGCCAGAAGACCCTGCTCGCCGCCCTCGACGTCATTCCCGTCATGGGCTCGGCCCGGCTCACCGCCCGCCAGATCGCCGACTGGTACGCCACCACCGGCATGGAGCCCCGCCTGTCGGGCGGTCTCTCCATCCGCGACCTGGCCGAGATCTTCCTCCAGGAGGGGGCCGACGAGGGCGTCCGGGGGGACGTGGCGTTCGCCCAGGCCGTGCTCGAGACCGGGTACTTCCGCGGCGCCACCGACAACAACTACTCGGGCCTCGGGGCCTGCGACTCGTGCAGCGGCGAGCCCGGGTTCCCGTCACCCCGCGACGGCGTGCGGGCCCAGATCCAGCTGCTCAAGAACTACGGCGATCCCGACTCGACCACCGCCACGTTGCACCACCCGCCCGACCCCACCTGGTGGGGGAGCGACCCGGTCCGCGCGGCGTCGAACTTCGACTCGTTCTACGCCAAGGGTCGCGCCCAGACGTGGCAGACGATGGGCCGGGGCAACTGGGCCACCGACCCGAACTACGCCACCAAGGTGATCGGCATCTTCGTGCGGATGTCGGTGTACGCCGCCGATCACGCCTGAGCGGATCCGAGCAGCGCAGCGCGCACCGCTGGGAGGAGCACCTCGACCAGCTCGGCGATCTCGTCGTCGGTCCAGGTCGCGGTCGGGATCCACGGGTAGTCGACGATCACCGTCGGGTAGTCCGGGTGACCGCTGATCCGGGCGATCGCCGCCGCCGAGTCGCGCAGCTCGCGGTGGACGATGCAGACCGTCGGCACCCCCGCCCATTCGAGTTCCACGGCGTCCCGCAAACTGCGGGCACTGCAGCTGCCTCAGCCGCCGAACCCCGTGATGGCGATCGCCACCCCGTCGGTGAGCCGTGACCAGTCGTCGGGATCGGGCGGGACCGACACGCTCGACTTCACGACCTTGACCACGCCGGCGAGCCCGTCGGACTCCCGAAGGCGTTCGGCCAGGGCGTCGAGCAGGACCTCGCCCCGGCCCAGACCGTTGCACACGAGCCCGAGCACGGCGCCGGCGAGGGAGGCCGGACGCACGGCGAGTCGACGCTCCGGGGCGGTCTTGGCCGCGGAGCCGGTGGGGTCGAGGGCGACGACGGTCATGGGCGCAACCTATCCGGTGATCACGGGGCGGGTCACCGCCCAGGCGAGGTGGGGGAACAGGATCCAGGTCTCGGCCATGCCGGCGCCACCGGCGGGGACGACGAGCACGTTCTCGGGCCGCCCGACGTTGACGAAGCGGTCGCGCGGCCCCGTCGCCGGGGCGGTGAGCCGGGCGTGGAGGTGTCCCTGGAGGTCCTCCTTCGACCAGCCGGCCTCGAGGAACAGCCGCTGGTGCTCCCGCCCCATCACGTAGACGATGGAGATACCGTCGCCGAGGAAGGCGTCGCCGGTGATGCCGTGGTGGCGGGTGTCGGCGACGAGGGTGTCGGCGACCTCCTCGGGGCCCCGGGCGGTCGAGTCCCAGGCCGAGACCATCCGCATCACCGAGTGCACCGTGACCGTGCTGTCGTCGGGGGCGTACCCCCGCTGGACGTGGAGCGGCGTCCAGTCGGACGCCTCCTCGTTCTCCCCGAAGCAGAACGAGTACCGCAGCGGCCACGAGTAGGTCGCGCGGTCGAGGAAGCCGGGCACGGCCCGGCACACGTTGCGGATGACGAGGCGCAGCGCCCGGCCGATGGTGGCGTTGGCGCGGAACCCGGGGCCGAGGCAGCCCGCTTCGCAGGCGACGTCGATCTCACGGCGCACGGGTCCGTTGACGATCACGGCGTGGGCCGCTCCCGAGAGGGTGCCCGTGGTGGAGTGGCAGTTGCCCATCTCGTCGAGGTGGGCGCGCACGGCGGCGACGACCACGGGGAAGTACTCGGGGCGACAGCCCGCCATGACGGCGTTGACGGCGGCGTCCTCGGCGGTGACCACCACCTC
>Ga0075471_10002629_pt1 | contig 11737 bp, 15 predicted proteins | sample DEB19_08_DNA_2_FD_74787 | JGI IMG/M metagenome (GOLD analysis project Ga0075471, IMG submission 74787) | Aqueous microbial communities from the Delaware River and Bay under freshwater to marine salinity gradient to study organic matter... | ecosystem: Environmental > Aquatic > Marine > Coastal ... | reverse complement strand
CCGTACAACACCTCATATTGGATTCCCATAAAATCTGCGATGTGTGTAAACTTATCCACCGCGGAGATGTCCTCAGCGTCTGGGAGTTTTTCCTCAAAGTAGTAGTATATCTCAGCAACAGCAGAGCGGTTAACCTTAGTAGGCTTTCCACTGCTAGAGTAGTATGGCGACTCTTTAAAGATTCTGTAAATGTCTTCTTGAATCTTTTGCTCAATATACTCTTCGTATGCATCGCCAGGTGTGGTGTCCTCGTGCAGTTTTATTTCACCAAATACTTCGTACTCAAGATCCCCTGTATTGTACCGATTGTTAAAAATTTTGTCGTCTTTCATTATTCATTGTGTATTGGAGAGTCAGCATCTTCAATAAGACGCATAAGTTCATAGTTGATTAAGAATTTTTTTCGGCTGTTCTTATAGCCATCATCACGGTTAGCCAAGAGTTTTAGCATATACTCTCGATTGCCGTGCATAATTTCATCCTGAATAATACCGAACATAGCGTCCACTGTGTGTCCTAAACCAGATGATTCACTAACGTTGGTAATGGAAAGGTCAGTGCTACCAAATCCACTGCGATTTACCTGTGTAGCGGTAATAATAGCCCAGTCGTTGCGCATTGCCATGGCTCGAAGATCTTCAGCAATTTGTTTGATCTTCATGTACATATTCTCTGTGTTAGGGTTACGCCAATTCTTTAAGATATTGATGTAGTCCAACACTATCACCTTAAACTTTATACCTTTGAGTTCCTCCATTTTTTGCAAGTAGCGTTCCACGTCAGGTACACCAGCAGATGATGTAGGAAACTCTTTAACAAAGAGGCTTCCTGGTGTTTGTAGTGTGTCATAGCCAATACTTCCAAGTTTCTTCTTTAGACCTACTTGGTCCTCGGCTATTTTTGCGTAATCACGCATAGTTACGCTTAAGAGATTTGCACCTAAACGCTTTACAACCTTGCGGTCCCGCATTTCCAATGATATTACAGCAGTGTTGTAGCCCATCTTTACGCTGTTTGCTGCGATATTGGCAAGCCAAATAGACTTACCAATCTTCATTTCACCAATAAAACAAAAGAGAGCTTTGGAATACCAGCCGCCACCTAATACCAGATCCATGTACGGAAAGCCGGTTGAAAAGGTATCACTGGTAGGTTGTAAGTGGGAGCCTGGGTTAAAGAAGTCTAGACCTTCATCAAAACCAAACTGTATGTTGTTGCGGTCATTGATTAAGGACTTGGCAGTTTGCACCACCTCTTTGATGTTGTCTGTAGAGATTTTGGTTGTTTTTAGGTAGGAGATTAAGTCGTAAACTGAGATGTCCAGGTTTTTATACTCAATCCAGGATTCGGCCGATTCTTTAAGCCATGCCTCATCGTATTCCGAGAGGTTGGTTTCAAAAATCATTGTAATCTTAGAATCAGTGAGTTCTTCAGACAGGCCTTTCATTTTTGAAAGTTCTACAAGCTGTTGTTTTGTGGGTGCCGTGCCGTACTTCTCGACAAATTCTGTTGATAGTTCGTATGCCTTTTTCACGTCCTCCATTTCAAAGAACCGTGGTTTTACCAGATTGATAAACTCACGTTTGTCCATGAGGTAGTGATAGAAAATCTTTTCTAAATGCGATGAAACCATGTAATTAGTTTAAGTTTATATACACAAAGGTTAAATTAGTTCATCCAAGGATGCGCTGTCAAGAGGTAACCATCCTCGTCCAGCTTATTGCATGTATTTAAGTTATCCAAAAAAGAGATAAGTTCATTTAGCGATGGAACTGCGCTTTTCATATAGTCCCATACCTGTTCAGCAGTAAACTCCACACCCAAGAGGTCTTTCTCTTGTAGCGCAGAGACTAGCATATACTCCAAATCTTCTGGAGAAGGGTACGACGGGAGCTCTTGGTAGAGCTCCAACGCGTACTTTATAGGAAGTTTGTTGATATCAATCCTCATCGCCTTCGAAGATTTCGTTGTTCAATTCTTCATCCTCCAACTCATGTATATCGCCAATTGTAGGCAACATAAAGGTTTTCTTGATGATGGTTTCGTCAAGGTGACGAAGAACTTCTTCGGAGATTACACGAGGTGTAAATAGATCTTGAGGTTTAACCGCTTCACAGAGGTGACGAACCACCAGTGAACGTGCAGTTTCTTTGGCTTCAAAATACCAAACGCTTTCATTGCCATCCGCATCAGTGTGAACGAATCGAGTCTTATCAATAACTTCACGTGCTGCTGGGTCTTTGTAGTATTTTTCAACCTCTTTCTCAGTTAGGAGTTTTCCACGGCCGATTCCACAAGATTCCCAGTTGATGTACTGCTCTAGACCAACGTATGGGTTCATACCTTTGTAGAAGCTGATGTGAAACTTGATAGGAAGTGGACGTGCAAAACGATTTTTTGCAGGCTTACTGGTTACAATAATACCTGTTTTGTTGGCACCATCCTCTTTAAGACCTGCTTTAGATAGTTGCAAAATGATGGATGCGTTATAGATTGCGCCACCTCCACCAGATATTGTTTGGCCTGGAACGTATGCACCGATTGTTGCATATGTGTGATTAGTAAAGATGAAAGGTATCTTAAACTCAGCCAAGTCTGTTGTGATTACCCGGAAGAGAGAACGCAAATCTTGTTGCTTGGTCATATCCTTTTTTTCTGAACCCGAAGCAGCGTCAGCTCGTTCTTTAGTTGTTGCTAGGTTTCCTAAGGAATCCAAGACCAACATAATTTTTGGAAGCTCAATTCCTTTTTCTTTGTACTTACGTAAGTTATCACAAAGGTTAGCCACAAAGTGACGAACCTCCAACGAAGTAGCCACTGGCTGGTAACGCACCTTATCAGGGTCTACTCCAAAGTTGCGCATAATGTCTTCATCCACTGCGGCTTCAGAGTCACAGTAGATTACAGAGTACCCCATCTTCTGAGCCTCGCGGCAAGCGTTCAGCGTAAGGAACGTTTTTCCGGTTCCAGATTCTCCTGCGAAACAGATGGAACGACTGTTAGGAATACCCCCAAAGAGAGAGCCTGTAAGTTGTGCGTTCAATAAGTAATTACCTGTGTTAATGTACTCGTCAATTTTTGAAAACGTATTGTGCGTGATGATTGAACCTTTAGGGTTAATCTTTGACAACACGTTATCCAGGTCAGCGAATGATAGTTCTTTTGCCATGTTATTTTAGTTTTTTAAGTTCCATCAATGTCAATTCTAGGTCGGTAATGACCGAATACATTGGATTGGTTGGTTTATTTTGATATTCAACCTTTGCTAAGCGAATAGCAGATGCAATGTTTTCTTCAATTGCATCCAAATTGTTTTCTTCTTTTTTCTTTGCCATGTTAGAATAGTTGTGTTTTTACGATAAGTTCCGGAGATACTGGCGGTAGACCCATTGCAGAGATAAAGCGATTGATTGGGTCCACGATAGCCTTTGCAAATTGTGTTTCAAAATCCACCGGAGGAGCAAATTCCACAGGGTAATTTCCTGGCAGATAAGCAAAGACGTTTTCACCGCCATACTTGTTCTGTGCATAGTAGTAACGCACCTTATCACCACTCTTAATAAGTTGGTATTTACCTTTCCACTTTGATGTGTTAAGTAGGTAATTGTGATACCCTGCAGCACGAACGTGCATTGGACAGCCAGACTGTATTTCCAGTGACTTGCGGTCGTCTAATATGCCTTTTTCATAGTCGTTGACGTTAGAAGACATTGATACATTTTCAATATGATCCAGCATAAAGGACTCTTTTTCCTTCTTTAACAACTCAGCAAACTTACGCATATTAAGTTTATTGCGCTCAGATAAGATGATTTTTAAGAGTTCCTTTAGCTTGGTGCGTGCAAAAGTTGGAGTAGATGATTGAGCAATTTCCACTCCAGTGGCTTTAATCTTTTTGCCAGGCTCGTAGAAGATACCTTCGCCTTCACCGCTTTTCCAAGCCATGTCCAAGACATACTTCTTCTTTTTTAGGAAGATAGCCGAGTAAGAGATGGTTTCCATCTCTAAGTTTTGTATGTTTTCCGTTCCCATGCTGGCGGAAAGCTGTCCGAAAGATTTTTCCAGGTAGTCTTTTAGACGGTACTCATAGATTTTGAGTATTAGTTTTCGTGGGTCCTCGCTCCAATCACAACCATATACCACATCTTGAAAAGTAACATAACAGGAATCCGTGTCCCCGTAAATAGCCACCTCATTAGTGATGCGTTCCACGCGCGTTAGCCCCAATTTTTCATGGAGTTCTTTATCACGGTGCCAAAATTCCAAGAAGTAGCGGTTCACGATTTTTTGAACAAACTTAATCATTTCCTGGCCTTGCAAAGTGATAGCCTCTGCCACTCTTACGTTATATCCAACGAAGAATGGCGAGGCAGTAGCACCGTACACTGAGTTAATGAAAATTTTGATAGCCTGCTCCTCGTTACTTTTCATATTCATAAGAAGTTCAAGCCGGCTAATCTCTGCGAGGATTTCCTCACGGCTAGCCGTTGTTGGGTCAATCCTACAGTGCTTCATTACTCAGCTTTTCCAATAATTGTCTTGGTATCAGTTTCAATTGAGTGTACAATCAAACGGTCTTCGTTCATGTAAACTTTAGCATCCTCCTTGTCAAGGAAAGCAAACTGTGTTTTGTAAACAGATACTTCCACGTTAGAGTCGCTATCCACGTTCAACAAGTTCAAATCAAAGCTTTTTCCACTAGCTTTCAACGAACCGCCTTTCAACTTAAGTGTAAGAAGTTTTTGGTCACTATCCATTGAAGCCAAGGAATTGATGCGTGTTTGCAATTCTTTTGTCAATACAAAATCTACTTGAGAATTTACAGTGTCAGCAATACGATCCATTATCTCATCGGTGATGTGTGTAAACAATCTTAGCGTAGCACACTGAAAGTTAACAGTTAAGCTGTCATTTTGTAAGATGATATCCGTTCCTACAATACCATCAGAGGTTTTCTCAGTTTTTAAGGTAAATGATAACGGAGCGCCTTCAAAGTGTGAAAATGACTTGATAAGCTTTTCTAATGAGTATACACCAAAGAGTATAGTTTCATCTACGTTGCCTTCAAAATCAAACACTCGGCTTAACTCGATTTTAGAAGATTTTACCACGCTACGCTCAGGCGTGTGGGTTTTAGCTTTTAAGTAGCCACCTTCGATTTCAATTAACAAGCTACCTGAAATAGGTTTAAACTTGTTTAAAAAGTTTGTCAACTCGGTAGTTGACGTGAGACTTAGTCTCAATGCGCTACCTGTAGCAACGCCTACGCTTTCCATTGTTTCCATTGTTTCCATTTGGTGTTATTGATTATGTAATTTATAGTTATATTCAGAACAAAATAAAAGTTTTACTCTGTGTCACCAGATTCATCCTTGTCGTCATCTGATTCCCTTCCAGTAAATACTTGTATACCATCCAACTCTTCCTCCTCTGCAAAGAGGTCTACCATTGAGTTAGATTTGTTTTGTGTAGCTCTCTTCATGGAGGTATCTTCCATACCTTCAAAGATTGTAGTTGCCTCGGCCAACTCAGCCGACTGCTTTTTCAGCTCAGCGGTCAACTCGGCTATTTTTTCTCGTGTGCGCGAAAGCTCATCCTCAGTTAAGGATCTTAAAAGTATTGCGTTAAGTCTACGACGAATGGTATCACGCAGATTAGCTGGATTGCTTTTATTTAGGCTGTCCAAAAACTCATCAATTTCAGATTCCTGGTATGCGCCTTTCTTCTTTTTCTCTAACATAAAGAGTAGGTACTTCTCCTTGCAAGTTTGAAAGATTAGTTCCTCACTGTTAATGTCATAAAAGTGTTGAAGTCTGCGTACTCGCAAATCTGCTAACCTATATCGGTAATCATTGATATAGTCTTCCACTCTGTCGTACTCAAGTACTAGACCATCCTTTACAAAAACTGGAGTTTCCGTTACCAGCATTTTGGTCGCTTTGCTTACGTCAGCCTGGAATTTTTCCCATGCCTCGCCAGCTCCACTAAAGGTTACCAAGATATCCACGTTGGTAGATGAATTGTTGGTAATTGTTGCGCTGATACCTGAGTTGCTGACAATACTATCCACCTTCTTTAAGAAGCTAGAATACTTCATCATTGGTGGTAGGTCGGTTATTCTAATACTCTTTGGCGATTCGCTGATTGTAATGCTGCCTTCAATAAGCCATGTTTTATCCATCCCCTTAAAGCGTGTTACCTTACCGGTAAAGCCTTTGAATGATGGCTTAACCTCCTTAGCTTTGCCGTCCAAAAACTTTTGCATATCTGAAAGACTGCGCGGAAGAACCGTAGTCTTGTAACCTACTGCAATACCTACAATAGGGTTTGTGAGGCCGATTGGTAAATCAATCCACAGTGATTCCCAAGAGCCTTCATCATTTTTCTTATTAAGAAAGTTGCTTTTGCGTATCATCTCAGCAACAGATGGGTTAATGCGTATTGATGTGTAACGTGCAGCCGCAGCTGTAGAATCCACAGGGCTGCCAAAAAAGCCGTCACCTTGAAGAAGCTGTTCGCTATTTCCAAAAGGTCGTGCTAGTTTATTGATGGCACCTGTTAATGACTTATCTCCGTGGTGATATCCATCGCTAATACATGAACCTACTAGGGAGATTGTTTTGTTGTAGTTGGTGGGAGCGTTCAACATAATAAACCTTTGAACGTTGGTGAGACCGTCGTAAAAGGAGGGTATGCCTCGATTCTCTAACACATACAGCGCGTAATTGCGAAAGTTGGTGTCAATTTGACGGGAAATGTTGAGCGGATAAGATTTTGTCTTCAATTTTCCTGTTTATTGATTATATACAGGAATGTGTAAATAGTTCTACTTGAGGAGGTTGTGCTTAAAAATAAGGTTGGCAATGTACTTACCAGCCTCAGTATCAGACGGATGGTGTAGTCCCATTTGAATTCGGCTGTCAGCTACTCTCTGTGCAAGAGCTTCGAGTTCGCCTGCTAAATGCGAAAACTTTTCTCCATAGTAACGTGCTAACGCAAAGGCTGAAGATGCATGCCCGCTTGGGTACGATGCGCTGCTGGCATCTGTGTGTATAAGTGGACGAATAGGTATATTGTGGTAATAGCCTAGAGTGTGCGGGCGTGGTCTGCCAATTTTATCTTTGAGATAAAAAGTAATAGGGTCCACCTGGCCGATGACTCTTTGCAACTCGCCCATATCTGTATGGCAGTCTTTTGTTTGCAGATAGTCAATAAATATCTGCTCAAAGGACTCTTCTGCATTGCGTGCAAATATCATATCGTCGGAGTTGACCGCTAGCATTCGTGCTTGTACAGTCTGTAAGTCCTCTACTGTGGTTTTGCTGCTATTGGCCGGTGCTTTGCGAATAATCTCCTCAGCTATACCTTTCTCAATGAACCATTTTTTAACGGGACAATCTACTTCGGCCTCCTCTTGAAGTTCACTGGTTGGGTAGCCAAACTTAATTTTGTCCAGCTCAGCGTCTTTAAGACCTTGTTGATATTCCTCAAAAAGCTTAACGTACATGTGGAACAAAACCATCTATTTGATTGAGTATGTATTGGTCTGGATTTTCACCATTGCCTTGTACTTTGAATGTTGGTTCGTCTTCACGAGTAAGAGCAGCAAAGTAGTGGCACATATCACGTAGTCTACGACTTGCGTATTCTTGTAATCGGCCATAGTGGTCTTCGTAAATGAACTTGTAAATAAGAGGAACTGAGTTAGAAAACAACCCAGGCGTTGAATTGCATTCAATAAACCAATGCATTCCCTTTTTATCTACTGCAATGTCTAGGCCTGCAACATTAAGAGTTGGGTTTAAGTGGAAAATATGTTGCGCTATAGTATAGCACTGCATCAAATCCATTTTCTTATTGTGATACGGGTTAAACTGTGTCCACGAGAAATCTGACTTTTCACGTGCTTCCAGCTTATCAGCTTTCATACCTGGTCCTGGACTGTCAGCCTCGTTTACACGTAGGCTTTTAGCCTTCTCATTTTCCGGTTCTCTTTTGAAAGCCGCAAGTAGAGCTGTTCCAATGTTTTTGCCGCGGAAAAAGAGTAGTCGGTACTCTTCATCGATTGCAATTTGCTCTTGATATAGGTTAAAACCTTTCGTGAGTTTGTTTAGCTCTGTTTTGTTTTTTACCAGCTCCACACCTCTAGACTGGTATGTGTTAGAGGCTTTAGCGATAAGAGGAAACTGTAGTTTTGCAGCCTCTTCTCGACTGTATACAGTGCGCGGTATAAAAGGGCATTGAGTTTTCTGTAGCATTTTGAGAGTATCTACTTTACTTACAATAATACCTTCAGGCGAGTTGTATGTGCTACACTTAGAAAGCTCTTGATGTGCCTCGGATACTCCATATTTTTCTAGCATACTCTGGTTGTCCCAAAAAAGTACGGGAGCCTCTGCAAGTAAATGGTCTGTGATATACGTATCAGGGTCATCACAAAAGGTAAACAACCTGTGTATGTTTGCTTTGACATTTTGCTTCTCTGGCATTTCCATGGTGGAGAAGAAAACTATCTTATGAAACTCTACAGGTTCTGTAGGATGTGCAAGTATGTACTTATCGTAACTCTCAATACTCATGCCTTGGCAATTATTTTAGTGTAAGCAAGTACTTAAGCTTCATCAAATCAGCTCTGATTTCATCGCGAATGTTAGCCAACTCACTGTCCTGTTCAGCCATGAAGGCGTTGGTAAGAAAGTCATCCATTCCATCAATGAAAACATCAATCTTTAAGTTTTCATAATCTGCAAATGAAACCGACTTTACTCCGCCAAACTTAGGTCGTTGGTACTTTCCACTATACACTTCAATTAGACGGTCAAATCTTTCATCAAGGGCTTCGTAGATGTCTCCAAAAGCATTATGCTCAGCAAATGACTCAGTCTGCCAATGAAGGACCTTTAGCTGTCCTTGAATCTGGATAACGTTTGCTAGTAACTCTTTTTCCATTTTTATCTTCTTTTTTGTATGGGCAATGTCGGCAGCCGTTTCCACAACACCAACCACGCTTTAAGTGGTAAGCCTCAGTAAAAACCCGGTAGCCGCTATCTAAATCTATATAGTAATCTTCTCCTTCAATTAACATTTTAAGTCTCTTGCATAATCATTGCAGAAACAATGTTACCATTGATGTAACCAAACTTTTTGTAGAACTGTATCGCTAAGTCACCGATGTGTTTTTCAGATGGCTTAGATACACGGTCGCCTCCGTCAGCTTCCGCTTCTGCATTCCAGGCGTCAATAGATTTGTCAATACACTTCAATACTTCTGGCATTGTTTTGCATTTGTCAGCCATCCACTTGTTCATGCCTGCTTGCGGCGAAGTGTCTACTTCGTAATCTTTCCAGTATGAAAGGTCTTGCATGCCCTCATTAAGAAAGTTTTCAAATGTTTTAATGTGTTTCATCTTTATATTTTATTTGAGCGGTGTATATACACTTTTGCTTGCGTAGTTTTTATCGTAAAACGTAAAGCCATACACATAGTTTGCGTTCTGCGCAGCTTTATTGTTCCAATTTTGGTTTTTCGTTGGATCTACGTTAGGAGTTATTCCGTTAGGGTAAAATGTTGCAGCCTCTAGTTTGTTTTTCTTAGCCCAATCCTTTGCAACGGCGTCTAACTTGTTAGTAGGCACTTCCTCCATCAACCAAAAGGTAATTCCAATTGAACCGTTTGGATGGCCAATTTCCCATGCAGATGCGCTAATTGCAAAATCTCCATCGTAACAGCTTTTTTGAACCCCAGTTTTTTCAAAAGTTTTCCTTAAGTCATTCTCTAAACTTTGATATGTAGCGGCCTCATTAAGAAAACTTTCAAAAGTTTTAATGTGTTTCATCTCTACTCTGTTTTATTGTTACGAGCCCAATCAAGGAAGAGCTCTATTTTTCTTATGACATACTGCGCAAGCCATTTGCGGTAATCACCATCAGCTCGGAATTTTTCTACTCCGTCAATCTGGCCTTCTTTCCACACGTTAGACTTATCGTTTCCAAAGAGCGGCAAATCACGTGCATCTTTAAGAAGCTGACGAAGCTCATCGCTATTGCCATCCTTAACAGCTTTTTCAATCTTGGCTTTTAGGTTTTCGTAAATGTCCTGACGAACCGTTTCACCAAACCAGTTTTCATCTTGTGGATCTGCAAAGACTTTAACCTTTCCAGCCTCAATCTCCACCGCAATAGGAGTTTGCATACTGCGCTCATTAAGCCATTGTGAATAATTCTTTACCATTACGCGAAATTGTCCTCTCTCCATTTGTTGAAATCATCGCAGGCTCTTTTGATTGAAGCCTGGTCCGCCAAGTCCATGGAGTATGCTGTGTTATCTCCAGTTTTCTTGGAGTAGAAAAACGCATTAAGATTAATCTTTCCTCGCATTCCCATTAAGCCTGAGAGGTACATGTATGAACACGATGTTCTTAAAAAGAGTTCACCTTCACCTAAGCCTTTCACTGGTATAAGAAGCTCATTGTCATAGTCATCGCTGTTGATTTCTGTGTTGGCTGCGTCTAAGTCCACTTTATGTGATTTGCAAGCAGCAACGCAAAACTTAATTAGAGCATCTACATCTGTTTTACCGTCGCCAGTAAGTGCGAAAGGTTTAACGCTAGCAAGAAAGTTTTTTCCGGCCTCTTCGATTTCCGCAGCATCCTTTGAACGCGTTTGGTATCTTCCAACCTTTTGTATGTCTGCGTTAACCGCATTATTGTAGTTTACTCCTTCGTTGATATTGCTCATATACTCTTGTAAGTTTTTAAGATGTTTCATTACTTCTTGGAATTTTCCACATAGGCTTTAAAGTCAGCGCATACTTTTACAATGTCACCGTTGTTGCCTAAGTCGTATATTTGAAAGTCCAGTATACCTTCATCCTCGCTACCAAATGCTGCTGCTAAAGCAATTGTAGAATTGCGTGCATTCAACACCAACTCTTCGTAGCCTAAGTGAGTATTAAGAAAGTAGTCGGTATCTGCAACAGGTATGAAAAGTTCATTTTGAAAATCCATGCTGTCTACAGTTGTGTTATTTACATCCAACTCAATATCACAGCGTTTGAACGCGTCTCCTACGTACTTGAGAAGAGCCGCGATATCTTTCTTTGCATCTCCGGTTAACGCGACTGGCCTAGCCTTTTTTAAGGCTTCAATTGCCAGTTTTTCTAGGTCTTCATCAGACATATCGTCAGGACTCTGTCCGCTACCGTTGGCCAGAGCGTACCCTACTTCTTTAAGGTCGGCATTATGCGCTTGGTTGTAGTTAACACCTTCGTTGATGTTTGAGAAGTACTCGTTGATACTTTTTAAGTGTTTCATCTGTGCTTAATTATCTTTTGCTATCGTCAAGGCGGAAGTATGAACTAAACATTCTTGATGAATTAGAATCCAGGTTACCGCTTGCTAAATCAAAGTACTTTTGAAAATCCTTGTTATCTTCAATCTTTCCGTAGTCAAGACCGATACGGTCTTTTTGGTTTAACACGTTTGCAAATACAAATGCAGCGTTGCCCTTAAAGGCAAAACCAAGGTTCTCTACGTCAAAAACGCCAGCACAGCAGTCTTCAAGAATTGTAGGCAATTCATCAATAGCTTTCTTTGCAAGAGCAATCATTTTGTTTGTGTAATCAGCACGGTTCTTTTCGTTTTCCTCCGCAAAAGCAATAGTGTAGTATTTATCGACTGCTTCGTTAAGAGTTCCTTCGTCCATTTTTTCGTCCTCATGTACTGGGTACATTTTTCCT
>Ga0075471_10002628_pt1 | contig 11747 bp, 9 predicted proteins | sample DEB19_08_DNA_2_FD_74787 | JGI IMG/M metagenome (GOLD analysis project Ga0075471, IMG submission 74787) | Aqueous microbial communities from the Delaware River and Bay under freshwater to marine salinity gradient to study organic matter... | ecosystem: Environmental > Aquatic > Marine > Coastal ... | reverse complement strand
CGACGGATGCGCTCGGCCACGAGGGAGCGTCCACGGCGCCACGTCTGCATCTGCACCATAAGCATGACGCCGACCGCGAGGGCGAACCATCCACCGTGCGGAATCTTCACGACGTTCGCACCCAAGAACCCGAGTTCGATGCCGAGCATGGGTACGCACACCACGAAGGCGAGGCTCCGTCGCCACTTCCAGCGATCGGTGAGCACCCGGAAGAAGATCAGCGTGGTGATAGCCATCGTCATGGTGACTGCGATGCCGTAGGCCGCAGCCAAGTTGGACGAACTACGGAAGCCGAGTACGAGGCCGACGCACGCAATCATCAGCGCCCAGTTCACGAGCGGCACATAGATCTGTCCGGAGTGCTCGCGAGACGTATGTCGGATTGCGATGCGCGGCAGGTAGTCGAGCTGCACGGCCTGCGCGGTGAGCGAGAACACACCGGAGATGAGTGCCTGTGAGGCGATGATCGTGGCCAGCGTGGCAAGGATCACCACGGGCAGGCGCAGGGAGTCCGGCGACATGCGGAAGAACACACTCTCGATGTCCTCGGGGTGCTTGAGCAAGAACGCGCCCTGTCCCCAATAGTTCAGGACGAGCGACGGGAGCACGAGGCCGTACCAGCCCACCATGATGGGCTTGCGGCCGAAGTGGCCCATGTCGGCGTAGAGGGCCTCACCGCCGGTGACCACGAGGAAGATGGAGCCGAGGGAGAGAAATGCTTTTGCCGGTTCGTGCCCGAAGTAGCGCACGGCGTAGAGCGGGTTCACCGACTGCATGATCTCGGGAACGCCGACCACCTTGGACAGGCCGATGGCCGCCAGCGTGCCGAACCACACCATCATCACGGGCCCGAACACCTTGCCCACCGCGCCGGTGCCACGACTCTGCACCAAGAAGAGCATCACGATGATGACGATGGCGATGGGGATCACCCAACTGGTGAACGAGGTGGACACTTCTTCGAGGCCTTCGACTGCGCTGAGCACCGAGATCGCGGGGGTGATGATGCCGTCGCCGTAGAGCAGCGCCGTGCCGAACACACCGAGCGACACCAAGATGCCCGCCTTGGCCACGGTACGGCCGCGCTTGGGCATGACGAGTGCCGTGAGCGCCAAGATGCCGCCCTCACCACGGTTGTCCGCACGCATCACGAACATCAGGTACTTCACCGAGATGATCAAGATGAGCGCCCAGAAGGCGAGGGAACACACGCCGAAGATGTTCGCCCGGTCCACGAGCAGGGTGTGCGACTTCTCGGTGAAGGCTTCCTTGAACGCATACAGCGGACTGGTGCCGATGTCGCCGTAGACCACGCCCAGTGCCCCGAGTGCGAGTGCCACGGTTCCGGTGGTGGCTCCGTGACCGCCGTGGCCGTCGCTGCCGGGTCCGCGCACCGGACGGGCGATGCGGCGGGAGGACTCCTCGATGAACTGCCGATGAGCCTCTACAGACTCCGGCCCGACTGTCTTGTCCGAGGACACATGCCGACGTTATCGGCCTGATTCTCACGGCCATCGCACCCGGACAACAGCCCGGAACATCTGGAGCCCAGAGAGGGAATCGAACCCTCGACCTTTTCATTACGAGTGAAATGCTCTGCCGACTGAGCTATCTGGGCGGCGCGCCAATGCTACCGATCGGCTCCGGAGCCACCTACCCGCTCGACGGACCTGCCCAGACCCCATCCAGCCAGGGAATCAACTGCTCCCAGATGATGTCTTCGCTCCGTGCGAGCAGATGACCGTCGCCCGGCAGTCGCACGAGGTCACCGTGGCCAGCGAGGGCCACCACCATCTCGCTCGCCTCGATCGGAAGGATCTCATCGCGGTCACCGTGGAACAGCAGGAAGGGTCGACCCACCAGCCCGGCGGCAACTTCGCATCCGGCGGACTGTGTGGCGAAGGTGACCACACCGTTCACGAACGCAGGGAGCCCAACGGCGGCCCGCACCGCCACGGCACCGCCGAAGCTGTGCCCCATCACCACCACCCGTTCCACCCCGGAACCCACCAGCAACTGCACACCGGCTGCCACATCGAGTGTGCAGGCATCGAGGTCGTTCGGACGCCGATAACTCACCCGGATCACGGGAACGCCCTGCGCGCTGAGATACTCACCGAGGCGGTGATACAGGCCCGATCCGGGGCCGAGCAGACCGCCCATCGCTCCCCCGCAGAGCACCACGCCGCCCCGGGCGCCGCCCGCCATCGGGGCTGCGCCGGCCGGCTCGTGCCACATAAGCGTCAGCAGGCCCCGCAGGGTGTAGATCTCGATGTGACGCAGCGTGGGGGTCACCATCACATCGAGGTTGCCGATGACCTCGAGGGCGTCCAGTGGGGTGGACATCCGACCCGGGTCCGCCGCCGACATATGAGTAACTTACTCCGATCATGTCTCGTACGGGTCAGGAGCAGCGCAGCGCAGTGGCCGATGCCGCTCTCGACGCACGTATCGGCTCGGCATGGAAAGAACTGCGACGCGGTGCGGCCATGGGCGTGCTGCGTGATCACCTCTTTGGTGCGGGCGGCGATGCACTCGAACCCGGACAGGTGGACACCCTCGAACTCCTCGTGGCCCGTGATGCATGGCGCATGAGCGAACTGGCCGAAGCGCTGCGTGTGGATCCGTCCACTGCCACACGTGCGGTGCAGCGTCTGGTCAAGGCAGGAATGGCTCAGCGCACTGCCAACTCCAGCGATGCCCGCGTGGTGATGGTCTCGGCCACCGCCGCCGGACGCGCCCGACAGGAGTCCATCAACAACCTGCGTCGCGCCACACTCAAAGCGATGCTGGCCTCGTTCGATCAGGCCGAGCGCGAACAGTTCGCCGACTATCTCGATCGCTTCGTCGCTGCACTCGACGGGTTCGTGCGACAACTCGGCACCGACGACTGAGACCGCCACATGAACCGCTGCGATGTGCTGGTGGTCGGGGGCGGGATCGCAGGGCTCAGTGTTGCTTGGCGACTCGCCGAGTTCGTCACCGTCACCCTCGTGGAGTCCGAGTCCGATCTCGCACTGCACTCCACCGGTCGATCGGCCGCCATGCTGAACGTCACGAGTGGGCCCACCGCCGTGTGCGACCTTGCTGCAGCGAGCCGCAGTCTGTTCGAGTACCCGCCCGCCGACCTGAGCGAGTCGAGCCTGCTGTCACCACGGGGATTGCTGTGGGTGGGGCACTCGGGAACCGAACCATCGCTCGACGCTCTCGTGGCCCGCGCACCTGCGGCGTGCTCACGACTCGGCGCAGACGATGCACAGCGACTCGCGCCGGCGCTCGCCAGACATGCGGTGAACGCAGGCGGGGTGTTCGAGGCACGCGCCATGGCCATCGATGTCGCACGACTGGTGGCGGGTCTGCGCAGCGCAACACTCACTCGCGGCGTGCGTATCGTTCCCGGGGCGGAAGCAATCACGCTGCGGCGAGCCTCGGGTGACTGGCGCGTGCACGCCGGTGACAACGACTACACCTGCAGTTCGGTGGTGAACGCAGCTGGCGCATGGGCCGATGTGGTTGCCCGGCGCGCCGGTGTGCACCCAATCGGATTGGCCGCGCTGCGCCGCACTGCCGTTGTCGTGGAGACAACAACGCGCACCGACGACTGGCCGATGGTCATGGACGTAGAGGGCAGGTGGTACCTCTCACCGACGCACGAGGGAACCTTGGTGTCGTCGGCCGACGAAACCCCCTCCGATCCGATGGACGTTCACGCAGATCCGCATGACATCGACGCAGCAGTCGAGCGAATCCGCGACGCATTCGACATCGACATCGTCGGCGTGCGACGCGCCTGGGCCGGCCTGCGCACCTTCGCCGCCGACCGTTTGCCCGCCATCGGGCCCGACCCCGCAGAGCCCACCTTCTTCTGGCTCGCCGGTCAGGGCGGTGCGGGTATCAAGACCGCACCAGAACTGTCACGCATCGCCGCTGCAGCCATCACAGGAGGCGCCCCGATACCGCCGGATCTCGATGTGTACCGATTCGCTCGGTGAGTCCGATGCCGCTCCGGCCCCGGCCCATCCGTCAGAACAGGCGTGATGCGGCGTCGCGGGCGAGTTCGAGCAACCACCCGGGGAAGAAACCCACGATCAGTGTGAACGCGAGCGACACGGCGATCGCCAGACCAGTACCGAATGGAATCGTCACTCGATCGCCCGTCGCCTCACCATCGGCGAGGAACATGCTCACGATGATGCGCAGGTACAGGAATGCGGCGATGACCGCCGACAGCATGGCCACGATGGCCACTGCGTAACTGTTCACATCTGCGGCTGCCGTGATGATGCTGAACTTCGCCACGAACCCCGATGTGAGCGGAACACCGGCCTGCGCGAGGAGGAACACCGTCATGGCGAGCGCGAGCGCAGGGCGCTGCTTGCCGAGTCCGCGATAGGAATCCAGATCGTGCGAGCCGTCGCCTGCGCGGCCCACGAGGCTCGCTACGGCGAAGGTGCCACTCACCAGCACTGCGTAGGCCAACAGGTAGAACAGCACCGAGGCGAGTCCGCGGTTCGTGGTGTCGTTCGCATGTGCAGCCGCTTCCACGCCCACGAGGATGAAGCCGGCGTGGCTGATGGACGAGTACGCGAGCATGCGCTTCACGTTGGTCTGCACCACAGCGAGGATCGAGCCCACCACGAGGGTCAATAGGGCGAGTGCCCAGATCACAGGGCGCCAGTCGTCACGCGCCTCGGGCATGGCGAGCACCAGTGAACGCAGGAGTGCGCCGAACGCCGCCGCCTTTGCCGCCGACGCCATGAACCCGGTGACCGGCGTGGGTGCACCCTGGTACACATCAGGCGTCCACGAGTGGAACGGCACGGCGGCCACCTTGAACGCGAGTCCCACGAGCAACAGGGCGACACCGATCACCAAGAGGGCACGGTGCTTGTCGGTTTCCACCACGGTGGCGAGCGCCGTCTTGATCGACACCTCGCCACGGAGACGAGTGGTACCCGTGGCTCCGTAGATGAGCGCAATTCCGTACAGGAAGAACGCCGACGAAAAGCCACCGAGGATGAAGTACTTCAGACCCGCTTCTTGCGACTCGATGCGCTTGCGGTGCGAAGCAGCGAGCACATAGAGAGCAATCGACAGCGTCTCGAGACCGAGGAACAGCACGATCAGGTCGTTGGCGCCCGCCATCACGAGCCCGCCGAGGGCTGCGAGGAGGAACAGGCCGTAGACCTCGGGACCGTCGAGATCTTCGCGTCGCAGGTAACTGTCGGTGATGCATGCGGCGAGCAGCAGCGCCGCACAGATCGAGACGCCGATGAACACGCTCGGCCCATCCACCACCAGCACGTCACGTACGAGTGCGCGGGGGCCGTCGTGCACCGTGTCGGACCACTGCACGAACTCGAGCACACCTGCAGCGATGGCCGCCGCCCCGGTGACGATGGCATACACACCACGCGGCAGTCCACGTGGTGCCAGCGCACCGGCGAGCAGCAGCACCACGCCGGCACCGAGCAGTACGAGCAGCGGCGAGAGTCCCGACCAGTCGATCTTGGGTCCCACCAAACGTTCGGCGGCCTGTTGCATGGGGGCAAGCATCAGATGCATCACTCACCCTCCCCGTGTGCCTCGGCCTCGGCCGGCGCCTCATCGCTGTGCGACGCCTCGCCCGCCTTGTCCTCACCGTGCGATGGCTCCTCCACCTCGGGCACTACCGGGACCGGCTCGGTGTAGTCGGTCTCGTCCTCGACATGAGCAATCAGTGCCTTCACGCTGGGCTCGATGCGGTCGAGCATGGGCTTGGGGTAGATGCCGCAGAAGAAGATCGCTGCGATCATCGGCAGCAGCACCAGACCCTCTTTCAGCGTCAACTCGCGGAAGTTCTTGTTGTCCTCGTCGGGTTCACCGTGGAACACACGCTGATACGCCCACAGCAGGTAGAGCGCTGCGAGGATCACGCCGGTGGCGGCAACCACCACCCACCAACGGGCGGTGAGGAACGATCCGATCAGGATCAAGAACTCGCCAACGAATCCGTTCAGGCCGGGCACGCCGATCGACGACAGCATGATCACGGTGAACGCGGCGGCAAAGATCGGTGCGACCTTCTGGAGTCCACGCAACTGCGAGATCTCGCGGGTGTGACGCCGCTCGCTGATCATGCCCACCATGAGGAACAAGGCTCCGGTGGAGACGCCGTGGTTCACCATCTGCATCACGCTGCCGCTTGCTGCGCTGCTGGTGAAGGCAAAGGTGCCGAGCACGATGAAGCCGAGGTGCGCCACCGACGAGTAGGCCACCAGACGCTTCAGGTCCTTCTGCATGGTGGCTACGACGGCACCGTAGAGAATTCCGATGACGGCCAGCGTCAGCAACACGGGCCGGAACCACTGCGACGCCTCCGGGAAGAGGTACACGTTGAAGCGGAGCAGACCGTAGGTACCCAGCTTCAACAGCACGCCGGCGAGGATCACCGAACCCGCCGTGGGTGCCTGCGTGTGGGCATCGGGCAGCCACGTGTGCAGCGGGAACAGTGGAACCTTCACCGCGAAGGCGATGGCGAATGCGAGGAACAACCACCGACCCGTACTCGTGGCGAATCCGGCGCCCTGGGCGATCTCGTTCACGTCGAAGGTGATGTACCCGAGTTCACGCTTTGCCAGCAGCACGGTGGTGATGAGTCCCACCAGCATCAGAGCCGAGCCCACCATGGTGTAGAGGAAGAACTTGGTGGCCGCGTAGACGCGCCCTTCGTATCCCCACCGCCCGATCAAGAAGTACATCGGCACGAGCACGATCTCGAAGAACACGAAGAACAGGAACAGGTCCTGGCTCATGAACGAGCCCATCACGCCGGCCTGCAGGATCAACAGCCACGATGCATAGGGCTTTTCGTCATGGTGTGCATCGGCGCCGAGGAGCGCTATCGGCCAGAGCAGTCCGGTGAGCACGATGAGGAACAGCGAGATGCCGTCCACACCCAGATTCCACGAGATACCCCATGGCTTGATCCACAGGTGCTTGGAGACGAACTGCATGCCCGGCTCGCCGGACTCGAACGACGCCAGCAACCAGATCGAGAGCGCAGCGGTGATGCCGCTGAATGCCAGCGAGACCAACTTCACAAGCTCGGGACGACGCTTGCTGATGGCACTCACCACCACCGCACCGGCGGCTGGGGTGAGCACCATGGCGGTGAGGATGGGGAACGACGTTGCTTCGGCGCTCATCACAGGACCCCCAACGCTCGAAGGAGGAACCAGCCGAGCAGCAGAATGACCCCACCGCCGATCAACAGTGCGTAGTTACGGACGAATCCGGTCTGGGTGCGACGCACGACTCCGCCGGTACGGCGAACCGCAGTAGCGACGCCGTTCACTGCGCCGTCCACAATGGTGCGATCGGCCCAGGCAGTCGCCTCGAACGCATCGCGGCCCGGCTTGCCCATGAACCACGACACGAAGCGGTCATACCGCCATCCGTCCGCCAGGATCTGCGGCTCGACGGCTCGCAACTTGTGTCGCTGGTAGACGGCGAGCGCCACCCCGATCGACACGATGCACAGCGCAGCAGTTCCTACGGCGAGACCCCACTTCACACCGGCAGATTCGTGCGGTTCGATCTCGCCGAAGTGCACGATCGGCTCGAGCCAGTGCAGCAACCGCTTGGTGGACTCGGTGAAGGGCAGGTTGAGCACGCCACCCACCACCGACAGACCGCAGAGCACCACGAGGGGCAGCAGCATCACGGCCGGTGACTCGTGCGGCTTGAAATCGCCGTGTGCGCCGTGGTCGCCCGAATGGTCTTCCCAACGCGCCTTGCCGAAGAACACCATGACCACCTGACGGGTCATGTAGTAGGCGGTGAGGAGTGCGGTGACGAGGGCAACTCCCCACAGGATCTTGTAGAGCGCCTGATGATTCGGATACGCCCACGCCGAGAGCAGGATCTCGTCCTTGCTCCAGAAGCCGGCGAACGGCGGCACGCCCGCAATGGCGAGCCAACCGATGATGAAGGTTCCCGCAGTGACCGGCATGAGCGCGCGCAGCGCACCCATGCGACGCATGTCCTGCTCGTGGTGCATTCCGTGGATGACCGAACCCGAACCGAGGAAGAGCAGCGCCTTGAAGAACGCGTGGGTCACCATGTGGAAGATCGCCGCAACGTAGGCACCGGAGCCCACTGCGAGGAACATGAAGCCCAACTGGCTCACCGTGGAGTAGGCGAGCACCTTCTTGATGTCGGTCTGTGCCACGGCGACGGTTGCTGCGAACAGTGCTGTGGCCGCACCCACCACAGCGATCACTGCCGGTGCCCATGAGAACGCGGTGGCGATCACCGGGTTGACACGCACCATGAGATACACACCCGCGGTCACCATGGTGGCTGCGTGGATGAGCGCCGACACCGGCGTGGGACCTTCCATGGCGTCGGGCAGCCAGAGATACAGCGGCAACTGTGCACTCTTGCCGCAGGCGCCGATGAACAACATCATCGTGATGGCAGTGGCAGTGGACTTGCTGAGCACTCCGCCCTCTGCAGCGAGATTCAGACCCGAGTAACTGAGCGATCCGACCGCCTGGAAGGCGAGGAACATCGCCACCATGAAGCCCCAGTCACCGACTCGGTTGGTGACGAAGGCCTTCTTGCCTGCCGTTGCGGCGCTCTCACGTGTGTGCCAGAAACTGATGAGGAAGTACGAGCAGGTGCCCACGCCTTCCCAACCGAGGAAGGTCACCAGCATGTTCTCGCCGAGCACCAGCATCAGCATCGAGAAGGCGAAGAGGTTCAGGTACAAGAAGAACTTCGAGAACTTCGGGTCGCCCTTCATGTACCCCGTGGCATACAGGTGGATGAGCGTGCCGATGCCAGTGACGAACAACGCCATGGTGATGCTCAGCGGATCGGCCAAGAAGGCCGCGTCCACCTTGAGGCCCCCCACAGGCAGCCACGAAAAGATCGTGACGACATGGCTGCGCTCCTCGGCGTCTTTCGAGAGCAGATCGAAGAACGTGAGCAGCGTCACGAGGAACGCCCCGCCACACATCGCGGTGGCGAGCAGACCGGCCTTGGGGTCGCCGAGGCGGCGGCCGAACAACAGAATCAGCAGGAATCCCGCCAGCGGTAGCGCAGGGATCAGCCAGATGACGTCGAGCATGATCCCGTCAGCCCTTCAACTCGGCAATGTCGTCGGCGTTCGCACTGGGTCGGCGCCGGAGGATGGCCACGATGATGCCCAAGCCCACCACTACCTCGGCAGCGGCAACCACGAGCACGAAGAACACCGTGGTCTGCCCACTGATATCGGTGTAGGCCTTGGAGAACGCCACGAACGAGAGGTTCACGGCGTTCAGCATCAACTCGATGCTCATGAACATCACGAGTGGATTGCGGCGCACCAGTACACCGGTGCAACCCACCGCAAACAGCAGTGCAGCGAGCAGCAGGTACCACGTGGGTGTGGGGGTGGCTACCGCAATCATGCGTTCACCCCGGCCTTGTCACGGGCGGCCTGCAGTCCTTTGTTGGGTCGGCGGGCCAGGAGCACGGTGCCGACCACGGCAATCACGAGCAGGACCGACGTGAGTTCGAATGCGAACACGTAGTCCGAGAACAACGACCGGGCGAGTTGCTTCACATTGGAATCCGGATTGAGCGTGCCGTCGGCAGCCACCTCGGGATCGAGGCCCGTGGCGTTGCGCACGATGGTGCGACTGCGAGCCACGAGGATTCCCGCACCGACGAGACCGAGCACGCCGACACCAATGATGGGACCGAGAATCCGCTGGCGCAGCATCGGTTCGGTACGCAGATCCTCCGCCTTGTCCACACCCAACAACATGATCACGAAGAGGAAGAGCACCACGATGGCGCCGGCGTACACGATGACCTGTACGGCTGCGAGGAAGTGCGCCTCCATCGCCACGAAGTGCACGGCCACACCGAACAGCGTGAGGATCAGGCTCAACGCGGCATGCACCGGGTTGCGGCGCAGGATCACGCCCAATGCGCCGCCCACCACCATCAGGCTGGCGATAATGAAGACGAGGAGTTCGATCATCGGGTGATCGCCTTCACGGTCTTGGTGGCCGTGTCGCGCTCGGGCTGTGCGGGCTCGGGTGTCCGGACGCCGTAGCCCAACTCACCGCTCCAGCCCACCTGACCCTCGAACTCGGCCGACCCCGAAGGCGCCGTTGCTCGCATCCAGCCCGATGTGTTCGCATCGTCGCCAGCGCGCCAGTCTTCCCAGGGCATCTTCTTGGGCTTGCCGTCGTCGCCCACCACGAGTTCGGACTTGGTGTAGATCGCGTCGGTGCGATTGGTGAACGAGAACTCGAAGAGCTTGGATTCGGTGATGGCCTCGGTGGGGCACGCCTCCACGCAGAGGTCGCAGTGGATACACCGCAAGTAGTTGATCTCGTATACGAACCCGAAACGCTCACCGGGTGACGTGGGGTTCTCGGGATCGTTGTCCTTGCCGCGCACGTAGATGCACTTGGCCGGGCACACGCCGGCGCACAACTCGCAACCGATGCACTTCTCCATGCCGTCTTCGTAGCGATTCAGCACATGACGGCCATGCAGGCGCTCGGGCTTGTCGATCTTCTGATCGTGCTCGTCGAGCGTGCGGCCGCCGGAGTACTCGGTGGTGACGCGCTTGCCGCCGAAGAGGCGGTGCTGGCGCATGGTGATGGCAAAGCCTTCGAGGAGTCCCATCAGAACATCGCCCCTTCCTCGGCCCGCACACGTGCACTCACGCGAGTGGCCAGTCGCAGGAGGCCGAAGCATGCGATCAGGATCGCCGCACCCACCACCATGCCGAGTACCTGTGCCCCGCCGCTCCAACCTGCGTTCTGGGCCACCTTGAGACCCGCAAGGGCCATGAACCACGCCAGTGCCACCGGGATGAGCAACTTCCAACCGAGATCCATCAACTGGTCGTAGCGAAGCCGCGGCAGTGTGGCACGGAACCAGATGTACACGTAGAGGAAGATCAGCACCTTCAGCAGGAACCAGAAGGTTCCGGTGAACGGTCCGAGCGGAACATCGAGTGTCCAGTCGCCCACGCTGATCGGCTGCGGACCACCGAGGAAGAGCGTGACGATGATGGCGCTCATCGTCATGGTGTTCATGAACTCTGCGAGGAAGAACAGTGCGAACCGGATCGAGGAGTACTCGGTGTTGAATCCACCCACGAGTTCCTGCTCGGCCTCGACGAGGTCGAACGGTGGGCGGTTCAACTCTGCGGTGGCTGCGATGAGGAAGATGATGAACGGCACCACGCCGGTCGCCACGATGTTCCAGTTCCGCAGCGAGCCCTGTCCGGCCACGATGCCGTTCGTCGACATCGTGCCTGCCAACAAGAAGATGGTGGCCACCGACAGACCGAGCGCTGCTTCGTAACTCACCATCTGTGCCGAGGCACGCACCGAACCGAGCAACGGATACTTCGAACCGCTCGACCAACCGGCGAGCATGATGCCGTAGACCGCAATCGAACTGAGCGCCAGTCCGAGCAGCATGCCGATCGGCGGATCGGCCACCTGCAACAGGGTGTCGTGACCGAACAGACGCACGCGTCCGTTGTTGCCGTTCGTGAAATCGCCGCCCACCGGGATGATGCAGAACGCGAGGAACGCCGGGACGAACGAGAGGTACGGCGCCAGTCGGAACACGAAACGATCGGCCTTCTCGGGGAGTAGATCCTCTTTGAAGAACAGCTTCGTGCCGTCGGCCAGCGTCTGGAGCAGACCGAACGGGCCCGCTTTGTTCGGTCCCACGCGGTTCTG
>Ga0075471_10002627_pt1 | contig 11749 bp, 9 predicted proteins | sample DEB19_08_DNA_2_FD_74787 | JGI IMG/M metagenome (GOLD analysis project Ga0075471, IMG submission 74787) | Aqueous microbial communities from the Delaware River and Bay under freshwater to marine salinity gradient to study organic matter... | ecosystem: Environmental > Aquatic > Marine > Coastal ... | reverse complement strand
TGTCGTCGGCCAAGGAATACCGCTACAGCCACCTCGCCAAGGTGGTGCTGGCCGGCCTCCAGGAATACCAGTTCCAGCAGGAGAGCGGCGCCAACCTGTCGCGTGAAGACCTGCTCGACACCGTCCGCCGCTCGATTCAGCGCGCCACCGCGCTGACCTCGAACGACCTCAAGAAGGGCATCTCCGGTCTCGCGACGATCGGCGCGACCGCGCCGTTCGTGGGTCTGCTCGGCACGGTCGTCGGCGTTATCAACGCGTTCGTTGGTATCGCGTCGTCGGGCTCGGGTGGTATCGGCGCCGTGTCGGCCGGTATCGCAGAAGCGCTCGTCGAAACCGCGCTCGGTCTGTTCGTGGCGATTCCGGCGGTGTGGTTCTACAACTACCTGTCGGGCAAGCTCGAGTTCTTCAACGTCGAGATGGATAACTCGTCGTCGGAGATGGTCGACTACTTCATCAAGAAGACCGCGTAACGAATCTGGTGATCTGGTGGTCTCGTGATCTGATGATCGCGGGACCGCCGGTTTCATAGATGGCAAGTTTCAAGGAGTAGTAACTATGGCAATGGATGTCGGCGGCTCCAAAGGTGGAGTCAAATCGGACATCAACGTCACGCCCCTGGTAGACGTCATGCTGGTGCTTCTGATCATCATGATGATCGTTGCACCGCTGTTGCAGAAGGGCGCCGACGTCAAGCTGCCGCTGGCCGCGAACACCGCGGAAAAGCCGGAGACGCAGGATCAGACGGTCGTCGCAGTCGACAAGACCGATCGCATCTTCGTCAACGGACTCCCGGTTCGCAAGGACGAGCTGCGCGTGAAGGTCGAAGAGATCCTCGAGACGAAGAAGGAGCGCATCATCCTCATCAAGGCTGACGAGGACGCGCGCTACTCCGCCGTCATGGATGTCATGGACGAACTGCGCACCAGCGGCATCGAAGACATGGGTCTGATTACCGATCCGAAGAACCGTAGCGGCCTGATGGGCGGGGGAGGCAACTAATGGCTCACGCACACATGCACCACGGCGCGGACAAGGTCGTCAAGGCCAAGAAGCTCGACGTCTCGGCGGACATGAACATCACGCCGATGATCGACGTGCTGCTCGTGCTGCTCGTCATCTTCATGGCCGCCCTGCCGCTGTCGCAGCGCGGTCTTGACGTGAACCTGCCGGCCGAAACCAAGAGCGCCAACCAGACACAGGTCGACGTGTCGCAGATCGTGATCGAGTACACCTCCGACCGGAAGCTCTCGATCAACAAGTCTGACGTCTCCGTGGCGGAGCTCGAGGATCGCCTGCGCAAGATTTACGAAGAGCGCAAGGACAAGACCCTGTTCATCGCGGCCGACGGCGGCCTGCGCTACGGCGACATCGTCGAAGTCATCGACGCCGCCAAGGGCGCCGGTGTCGAGAAGGTCGGCATCATCACCGAAGGCATGCGCCGCGCTGCGGCCGCGCCGGGTCGCGTCGGCGGCAACTAAGCCCCGGTCCGATCATCCGAGTTGGCAGGAAGGCCGCTCCCACCGGAGCGGCCTTTTTGTTGTACGGTAGTGCGCTGATGACGGACGCTTCAGCAGCCATCGCCGCCCAGTGCGGCCCGGAACAGCTCGCAGATGCCATTACGGGCTTCGTGGTGCGCAAGAGCGGCATCCAGGCCGACAAGGTGAGGCCGGTCGTCCAGGGCCTCATCACAGAGGCAGGAACCGACGCCATCCTGAGGCTCCAGGGCCGGCTCGCCGAGACCACGGACGCCTTTGCCTACTACCGGGGCGACCCGGTCGCCCGGCTTGTGCACCATCGTCTCGCCCACGTGGTGCTGCGCAATGCGCCCGTCGTGGAGCATGCCGAGCGGCTCACGGCGGCTCACAGCCGTCCGCTGATCATTGTCGCCAACCACCTGTCATATTCGGACGCCAACGTCATCGAGGTGCTGCTGCACCGCTCCGGTCACGCCGAGATCGCGGATCGCCTGGCCGTCGTCGCCGGACCGAAGGTCTATTCGGACGTGACGCGGCGATTCTCGAGCCTGTGTTTCGGCACCATCAAGACGCCCCAGAACGAGCAGGTATCCAGCGGCGAGGCGGCGATGAGCACCCGTGATGTTGCCGTCGCCGCGAGGCAGACACTGGCCGCCACGCAGGCGAGGCTCGCGGCAGGTGATGCGATCGTGCTGTTTCCGGAGGGCACGCGCAGCCGTAGCGGCGCGATGCAACCCTTTCTGCCGGGCGTATCGCGCTACTTCGAAGACGACGATCTGCTGATTGTGCCGGTGGGCCTGATTGGTACCGACCAGATGTATGGGATCGGCGAGGGCCGTCTCGGCGACGCCGCGCTCGCGATGATGATTGGCCCACCGATCACGGCAGGCGAAGTGCGACGTCGTGTTGGTGACAGCCGCCGCGCCTTCGTTAATCTACTCGGATCCGAGGTCGCGAAACTGCTGCCCGAAACGTACCGGGGAGCTTACGCCGAATGGCGTAAGCCCTAGCCACTCAATACGAAACAGGCTTCGGCGCGACTGCGCCAACTTCCTTCAACTCAGGCAGCGTCTTGTCGGCCTTCGTCCAGATGTCGCGAAGCTGCCCGTACGCCCGCTGCGCAGTGGGGACATCCTTTGCGGCCGTCGCGGCGCGGGCCAGACCCAGCAGCGACAAGGCGCGGCCCGGCGTTCGCTTCAGCGACAGTTCGAAGGCCTCCATCGCCTCTTTGGGGCGGCGAAGATCCATGAGCATCTCGCCAACCTGCTCGTTCGCCGGCTTCACCGGGACCGGCGGACCGAATTCGAAGGCCAGGCTGGCTTCCACGACCGCCGCCTGCCGGGCGAGCACCAGCGCTTCCTCACGGCGGCCCTCTGAGAACAGGATCGCGGCCTCGAGTTGCTGCGCCATTACCTGTGGAACCCTCGGGTCTCCAGCGGCGCCGGCGGTCGGCAATCCAGTCGCGGCGGCCGGCTGATGCTCTGCGTGGGCTGGCGCGCCTCCGGCGCCCGCCGGCGGGACGATAGGTTTCACGCCCGGCGGAGCCGCTACAGCGCGCGGACCCGGGGCCACGGGGGTGATTCCGGGACGCGTGGACGCCCCCGGCGTTGACCGCACTGGCGCGCCGTTGACCGGCGCCTCCTCCATGAGGGCAGCCATCTGCGCCATCGCGTTGGCGGCGCCGGCGCGGTTGCCGGAGCGGACCGCCGCGAAACCAATCGCAAATAGATCGGCGATCGCCGCGTCCTTGGGCAAATCCTTCGCGGGGACCGGGGCCTTCGCTTCGGTCCATCTGCGCGTTTCGATCAACCACGCCGCGCGTGCGAGCGCGAGATGGCTCCGCGTGCGCTCCGATCCGCTTTCCTTCGCGGCCGCGTCCATCTCGGTGAGCACCCCGCGCGCCGCCTCGTAGCGCCCCTGTTGCGCGTAGCTGTAGACCAGCCACAGCAGCGCATGGAAGCCGCGTTGATCAACCGGGAGCTTGCGCGCCTCACGACGCGTGTCGGCCGCCTTGACGGATCGTTCGTTGATCGCCGCGGATGCGTCCCACATGCCCATCGCGACGTAGATGTGCGACGGCATATGCAGCGCGTGCGAAGCCGCGGGGGCGATCTTCGAATACGCGTCCGCGTAACGGAGACCGAGCGGCGCGTGCACCGGGTCGTCGTAGGCATGGATCAGGTAATGCGCAGCCCCGGGGTGCTGCGGGTTCTTCGCATAGACCTGTTCGACCAGCGCAGCGGCCCGCATGTAGATCGAGAAATCGCGGCCGCCGTGGCTGGTGCCGAGGATGGCGAGGGCGTAGAACGCTTTCACCTCATCGTCATCCGGATTCTTCGCGTGCATGGTTTTCATCGACTCGGCGTAGGCAAGGTCGCGTTCGAGCTTCTCGCCGGTTCCGAACAGCCGCTCGACCGCGCCGAGCCAGTCCTTCTCCTTGTCGGTTGGCGCCTTCGCGCGACGCGCCTCCGCCGTCGGTGCGAGCTTGCCCAGCGCCGCCCTGGCGAGGTCAGGCGAGGTGCGTTGCCACACGGCGTGGTTGAACGTCATGGCTTCGCCCCAGTAGGCCATGGCAAAGGCCGGGTCCAGCTTTTGTGCCTCCACAAACGCCTCGCGCGCATCGTCGTACTCGAAGCTGTGCATCAGCAGCACGCCCTTGATGAAGAGCGGCTGTGCGGCAGCGGACCCTGACGTGGGGAAGTCAATGGCTCCCAGTTCCTGGGCGCTGACGGTCCGGCTGAAGCCGGACCCCGCAGGATTGATAAGGGCGAAGGCGGCGATGAGGGTGAGGGCGCGCAACTTCATAGGGGAAATATATCCGTCTTCGCTCCAATGGAGCTACGGCGGACAGGCCCGTACAAAGAAAACGGGCGGGTCGTTTTCGACCCGCCCGCTCTCCCTAAGCCCCTAGGACCCTAGGCCCCGTGATCAGTTGAACGAGTAACGGAAGCTGAGCATGAACTGGTAGACGTCCAGCAGACCGCTCGTCGATTCGAAGGTCTTGCTCGGCAGGGCGCCGTTGACAACCTGCATGCGGTAGCCGAGGCGACCCTGCGCGTCGATCGCCGGCGAGGTCAGGATGTTGTTGCGAATGACGCGCTGGCCGACGCCCCAGTCCGAGTTGATCAGGTTGCCGGCGTTCTGGATATCGATACGGAACTGGCCGGCGTTGCGCTTGCCCTTGATGTTCTTGAACACGTCCTGCGTCAGGCTCAGGTCCAGGCGGTGCAGCAGCGGCAGCATGACCGCGCCACGCTGCGCGTATTCACCGCGGTGCTCGCTCAGGTACTTGTCCTGGGCGATGTACGACTCGAACGCCGCGGCCTGCTGATCGGCCGTGAAGGTCACGCCGCCGGTGGCAAACGTCTGGAAGTTCATTTCCGACGTGTTGCGCGGGATGTAGATCAGGTCGTTGTTGGCGCCGCCGTCGCCGTTGGCGTCGGCCGCAAACACGTAGCTGGTGTTGCCCAGCGTACGGGATTCCCAGAACGCCGAGAGCGAGGTCGCGCCGAAGCCGAAGTACTGCTTGGTGTAGGTCGCCTGCAGGTAGAAGCGGTGGCCGGGCGTGGCGTTTGAGAAGCCGAGACCGGGGTTGTTCGGATCGCCGGGCGTCGGGTTGCTGTTCCACGACGCGTTCGCCGTTGAACCCGGGTCGATGGTGTTCTTCGCTTCGCCGTAGCTGTAGGCCGAGCGCAGCGACAGGCCGTGCCACATGGGCTTCGACGCCGAGAAGGCGACGTTCCAGTTGCGGCCGATGTCCTGGTTCTTCATGACGATCGCCGCAGTGACCTGGTTGCCGGTGGCGTTGTTGATGCGGTTGGAGGTGTAGCGCGCGCGGGTGTCGGCGCCGACGTAGGCGCTCTGCGCCGCCGGCAGGTTGGCGTTGATGTAGTAGATGCCGTTGACGTCGCGGTTATACATGAACTCCGCGGTCGCCGTGATGCCGCCGGGCAGGCGGCGGTCGACGGCGATGTTGCTGCGCCACACCTGCGGGAAGCGGAAGTCATTGTCGGTAACGTTCAGCTCGTAGCTGGTGGCCGGCGCGCCGGTGGCGGAGGGCTTGTACTTGTCGACGTTGGTCGAGAACGGATACGCCCTGGTGTTGTCGGCCGACAGGCTGCCCTGGAGCATGCCCGTGTTGCCGAGCTGGTTGGAGATCCAGACGTAGAGCGGCTGGCCGGTGAACACGCCCGAGCCACCGCGGATCTGGGTCTTCTGGTCGCCGGCGAGGTCGTAGTTGAAGCCGAAGCGCGGCGACCACAGGATGTTGGCGCCGGGCATCTTGCCGCTGTCGTACTGCACCGACGCGCCGGTCTCGTCGCGGAAGGTGAGCGCGTTGGCGTTCGGGTTCAGGTAGGCGGTGTTCTCGAACGACGGCACGTCGAAGCGCAGACCGAAGGTCATGCTCAGGTTGTTGCGCGGACGCCACACGTCCTGGACGTAGGCGCCGCCGTAGATCGCGGTCAGCGGCTGGCTGGGCTTGTCGAGCCCCGGCAGGTTCATGTAGCGGACCTGGTAGCGCAGCGCCGTCACCGGCGAGGTGGTGCGGTTCGGGTTGGCCAGCGCGTCGCGAGCGTCGGTGTAGAAGTCGTCGAGGCTGGCGTAGACCCACGCACCCTGCTTGCAGCAGTTGAAGAACACGTTGTCCGAGTGGTAGCGCTCGACGCGGAAGCCGGCGGTGATTTCGTGCTCGGTCATGAACTTGGTGAAGTCGTTCTTCACCTCGTACGAGTTGTAGACCAGCTCGTTGTTGGGCGTGAACGGCTCGCTGCCGATCGAGGTGTAGACCGAGCTGCCCGAGCGGATGTCGACCAGCGGGAATAGCACGTCGCTCTGCGGACGGCCTTCATCGCTGTAGGAGTAGGCGACGCGGAGGCTGTTCGACATCGTGGTGCCCAGCACCGAGTTCAACTCGCCGCTGGCGTTCTTGCGGTTCTCCAGGATCTGGTAGTTCGAGTTCTGGAAGCTCATGAAGTCGCTGGCGACCTGGCGGCGGCCGAAGCCGGCCGAGCTCGAACCTGACAGGATGTTGTCGGAGCTCGAGTTGAGCTGCATGTAGTTCAGGCTCAGCTTGTTCTTGGAGTTGATGTTCAGGTCGGTGCGGATCAGGCCGCGTTTCTGCGGCGTGTTGTCGGTCGGCGCATCGAACGAGCCGGTGTCGTAGTTGAAGTTGGTCTTGAGGAAGCTGCTCAACGCCGTCAGATCCGACGCCAGCACGCGGGTGACGTTGCCGGCCACGGCCTGACCGCCGCTGTTGGCGACGAACGAGCTGAGCGGACGCGCGTCCTTCTCATTTTCGTAGTTGCCGAACAGGAACAGGCGGTTCTTGACGATCGGCAGGCCGACCCAGCCACCGGTGTTGCGGGTGTTAAAGGTGCCGGGGTTGAACGTCAGGCCGCGCGCTTCCGTGCCGACGAAATCTTCGTTGCGGTAGCGGTGATAGAGCGACGCGCGAATCGAGTTCGTGCCGCTGCGGGTGATGGTGTCGACGCTGGCGCCGACGAAGTTGCCCTGGCGCACGTCGTAGGGCGCGATGCTGACCTGCACCTGTTCGATGGCTTCCATCGAGATCGGCGCAACGCCGGTGCGGTCGCCGGGCTGGCCCCCCAGACCGAACGAGTTGTTGAAGGCCGACCCGTTCACCGTCATGTTGTTCATGCGGTTGTCCGCGCCGCCGAACGAGTTGGCGCCGGAGTTCTGCGGGGTCAGGCGGGTGAAGTCGGAAATGCGGCCGGTCACGGTCGGCAGCGTCTCGAGCGCCTCGCGGCTCACGGCAGTGGCCGCGCCGGTGCGCGCCGAGCTGAACACCGTGTCCGACTGCGCCGTCACCGTCACCGTCTCGGTGACCGCGATGTTCTTGACGTTGAACACCAGGTCGGTGGCGACGCCGAGGTTGATCTCGACGTTCTCCTGCGTCTCCGGCGCGAAGGCCGCGGCGCCCGAGCCGGTGAAGGCCGCGGTGACCGAGTACGGACCGCCGACGCGCATGTTGAGGATCACGAAGCGGCCATCGGCGCGCGATGTGGTCTCGTAGGTAGTGCCCGACGGCAGGTGGATCGCGATCACGCTCGCGCCCGATACAGCTTCCTGCTGTGCGTTCTGAATTCTGCCGCTGAGTGAACCGGTGGTGACCTGCGCGTGTGCATTCAGTGCGAGCGCGCACACCGCCACGAAGGACAAGACAAGCCTAGTCAAAAACATTCTCATGTGGACTCCTGAAAAGCTGCGCAGAAATTATCCCTCGGCTGTGTTACACGGAGGTAAAGAAAAAGGGCCGGCCCGCCAATGGCGGAACCGGCCAGTTTCTGCGTCTTTTCAGGGCCATCCGGCCCTGTTCGGGCGATCGCCCGACTGCCTCGCCGGAGGCGAGGCAATGCGGCTCAGTCGCCCTGACGCGCCTTGCGCATGGCGTTGGCCTTGTCGCCCAGCTCCGTGCCTTCGCGAATCAGCTGCTGCTGCTTGGCGGGGTTCTTCTCGATCAGCGCCTGGGTGCGGAGCAGGAGGCCCTTGTAGGTCATCGCCTCGATGTAATCCTTGTTCAATTCGAGGGCCTTGTTGACCGATGCCAGGCCGTCCTCGATGATCGCCATCTTCTGTGCGTCGCTGAGGCGGAAATCACGCGACGCCTTTTCCCACGCGTAGGGCGCGAGGCGGTAGTGCGCTTCGGGGTTGGTCGGCTCGAGCGAGATGTTCTTCTTGAGGTTCTCGATCAGCTTGTCGAAGTCGCCCTGGCGGTTGTAGTAGCCGGCCACGGTCAGGTAGACGCCCGGGTCGTTCGGCTTGGCGTCGCGGCCGCGCAGGTAGGTCTCCTCGGCCAGCTGGTATTCGCCGGAGTCCTCGTAGATCTTGGCGAGCTGGAAGTAGTTGGTCGGCTCGTTCGGCGCCAGTTCGATCATGCGCTGCACGACCGGCTCGGCCTGCGTCGGATCGGCCAGCTTGTCGGGGCCGTAGGTCGCGACCAGGAATTCAAGCGCCAGAGAACGCTTCGGCACCGTCTCTTCGGTCAGCTTCTCGCTCGCCAGCTTGTAGTTGTCGACAGCCTTCTGGAGGTAGGCGTCGTTGGCGGCCTCACCCTTGCGGGCCGGCCGGTACATGTTGTCGTAGGAGTTGGCCAGGTAGAAGAACACCGCGCCGCACCACTGGCAGTCAGGGGTCGCCGCCGTCAGCTGCGCCGCTTCTTCATACTTGGCCGCAGCCGCGCGCCAATCGCTGGCGGCGTATGCCTTGTTGCCATCCTTGAACGCCTTCATGGCGCGGACTTCACCGAGGAATCCGCAACCGGCCAGCGTAGCGCTCAGCCCGATAAACAGCGCCAAATACGCTGCCGAAGACCGCTTATTCATCTCAAAATTCTCCTGTATGGAACCCGTTCAAGAGCCGCAAGCCGGAGAGTATATCTGGCTTCCGGAAGACCCGGCAAACCAAAAATCCCCGGCTATTCGCGCCTTCCAGTTTAGACACCAAACGCAGGTATTTGGGCTACAAACCGATAAACAATTAGGTAACGAATTGTCATGATTCGGTTTGAGGACCTGCTCGACAAGGTCCGAGGCTATAGCCCGGACGCTGACCTGGAATTGCTCCGAAGAGCCTACGTTTTCTCGGCCCTGGAGCACAAGGGACAGATCCGCCATTCCGGCGAGCCCTACCTGGTCCACCCGCTCGAAGTGGCGGACATCCTCGCCGACATGAAGCTCGACGCGGTCTGCATCGCCGCCGGCCTCCTGCACGACGTGGTCGAAGACACCCTTACGACGCCCGATCGCATTCGTGAGCGCTTCGGCGAGGACGTCGCGCACATCGTCGAAGGCGTCACCAAGATCGGCGCGATCCCGTTCTCGTCCACCGAGGAGCGTCAGGCGGAGAACTTCCGCAAGATGCTGCTGGCGATGGTCGACGACATCCGCGTGATCCTCGTCAAGCTGGCCGACCGCCTGCACAACATGCGGACGATGCAGTACATGGCGGACGAGAAGCGGGTCCGGATTTCCCAGGAGACGCTCGACATCTACGCGCCGATTGCCAATCGCCTTGGCATGAGCCGTATCAAGAACGAACTCGAGGAACTGTCGTTCCAGTATCTCGAACCGGCGGGCTTCCAGTCTCTCCAGACGCGGGTTGAGGCCAAGCGTCGCGCGATGCAGGGCATGATCGAGGAGCTGACCGCCGAGATCCGCCGCAAGCTCGATGATGCGCAGGTGCCGGTGACGAGCATCGATGGTCGCGTCAAGCGCCTCTACAGCATCTGGCTGAAGCTCAAGGCGCAGAAGATCGATCTCGACCAGGTCTACGACTTCGTCGCGCTGCGCATCGTCACGCCGTCGGTGAAGGACTGCTACGCGGCGCTCGGCATCATCCACCAGACCTGGTCTCCGGTCCCCGGCCGCATCAAGGACTTCATTGCGATGCCGCGTCCGAACGGCTACCAGTCGCTGCACACCTCGGTGATCAGCGACCGTGGCTTTCCGTTCGAGGTGCAGATTCGCACTGAGGAGATGCATCGCCTCGCCGAGGAAGGCATTGCCGCGCACTGGAAGTACAAGGAAGGCCGCGTCGGCGCGCAGCGCGACGAGCAGTACTTCCAGTGGCTGCGACAGCTGCTGGAGTGGCAGCAGGAGGTCCGCGATCCGCAGGAGTTCCTGTCGAACCTCAAGATCGATCTCTATCCCGAGGAGGTCTACACCTTTACGCCGCGCGGCACGGTGAAGGTCCTGCCCAAGGGGGCGACGGCGATCGACTTCGCCTACGCCATTCACACCGATGTCGGACACCAGTGCGTCGGCGCCCGCGTCAACGGCCGCATGGTGCCGCTGCGCACCCGCCTCAAGAACGGCGACATCGTCGAGATCGTTCGCAACGCCACCCACAAGCCGAGCCGCGACTGGCTGAACTTCGCGGTCACGTCGCGCGCGCGCAACAAGATCAAGCACCTGATCCAGGTCGAGGAGAAGGAGCGCGCCGTCGAGCTCGGCAAGCGCGTCTTCGAAAAGGAAGCGCGGCGCTTTGGCCTGAACGCCACCAAGCTGCTCGAGGGCGACATCGCCAAGGTGCTGGCCGAATTTGCGGCGACCAAGGCCGAGGACCTGCTCGCGCAGATCGGCTACGGCAAGGTCTCGCCCCGGCTGATCCTCGACAAGCTGGTCCCGCAGGACCAGTTGAAGGAACAGGCTCCGGAACATCCGGTCGTGTCAGCCGTCAAGCGCGTGCTGCGCCCGGGTTCAGAGCCCGATCGCATCAAGGTGCGTGGCGCGGACGATGTCATGGTGTTCCGCGCGAAGTGCTGCAATCCGATTCGCGGCGAAAAGATCGTTGGTTACATCACGCGCGGCAAGGGCGTGTCGGTGCACTCGGCAAAGTGCCCGAATGTGATCAACCTGATGTACGACCCCGAGCGGAAGATCGAGGTCGAGTGGGACAAGGGCAGCGACATCCAGCCCTACACCGTGCGGCTGGCGATCGAGGTGGAAGATCGCAAGGGCATGCTGGCCGAACTGTCGAAGCGCATCTCCGACATCAACACCAACATCACGAATGTCGAGGCGCGGACTGGTGATCAGCGGGGCCGCATTGACGTCACCGTCGAGATCAAGGACGTGACGCACCTCGAGCAGGTCATCAAGTCCGTGCGCGGTGTCAGCGGCGTGCTGAACGTTGAGAGGAAAGCCGAAGCTAAAGAATCGCGATGACGTCGATTTCGACGCGCACGTCTCGCGGCAGCTTCGAAACCTGGACGGTCGAACGCGCTGGGTACGGCGCCGCGAAATAGCTCGCGTAGATCTCGTTCATCGCCGCGAACTCACCCAGGTCGATCATGTAGACGGTCGTGCGGACGACGTTGGTGAAGTCCGCACCCGCAGCCGACAGCAGGCCCTTGATGTTCTCCATCACGCGAGTGGCCTGCGCCTGAATGCCGCCTTCCACGACCGCTCCGGTCTCCGGATCGAGCGGAATCGATCCGGACAGGAACAGCATGTTGCCGACCTTGACTGCGGGTGAGTACGGGCCGATCGCCTTTGGGGCGCCGGCGGCCGTGACCAGCTCTTTCATTGCGCCTAGGCGGCCTTGGTGATCTTGTTCGAGCGGATGCAGCGCGTGCACACGCGAACGCGCTTGCTGGCGCCGTCGACGACCGCACGGACGGTCTGCAGATTCGGTTCGAAGCGGCGGGGACGAACGTTGTGGGCGTGGGAGACACGGCGTCCGACAACAGGACCCTTGCCGCAGATTTCACATCGCATTGCCATGGTTACGAAACTCCTCAGTACGGGAAACAC
>Ga0075471_10002625_pt1 | contig 11749 bp, 6 predicted proteins | sample DEB19_08_DNA_2_FD_74787 | JGI IMG/M metagenome (GOLD analysis project Ga0075471, IMG submission 74787) | Aqueous microbial communities from the Delaware River and Bay under freshwater to marine salinity gradient to study organic matter... | ecosystem: Environmental > Aquatic > Marine > Coastal ... | reverse complement strand
AGGTCGTCGCCGTTCACCACGCCGTCGCCGTTCAGGTCGCCGAGCACGGTGCCCAGGTCGACGATGCCGGCGACGGCGAGGAAGCTCAGGCCCGACGACGCGGTCGCCTCGCGCACCACGCTCACCACGTAGCTGCCGGCGGCGAGCCCGCGCACGAAGAGGTGCTCGACGTTGTCGACCGCGCTCGAGCTGACGACGTTGCCCGACTCGAACCGGCCGATGCCGGCGTCGCCGGTGAGCGGCAGGACGGCCTCGCCCTCGATCCGCTGCAGGCGCAGGGTGACGTTGGCGATCACGGGCGCGGTGGCCGACGAGAACGCGTTGGTCGCGAGGTTGCGCGTCCACGTGGCCACGATGCTCACGTCGCCGGCCGCGGGGAGGTCGAGCCGGTAGTGGAACTGCTGGATCGCGGCGGAGGACTGCAGGACCTCGACGTCCCACAGGGCCACCTGCGGGGACGGCGGCTCGAGCGCGGCATCGTCGGCGGTCGCGAGCGACTGCGACTCGTCGGCGGTGATGATGCGGTGGGCACGGTCGATGTTCACCGTGCCGCAGCCGAACACCGGGTCGAGCGGCCGGGCGGTGATGCCGCGGCTGGCGCCCGACGCGGGGGCGTTGTTGGTCCACGACGGGCCATGGGTGGCACCGGCGAGGAGCGCCGCCTTGATGGCCACGCCACGCGCGCGGTTGACGTTCTGGCTGTAGGGCGCGGTGGCGGCGGTCTGGTAGAGGAGCGCCGCCGCGGCGCTCACCACCGGCGTCGAGAAGCTCGTGAACTGCCCGGGCGCGACCAGCTCCGGCTTCATGCGCCCCGCCCCGTCGACCGAGGCCGGCGTGTTGCCCGCGCTGTGCTGGCCATCGATTCGCCCGACGGCAATCGAGTTGTAGCCGCAGGCGAGGAGCGGCTGCATCGCGCTGCCGGCGCCGTTGTTCTCGCCGACCACGAACAGCGTGTTGTCGCGGTGCATGGCGAAGTCGGCGCGGCGCAGCGCCTCGCTGTCGAAGACTCCCTGGCCGATGGCGCCGATCCAGCTGTGGTTGAAGACGCGCGCGCGGTCCAGCGAGCTCGGGCCCGGAGGGACGCTCGGGGGAAGCGCGAAGCCGCCGCCGAGCTGCAGGTAGTTCGACTGCAGGAACCCGTTTGCGTCGTAGACGTGCACCTGCGTGATGCCGGGTGCGATGCTGGTGCCGATGCCGTAGAAGCTCTTGGCGACCTCGGTGCCGTGCCAGCTGACGGTCATGCCGGAGACCGCCTGGTTGAAGGTCTTCCCCGCGAACGCCGCGAGCGCACCGTCCGGCAGCACCTTGAGCGCGCCCGCCTGCTCCGATGCCTCGCACTGCACGACGCGCACCCCGGCGCCGGTCGGGGCCGAGGCACCGAGGCGTGCGACGAGTTCCTCGTGGCCGATCTCGTCGGCGCGCGCGGACGGGCACGCGGCCACCGCCGCCATGGCGGCGATGATCATGGTCTGCACGTGTCGTGGGGCGCTCACGCGGCGGGCGATCCCTTCAGGGCGAACGGTCCGGGCGGGGAACGCGCCGCCGAGGCGCACTCCGCACGAACACAGTGTTGTCACTCTCGGACGCACGGGCAAGGGGAAAGTTCGCGCGATTCCCGCGTTCCGGGGCCAAGGTCCGGAATGCACGTAGCCTGCGCCCTCCCATGGCCCTCCCGACGGTCATCCAGACCGAACACCTGTCCCCGGCGGCCGCCGCGTGGCTCAGGGAACGCGCGCGGCTCGTGGTCGGGCCGGCCGGCTCCGCCGCCTTCGAGGCCGCCGCCGCCGAGGCCGCTGGGCTGGTGGTCCGGACCTACACCCGCGTGGACGACGCCCTGCTCGACCGCCTGCCGCGCCTGCGCGCCGTCGGCCGCGCCGGCGTCGGCCTGGACAACGTGGACGTCGAGGCCTGCCGGCGCCGCGGCATCGCCTGCTTCAACACCCCGGACGCCAACACGCAGGCCGTGGTCGAGTACGTCACCTGCTTCCTGTGCGACGCGCTGCGGCCGCGGCTCTTCCTCGCCGAGCCGGTCTCCCGCGCGCGCTGGGACGAGATCCGCCAGGAGGTGGTCGGCCGCCGGCAGATGAACGAGCTGTCGCTCGGCATCCTCGGGACCGGGCGGATCGGCCGCCGCGTGGCCGAGGTGGCGCGCGCCATCGGGTTCACCGTGCGCTGCTGCGACCTCCTGGACATCCCCGAGCACGACCGGCACGGCGCCGCGCAGGTCGATGCCGGGACGCTGTTCGCCGAGAGCGACGTGGTCACGGTGCACGTCGACGGGCGCGCGTCGAATGCCCGGTTCGTCGGTGCGCCGCTGATCGGCCGCATGCGCCCCGAGGCGGTGTTCATCAACACGAGCCGCGGGTTCGTGGTCGACCACGCGGCGCTCGCGGCGTGGCTTGCGGCGAACCCCGGCGCGCAGGCCCTGCTCGACGTGCACGACCCCGAGCCGTTCGACGCGTCGAACCCGCTGCTCGGGCTGCCGAACGCGCACCTGGCGCCGCACCTGGCGAGCCGCACCGACACGGCGATGGAAGCGATGAGCTGGGTGGTGCGCGACGTGTGGGACGCGATCCGCCCGCGGTGACGCGGGGCTGCGCCTGACCGCGCGGCCGGGACGCACCCGGGCCATTCCTGTACTTTGACCACCATGTTCGACATCGTCTCCGTCCAGGCGCGGCAGGTCCTCGATTCACGCGGCAACCCGACCCTCGAGTGCGAGGTGGAGCTCTCCGGCGGCACCGGCGGGCGTGCGATGGTGCCGAGCGGCGCCTCGACCGGCGAGCACGAGGCCGTCGAACTGCGCGACGGCGACAAGAGGCGCTGGCTCGGCAAGGGCGTCGGCAAGGCCGTTGCCAACCTGAACGGCCGCATCGCACCGGCCATCCTGGGGATGGACGCGCGCGACCAGGCGGCCGTCGACCGAACGATGCTCGAGCTCGACGGCACGCGCAACAAGGCGAAGCTCGGCGCCAATGCCGTCCTCGGCGCGAGCATGGCGGTGGCGCACGCGGCCGCGGCGGCGAGCGGCCTGCCCCTCTGGCGCTACCTCGGCGGCGCCGGCGCGCGGCGGATGCCCGCCCCGATGCTCAACATCCTGAACGGCGGCAAGCACGCCGACAACAGCGTCGACTTCCAGGAGTTCATGATCCAGCCGGTCGGGTTCGCGAGCTTCGGCGAGGCGATGCGCGCGGGCGTCGAGTGCTACCACGCGCTCCGGAAGGTGCTGCACGACGAGGGCCTGTCGACGGCGGTCGGCGACGAGGGCGGCTTCGCCCCGAACCTCCCGAGCAACGAGTCGGCCTGCGAGCTGATCGCGAAGGCCGTGGGCAAGGCCGGCTACGACCTCGGGCGCCAGGTGGTGATCTGCCTGGACCCGGCGACCAGCGAGCTGTCCAACGAGGCCAAGGCGCGCAAGAGGAAGGGCTACTGCTTCTTCAAGAGCGACCCGAAGCGCACCGTGTCGAGCGACGACATGATCGCCCTGTGGGAGCGCTGGTGCGCGAAGTGGCCGATCCGGTCGATCGAGGACGGGCTGGCCGAGGACGACTGGAAGGGCTGGAAGTCGCTCACCGACGCGCTCGGCGCGAAGGTGCAGCTGGTCGGCGACGACCTGTTCGTCACCAACCCGGCGTTCCTCGCCAGGGGCATCAAGGAGGGCTGCGGCAACGCGATCCTGGTGAAGGTGAACCAGATCGGCACGCTGTCGGAGACCTTCGACGCGGTGAACATGGCCATGCGCAACGGATACCGCGCGATCCTGTCGCACCGCTCGGGCGAGACCGAGGACACCACCATCGCCGACCTCGCGGTGGCCACGAACTGCGGCCAGATCAAGACCGGCGCCCCTGCGCGCACGGACCGGACCGCGAAGTACAACCAGCTGCTGCGCATCGCCGAGCAGCTCGGCGAGGACGCGACCTACGGCATCCCGCTGCCCTGAAGCGCGGCCTCGGCCGCGGCACGCTCGGCAGCGGCGGCCTCGCGCACCTCGGCGGGGGCCGCGGCAAGCAGCGCGTCGGCGCGCGCCAGCGTGGTGCGCGCGGCCGGATCCGCGAGCATCGCCTGCGCACGTGCGAGCATCAGCATGGAGAGCGGGTCGCCGCCGCCGGTGAGCCCGACCAGCCGCTCGGCGAGCGACCGCGCCTCGGCGCATGACTCCGGGTCGGTGGGGACGGCCAGCAGCGCCCGGATGCAGCGTGCGGCGATGGCGACCGACTCGTCGCCGCGCGACAGCGCGAGCGCGGCGCGCAGGTCGCGGCGGGCGGACGCCAGGTCCCCGAGTTCAAGGGCGAGCGACCCGAGGTTTCCGCGCGCCTCTGCATCCGCGGGCGCGAGCACCACGATCCGGGCGGCAACGTCGCGGGCCTCGGCCAGGCGGCCGGCCGCGGTCAGCCAGCGCACCCATTCGCGCAGGTGGACCTGGTTGCGCGGCGCGCGCTCGACCGAGCGGCGGTAGTGCTCGCCTGCCTCCGCGCCGCGCCCGGAGAGCTCGAGCAGCCGCCCGAGCTGCCACTGCGGCTCGGCGCCCTCGGGCTCGAGCGCGGCGGCCCGCTCGGCGGCGGCAAGCGCCTCGGGAATGCGTCCCTGGACGCGGCGCACCTCGCTCAGGTTCGCCATCACGCTCGCGTCGATCGCGCCGGCACGGGCCACCGACCGCTCGCTCAGCGCCTCGGCCTCGGCAAGCAGCGCGTCGGCCGCGGCCCGGTCGCCGGCGTCGAGCGCGGCCTGCATGCGCTCGAGCACGATGACCACCAGGTTGTTCGAGGCGAGCCAGGCATCGGGGTTCCGGTCGAGCGTCGCCCGCCACAGCGTCTCGGCGTCGGCATAGGCGCGGGCGTGCACGTTCGAGAGGCCCGCCAGCGTCACCGCCACCGCGGCGACGAGCGCCGTGCCGGCGCGCCGGGCGGTGCCGGCGGCATCGATCCGCGCCCACGCACGCACGGCACCCCACGCGAGCGCCGCCGCCATCACGGTGCTCGCCACGTAGCCGAAGTGCTCGGCGACCGGGGCGTACCGCAGCGGGTAGAGGTTCAGGATGCCGAGCGCCGGGAAGACCGCGGCCGAATAGACGAGGAACCACGCGAGCGGACCGCGCGTGCCGCGCCGGGCAAGCACCGCGCATGCCGCGAACAGCGCGGCGCCCGCGGCGACGGCGAGCGCGCCGCGCCAGGCACCGGGCGCGAACGCCGGATGCACGAAGGACAGGTCGGTCGGCACGGCCCACGCGCCGATGTACCACCACCATGCCTGCGCGGCCTGCAGGACGCGTTCGGCGAGGCTGCGGCGGAACTCGACGCCGCCCGAGGCGCCCACCACCGTGACCTCGATCCACGCGGTGAGGAGGCCCATGGCGATGCCGAGCACGAAGAACGGCGCCAGCACCGCGGCGACGCGGCGAGCGGGACGAGTCCCACCCGAAAGCGCCGGCCACGGACGCCACCACGCGACGGCCGCCATCGCCACGGGCACGGCGACGGCCGTGGTCTTCGAGAGCATGGCCAGCACGAAGAGCGCGAAGGCCGTGGCCGCATGGCGCGCCGCACCGCGCCCGCCCGCGGGCACCGAGAGCCACCGCACCCATGCGAGCATCGCGCCCAGCGCGAACGCCATCGACAGCACGTTCTTGCGCTCCGTGACCCACGCCACGCTCTCCACCTGCATGGGGTGGAGGAGGAACAGGGTCGCCGCGAGCCCCGCGCCGGCCAGCCCCAGGGCGCGAAGGAGCCGCCACAGCAGCAGCCCCGACAGCCCGTGCAGCAGCACGTTCGCCAGGTGGTAGCCGGCGGGCTCGAGCCCGTGCACCGCATGCTGCACCCAGAAGGAGAGGAAAACCAGCGGGTACCACTGCGGCGTCCGCCCGGGCACCCAGCAGTCGACGATGCCCGACGGCGACTGCACCACCGTGTTGCGCCAGACGTAGGAGTCGTCGTCCCAGATCCAGCCCGCGCCGAACGCCGGCCAGTACGCAGCCAGCAGGAGGAGCGCCGCCAGGATGGGCGCCGCCCGCCTCACGCGTACGAGTGCAGGCCCGAGATCACGAAGTTGATCACGATCCAGTTGAAGAGCATGACCGCGGCGCCGACGACGGCCAGCACGGCGGTCCACATGCCCTTGTCGCGCACCTTCCAGCGCACGTGGATCAGCAGCGCGAACACGATGAAGGTGTTCAGCGCGAACACCTCCTTCGGGTCCCAGCCCCAGGGGCGTCCCCAGCTGTGGTCGGCCCAGATGGCGCCCATCACGATGCCCGCCCACAGCATCACGAAGCTGACCTCGGTGAGGAGCATGGTGACGCCGTCGAGGGTCTCGCCGAGCGAGGTGGCCGGCGCGAACGCCTGCCCCGCCCCGCCCACGCGGGCGTAGGCCGGGCCGTTGCCGGCCACGCGCCAGGCGAGGTACGCCGCGCTCGACACCGCCGCCATGAAGATGAGCGCGTAGCTGAAGATGATGACGTTCGTGTGGATGTAGAGCCACACGTCGTGCAGCACCGGCATCATGTTCGAGATGTTCGGGTTGAGCTGCACCGGCAGCAGGTACGCCGCCATGAGCGCCACCATGCTGGTCACCGACGCACCGAGCGCCACGATGCCCCGCATCGCGGTGCGCCGCAGCAGCACCTCGGCCACGGCGGCGAGGGCCGTCCCCATCCACGCGGCGGTGGTCACGGCCTCGAACATGTTCGAGTTCGGCCAGCGGCCCGAGATGTACCAGCGCAGCATCACCGCGAAGGTCTGGATGGCGAAGGCGAGCGCGAACACCGCCATGCCCGCCTTCGCCGCCCACGGCCACCGGTAGACGAGGGCCAGGAGCAGCAGCACCGTGGCGCCCAGGAACACGAGCCAGCTGCGGCTCAGGTTGCCGTTGCGGAAGTACCAGCCTTCCCACTCGAGCCGTTCGGTCGACGGGTAGATCGACGGCTGCAGCGCCGGCAGCGCGCGCGCGATGGCGCGGACGCTCGCGTTCACCGCCTCGGCGTCGCCGCGCTTCCAGCCCGAGACGAGCGACCGCCAGTCGGAGGCGATCGCGCGCTGCGCAGCCTCGTCGAGGCCCGGCAGCGGCCCGGGGATCCGCTCGCGCGCCGAGGCGGGAAGCGTGGCCGGGTCGGCGCCGAGGAGCATGATGTCGCCGATCGAGTTCCACGGGCGGTCGGGGCTCGCGTCGCCCGGGGGCAGCACGCGCAGCGAGCCCAGGAGGTACGCCGGCTCCTTCACGGAGAGCGCGCCGCGGATCGCGCGCACGTCCTTCTCGGTGCGGATCAGGTCGCCCTCCATCGCCTTCAGCTCGGAGGCGACCGCCGGCATCGCCAGCACCGACTCGGCGACCAGCCCGCTCGACTCCAGGGCGGCGACGTCGGCGGCGCGCGGGGGATCCGACCGGCGCACCGCGTCGGCGATCCGCGCGCGCACCTCGCGGTTCTTGACGAAGACCAGGTCGGCGTCGCGGTAGGCCTCCGGCCGGAAGAGGAGGTCGAGGTACGTGAAGTCGGCGGGCTGGCCATTCACCTTGCGCGGCCCGGTCACGAACTGCATCTGCGCGCTGGCGTAGCTGCCGAAGCTCTTCAGCCGGCCGTCGGTGAACACCGCCACCGCGTCGAGCGGGCGCAGGTCGACCTGCTCGTGGAACGGGCGGGGTGCCGGGCCCTGCGAGGCACGCGCCGGGGCGCCGCGGAGGCCGACGATCGCGGCGACGACGGCCAGCGCGGTCCGCAGGAACGGCGCGACGGATCGGCGGCACTCATGCATGGACGGACTCCGTGAGGTCGTGGGCGAACCGGGGCGCGCGGCCCTCGGCGCGGGCGCGTTCGATCTCCTCGAGCACCAGGCGCCGGTTCCGCCGCTTGATGACCGGCTTCACGTAGAAGGCGTAGGCCATCCCGAGGCAGGCGATCACGCATCCGGCGAGCTGGATCCACACGCCGTGGCGGTTGCCGACGCCGAGCACGGTGTAGTTGAGGCCCGCGCTCGCGAGCGTCCCCTCGCGCGCCTCGTCCGGCGGGTCCCACTGGCTCTGGAAGAACGACAGGCCGCCGTGCTCGACGGGCTCGTTGACGCTCAGGCGCGCGGGCTCGGACCAGGTGCCGTCGGCGTTGCGGAACCGCACCACGCTGGTGTAGTTGCGGATGCTCGAGGTCTCGCCGCTGAAGCCGCCGATGTGCGTGGCGAGCTCGAAGGTGTCGAGCGCCACGGGCTGCGGCAGCGGCAGGCGCCGGCGCGAGAACAGCACCTCGAGCGCGCTGCCGTCGGCGAGCGTCACCGTGCTCGGCTTGAACCAGTAGCGCCGAAGCACGTCCTGCGGGCGGTCGAACGCCCACGGGTGGTACTGGAGCCACTCGCCGCCCTCGCGGCCGGGCACCGAGAGGCGCATCATCGAGAGCAGCTCGCGCGCGTCGCGCTGCCGCTGCGCGGGCGGGACGGGGGCAGGACGCACCTCCTCGACCGCGTTGGGGATCCAGCTCGTGACGGACAGCGTCACGCCCGCGGCGAGCGCCACCGGCTCGCCCGGCCGCAGGTCGAGCACGCGGGCCTCGGTGCGGCCCAGCGCATCCACCAGGCGCAGGCGCCCGGCCTCGGGTCCGGCGACGAGGAGCGCCAGCGCCAGGCCGTTGCCCGGCTGGTACGCGACCTCGAGCGTGCCGTCGATGAACGACTCGCCGCCGCGGCGCATCGCGGCCATCGGGTCCTCGCCGGGGCGCAGGTCGCGCGTCAGCGACGGGTCGTCGAACACCCAGCGGCGGAACTCGCCCGCGGGCGTGCGCAGGTCGACGATCGCCACGCTCACCTCGCGGCCGGCGATCGCGAGGTCGTCCTGCACGGCCACCACGCGGTAGGCATAGCCGGAGTCGGCGGCGCCGATCGGGCGCCAGGGCGCGTTCGCATCGGCGAGCGCCGCGTCCTTCACGCGCTCGCGCTGCTCGATGCGGCGGCCCGGCACCGTGAAGACGAGGCTCGGCTCGGCGCGGAAGGCCTCGACCTGCGATTCGTCGGACACCGACCGCAGCGCGATCACGCCGCCGTCGGCGGAGCGGCGCTGCGGATCGCGGCCGACCAGCGTGTAGCGGGCGGCGCGGCCATCGCGGTCGGCCACGCCGACCTCGGCCACGGGGTTCGGCGGGTCGTCCGGGCCGCCCGCACGCCACCGCGCGCGCTGCTGCGCGTATCGCAGGTAGCCGGTGGCCTCGAGCGCCACGCCGGGCGCCGGATCGGCGGGATCCACCGCGGGGATCGCGATGCGGATCGGGTGCGGGGCCACGTCCATGCCCGGCGGCAGGAAGAGTTCCTCCGGCACGCCGACCCAGTCGTTGTAGAGCGGCAATCCCTCGATCGGCCGCTCGACCCAGCGTGCGTCGCCCGGCCGGCGCACGTAGAGCGCCCAGCTCTTGACCAGGTCGTTCTTCAGGTAGAAGGAGTCCTGCGGGCCGTAGTCAAGCGCCACGAAGAGGCGCTCGTCGACGAGCGGCTTCCCCGTCTCCTTGATGGCGCGCTTCATCGGACGCTCCGGGTCCTGCGAGGAGACCAGGTCCTCCGTGTACTGCGGCCGACCCGCGACCAGCTGGCGCATGAAGCGGCGCTCGGGCGAGTTCACGGCGAGCGTCACGCTGTAGGCGCGCGAGCCCTTGTCGTCGCCGGTGAGCACCTCCCAGTCCGGGTCGATCGAGCGCACCTCGACGTCGTAGCGGTCGGCGCCCTCGCCCACGGTGATTCGGTTCCCCGGCATCGCGAGCATCGAGGCGGACGCCACCAGCGACCCGCCCGGCGCGTCCAGGATGCCGACCGTGACCGCCCGGCGGGGCACGGCGGCCTCGCCCTCGACCTTGGTGCCGAAGTAGATGACGCTGCCCACGACCAGGACGACGATCCCGGAGTGGATCCCCCACACGCCGTAGTTCACCGGGCGGAACGGGATGCGCCGCACGGTGGTGATCGCCAGGTTCGCCACCAGCAGCCCGAGCAGCACGTCGAACGGCCACCAGTGGAACCACTCGAACTCGGTCATCTCGAACGGCCGCCACTGGCGGAGCTGCGCGTGCACCCACGCATCCGGGTGGAACAGGTTCGGGTGCACCGGGTAGACGATGCCCGCCGACCCGACCGACATGTAGACGAAGAGCACGGCCAGGATCGCGATGCCGAACCGGACGCTGCTGAAGAGGTCGAGGATCGGGCGGAACGGACCGTGCATGAGGCCGAAGATCCTATGCCTGCCGCGCGTGCCGTGTGCCGTCGCCGGTGATCGCGGGCTCGTATGATTGCCGCCCCACCGAGGACCCACCGACCATGATCAACCGCTCCATCTCGTTCCGCGCGCTCGTCGCCCCACTGGCCGCCTCCATTGCGATCGCGGCCCCCGCCGTCGCGCAGGACGGCGCGGCGCCGGCCGCGCCGGCCGCGCCCGCCCAGGCCCCGGCACCCGCGCCCGCGCCCGCACCTTCCGCGGCCGGAGTGGTGTTCGTCAGGATCTCCACCAGCAAGGGCGACATGCTGCTCGAGCTCGATGCCGTCAAGGCGCCGATCAGCGTCGACAACTTCATGAAGTACGTGAAGGCAGGCTTCTACGACGGCACGGTGGTGCACCGCATCGTGCCGGGCTTCGTGGTCCAGGGCGGCGGCTTCGACCAGGCGATGGTCCAGAAGCAGACCAACCCCGCGATCAAGAACGAGTGGAAGAACGGCCTGAAGAACGGCCGCGGCACCATCTCCATGGCCCGCCTGCCCTCGCCCGACACGGCCACCAGCCAGTTCTTCCTGAACCTGAAGGACAACCCCGCGCTCGACGGCGCCAACGGCCCGGGCTACGCGGTGTTCGGGAAGATCGTCGTCGGCCTCGACGTGCTCGACGCGATGGGTGCGTCGCCGACCACCTCGAAGGAGGTCACAGACCAGGCCGGCCGCAAGCAGGTCTTCTCCGACGTGCCGGTCGAGGCGATCGTCATGACCAAGGCCGTCGAGCTCGATGCCGCGTCCGCAGCGTCGATGATCGAGGCCGCGAAGGCCAAGCCCGCGGCGCCCGCCGCCCCGGCGGCGCCCGCGGGCGACATGCCCGCCCAGCCGAAGTGAGGCACCGATGGCCAGCGACGTCCTGAAGCGGCTCGGCATCGCGCGCGACGCGCGCCTGCTCGGGCGTTCCACCCGCACCGCGTCGATGCTCGCCGAGGGCACGGCGGTCGACAGCCTCGACCCGGCGACGGGACGGGTGCTCGCCACCGTGCGGCTCGACGGCGTGCGCGAGTACGAGCGCGCGGTCCGCGCGGCGCAGGCCGTGCAGGACGAGTGGGCCATGCTCCCGGCCCCGAAGCGCGGCGAGATCGTCCGCCTGATGGGCGAGGCGTTCCGCACGCACAAGGATGCGCTCGGCGAGCTGGTGACCCGGGAGATGGGCAAGATCCATCCCGAGGGCCTCGGCGAGATCCAGGAATGCGTCGACATCGCCGACTTCTCGGTGGGCCTGTCGCGCCAGCTCTACGGCCTCTCGATGCACAGCGAGCGGGCGCGCCACCGGATGTACGAGCAGTGGCACCCGCTCGGGACGATCGGCATCATCACCGCCTTCAACTTCCCCGCCGCCGTGTGGGCGTGGAACGCGATGATCGCGGCCGTCTGCGGCAACACCATGGTGTGGAAGCCGTCGCTCCTCACCCCGCTCACGGCGATCGCGATGAACCGAGTCGCGCAGGACGTGATGCGCCGCCAGGACGTGTTCCGGCCGTCGAAGGGCAAGGCCGAGGACGTGTTCGGGCTGGTGATCGGCA
>Ga0075471_10002624_pt1 | contig 11757 bp, 8 predicted proteins | sample DEB19_08_DNA_2_FD_74787 | JGI IMG/M metagenome (GOLD analysis project Ga0075471, IMG submission 74787) | Aqueous microbial communities from the Delaware River and Bay under freshwater to marine salinity gradient to study organic matter... | ecosystem: Environmental > Aquatic > Marine > Coastal ... | reverse complement strand
GACGTTCGCCTCCGCCCTCCAGGCTCCGGCTCACTCGGATGTGCCTGCGCTCCGGCATCCATGCCTGCGCTGGTCACATACGCCGTCTCAACGGCAGGGGTAACCCCGAGCCTCCTCAACCGAAACGGGAGGCTTCGGGGGAGTCGGCGAACGCTTCCCGAACGAGGGCCGCTGCGGCCTGAGTGAGGATCTGAAAGACCGCGCAGCGGCGACTTTTGCCGCTCCCCCGAAGCCGGCTTGGGCGAGTTGAGGTCAAACGAGCGATCACCCTCATCGATAGATCAGCCCACCATCGGCTCCGGATCGATCACCCTTCCGGCCAGCGTCTTACAGTTCGACGCCCATGCGCCCCATGAGCAGCTTCATGTCGTCCCAGACATGCCGCTTGGCTCCGGGATTGCGCAGCAGATACGACGGATGGTAGGTGCAGATGACATGGGCGGCGCCGTGCGTGAACCATTGGCCCCGGAGCTTGCCGATCGGCTCGGCTGTCTGCAGGAGCGCCTGGGCGGCCGTCGTGCCGAGGCAGCAGATGAACTCGGGGGCGATCACCTCGAGCTGCCGCTCGAAATACTCGCGGCAGTTCGCGATCTCGTCGGGCGAGGGCTGGCGATTGTCGGGCGGGCGGCACTTGAGGACGTTGAGGATGTAAACCTCGTCACGCGTGAGCGTGCAGGCCTCGATGATCTTGGTGAGCAACTGTCCAGCGCGGCCCACGAAGGGCTGGCCCGACAGGTCTTCGTCGGCGCCCGGTGCCTCGCCGAAGAAGCAGACCCGGGCCGTCGGCGATCCCGAGCCGAAGACGGTGGTGTGCCGGGTGCAGGCGAGATGCTCGCAGCGCCGGCAGACGGCGACTTCCTGCCGGATCACGTCGAGCGCCCGATCACGACCGGCGGAGGCTGGTTCAGCCGTGCCTGCCGCGGGCGGCGGCGACGCCTGCCGACCCGTCGCAGGCGCTGGCGCCGACACCTGCTGCGGGCGCGGCCGCGGCAGATCCGTCACCCCGGCTGCCGCCAGGCTCTCGAGCCGCTGCCTGATCGCCCGCGCCGAATGCCCGGCCATGATGGGAACTCGGATAGCCTCTACAAAGCCCTGCGAAAGCGCTTGGGTGCCCGGCCTTTGCCGAGCAGCGCGGCCGCCGGGGGCTTCTTGGGCGCCTCGGCGGCCGGCTCGGCGGGCGCTTCTGCGACCGCCTCCATGCCGACGCGCACGTTGAGCGACGCCTGCGGCCGGCGATCGAACGCCTCAAAGCCCGCGATCTCATCGCGCTTGAGCAGTTTCTCGATCCGCATCTCGATCCGCGTGAGCTGCGGCCCCTCGTCGGGCGCCACGAACGTGTAGGCCACTCCCTCGCGGCCCATGCGGCCGGTGCGACCGACGCGATGCACGTAGTCGTCGCAGAATTCCGGAATGTCGTAGTTCACGATGTGCGACAGGCTCGAGACGTCGATGCCCCGGCCCACCACGTCCGTCGCGACAAGGATCTTCACCGCACCCTCGCGAAACTGCCGCATCACGCGGTCGCGCACGCTCTGCGCCAGGTCGCCGTGAATGCACGCCACCTCATCGGGGCTCCCCGCCCCGCTCCGGCTCCGCCGCCGCGAGAGCCGCTCGAAGATCTTGTCGGTGCCCCGCTTCGTCCGGCAAAACACGATCACTTGGCGGGGATTCTCCCGCTCGAGCAATTTCTCGAGAAGATCGAACTTGCGCGTCGGATCGACGGTAAAATAAAACTGCTCGATCGTCTCGACGGCGATTTCGTTCGTCGAAAAGTCGAGAATCTCCGGATCGCGCATGTATCGCTGGGCGATCTTCTGCACGGGGGGCGGCACCGTGGCCGAGAGCAGGAGGGTCTGCCGGCTGTCCGGGCAGCGGCGGAGGATTTTCTCGATGTCGGGACGAAACCCGATGTCGAGCATGCGGTCGGCTTCGTCGAGGGTGACGATCTCGAGCGCCGAGAGCGAGATCGTGCCGCGGCTCATGTGGTCGAGCACGCGGCCCGGCGTGCCGACGACGACGGCCGGATGCTTGGCGAGTTTGTCGATCTGGCCCTTGATCGGCTTGCCGCCGTAGACGGCGACGCAATGGATGCGCGTGCCGTGGGCGAGCTTCTCGAATTCATCGCGCACCTGCACGGCAAGTTCGCGGGTGGGCACCAGCACGAGCGCCCGCGGCCCGCCGCCGCGCCCCGGGTGCATCATCCGTTCGAGAATCGGCAGCACGAACGAGGCCGTCTTGCCGGTGCCCGTGCGGGCCTGGCCGAGCACGTCGACGCCGCTGAGCGCACGCGGGATCAGCCCGGCCTGCACCGGCGTGGGCACGGTGTAGCCGGCCTTATCGACCGCAGCGAGTGTCGCCGCCGACAGCCCGAGCGTGTGAAAACTGCCCGCGGCCGCATCGGCCACGTGAGCTGGGGTGCCGTGCGGCCGAGCCGCGCCCCCCGCATCCGATCCGGCAGGCGATCCCGGCTCCGCCGGCCGCCCGCCCCATGATTCAAAAGCCACTCGCACTCCTCGTGAAATCCGTTCCCCGCCATTCCACGGCGGGTCGTGAACACCTGTTTCGATGCAGAAACAGTACCACGACACGCCCCACCCGGCAAACACCGCCGGCCTTCACGGCCTGTTTCCCGGGTTGCGGCACAGGCAGTGCCGAACCGCGGCCAGCGGCTCGATGACCGCGGATCAGCGGTCGAAGAGCTTCTTGATCGCCCACACCGTCGCCGCGCGGCCGGCGCGGGCGATCGACCGGGTGAGGGGGATGTGCTTTGGACACACCGCCACGCAATTCTGCGCGTTGCCGCACATCTGGATGCCGCCGGCCGTCGTCAGCGACGCCAACCGTTCGTCGGCAATCATCCGGCCGGTCGGATGCCCGTTGAAGAGCACCGCCTGACTGATGGCGTGCGCACCGACGAACCCGCGATCGTAGGCGGCCGTCCGCCGTCGCTCGAAGTCAGCCTCCGACTCGTCGTCGCGGCGCACGACCTCGATCCTCGTGTATTGCGGACAGGCCTCGAGACAGCAGCCACAACTCATGCACTCGGAGAGCGGGTATGCATCCTCCTGCTCCTCGGGAGAGATTCGCGGGCCAGGGCCGTGGTCGTAGGATCCGTCGACGGGCACCCAGGCCTTGACCCGCTCGAGCGCGCGGAAGAGGCGGCCGCGATCCACCTTGAGGTCGCGCACGACGGGAAACTTCGACATCGGCCGCAGCTCGATCTCGCCCGGATTCTCTTCGAGCAGCCGGTCGACGAGGGCCGAACAGGCCATGCGGGTGCGGCCGTTCACGAGCATCGTGCACGAACCGCACACCTCCTCCAGGCAACTGCAATCCCACGCCACGGGCGCCACCTGCCGGCCGTCCTCCGCCCGCGCCCGCTCCGCGATCTTCTGGAGCACGCTGATGACGTTCATGTTGGGCTCGTAGGGAACGGCGTGCCGCTCCCAGTAGCTCTCCTGGCCCGGCGCGTCCTGCCGCAACACCCGCACATGGACCGTGCGCGGTGATCCCTGGGGCTCCGCATCATGGGTGGCGTCGGTCGAAGAGACAGCCCTGATCATGGAATGAACCTCGTTGTGTGAGTGCGTCGTTCAGACACCGGCCCCGACCGGCGCGGGGGCGCCCGATGCAGAACCGCTGGAGGATGCCTTCTGGCTGCGTTCCTTCCACACCTCCTCGATCACGTCCGCACCCACGAGCCCGTAGAGCCGGGGACGCGGAGGAATGAGCGAGGTGTCGATGTCCTGATATGAAATCTGCGGGTGGCCGTCGGCACCGTGCCGCGCAATCGTACTCTTGAGCCACTTGCGGGTGTTTTCCTCGAAGCGGTCGCACCACTCCTCTGCTTCCCGCCGCTTGCCGACGGCGTCGGTGGCCGCGATCCCCGGCATCGAGAACGCGGGCTTGTAGTGCGCACCACGGCACTCGTCGCGGAGGAGGGCCCCCTTGAGGATGAGCTTCGCGATCGGGAACATGTCGCCGAGCGCCTTGGTGAACACGACGTTTTGATTCGTCCAGTTGCCGCTGTCGGACAACGAACAGCGTTGCCAGCGGGCTTCAAGCTCGCAGACCTCGGCGTAGGCGGCTGTCAGCTGCTCGTTGCGACGCACCACCGTGGCCACGCGGGTCATCAGGTTGCCGAGTTCCTGGTGGAGCGCGTAGGGGTTTTCGTCGCCACCACGCCTCGAGAGCAGTGATTCATGACGCTGCTCCTGCCGCCGGAGGGCCGCCTCGAACAGGCGGCCAGCGCCGTCGGCGGCGGGCCGCGCCCCGGCGGAACTGGCCGCGACGATGCTCGGGGCCACGAACAGGCCGCTGAAGATGCACGAGAGGAGCGAATTGGCACCGAGCCGGTTCGCGCCGTGGTATTGGTAGTCGCATTCCCCGATGGCATACAGGCCGGGAATGCTCGTCTGCTGGTTGCGAACGGCCCCCTCCACCATGCCGCCGTCAGCCGAGCGTTCGTAGTCGACCCACAGGCCTCCCATCGAATAGTGGACGGCGGGAAAGATCTTCATCGGCACGGCCCGCGGATCGACACCCTGGAACTTCTCGTAGATGTCGAGAATGCCACCGAGTTTGCGGTCCAGCATCTCGCGGGAGAGGTGGGTCAGATCGAGATACACGCACAGACGGTCCTTCTCCACCGAGAGGCCGTCGGTCGTGCAGATGTCGAAGATCTCACGGGTCGCGATGTCGCGGGGAACGAGGTTTCCGTATTTCGGATACCGCTCCTCGAGGAAGTAATACCGCTCCGCCTCGGGGATATCGCGCGGATCACGGGGATCCTGCGGCGTCCGCGGCACCCACACGCGCCCGCCTTCTCCGCGGGCGCTTTCGCTCATCAGCCGCAGTTTGTCGGCCCCAGGGATCGCGGTCGGATGCACCTGGATGAACTCGCCGTTGCCATACCACGCGCCGGCCTGATAGGCCCGGCTCACGGCACCGCCGGTGCAGACCATCGACATCGTTGACCGGCCATACACGAGCCCGCAGCCGCCGGTGGCGAGAATCACCGCGTCGGCGGGAAACGAGTGGAATTTCATGCTGACGAGGTCCTGGCAGACCGCCCCCCGGCAGCGGCCGCTGTCGTCGAGCACCGGCTCGAGGAAGTCCCAGAACTCCCACTTCTTGACGCGCCCCTCCACCTCGTAGCGCCGCACCTGCTCGTCGAGTGCATACAGCAATTGCTGGCCGGTGGTCGCGCCGGCGAAGGCGGTGCGCTTGTAGAGCGTGCCGCCAAACCGACGCTGATCTCGAAACCCTTCGGGCGTGCGATTGAACGGCACGCCGAGGCGATCCATGAGATCGATGATGCGCGGGCCCCAGTCGGTCATTTCCTTGACGGGCGGCTGGTGCTGGAGAAAGTCGCCCCCGTAGACCGTATCGTCGAAGTGCTTCCACTCGTTGTCGCCCTGCTGCCGCGTAAGGGCGTTGACGCTGTTGATTCCACCCTGGGCACAGACGCTATGCGACCGCTTCACCGGCACGAGGCTCACGAGGTCGACCCCGACGCCGAGCTCGGCGAGCCGCATCGTCGCGGCGAGCCCGGCGAGCCCGCCTCCGATCACGAGAACACGCCCTTGCGCCATCGCTGTTAGCCCCCTTCGGATGAGTTCGTTGCCGACACCGGCACGGCCGTGGATGCTCCCGGCCCGCGGACGGCCGGCCCACCGACCGGCTCCCGTCCCTCGAGCATCCGCTTCACTTCGTCCATGCGATCTTCGATCACCTTGGCCTGCTCAACGTCGACGCGCCGCATGCCCGCGAGGGCGCCCAAGCCGGCACCACCGAGCAGGATGCCGACGACCACACTGACCCAGCTCGCCCTGCGCATGGCGGCAGGACTCGTCCACAGGCCCCATGTGATCCCCAGCGTCCAGAGGCCGTTGGCGAAGTGGAACACGGCAGACAGCACGCCGATGCAATACAGCACGGCGACACCGATGGGCTGGAGCGCGATGGCGGCCGAACTCGAAGCGTGATGCGGGTCGAACTTGCCGCCGCCGAGTGGTGCCCCGAGCCAGTGCAGCTGGATCACGTGCCAGACGATGAACGCGAAGGCGATCATGCCGGTCGCCCGCTGGAGCGTGTAGCGAACGTTCCCCACATAGGGATACGACCCGACGTTGGGAAGGCCGCCGGCGATGATCACGAAACCGATGGTCGCGTGGAACAGCATCGGCAGGAAGATGAAGGCCCACTCGATCGGCACGAGCAGCGGGCCCAACGAGTGGATCATGTCGACCCGCGACTGGAACGTGCCGGGGCCGGCGAGCACCGAGGCATTCGTGAGCAGGTGCACCACCAGGAAGGCCCCGACCGGAATGAGCCCGGAGAGCGAGAACAACCGATAGATGAGGAACTGGTGACGCGTGAAGAAAGACGGCTCGGAATCGGACACGTTCACGTGGGGGCCTCGTTGGCGGCTGGCTGGGCTGGCCATGAGGAGTATAGGTTTGCCTCCTCGACCGGCAACGCCAAGGGGCGATTTGGCGGCGTGCGTCTCCGAATTTATACTTCATCGCAGTGTGGTTCGAAGCCGGCACGGAGGGCTTGTGGTGGCGGATGACGGCGGAGTGATCGGACATCCATCTGGCGGCACGCCTGCCGCCCCCGCTGCAGTCCCCGCGCTGATTCTCGAGGGGCTGCCGGACGGCGTCGCGCTCGTCGACGTCGGTTCGCCGGCGGGCGCGGGTGGCGAGTCCACCGTCGTTCGCTGGTCGAACGACCGCTTCGCAACCTGGTGTGGCCCTCGGAACCCCGAGGGCCACGATTTTTTCCAGGCCTTGTGCAGCCCGGAAGTGGTCGGGCCGAATGTCCGACCATTCGAGACGGCCGTCGCCACGGGGCAGGTCGCAGCCGCGACGCTTCGCACGAAGGACAATCGCTACCTGCACCTCCTCGCAGCACCGGTCGTCGGCACGCGTCAGGTCGTGGCCGCGGTCCGCGATGTCACCCACGAGATCCTCGAGCAGCAGAAGCGCGCCGCCATTCACCAGGCCGGCCAGAAGCTTGCCGATCTGTCGCCGTCGGAACTCGCCGACATGACGGTGCAGGAGCGGATCGAACTGCTCAAGAGCAACATCCTTCATTACGCGAAGGATCTGCTGCAGTTCGACGTGGTTGAAATCCGCCTGCTCGATCAGCAAACCGGCAGGCTCGAGCCGCTGCTCGCCGAGGGCATGCAGCCGGAGGCGGAGGCCCGGATCCTCTATGCCCGGCCCGAGCACAACGGCGTCACGGGCTTCGTGGCGGCCAACGGCACAAGCTACTTCTGCGTCGACACCACCAAAGACCCGCTCTACCTCGAGGGCTGCAAGGGGGCGAAGAGTTCGCTCACGGTGCCGCTCATGCTCCACGATCAGGTGATCGGCACGTTCAACGTCGAGAGTCCCGAGCCGGGTGGTTTCACCGAAACGGATCTGCAATTCCTGGAAATCTTCTCCCGCGACGTGGCCGCCGCGCTCAACACCCTCGAACTCCTCGTGGCCGAAAAGGCCTCGACGGCGGCCGAGAGCATCGAGGCCATCCACGGAGCCGTGGCGCTTCCGGTCGACGACATCCTCAACGACGCCGTCAACGTGATGGAGCGATACATCGGCCACGATGCCGACGTCGTCGAGCGCCTGCAGCGGATCCTGCGCAATGCCCGCGACATCAAGCAGGTGATCCAGAAGGTGGGCGAAAAAATGGCGCCCAGTTCCGCCCACACGCAGTCGCGGCAGGCTGGGCGGCGGCCGGCGCTGGCCGGGCGGCGCGTTCTCGTCGTCGATGCCGACGAGCAGGTGCGAGCCGCGGCGCACGCCCTTCTGGAACGCTACGCCTGCATCGTCGAGACCGCCCGCGACGGCGCCGAGGCGGCGTCGATGGTGCGGGCCGCCCTCGGTCGCGAGGCCTACGACGTGATCATTTCCGACATCCGGCTCCCCGACATGAGCGGCTACCAGCTCCTGCTCAGGCTCCAGGAGATTCTCGAGCACGTGCCGCTCGTCCTGATGACGGGCTTCGGCTACGACCCCGGTCACTCGATCGTGAAGGCCCGCCAGGCTGGAATCGACCTCGTGCTCTTCAAGCCGTTTCGCGTCGATCAATTGCTCGACACCGTCGAGCGGGCCCTCGCCGCGCCGAAGGTTGCCTGACGACGCAGCCTTCCCTCCATGTGTGGCTCCGCCGGCCTGCGGTGGCCCCGCGTTTTCCCGGGTGAAATACGGGATTTCGGCTCCCCGCGGCTGACCTTGACCCGCGTCACCGGCGGCCGGTACTTCTCCCACCGCTTTTGTTCGCCCGTCCCCAGGGACTCTTCCATGGTCCGCACCTTCGATTGCCGCGATTGGATCGGCCTCGCCGCGCTCTGCGGGCTCGCCCTCATCGGGCCCACCGCCCGGGCGGCCGACGCCGAAATCAGTGAGCTTCCCGCGCCGACAAACGGCGCCGAGGAGGCGGCGGCGGCCCGCAGGGTGATGGAGGCCGCGATCAACGGCGCCCGGCCCCGAGCCGACGCGGCCGCAGAATCGCCAGTGAGCGACACGGCGACACCGGCCGCCCCGGCCGCGCCTGCGGACGCATCCCCCGACCTCGTGATCGCCAAACTCTCGGCCGAAGTGGCCGCCAAGCAGCTCGAGGCCAAACGCGTAGCCCAGAAATCGCCGGCGGAGGCGATGGCGATCCTCGACGCGATCGCATCCCGCGTGGCGGGCGAGACGATCCCGGCCGAGGCCCGCAGCCAGCTGGATCGCCGGATCGAGCGCACCCGACGCGACATCGAGGAGACGACCGGCAAGCGGCGGGCCGAAATCGCCCTCGACCGCAAGAATGCGACGATCGAGGCCCAAATCGACCGGGAGCGTGGCAAGCGCGTGGAGGTGGACGAGCGGCTTGCGATGCTCGTCGAGGAATACAACGTGCTGGTCGACGAGCGCCGGTTTCCAGAGGCCGAGGCGATCGCCAAGAAGGCCGCCCAGCTGGCACCGGACAACGCGATCGTCCGGCAGTTGCTCTCGCAGAGCAGGGTGGTGCGACGCCTGAGCGCCCAGCAGTCGATCGATGGCAACAAGCAGGCTGCGTTTCTCGAAGACACCGAGGACACCGACCGGCTGAGCACGCCGTTCGTCGGCCCGATCACGTTTCCGGAGACGAAGAACTGGACCGATCTCACCAAGAACCGCTCCCGGCTCGAGGCCGAGGGAAGGTCGCGGGCGACCGCCGCCGAGACCGAGATCCAGAAGAAGCTCTCCGTGAAGGTTCGGGCCGCCCATCGCAACGAGCCCCTCGCGGCCGTGCTCGATGCCCTCGCCAAGCAGGCCGACGTGCCGATCCACCTCGATATGGTCGGCCTCGACAGCGAGGCGGTCCGCAGCGACACGCCCGTCACGATCTCGCTCGACCAGCCGATCTCGCTGAAGAGCGCCCTCAAATTGCTCCTCGAGCCGCTCCATCTTGACTACGCCATCCGTGACGAGGTGCTCAAGGTGACGAGCCCGAAGCTCGTGAAGGGGCAGTTTTTCACGGTGTCGTACCAGGTGGCCGACCTCGTCGTACCGATCCCGAACTTCTCGTCGGACGGCCTCGGCATCACGGGCGCCCTGCGTGACGGCTATTCGCGGATCCCGACGCGCAATGCGCTCTCCGTGGAGATGGGGCCGCCGCCGGCCGGAATCAACGGCGCGAGCACGACACCGACCAACGCCTCGCTCAATCCCACCGCCCTCGCTCAGTTTCAGGGCGGCATGGGCGGCCCGCCGGCCAGCGGCGCGATGCCCTCGATCCCGTTCGGCGCCCCGAACGTGGGCGGCAGCCAGGCCGATTTCCAGTCGCTCATCGACCTCATCCAAAACACCGTCGCGCCCCAGACGTGGAACACGGTCGGCGGACAGGGTGCGATCCAGCCCTTCGCCACCAACCTCAGCCTGGTGGTCAGCCAGACGCAGGAAGTGCACGAGGAGATTGCCGACCTGCTCGTGCAGCTGCGCCGCCTCCAGGACCTCCAGGTCACGATCGAAGTCCGGTTCATCCGGCTCAACGACACGTTCTTCGAGCGGATCGGCGTCGACTTCGACTTCAACATCCAGACGAACGTCGGCGATCCGCTCAACATGACGGCCGTGCCCACGCAGTCGAACGGCTCGACCTACCCGGCCACGCTCGGCATCCAGGCATCACCGGGCGGTCGTTCCCAGACGATCGGCCTCGACAACACGGGCAATCCGGGGGTCGCCCGCTCGCCATTCGGCAGCCAAAACGTGTTCGCCCCCACCCAGACCAACGGCCTCAACAACACGCCGTCCTACGCCCGCAACAACTATTCGATTCCGTTCCGGCAAAACAGCTTCGGCAGCGCCACGGTGCCGTCTCTGCCCGGCCTCCCCGATCCGACGACGTCGGCCGCGAACTTCGGGTTTGCGATCCTCTCAGACATCGAGGCCTACTTCCTCATCCAGGCCGCCCAGGGCAACACGCGGTCAAACGTGATGCAGGCGCCGAAGGTGACCCTCTTCAACGGCCAAAATGCCTTTGTCTCCGACACCACCCAGCGGCCCTTCGTGACCAGCGTCATCCCGGTGGTGGGCGATTTCGCGGCCGCCCAGCAGCCGGTGATCACCGTGCTCTCCGAAGGCACCGCGGTGAACGTGCAGGCCGTCGTCTCCAGCGACCGCCGGTTCGTGCGGCTTACGCTCGTGCCCTTCTTCTCGCAGATCGGCAAGGTCGAAGAATTCCAGTTCGAGGGCTCACGCTCCACGAAGACGAAGAGCAGCGATGAGAAGTCGGGGGTCGACGGCGAGGCCGACGTAGTGGGCAACGACGTGGGCGCCGGGATCACGACCGGCGTGAAGGCCGACCGCGAGCAGGAGGTGCGCTCGAGCGGCACCACGATCCAGCTGCCCGAATTCATCTTCACGACGGTGACGACGACCGTCAGCGTGCCCGACGGCGGCACCGTGCTCCTCGGCGGCATCAAGCGGCTGCGTGAGGGGCGCAACGAGTTCGGCGTGCCGATCCTCTCGAAGATCCCCTACATCAACCGTCTCTTCAAGAATGTCGGCCTCGGCCGCACGACCGACAGCCTGATGCTGATGGTGACGCCACGGATCATCATCCAGGAGGAAGAGGAGGAGAAACTCCTCGGATCGAGCCGGCCGTAGTTCAAACCGGCCTGGTTTCGACCATCCCCCTTCACGCCATGCTTCGTCTCTGGCTTGTCTCCGGCGCGATCCTCGGGTTCCTCGGCGTGGCCGCGGGCTCCTTCGGCGCCCACGGCCTCAAGGCCCTGCTCGAAGCGAACGGCCAGGCCGCCAACTGGGAAACGGCCGTGCGCTACTGCCTGTTCCATGCCCTCGCGATCCTGTTCGTCGGCCTCTGTGCCGCCCTGCCCCAGGCCGCGGCCGCACGTGGGCTGCTCACGGCCGCGGGCTGGTCGTTCCTTCTCGGGACGCTCGTGTTCAGCGGATTTCTCGCCGCCCTCGCACTCTCGGGCGTGAAGATTCTGGGGGCGATCGTCCCGATCGGCGGCGCGCTCCTGCTCGTCGGCTGGGCCTGCCTCGCCGCTGCCGGCTGGCTCTGCGGCACGCGCTGAACAACGCGTCTCATCCGGCTCGTGACTGCCTAGACCCTCTCGATGGACATTCACCTCGCTGGGAACGGTCCGGCTCGGGGTAACCCCGTACCGTCTCGCCGGACGTTCGCCTCCGCCCTCCAGGCTCCGGCTCACTCGGATTTGCCTGCGCTGCGCCATCCATGGCTGCGCTGGTCAAATAC
>Ga0075471_10002623_pt1 | contig 11759 bp, 9 predicted proteins | sample DEB19_08_DNA_2_FD_74787 | JGI IMG/M metagenome (GOLD analysis project Ga0075471, IMG submission 74787) | Aqueous microbial communities from the Delaware River and Bay under freshwater to marine salinity gradient to study organic matter... | ecosystem: Environmental > Aquatic > Marine > Coastal ... | reverse complement strand
CATGGCCGAGCCCGTCCACGACGTCCGCATGCTCATCGACGGTGCCCTGGTCGAGGCCGACAGCGGCGCGCGCTTCGACAACGTCAACCCCGCCACCGAGGAGGTCATCGGGTCGGTCGCCGACGCCTCGACGTCCGAGATGCACCGGGCGATCGACGCCGCCCGCCGGGCGTTCGACGACACCGACTGGTCTCGTGACGTGGCGTTCCGCAAGCGCTGCCTCGAGCAGCTCCAGGCCGCCCTCGAGGGGGAGCGGGAGCTCTTCCGCGAGGAGCTGATCCTCGAGGTCGGCTGCCCCCGGATGATCACCGCCGGACCCCAGCTCGACCTGCCGTTGTCGAACGCCCTGCGCTGGCCGATCTCGGCCATGGAGGACTTCCCCTGGGAGCTCGACCTCGGCGAGGTCGACGAGGAGGCAACCGGCAACCGGCAGATCCGGCGCGTCTGGCGCGAGCCGGTGGGGGTGGTGGGAGCCATCGTGCCCTGGAACTTCCCGTTCGAGGTCACCATGCACAAGCTGGGCCAGGCGCTCGCCACCGGCAACACCGTGGTGCTCAAGCCCGCGCCCGACACGCCCTTCAACGCCACCCGGATCGCGCGGTTGATCGCCGAGCAGACCGACATCCCCGCCGGGGTCGTCAACGTCGTGACCTCGTCGGACCACCTGGTGGGCGAGGAGCTGACGCTCTCGCCGAAGGTCGACCTCATCTCGTTCACCGGCTCCACCGCCGTGGGTCGGCGCATCATGGAGAAGGGCGGCGCCACCCTCAAGCGGCTGTTCCTCGAGCTCGGCGGCAAGTCGGCCACCATCGTCCTCGACGACGCCGACGTCGCCGCCGGGGCGATGATGGGCATCGCCGTGTGCGTGCACGCCGGCCAGGGCTGCGCCATCCCGACCCGGCTCCTGCTTCCCCGGTCGCGCGTCGACGAGGGACTGGCGGTGCTCCAGCAGATCTTCGCCGGCATCACGGTCGGCGACCCCCAGGACCCGGCGACGTTCACCGGCCCGCTCATCTCGGCCAAGCAGCGCGACCGGGTCCGGGGCTACATCCAGAAGGGGATCGACGAGGGCGCGACCCTCGTCGCCGGTGGCCTCGAGCCGCCCGACGGCTGCGACCGCGGCTGGTTCGTCCGCCCGACGATCTTCACCGACGTCGACAACTCGATGACCGTCGCCCAGGAGGAGATCTTCGGGCCGGTGCTGTCGGTCATCCCGTTCGACTCCGACGACGACGCCGTGCGGATCGCCAACGACAGCGCCTACGGCCTGGCCGGCAACGTGTTCTCGGGCTCCCTCGAGCGGGCCCAGGCCGTGGCCCGGCGGGTCCGGACCGGGGTCATCGGCGTCAACGGTGGTCTGGCGTTCGGCCCCGACGTACCCTTCGGGGGCTACAAGGCCAGCGGGATCGGCCGTCAGAACGGCACCGCCGGCTTCGAGCAGTACCTCGAGACCAAGTCGGTGGCCTGGCCGGTCTGACCTGACCGCCCGGCCCCGAAGACCCGAACACCCGAAGACCCGAACGCCCGAAGACCCGAACGAGACCCGACAGGAGTTCCGATGACCCAGGTGATGCAGGGCGTGCGCGTCCTCGAGGTGGCCGAGCACACGTTCGTGCCCGCAGCGTCGGCGCTGCTGGCCGACTGGGGCGCCGACGTCATCAAGGTCGAGCACGTCGAGCGCGGCGACGCCATGCGGGGGATCATGTCGTCGGGCACCGTGTCCACCGGTGGCGACGTCAACCTCCTGTTCGAGCACTCCAACCGCGGCAAGCGCAGCATCGGCCTCGACCTCACCTCGCCCGAGGGGCTCGACGTCCTCCACAAGCTGGCGGCCCGCTCCGACGTCTTCCTCACCAACAAGCTGCCCAACGTGCTCGCGAAGCTCCACATCGAGGTCGACGACATCCGGGCCCACAACCCCGACATCATCTACGTGCGCGGCACGGGGCAGGGTGCGGCCGGCCCCGAGGCCAGCCGGGGCGCCTACGACTTCCTCGCCTTCTGGTCGCGCGGTGGTGTCGCCTACGGGCTCACCCGGCCCGAGTACGGCCACGTGCCGTCGCCGGGCCCCGGCTTCGGTGACTCCATCGGCGCCATGACGATCGCCGGCGGAATCATGGGGGCGCTCTACCACCGGGAGCGCACCGGTGAGGCCACCGTCGTCGACGTGTCGCTGTTCGGCACGGCGATGTGGGCGATGGGCCAGGCCATCTCGATCTCGAAGTCGCTCGGCTTCCCGATGGGCCCGGCTCCGCTCGACGGTCCGGGTCGCAATCCGTTGGTCGGCAACTACCTCACCGCCGACGGCCGCTGGGTCGCCATCTGCTGCCTCCAGGCCGGGCACTACTGGCCGATCTTCGCCGCCACCGTGGGTCGTCCCGAGCTGGGCACCGACGAGCGGTTCGCCGACAACGCGGCCCTGCTCGCCAACAGCTCCGACGCCGTGCAGATCGTCACCGACCTGTTCGCCTCGAAGACGCTCGCCGAGTGGCGCACCGTGCTGGCCGACTTCCCGGGTCAGTGGGCGGTCGTCCAGGACCCCCTCGAGGCGTGTGCCGACCCGCAGGCCGTGGCCAACGGCTACGTCCAGGAGTGCGCCACCGCCGACGGCTCGACCTTCCACCTCACCGCAGCGCCGGTGCAGTACGACGAGGTCGCCCCGCAGCCCCGACGCGGGCCCGAGTTCAACGAGCACGGCGACGCCATCCTCGAGGAGATCGGGCTCGACTGGGACACCATCATCGACCTCAAGGTCAAGGGAGTGGTGGCCTGAGGCCACCCGAGCAGAGGAGCATTCCGATGGGGCTGTACGACGCGTTCCGCTACGACGGCAAGCGGGTGTTGGTGGTCGGCGGCGCGACCGGCATGGGTGCCGCCGCGGCCGAGCTCCTGCTCGACTCGGGGGCGTCGGAGATCGTGGTCATGGACTACGCCGACGTGACGTTGGGCGGAGTGACCCCGATCCACGTCAACCTGGGCGAGAAGGAGTCCATCGACACCGCCCTCGAGGCGTGCGGCGGACCGGTGCACGCCGTGTTCTCGTGTGCCGGCGTCGCCGACGGCACGCCGGGCATCGAGCGGATCAACTACGTCGGGCACCGCTACCTCGTCGAGCGGATGCTCGCCGGGGGCATGCTGCACCGCGGCGCGTCGGTGACGTTCATCTCGTCGTCGGCCGGCCTCGGGTGGGAGCCCAACTTCACCCAGATCTCCGAGCTGCTCGACCTCGACGACTTCGCCACCGCCGCCGCCTGGATGCGTGACCGCAACTGGGCCGACTACCTGCACACCAAGCAGGCGGTGTGTGCCTTCGTGTCGCGCGACTCGCTGCGCTTCCTGAAGGCCGGGGTGCGCATCAACGCCCTGTGCCCGGGGCCGACCGACACCCCGCTGGCCCGGGCCAACGAGGAGACCTGGCTGGGCAACGGTGCCGACTTCCGGGCCGAGGCCGGGGTCGACGCCTCGACCCCGCTCGAGCAGGCCTACCCGCTCGTGTTCCTCGGCTCCGACGCCGCCCGGGCGATCAACGGCCAGACCGTGGTCGCCGACCACGGATGGTTCGCGGCCGGCACGACGCACGTCTTCCCGGCCGCCACCGGCATCGCGGCGTTCCTCCAGAACCGGGCCCCGGCGGGCACCCGCGAGGGCTCGCCGCAGGAGCAGGCCGGCCTCTGATCCCCCGTTCGTTGTTTGGGTGATCGTCGGGGCCAGAGGCCCCACGATCACCCAAACAACGGGGTGGACCGGGTCGAACGGCGATCGGCCGGGACCCGTGGGCCCCGGCCGATCGGTCGAGCGTGGTCGAGCGTGGTGGAGCGGTCGGTCAGAGGCCGAGCAGGTTGGCCTTGATCAGGACCGAGTTGCTCTCCTTGCAGTCCATCGTGCCTGGCTTCTTCGGGTACTGGCGCACCCACTTGCCCTTCAGGAACTGCACCGACACGAAGCACCCGGTGATGCGGCCCGTCTTGAAGGAGTGGGCCCCCAGCATCCCGCCGGCGTCGAAGTCGGTGAGGGTCTTGATGCCCTCGATGAGGTTGGCCCGGGTGAGGCCGTTGACCCCGTGCTTGTCGACCACGGCCTTGACAGCGTCGCGGAAGGCCAGCACGGCGCTGAACCCGTAGACCGAGTACTGGTCGGCGGTGCCGCCGGACGCCTTCATGTACTTGCTGAAGGCGGCCAGGTTGGTGTTGTACTTGCCCTCGTCGAGGGGGAGGTACTGCAACGGTGAGTGCATGCCCTCGAAGGTCGAGGCATTGTCGGCGACCACCTTGTTGCCGTAGGTCGAGGCGGAGTCCATCACCAGCTTCGTGGTGTCGATGCCCTGGATCTGGGCCTCCCGGATGAGCGCCAAGGTGCCACCGACCGCGCCCGCCGAGTAGAGGTAGTTGGCGTTGTTCTGCTTCATGCCCACGGCGACCTCGGTGAAGGCACTCTGGGGATCGCGGCCGCTCTTGCCGATCACGCCGTCGGGCACCATGTTGATGCCGGCCTGCTGGTTGGTGAGCGCCAGGACCGAGCCACCCTTCTTGGAGTCCTTGGTGTCGTTGCCGACCAGCATCGGGCCGCTCAACTTGCCGTAGCGCTTGAGCAGGTACTTCGCCTCACCCTGGTTGCCGAAGTAGGTCTGCGGGTTCTGGGTGACCGTGGAGCAGTCGGTCTGGTTCCCGAGCACCGAGAACGTCATCGGCGAGCATGCCTCGACCGAGCCGACCGCGGTGGAGGCGATGTCGGGCAGTCCGGTGACCGCCCCCGCCTTGTCCTTGCAGTTGACGATGTCCTCGACCGTGTTGAGGAACAGGACCATCGTGCCCACCATGGCGAAGTCGTTCTGGCACGCCTGGATGGTGGCGTTGCGCGAGTCGGTGGCCGAGAGCTTCGAGTCGATGAAGTCGACCACCAGCTTGCGCCCCGCCACCCCGCCGCCGCCGGCCTTGGAGTTCACGAACTCCGCCCCGGCCTTGACGCCGTCGGCGGCACCCTTGAACAGGGCCGGCGCGAGGGAGTTCTCGACGTCGGCGACGACGGCGATGTGGACCTCGGTGGCGGTGACCCCGACCTCGGTCGCGGTCGGCTTCTCGCTGCTCGACTGGGCCGCGGCGGGCAGCGCCGCCACGGCCAGTGCGGCGGCGACGACGCCGACCGCCCAGAACTTGCGGAGTCCGCGCACGGCTCCCCCCCTGTGAAGTGCAACGGACACGGTGTCCGTTGCGGGCAATCTATCCAGATGTGACGGCGGTTGCGCGGGTGGCCGCCGCCGATCCGGTCAGCCGGTGGTGATCACCTCGGCCCCGTACCGCTCCAGTGCCGCCACCGCGGCGTCGACCGACGTGCCCGGGACGCCGGTGCTGCTCCAGGCGACCCCGAGTGCCGCCATGCGGTCGAGGGCGTCGAGCTCGGCCGCAGCGTCGAATCCGGGGTCGCCGGCGCCGGGGAGGCCGGTCGTGAACGACACGTCGATCTCCGAGCGTTCCCGCCCTGCAGCCGCCACGAGCTCCCAGAGGTGGTCGAGCATCGGGGCGAGGTCGTCGAGGTCTCGCAGGGGCACGGTGCGGGAGGTCCGGGCGAGGGTCTCACCGGCCGGGAACGGGTTCCAGGCGTCACCGTGGGCGGCGACCCGCCGACGGGTGAGGGCGCTGTTGCCGCCGATCCAGATCGGGACGTGCCCGGGCTGGGGGTTGGCGGTCACCCCCGAGGCGGTGAACCCGGTGCCCTCGTAGGCGAACTCGTCGGTCGACCAGACGCCCTGCAGCACCTCGAGGGCCTCGTCGAAGCGCACGTTGCGCTCGTCGAAGTCGACGCCGAGGGCCCGGTACTCGCTGCGCAGGTACCCGGTGGCGACCGACAGCACGAAGCGCCCGCCGGAGAGGGCGTCGAGGCTGGCCGCAGCCTTGGCCACCACGAACGGGTTGCGGTACGGCAGCACGACGATGTTGGGGATCAGGCGGATGCGCTCGGTCACGGCGGCGACCACGGCGAGGGCGACGAACGGGTCGAGCGCGTCGTGACCACCCGCCTCGAGCCACTTGTGCGACGGCGCGGGGTGGTCGGTGAACCCCATGCCGGCGAACCCGGCCGCCTCGGCGGCCTGCGCCACCCGGACGACGGCGTCGCGGGTCATGAACTCGGGGTTGTACGGGTGGGTGACGAGCGGGTAGGTGAACCAGTGCTGCACGTCCGCCTCCGGATCAGCTCGACGACGGCTGCGGGAGGAACGGCACGATCATCTCCGCGAGGCCGTGGGCGCTGCGGGTCTGGATCCACACCGAGCCGGGACCGGTCAGCTCGGCGACCAGGCCCTCGCCACCGAGCAGCGTCGACTTCCAGGAGCCGAACTTGTTGACGGTGTAGGTGATCGTGTCGTGGAAGGCGATGACGTGTCCGGTGTCGACGGTGAACACCTGGCCCGCCGCGAGGTCGACGCGCCGCATCGCCCCGAACGACGAGAAGAAGAGGTTGCCGCCACCGGTGACGTGGAGCAGGAAGAGCCCGGCGCCGGAGAAGAACGTCTTGGCGCCGCCCCACTTCGTGTCGACGGTGCAGGTGCCGTCGGAGGCCATGTAGCACCCCGACACCACCTTCATGCCGGTCGTGCCGTCGAGCGGGTGGTGGAAGATGTCACCGGGAGCGCGCGGAGCGAACGACGCCTGGGCGGCGGCGGTGGCGGTGAAGGTGTTCATGAAGAACGACTCGCCACCGAGCACCGACCGCTTGAACGCGCCCATGATCCCGCCGCCCGCCGCGCCGGCCGTGGTGGTGATCTCGAAACCGGGTGTCATCGAGACCATCGCCCCGCCCTCGGCGATGATCGACTCACCCGCCTCGAAGTTGCAGGTGAGCATGGCGTAGGCCGGGCCGTAGTCGATCGAGTGCTGCACGGTTCCTCCGTTCGTCGGTCGGAGCGAGCCTAGGGCGGACCCGATGGCCGGGTCCGGTGCAGGGGTGGGCGGTGTGCGACAATCCGGACGGTCCGGGTGTGGCCGACGGAGGCGGGACGATCGTGGCGGTGCGACTCGACGGTGCGGTGGTGGTGATCACCGGTGCGGGCAGCGGGGTGGGCCGGTCGACGGCGCAGGAGTGCGCCCGCCGGGGTGCCCGGGTGGTGGTGTTCGACCGCGACGGCGACCGGGCGGCGGCGACGGCCGCGACGATCGGGGACGCCGCCGTCGCGGTGACCGGCGACGTGACCAGCACCGCCGACCTCGAGGCGGCGCGCGACGCCGCGCTGACCCGCTTCGGCCCGGTCGACGTCGTGATGAACAACGTCGCGGTCCTCGACGTCGGGCGGGTCGAGGACATCCCGCTCGAGGCCTGGCAGCGGGCGATCGAGATCAACCTGCTGTCGATCGTGCGCTCCAACCTGGTGTTCCTCCCCGACCTGCTCGCCCGGGGGTCCGGTCACGTCGTCAACACGGCGTCGACCGCCGGCCTGCTGCCCTACGGGCAGGACCGTCTGCCGTACACGACCACCAAGCACGCCGTGGTCGGGTTGACCGAGGCCCTCTTCCTGCAGCTCCGACCCCAGGGGGTGGGGGTGTCGCTGTTCTGCCCGGCCGGGATGCGCACCAACATCGTCGAGCAGATGACCTTCCACGGCGAGCGCACCACACCCAAGGGTCCGGCGTTCGCCATCGTCGAGCCGGAGTTCGCCGCCGGACTGGTGTGCGACGCGATCGAGACGGACCGGTTCCTCGTGCTCACCGACGACTCGGTGCCCGCCGAGATGCGCGCCCTCGCCGACGACCCCGACGCCTACCTCCGGCGGTCGCTCGACGGAACGGGGGCCGACCGATGACCGACGCGCCGACGATCACGATGGTGGGGGCCGGGGGGATGTCGTTCGGGCCCACCATGGTCAGCGACCTCGTCCACACCCGGTCCCTCCGGGGCGCCCGGATGGTGCTCCACGACGTCGACCCCGACCGCCTCGATCGGGCCTACCGCTTCGCGGTCCGCTGCAACGCCGCTGCTGGCGCTCCCGTGGTGATCGACCGCACCACCGATCCGGCCCGGGCGTTCACCGGCGCCGACTTCGTCATCAGCAGCGCCGAGTTCCGGCGCTTCGAGCGCTGGCGCCAGGACTACGAGGTCCCGCTGCGTCACGGTGCCACCCACGTCATGGGCGAGAACGGCGGTCCGGGCGCGGTGTTCCACTCGCTGCGCAGCATCGCCAACACGCTGCGCATCTGCGCCGACGTCGAGCGCCACGCACCCGACGCGTTCTTCGTGAACCTCACCAACCCGATGAGCCGGGTCACGCTCGCCATCTCGCGGGCCACCGGCCTCCGTCACGTGGGGATGTGCCACGAGATGCCGCTCGGCCTGCTGCGCCTGTGTCGACGGCTGGGGTGGAAGCGGTCGGAGATCACGGCGCGGGCGTCGGGCATCAACCACTTCACGTTCTTCACGGAGATCCGCAACGAGCGCACCGGCGAGGACCTCCTCCCGCAGGTCCGGGAGTTCTACGCCCGCCGCTTCTTCGACTACCCACCCCGGACCCAGCGCATCATGAAGGCGATCGACCGCAACGTCGTCGGCGGGTTCGTGGTCGAGTTCAACTACATGCCCCTCGTGGTGCACCTGGTCCGCGAGTACGGCCTCGTGCCCTGCTCCGTCGACAGCCACATCGGTGAGTACCTGCCGTTCGGCCGCGACGTGGCCGACTTCGTCCCCGCTCCGATCGACTTCCACGAGCCGGTCATGCGTCGCCTCGAGCAGGTCGCCTCGTGGGCGGCCACCACGCGGCTGCCGCTCCCGCTGCACCGGATGGGCCGGTCCGACGAGGAGGTCATGCCGTTGATCGCGGCGCTCTGGACCGGCAAGGCCCGGCAGATCCTCGCCGTCAACGTCGCCAACCGCGGCTTCATCCCCGACGTCGCCGAGGGTGCGATCGTGGAGGTGGGCGCCACCGTCGACGGCGACGGCATCCACCCCGACACGATGGCGCCCCTCGGCGAGCCGCTGGCGGGGTGGGTCGCGACGCAGACCGCCATCCAGGACCTCGTGGTCGAGGCGGCGCTCACCGGTGATCCCGAGATCGCCTTCGAGGCCGTCCGGGCCGATCCGACGTCGCCGCCCGACCCCGACGCGTGCCGGCGGATGTTCGACGAGTTGCGCACGCTGCAGGCCGACCAGCTGCCGTTCTGAGCCCGGACCGGCCCGTCGGCCGGTGCGTCACGCAGGTGGTGGGAGGTGGGTGGCGAGGACCGGCACCTCGGCGAGGCACCGCAGCATGTCGTTGAGGTGGGTGCAGCAGTCGAGCTCGGTCAGGGACTGCTGCACGTCGGTCCGGAACGCCCGCACCGGCGTCCCGACGAGCCGGGCCGCGTTGGGGGCGGCCGACGGGCACTCCGGGAAGGGCAGCACCCGCGGCGAGGCGGTGACGGCGGCGAGGGTGCCCGTGGCGGCGTCGATCCGGGCCGCCACCTCGTACTCGTGCAGCACGATCTCACTGCCGTCGGGCTCCCAGACCGAGTCGCGGAACTGCTCGTCGACGACGATCTCGTCTCCGTCGCGCCACACGTCGAGCCGCCGGTGGCGGCGCATGCACACCTCGGCCGGCTCGGGCAGCTCGTGCCAGGCCCACGGGTCGTCGGTGGCGAGGGGCACGACCGGCATCACCGCGCACATCGGACCCTCGTAGGCCGGGTCGAGCCGGGTGACCTGCGCGAACCCACCGGGCCGCAGGCCGGAGCAGATCACCCGGCCCTTGCGCGTCCCGAAGTTCGGCGTGTTCGCGCGCATGCGCTCGCGGAAGTCGGGGTCGAACCGTGACCACACGAACCCGGCGATGAGGCTGCAGCCAGCCACGTCGTCGAGCAGGAGGTGCAGCGCGGTGGCGGCCTCGCGCTCACCGGGCAGCACGTCGTCGATGGCGCCGCGCAGGTACGTCCCACCCTGGGCGCCGACGAGACCCTCGATGCCGTCGCGGGTCGGCACGGCGGCGATCGCGGTGATCGTGCGGGCGTCGCCGATGGCGACCCGGGTCACGGCGGCGTCGAGCACGACCGGCTCGCCGACGGCCGGGGTGTACAGGTCTCGGGCCCGGCCCTCGAGCACGAGCCCGCCCGCGTAGCCGTCGGGCCACACCATGTCGGTGGTGGCGGTCCGGCGGACCGAACCGGCGCGGCGGTCGGGGGTACCGCCACGCGGACCGGGAAGCGCAAGCTCGGCGTAGAGGTCCACCGTCAGCCTCGGCGCAGCAACGTGCCGGTGCCGAGACCACCGCCACAGCACATCGTGACCAGCGCCTGCTCGGTGTCGGTGCGCTCGAGCTCGTGGAGGGCCTTGGCGAGCAGGATGGCGCCGGTCCCGCCGAGCGGGTGCCCGAGGGCGATGGCCCCGCCGTTCGGGTTGGTGCGGGCGGGGTCGGCGCCGAGCTCGCGCTGCCAGGCCAGCACCACCGACGCGAACGCCTCGTTGATCTCGACCAGGTCGAGGTCGTCGATCGTGAGCCCGTTGTCGGCGAGCAGCTTCCGGGTGGCGGGGATCGGCCCCTCGAGCATGAGCACGGGGTCGCACCCCACCAGGCAGGCGTCGACGATCGTGGCCCGCGGCGTGCAGCCGAGCGCCGCCGCCTTCTCGCGGGTCATGAGCAGCACGGCTCCGGCTCCGTCGGCGATCTGCGACGACGTGCCGGCGGTGTGCACGCCGTCGGGTCGACCCGTCGGCTTCAGGCCGGCCAGCCCCTCGAGGGTGGTCTCGCGCGGCCCCTCGTCGCGGGTGACGGTGTGGGTCGAGTCGAGGAGGGTGCCGTCCTCGGCCCGGTCGGGTGCGGCGTAGGGGAGCACCTGGGTGTCGAACCGGCCCTCGGCCCAGGCCCGGGCGGCCCGCTGCTGCGACTCGAGTCCGAAGGCGTCGCAGTCGGCCCGGGTGATGCCCCAGCGCTCGGCGATCCGCTCGGCGCCCTCGAACTGGCTCGTGAACTCGTGGTGCGACCAGTAGGTGCGGGTGATCGGCTTGCCGACCTCGGGCTCCCGGGGGATCGACGACCCCATCGGCACCCGGCTCATCACCTCGACGCCACAGCCGACGGCGACGTCGGTCATGCCCGAGGCCACCAGCGCGTAGGCGAGGTTGGTCGCCTGCTGCGCCGAGCCGCACTGGGCGTCGACGGTGGAGGCGGCGACCTCGAGGGGGAGCCCGGCCGCGAGCCAGGCGTTGCGCGTGACGTTCATCGACTGGGCGCCGACCTGACCGACGCACCCCCCGACGACCTGGCCGACCTCGGCCGGGTCGATCCCGGCCCTCTCCAGCACGCCACGCTGCACGTGGGCGAGGAGGTCGGTGGGGTGGGCGGTGGACAGCCCGCCGTTGCGGCGACCGACCGGGGTCCGGACGGCTTCGACGACGACGACTTCGCGCATGGCGGGACCTTTCGGGAGCAGACCCCGTCCGGGCCCGGACGGGTGCGCACCGATCATGCCGCACTCCCGCGCGCGACGCCGATCCGGGGTGCCGTTCGGAGCGGCGCCACCGGGGCCCGACCGTATGATCGACCGGTGCCCGCCGCCGCCCGTTCCGGCCCGTCCCGCCTGCGGCGGGTGGCCCACCGGGTCGTCGCGCCGCTGCGGGACCGGCGCCACGGGGTGGTCTTCGTCGCCCGCCGGTCCTGGCGGGCGCGCCGGCGCCGGGCGGCCGCCCCGTCGGACGTTCCGTGTCCGACCGTCACCATCGCCGAGCTCGACCCGGCCACCGCGGTGGTCCACGAGGTGCACCCGCTCGAGCGGATCGACGTGACGTTCCCCGCCGACCTCGATCCG
>Ga0075471_10002622_pt1 | contig 11763 bp, 9 predicted proteins | sample DEB19_08_DNA_2_FD_74787 | JGI IMG/M metagenome (GOLD analysis project Ga0075471, IMG submission 74787) | Aqueous microbial communities from the Delaware River and Bay under freshwater to marine salinity gradient to study organic matter... | ecosystem: Environmental > Aquatic > Marine > Coastal ... | reverse complement strand
TCTGATGCTATCACAATGGACAGTCAGGCAACATTTGATTCAACAGAATCACTAACATTAGATAGCACATCAATTCTAATGGATTCGATGTAATTAGGAGATAAAATGGCAAAATCAGTAATTAATACGGGAACAGTAGCTAATGACGGTACAGGAGATACTCTTAGGGCAGCTGGAATTAAAATTAACGATAATTTCTCGGAAATCTATACCGCTCTTGGAGATGGTTCTGCTATCTCTTTAACTGCCACTGCTGCAGAACTAAACACTCTAGATGGCATCACTGCTAGCACTACAGAACTAAACTATGTAGATGGTGTTACCTCTGCTATCCAAACTCAACTAAACTCTAAAGCCGCAACCGCATCGTTGGCTACAGTGGCTACCAGCGGAGCATATTCTGATTTATCTGGAACCCCAACACCTATTACAACTCAACTTACATTAACTGCTTCTACATCTGCACCAACTGTTTCTGCTGGAACTTTTGCTGTTGCAGATGGCGTATCTTGGGATCCAGATAGTAAAGCTGGCTCCGTACCTTATCCAGTGTTCTATGATGGAACTAGCTGGAATGCATTATATTAACCTATAGAGGAAATTTTTAAATGGCTGCTATTATTACTTCAAAATTCCGCATTCACAATGCGCAATCTTTCAAAGAGGGTTTCTCTGAGAGTGCAGCGACTAACATGTATCTTGGCATTGGTCGCCCACAGGCTTGGACAAACGACAATTCACCAGACACTCCAAAAGACGCTGTCGCAGAAGAATATTATTACTGGGACGATATGCTCGCTCTTAAGCGTGTTCAGTCCTCGGACGTATCTCATGCTGTTCCACGTCGTAATTGGACTTCTGGTAAATATTACGACATTTATCGTCATGATTATAATGGTTCCACTGCTGGTGTAAATATTGATACTGGCGGTAGTACTACTCCAGCAACATTGTTTGATGCTAACTTTTTCGTTGTTACTGATGAGTATAATGTATACAAGTGTTTAGATAATCGTGGCACTACAAATAATGTTGTAGCTTCTACAGTTAAACCAACAGGCAGTTCTACTTCTCCAATTACAACTGCAGATGGTTATGTTTGGAAATATATGTATACTATTTCCCCAGCTGATGTTATTAAGTTTGTTTCTACAGACTTTATTCCAGTTAAGACTCTAGGATCTAATCCTGGATCTACTGATGCTTATTACGATCAGTGGTTGGTAGAATCAGCAGCTGTTGATGGATCAATTAATAGTGTTCTAGTAACATCTGGCGGCACTGGTTACACTTCTGCTCCATCTGTTAATATCAATGGTGATGGTACTGGTGCTACTGCGACTGCTACTATCGACATTGGTTCTGGTGCTGTTACTGCAATTACTATTACTAATGCTGGTACTGGTTATACTTACGCTTCAGTTGGTATTTCTGGTGGCGGTGGCGCATCTGCTGCAGCAACTGCTATGATTACACCAAAGGGTGGTCATGGATCAGATCCAGTTGAAGAACTTGGTGGTTTCTATATTATGATGAATGTCCGTCTTGAGTATGATGACGGATCTGGAGATTTCCCAGTTGATAATGATTATCGTCGTATTATGCTAGTTCGTGATCCATATAATTATGGAACTACTACAGTATCAACAGCATCTACAGTAAAAGCCACAAAAGAACTTACTGTTTCTGGTGTAACAGGAACATTTACACAGGATGAAACTATTACTGGTGGAACATCTGGCGCAGTTGGTCGTATTACAACTGTTGACGGATCTACTATTCGTTACATCCAACTACGCACTGATAATACTACTGGCGCATCATTTAGCTTGACTGAAACTATTACTGGTGGCTCTTCAGGCGCAACTGGTACAGTTGCCACTAAAACTAACCCAGAAGTTCAGCCAGATAGCGGTGATGTGATTTATGTGGAGAATCGCCGCCCAATTAATCGTGCCGATGATCAAATTGAAGATATTAAGATTATTGTAGAGATGTAAATAAATAATACAGCAGAAGCCAACAACGGAAATTCCAAATGACTATTAATTTTAATGTATCACCATATTATGATGATTACGATGAAACCAATAAGTATCTTCGTATTCTTTTTCGTCCAGGATACCCTGTTCAAGCAAGAGAATTAACGCAGCTACAGTCCATCATTCAAAATCAGATTACTCGTCATGGAGACCACATCTTTAAACAGGGTGCAATGGTTCTTCCTGGACAAATTTCATATGATGATGGGTTTAATTATATTAAGGTTCAAGATACATATAATGGAATTTCCGTTGACACATATATTGAAGAATTGGTTGGATATACTATTGTAGGTAATACTACTGGTGTTAAGGCTAAAGTTGTAGCTGTTTCAACTTCAACAAGTACAGATCCTGCCACATTATATGTAAAATATGTTCAGGCTGGTGATGATACTCTAACTAAAGTTTTTCAAGATAATGAAATTCTTACAACAGAAGATTCCCCAACTGCCAGAGCATTTACTAGTGCTATTGCTGATTCTACTGGTGTGGGTTCTGCTGCACAGATTGAACGTGGGGTTTATTATGTTAATGGATTTTTCATGCTTGTTGAGCCACAAACTTTGCTTCTCGACAAGTATAGTAACAATCCTTCTTATCGTATAGGTCTAAAATTAACTGAGATCATAGTTACTCCAGAGGAAGAATCTTCATTACAAGATAATGCTCAGGGTGCTTCTAACTTTGCAGCCCCTGGTGCTCATCGATATGCTGCTACTTTAACTCTAGAAAAAAGAACAATTGAAACTGAAGATGATAAAGATTTTATAGAACTATTAAGAGTTAAAACTGGAAATATTCAATATAAAGTTCGGACAACAGATTATTCTGTATTAGAAGCTACTTTGGCTCGTCGCACATTTGATGAGTCTGGTAATTATACTGTTCGTAATTTTCCAATTGATGTTCGTGAACATCGAAATAATAATCGTGGAGTATGGTCAGAAAATACTTCTTATATTATAGGAGATATTGTTTCCTACACTATTTTGGGAACAACTAATTATTATACTGCAACAACCACTGGTATTTCTGGATCTCAGCCACCAATTCATTCTTCTGGGTCTTCAACTGACGGTGTTGGTGGTGTTACTTGGAAGCAAACTAGTATTTTGTCTTTGATTTATAATCGTGGTATCTACAATCCAGCTACTGAGGGTGGTGATGAGGCTAAATTAGCTTTTGGTATGGAGCCTGGTAAAGCATATGTTCAGGGATATGAGATTGAAAAAATTGGCACAGAATATGTAGATATTGATAAGTCTCGAGATTTTGCTCGGATTAGTGATACTCAAATTGCAGCTACAGTTGGTAATTATATTAAAGTTACCAATCTTCATAGTGTTCCTAGATTTGATTTGTATCAACAAGTTGATTTGTATAATGAATTGACAACATCAGGTGGAAGTAGTGCTGGTACTAAAGTTGGAACTGCTCGTATTCGTGGAATCGAGTTAGAATCTCTTGGTGCTGTTCGTACAGCTGACATATACAAAGTTTTAATCTCTAACATCACTTTAAACTCTGGTGTAAATTTTGATCGTCAAGTAAAACAACTTTATTATAATACTGGTGTCACTGCCACTAATTTTACAGCAGACATTAGTCCAATTTCTACTTCTATTGTCGGGTCAGCAACTGCTTCTGCCTCAACTACAATAACTGGTAATGGTACAAAATTCACTTCAGATCTTATTGTGGGAGACTATATTTCTCTTGGCGGTACTGTTCGTCGTGTTACTGCTATTACAAATGATATATCAATCACAGTCAATGCATCCACTAGTGTTACTGGTGTTGCAATTTCTAGATTCTCTACATCAGTAAACGAGCCACAAAATTCTTCACTATTGTTTCCTTTACCATTCTATGCTGTTCGAAAACTTCGTAGCATAGATGATAGTACGATCGGCACTTCTTATACAGTAACTCAACGATTTGTTCAAACATCATCTACTGCTTCTGGTGGAACTTGCACATTAACAATAAATGCAGTTGGATCTTCAGACACTTTCGGGTCAGCAGCTGAGATTGATAACTATTTGTTGGTAGATAATACAACTGGTAATGTTGTAATTCCAAATAACATTAGCGTTGTGACTCCTTCTCTCCGTCAGGTTATTTTTACTCTGGATGCGTCACTCGCTTCTCTTCAATTTATTATTTTTGCAGCTGTTAAAAAATCATCTATTGATGCCAAAGAAAAGACCAAAACTCTGACAACTGCTACACTGGATGTAACAACTCAAGCAGCGGCAACGGTTTCTTCTATTAGGCTACAAAAAGCTGATATCTGGAAGATTGTTAGTGTTAAAATGGATACGCTGGCCACACCAGGTAATTGGGCAAGTGCTTTAGGTACTTACACCAATGATATTAGTGATTATTATTTACTTGATGATGGGCAAAAGGATGAGTATTATGATGTTGGATCAATTATATTAAACAAAGGGTATCCAGTACCATCTGCTCCTATTCGCATCACATTTGAATACTTTGAACACGGTTCTGGCGATTATTTCTCAGTAGATTCTTATACAGACTCTGGTGTGAAATATGAAGAAATTCCAACATATTCTGCCGTCCAATTAAGAGACGTTTTAGATTTTCGCCCACGTATTGATAACACTGGTACAGATTTTAGCTCTGCGGGTTCTTCATTAACACAAATACCAAAACGTGGTATTAATATTGAAGCTGATTTGTCTTATTACCTTGCTCGTAAGGATAAAATTGCCATCGATTTTAATGGTAAATTTTTCCAAGTTAGAGGTGTTCCATCTTTAAATCCAGCAGAACCACAAGATCCAACTAATGCAATGGTTCTCTATAAAGTTACTTTAGAGCCATATACATTTTCAACATCTGCGCCAAGTGTAGTTATACAATCTATTGATAATCGTCGTTATACAATGCGTGATATTGGTGCTATTGAAAAACGACTTGATACTTTAGAGTATTACACATCGCTTTCACTATTAGAACAAGAAACTGCAAATTTAACTATCCAAGACGATGAGGGATTAGATCGTTACAAAAATGGATTTATTGTTGATGGATTTTCTGGACATGGTGTTGGCGATCCATACAATTCAGATTATAAGTGTTCTGTTGATATGGAGAAAAATGAACTAAGACCATTTTTCCGTATGGACAATGTTAATTTGATAGAAAAAAATTCTACAACTTCTCAAAGAGTTGCGTCTAATTATCAATTAACTGGTGATGTAATCACTCTACCTTATAGTAAGATTGAATTTATCAAACAGTCTGTAGCATCTAGAGTTCAAAATATTAATCCATTTGCTATATTTACATTTATTGGAAAGATTGAGCTCAACCCATCTTCTGATGAGTGGTTTGAGGTAGATCGTCGCCCAGATATCGTTAATAATGTTGAGGGTAATTTTACTGCAATTTCAACAGTATTAGAAAAATCTGGTGCTCTTGGAACTGTTTGGAACTCATGGCAAACGCAATGGTCTGGCGCAACAAGAACTGCAAGAACTGTATATACCACAGGTGGTAATTGGGCTTCTAGACAAGGCGATGTTTATTTAAATCAGCAACAATTACAAGCTAAGTTTGGTATTAATAATTGGGGTAATGCTCGACAGATTACAGTTCAAACTACTGCTACTGAAGTAGGTCAAGCACGCAGTGGTGTCAGGACTGTAGTAATCCCAACAGTAGATAGACAACTTGTTGAAGATAAAGTTTTGTCTACTGCAGTCATTCCTTATATGAGGAGTAGACCAGTATTGATCCAAGCGGTTGGATTTAAACCAAATAGTCGCCTCTATTCCTTCTTTGATAGTATAAATGTTGACTCACACATTCAACCTGCTACTAAAATTTCATATAATACTGTTAGTGGGTTTGCTACAGAATTTGATTCTAAGTCAAATGCAGGATCAAACTCAACTGAAACTGCACGCAGAGTAGCAGGTTCTCCAACTGGTGACACTCAGCCAGCATTAAATCGTGGAGATGTAATTACTGGTTTAACTTCTGGCGCAACTGCAATTTGTGTTGGATATAATATTGATGCATCAAACAACAGATCAATCTATGTTTTAAATATTAATGGAACCTTCCAGTTAAATGAAACCATTGCTGGGTCAATTTCTGGTGCACGAGGTGTTATTAATACTGCAGTTTCTCCAAAAGCTGTTGGTGATGCTTTGGTTTCTACATTTAACGGTTCTGTATTCGGTCTTTATACAATTCCAAATACAGACGCATTGAGATTCCGTTGTGGTATTAAACAACTGGTCATTACTGATTCTTTAAATAATGCCGCAGATTTCACCTCTCGTGGTGTGGTACAGTTTCGTGCACAGGGAATTCTTGAAACTAAACAGGCTACTTTTAACGCTGTTAGAAACGCCAGTATTGCGTCTGAAGTTGTTAATGAGACAAGAACTATTACAGAAACATCTGAGCGAGTTGTTGGAGATACTGGCTGGTGGGATCCGCTTGCACAAACATTTTTGGTACAGCAAAAAGGTGGTGCATTCCTGACAGATATAGATTTATTCTTCGCCTCAAAAGATGATAAAATTCCTGTAAATGTGGAAATTCGTGAAGTTGTTAATGGATATCCTGGGAAACGTGTGCTACCCTTCTCAAAGGTATCATTAACACCAGATAAAGTAAACATTTCTAGTAATACAGTAGTCGTTGATGGTGTCACATTAAATGCTGCTGATACTGCAACTAAATTTACATTCCCATCTCCAGTGTTTGTTGATGATGCCACAGAATATGCAATTATTATATCATCAGACTCTAACAACTATAATTGCTGGATTTCTCAGATGGGTGATAAGGTTGCTGGTACAGATAGGTTTATTTCTGAGCAACCATATCAGGGTGTTTTATTTAAATCACAAAATGCATCCACTTGGACGGCGGATCAGATGCAGGATTTAATGTTTACACTTTATCGTGCTCAGTTTAACACAAATGTAGAGGGTAGAGTAGAATTTGTTAATGATGTTCTACCAAATACTTTATTGCAATCTGATCCAATACAAACAACTAATGGAACAAATAAAATTCGTGTTTTCCATCCAAACCATGATATGTTCCCAGGATCTAAGGTTCGTATTCAGGGAATTGCAGCTGGTACATACAATGGAATTCCATCATCTGAGTTAAACACCACACATACAATTTCTTCTATTGATTTAGACTCTTATGTTGTTACTGTTACAACAAATGCGACTTCAACTGGATTTATTGGTGGTAGTGATGTATATGCAACAGATAATGTCCAATATGATATTTTACAACCATTAGTACAGTCTCAAAATTTCTCTGAAACTACTACTGAACTTTTGGTAAAATCAACTTCTGGTCGTTCAGTTGATGGAAGTGAAGTCCCATATGTTAAACAAACAGATGGTGATTATGTTTTAGCTAATGAGTCAAACGAATATACTACACCAAGAGTTATTGCATCAGAGATTAATGAGACTAATTTCTTAAGTGGTGACAAGTCTATCGGTGTTATTGCTATTATGGCATCGACCAACGATTCATTATCACCTATTATTGATACACACAGAACTTCCTTAATTTGTATCCATAATAAAGTTAATAATGCCACACAAAGTAATACTAATGATACTAATATTGATAGTAGAACAGTTTCTTCTGCCAATACCAATATTGCATTTACATCAACTGGATTGAGTACTTCTAACACAGCAACTAAACAAGAGTTTAGTACTCTTGTTGTTGGTCGTTATGTGACTATCAGTGGTGCTGCAGCTGGCGCTAATAATGGAACTTTCTTAGTGACTGCCATCGCTTCCGATGGCTCTACAGTCACTTTGAATAATGCATTTACTACAGCTTCTGCGGGGGCAAGTGTTACAGTAGTATCTTTGGACAATTTTTATGACGAGATTGCTCCATTTAATGGTTCTAATTTTAGTAAATATGTAACCAGAAGGGTCAACCTTGCAAATCCATCGACTTTCTTTAAGATTCGTATGGCAGTTAATGTTCCAACTAATGCCAATGTTGATGTGTATTACAAATTAAATAATGTCGGAACAAATGTAGACTTTAATACAGTTCCTTACACATTAGCTAATTCGGATTCTGTTCTACCGAAAACAAGTTCATTGAGTACATTTACAGATATTGATTATTCGGTCAAAGATCTAAATCCATTTGATGCTATCACCGTTAAGATTGTTTTCCGTTCTACAAATTCAGCGGAAATAGCAAGAGTTAAAGATCTTCGTATTATTGCTTGTCCATAATGGAAACACTATTTTTAAAAGTTCAGGGAGAGGATGGTTTGGTTAGGGATTCAAGTAATAAAGCCATCCTAAATATTAACAATGTAGAATATGAGTCCTATCTTGCTCGGCGAGCTTTAGCTAAAGCACAAAAACAACAGTTTGAGCAGCAAGCTAAAGATATTGAAGGTCTTAAAAATGACATTAATGATATTAAACAGTTGTTATCACTTCTTATAAATAAACAATAATGGCACTACAAACTCCAGTCAATACAGTACCGCAAACTGACAATTTTGATCAGTGGCGAGTTAAAACAAATCAGGTCATTACTGAGGCTAATCAGACCGTGCAAGACGTTGGCGATCTCGCTACTCTGCAGGGTGGAGAGTCTACGATCGTAGACGCTGTTAATGGTGGCAGAAACTTTTCAATCGCAATGTCTATTGCACTAGGATAAAATATGGCAAATTCATTTAAAAATAGTTTAGCTAGAAATGTTGGTACATCTGCTACAACAGTATACAGTGCACCAGTTTCTAAAAATTCCATTTGTATCGAACTTGATGTTTGTAATACAACCAATGGTGGTGTCACATGTAATGCTTATATTACATCTGGTGGCAATGATTACTATATTGTAAAAAATGCTCCAGTTCCTGTTGGTGGTTCTCTACAAGTGATTGCTGGACAGAAAATCGTCTTGTCTAATGGTGATAGTCTAAAGGTTGTTTCTTCAACCGCTTCGTCACTAGACGTTGTGGCCAGTATCTTAGAGGACGTATAAAATGGCGATCCAAAAAGGTCCAAGCGGAGCATTGGGAACCAGTATTGAAGCTGGTGAAATTGCTACTGGTGCGATAACAGAAGATAAAATAGGTAGTGGCGCTGTAACTGCATCTAAAATACAAAATAATATTGCACTTCCAGGCACTAGTGCTACCATCAACGGGTACACACCAACCGTGTCTAACATGACTGGCAGAAACCGCATCATTAACGGAGATATGCGGATAAATCAGCGAGGCGCATCCGTTACTACTGCCGGAACTTATGTAACAGACAGGTGGCAGTGGGATAGTAATACAACATCAGCCACGCTTACTTTTGCTCAAAGTTCTACTGCACCCACAGGATTTACAAATTCATTGGGCATTACAGTTGGCACTGCTGACACTTCTATTGCCGCAGGCGATTTGGTTGATTTTAGACATTGGATTGAAGGTAACAATGTTGCGGACTTTGGTCTTGGCACTGCGTCTGCTGTAACTTTTACAGTATCTTTTTGGGTTCGTTCAAGCGTAACAGGAACCTATGGCGCATCATTTAGAAACTCAGATGCAAGCCGTGTTTATGTAAGCACTTTTGTAATTAACGCTGCAAACACTTGGGAGTACAAAACAATCACAGTTGCTGGGGACACTACAGGAACTTGGTACACCGATAACCAGCGTGGCTTAGGTATGAATATTTGTTTGGCTGGCGGTTCAAACTATCAAACTACGGCAGGCGTTTGGACGGCAGCAGGAAACTACAGAACAACTAGCGCACAAGCAAACTTTTTAGCAACAAACGGAGCCACCTTCTACATCACAGGCGTACAGCTAGAAAAAGGCAGTGTAGCCACACCGTTTGACTACCGCCAGTATGGTACTGAGTTGGCCTTGTGTCAGAGGTACTATGCAAAATTAAGTGGTGGTGGATTTTCAAATTTTAACGCTTTTGCTGTTGGTTTTGCTAGTAATTCAACTACTGTTGAAGGAATAGTTATTTACCCAGTTTCAATGAGAGCAACAGCAACAGTAAGTTTTAGCAATGTAAGAACTAATACGGCTGTTGGTTCAAATACTGCAGTTACAAGTATAAGTAATACATATGCAGGGACAAATACTGCAAACGTAGTATTTATTTCATCAGGCTCAACTATGACACAGGGACAAGGGGCTACTATTGTTGCAAATAATAATTCATCTGGTTATCTTGACCTGAGTGCGGAGTTATAAAATGTACCAAAAACATGCCAACACAAGATACGGTGAAGCGCAGTCTGTTCGCAGACTTTCTGATGGCGCATCCATCCCCTTCGATGAAGCCAACACAGACTACCAAGAGTATCTAAAGTGGCTTGCTGAAGGCAACGAACCTTTACCTGCTGACGAATAAATAATAGAAACTTACTAGAGAACAACAATGGCTTATATTGGATCTTACCCAGCAGACAGAACATCTGGCGCTAAACCTCGTGATGAATACGTAGGTAATGGATCAACCACAACTTTTACTTTATCACAAGAAGTTCCTGGTGGGTTTGAATCAAATGTGATCGTGATTGTTGACAATGTTATCCAACAACCAGTGGAATCATATACAATTGCTGGTGATAACATTACGTTAACATTCTCTGAGGCACCATCAGCGTCATCTGTTATCTACGTTTTACATCAAGGTAATGCAACGTATCAGATGATTCCAGTAGTTGGTTCTGTAACACCAGATAAATTATCAGAAAATCTAAGGAACTTTACCTTAGATACATTTACTGGTAATGGCAGTTTAACCACATTCGCCTTATCAACAACACCAACATCAGCAAATAGTATTTTAGTATCGGTGGACGGTATTATCCAAACTCCGACAACCAACTATACAATCACTGATAATGATTTAATTTTCACAGCGGCACCTGATAGTGGAACTGCTATCACCGTTACACATCTAGGTTTTTCAACAGTATCTCGTATAACTGTTCCTGACGGATCTATCACTTCTGCAAAATTAGCAGTAAATGAAGACTGGGGATTGGTAGACGGAGCAGTAACATCAGAATTAGATTTCGGGAGCATATAATAAATGTCAAAACAAGTACAATTAAGAAGAGGCACTACCGCTCAACACAGCAGCTTCACTGGTGTTGTTGGTGAGGTTACTGTTGATACAACAAAGAAAACAGTTGTTGTTCATGACGGATCTACCGCAGGAGGTGTCCCACTAGCAACTGAAACTGCCTTAGGTGATTATGTTGCAACATCTGATATCGGCTCCACAGTACAAGCATACGATGCTGACACAGCTAAGACAGACGTTGCACAGAGTTTTACAGCTGCACAACGTGGCACTATCTCTGCTCTCACAGACGGTGCAACTATTACCCCAGACTTTGCTTTAGGGAATAACTTCTCTGTCACCTTGGGAGGCAACCGAACACTAGCAAACCCAAGCAACTTAGTTGCTGGACAAAGTGGTTCAATCTTTATCTCTCAAGATGGCACTGGTAGTCGCACCTTGGCTTGGGGTAGTTACTGGGATTTTGTCAACGGCACTGCGCCTACACTCACCACAACCGCTTCTGCTGTCGATAGGGTTGACTATGTTGTTCGCTCTAGCACATCCATTCAGGCAGTTTGGACAGGTAATTACTCATGAGTATTGTTGGTTCTAACATTCTTGCTGGTAGTTCTGGT
>Ga0075471_10002620_pt1 | contig 11765 bp, 8 predicted proteins | sample DEB19_08_DNA_2_FD_74787 | JGI IMG/M metagenome (GOLD analysis project Ga0075471, IMG submission 74787) | Aqueous microbial communities from the Delaware River and Bay under freshwater to marine salinity gradient to study organic matter... | ecosystem: Environmental > Aquatic > Marine > Coastal ... | reverse complement strand
GCTCATATTTACGATAGGTTTACTTGGAATCTGTAATGACTGAAGACGCTCTGACCGGGTCACCCCCTGGGCAGAGAATCTGCTTGATCTCAACTGGATTTAACAGGCGACCCGGAATAAGCTCCGTGGCCTTGACATGTCCTGTGCCCAACAATGTCTCTGGGTGTGCGTAGACCGAAACACGATCGGCATCTGCCCACGGTCCCCGTCGCCGCATACCACTCAGAAAGCGACCCCCCTCTTCCTCGTTCAAAATTATTTTTGGGTGATCCTGCAAAAGACAATCCAGAGGTAATAGCTGAGCCAGTCGCTTGGGCTCATCCATCGTCTCCAGTTCGCTTAGCGAAATGGACTGCTTCAAATGGAACGGGCCACTGCAAACCCGCCTGAGCATGGTCAGATGCCCGCCACAGCCCAGGGCTTCTCCAATATCCTCGCCCAACGTTCGAATATAGGTTCCTTTGCTGCAACGTACCCGAAGCGTTAAAGACGGAGCGTCGGAACCAAGTTCCAGATCAAGCATCTCCATCTCATGGATGTTGACTTCTCGCGCCGTTCTTTCGACAGACTGCCCTGCCCGCGCATACTCGTAAAGTGACTTGCCGTCTTTTTTCAGCGCGCTGTGCATGGGCGGAATCTGCAAAATCCGGCCCGTGAATTTTTTCAATACCAGGCTGACATCCCGCTGATCGGCCCGCACGGGTCGCTTTTCGATGATCTCCCCTTCGGCGTCTGCTGTGCTGGTACGGATGCCAAGCCGGATTGTGGTTTCATAGGTCTTGTCAGCATCCAGGTGAAGCTGGCTGAACTTTGTGGCCGCACCAAAACAGAGTGGCAAGACTCCTGTAGCCAGAGGGTCAAGCGTGCCGGTATGGCCCGCTTTCTCAGCGCGTAGCAGCCATTTGACGCGTTGCAATGCGTTATTGCTAGACAGGTTAATGGGCTTATCCAGCAACAACACCCCATGCACAGGGCGCCGTTGCACCCTGGTGCGTGGCGTTTGCATAGTTAATCGTCGGTCTTGGAACGAGAAGCCACAGCACGCGCAATCAAGGCGTTCATGTCCGCAGCTCGCTCAGTCGTTCGGTCAAATATGAAATGCAGCGTTGGCACCGTATGAATGTGCAGGCGCTTGAATAGGCCGTTGCGCAGGAATCCAGCGGCCTGGTTCAGGGCGTCCTGGGTTTCAAGCGGGTCACCTACCAACACACTGAAGAAGACTTTCGCATGCGCGTAATCGGCGCTGACCTCGACTCCCTGGATCGTGAGCATCCCCACGCGCGGGTCTTTCAACTCGCGAGAAATAAGCTCTGTCAAATCTCGTTGAATTTGGTCAGCGACCTTGAAAGAGCGATTGGGAGCAGAGGTTTTTTTGACCGCCATGGCTTACAACGAGCGTGCAATTTCCTTCACCTCAAAGAATTCGAGTTGGTCGCCTTCCTTGATGTCGTTGTAGTTTTTCAATTTGATACCGCACTCGAAACCTTCTTTGACTTCCCGCACATCGTCCTTCATGCGTTTGAGGGAATCAAGTTCACCGGTGTAAATGACCACGTTGTCTCTCAGCAGTCGGAAATGCGCATTACGGGTGACCTGGCCAGACGTGACCATACAACCGGCGACCGTACCAATCTTCGAGGCGACAAAGACGGTGCGGATCTCGGCCATGCCAATGATCTCTTCTTTTTTCTCTGGTGCCAACATGCCAGACATCGCCGCCTTGAGCTCATCCACAGCGTCATAGATGATGTTGTAGTAGCGAATTTGAATATCGTTGGTCTCAGCCAGCTTGCGAGCGCCCGCATCGGCCCGGGTGTTGAAGCCAATGATGATGGCATTGGATGCAATCGCCAGATTGACATCGGATTCACTGATTCCACCAACAGCGGCATAGACCATCTGAACCTTGACTTCGTCGGTTGACAGTTTGAGCAGCGAGGCTGCCAGTGCCTCTTGCGAACCTTGGACATCGGCCTTGACGATGATAGGAAGCGTCTTCACTTGCCCCGCAGCCATATCGCTGAACATGTTTTCCAGCTTGGCTGCCTGCTGCTTGGCCAGCTTGGTATTGCGGAACTTGCCCGCCCGGTAGGTGGCAATTTCCCGGGCACGCCGCTCGTCGGCCAGCACCATGAACTCGTCACCTGCTTGTGGCACCTCGGTTAGGCCCTGGATTTCAACAGGAATCGAGGGGCCCGCAGAATCAACCTTATGGGCATTTTCATCCAGCATGGCACGGACGCGACCAAAGGTTTGCCCGGCCAGCACCGTGTCACCTGTCTTGAGGGTGCCGGATTGAACCAAAACAGTGGCGACCGGACCACGCCCTTTGTCCAGTTTGGCTTCGATCACCAGGCCCTTAGCTGCAGCATCGACGGGTGCCTTCAACTCAAGCACTTCGGCTTGAAGCAGCACATGTTCGAGCAATTCGTCGATTCCAGCCCCGGTTTTTGAGGAGACAGCGATGAACGGTGATTCACCACCATATTCCTCTGGAACCACCTCTTCAGCCACCAATTCCTGTTTGACTTTCTCAACATTGGCTTCAGGTTTGTCGGCTTTGGTAATCGCTACCACGATAGGAACCTGAGCGGCCTTGGCGTGCTTGATGGCCTCCTTGGTTTGGGGCATGACACCGTCATCGGCGGCACAAACAAGAATCACGATGTCAGTGGCTTGTGCGCCACGGGCACGCATGGCGGTAAAGGCCTCGTGACCCGGTGTGTCCAGGAACGATACCATGCCACGGGGAGTTTCCACATGGTAGGCGCCAATATGCTGGGTAATGCCGCCTGCCTCACCGGCCGCCACCTTGGTGCGGCGAATGTAATCAAGCAAGGAAGTTTTGCCGTGATCGACGTGTCCCATGACGGTGACCACAGGTGCCCTTGACATCGCTTCAGCGTGTTGTGCCTGAGACTCTTCCTCAGTGAACGCTTCCGGGTCATCCAGCGCCGCAATGATCGCCTTGTGACCCATCTCCTCCACCACGATCATTGCAGTATCCTGATCCAGCGGTTGATTGATCGTGACCATCTGTCCCAGTTTCATCAATTGCTTGATGACTTCGGAAGCCTTGACCGCCATCTTGTGAGCCAATTCAGCCACGGTAATGGTCTCAGGGACGTGGACCTCGATGACCCGAGCCTCCACAGGTGCTGCAGGTGCCGGAGCTTCCTCCTGATCGCGGTTGCGCTTCCCTTTGGGGCCGCCACGCCATGACGATCGACCTACGCCACCGGTGGCATCTCCTCGTGTGGGGATGGCTTTTTTCTTGCCGACATCACCTGCCCAACTGGAAGACAACTTGGCAGATTTGACTTCCTTGCCAGCCGTTGTCGAGGGTGCAGAGGTTCCGGTCGTCGTCTTGCCAGTAGAAGCGGGTTTGTGCAGAGTACCCTTGACCCCAGGTTTGGCTTGCTCGGGAGTCTTGGCAGACTCAGGCTTTTTGGCGACCAGCACTTTTTTGGCGGGTGAGGCCATCATGGATCGAATGGCAGCAGCCTCAGCCTCCGCCTTTTGGCGACGCTTTTCAAGCTCAATGGCTTTGGCTGCGTCTTCGCTGGCTTGATCTTTTACTGGATGGATAGGCTCAGCCGGAGCTTTATCGCCTTGATCGGCCGCTTCGAGTTCGGTATCCTGAGGAACAGCATCATTATCAGTAGCGCCCTTCTTGCTCTTTTTCGCGAGCACAGTTTTTTCTGCGACCGCCTGGGCTGCCATTTCACGTTCTCGCGCTTCCTGCTCTTCACGTTGGCGCTTGCGTTCGGCCAGTTCCTCTTCCTGTCGACGAATCAACTCGGCTTGACGTCGGGCTTCTTCTTCTCGACGAGCCAATTCTGCGACATCAACGACAGGCGTGGCCACCTTGACCAGCGCGTCGGCCACTGGCGCTTCAGATTCAGCCTCCTGGGTCTCATCTCGTCGAACAAAAGTTCGTTTTTTGCGTACTTCAACCTGAATCGTTCTGGCCTTGCCGGTGGCGTCAGCCTGTTTGATCTCAGTAGTTGACTTCTTGGTAAGCGTAATCTTCTTACGCTCGGTCGTTGAAGTTCCGTGACTAGCTTGCAGAAAATTCAGCAGGCTGTGCTTGTCGGCATCAGTCAGGGTGTCAGTCGCAGAGGACTTGGCCACACCGGCAGACTTCAGCTGCTCAAGTAGTGTGTCAGTGGATTTTTTGAGTTCTGTAGCAAACTCGGCTACTGTCGTACTGGTCATGTTGATTTGGTCCTTCCATAACCGTTACGCTTGGGGTGCTTCATCATTGGTAAACCAATGCTCGCGCGCTTTCATGATGAGCGTCTTGGCCTCATCGTCGGATTGACCGGTAATTTCGGTCAGTTCGTCCACTGCAAGGTCTGCCAGATCATCCAAAGTATGGACATCACTTTCAGCCAGCTTGGCGATCAGTTCAGGCGTCAGGCCCTCAAGATCGCGCAGGTCTTGCGAGGCCTCTTCAACGCTCTCCTCTCTGGCAATTTCCAGTGTGAGCAGGGCGTCCTTGGCGCGAGCGCGCAATTCGTTGACAGTGTCTTCGTCAAAGCTTTCGATTTCCAGCATTTCATGAAGCGGCACATAGGCAACTTCCTCCAGACTGGCGAATCCTTCTGCGATGAGAATGTCAGCGATCTCCTCATCCACATCGAGCTTTTCCATGAAGAGATTACGAATAGCGCCTGATTCGCTGGCCTGCTTTTCAGCCGATTCGGCCGCATCCATGATGTTGATTTTCCAACCGGTCAAATCAGAGGCCAGGCGGACATTTTGACCGCCGCGACCAATGGCAATGGCGAGATTTTCCTCATCCACAACCACATCCATGGCGTGTTTTTCCTCGTCAACCACAATGGACTCGACATTGGCAGGTGCCAGGGCACCAATCACAAACTGCGCCGGATCATCGCTCCACAAGACAATGTCAACCCGTTCACCAGCGAGTTCATTGGTGACAGCATTGACTCGGGTTCCACGCACCCCAACGCAGGTGCCAATCGGGTCAACGCGCTTGTCATGCGAAAGAACGGCAATTTTTGCGCGCGAACCGGCATCCCTGGCGCAAGATTTGATTTCAAGAAGGCCCTGCTCAATTTCGGGAACTTCATGACGAAAGAGTTCAATCATAAATTCAGGCGCTGACCGCGACAGGCTGATCGCAGGCCCGCGCTGCTCGGTATTGACTTCCATGATCATCGCGCGAACCCGATCACCGGTCCTCAGGTTTTCTTTGGGAATCATTTCGCCACGGCGAAGACGGCCCTCGACACGGCCGTTTTCGACAATCAAATCGCCCTTGTCCATCCGCTTCACAGTTCCGACGAATATTTTTTCTCCACGAGACATGAAATCATTGAGCAGGGTCTCGCGCTCTGCGTCTCTGATCTTCTGGAGGATGACCTGTTTGGCAGCCATGGCGCCAATGCGTCCGATGGGAACAGACTCCACCGATTCCTCAATGTATTCGTCAACCTCAATATCCGAAATCTGCTCCTTGGCTTCGAACAGAAGAATTTCCTGGTCTGGAAGCTGCAATCCTGCCTCGTCAGGGACCACATGCCAACGGCGAAAGGTTTCGTACTCACCCGTATCACGATCGATGCTGACGCGAATGTCCACGTCCCCCTCGTAGAGCTTTTTGGTGGCTTGCGCAAGGGCGGCCTCAACCGCGCTGAACACCACATCTCGTTCAACGTTTTTTTCGCGGGAAATTGCTTCTACCAGCATCAACAGTTCACGATTCATGTCTAATTCCTCCAGATCCCTCAATGTTCATTCGCTGCGGCCAATTCGGTGCCACGGCCCTTAAAACTCACGATTGGCGCAAGCCGCGCTTCGCGTAACTCTTCCAGCGCAAACCCCAGTACCTGCGTGGCAGCGGGCGGGCGCTTTTTGCTCACTCTCTTGCCCGGCATTGATGCCGGCTCATCACGCCAGACAATCTGCCAGTGTGAAACGGGTCCGCTTTCTTTTCCATGCTCCAGCGTTCCACGAAACTTTTTCCGGTTGGCATGAACCTGACCAGAAGCTGCGCTACCCATGGGTTGCTTCAATGTGATATCGATCACCTGGCCGACAAAACGCTCAAAATCTTTCTCATGTCGCAATGGCCGGTCGATGCCGGGGGATGAAACCTCGAGCCTCTTGTAGTCAATGTTTTCAACTTCAAGGGCATACTGAAGTTGCCGAGTCACCTTTTCGCAGTCCTCGACGGTGACAAATCGCTCGCCAGAAACATTCGGGTCCCAGGGCAGATCAATGGTGACACGCAGCAGGCCACCGGCAGAGCGCTCGATCTCCACCAGGTCATAGCCAAGTCCGGTCACGGTCTCGTCAACGATTTGCTGCAGTGCCACCGTCAATCCTGTTCACCCTAAAAAAAAGAGACCAATAAAAAAGGGCGGTTGGTATCCGCCCTTTTGGTCAAGATTTACGCGATTGTAACGGATAAATCAGCTAAGTGCCTTGATTTTCAAGGGAAAAATCGACCGCAGCTTGTGCCAGAGACTTTGTGTAAGGGTGCCGGGGGCGGTCCAGAATTTCGGCCACCGGACCGGCTTCAAGCACCAGACCGTCCTTCATGACCAACACTTCATGGGCCATGGCTCTAATTACGTCCACATCGTGGGTTATGAGCAGATAACTTAGTCCCCTCTCCTTCTGAAGCCCCTGCAAAAGTTGTAAAACCTGTTTTTGTATAGTGACATCCAGGGCGCTGGTTGGCTCATCCAGTACCAGCATCCGTGGCTGAACGATCAAGGCGCGGGCAATGGCGATACGCTGACGCTGTCCCCCGGAAAATTCATGGGGGTACCGTGCCAGCAGTCCAGGATTCTGGGAGCTGTCCAGTCCGACCTCTTGCAGGGCCTTGATGACGCGTTCGCGTCGACTTTCCTGGTCCAGGCCGGGGTGGTGAATGGTCAAGCCCTCACCCACAATTTCCTCAATCGTCAAGCGGGGTGACAAAGAGGAAAAGGGATCCTGAAATACCACTTGCAGTGCCCGACGGAGGACCTTGTCGGAGGATATCTGTCCGGTCCAGGATTGACCCGCGACCAGCATGTCTCCTGAAAATGGCAACAATCCCAAAACCCCAAGAGCCAGGGTCGATTTGCCGGATCCCGACTCCCCGATCACGCCCAGCGTTCGTCCTTCAGGAACGCTGAAACTTGCGTCCTGCACAGCAACAAACTCCCCTTTTCGAAACCAGCCCCGAAACCCGGGCAACCCGGTAGGATAGGACACTCTGAGGTGTTCAACCTTCAACACTGGTAATGAATCAGGTTCAGCAGGGGTGTCAAGCACATCACGCCTGGGGCGGCTGTCAATCAATTTTTCGGTGTAGGGATGCTTGGGATGTGAAAAAACCTCGGCGACTTGGCCCTGCTCGACCAACAAGCCGTTTTCCATGACCAGCACACGGTCTGCAAAGCGGTGGACCAAATTGAGGTCATGGGTGATCAACAGCACCGCCATGCCGTTTTGCTTTTGCAGACTGGCTAACAATTCAAGAATCTGGCCACGCAAGGAAACATCCAGCGCCGTGGTGGGTTCATCGGCCAACAGCAATTTAGGCTGGCAGGCCAATGCCATGGCAATCATGGCCCGCTGACGTTGCCCCCCGCTGAGCTGATGGGGAAACGCACTGGCCCGTCGTTGCGGCTCGGAAATTCCTGTGGCCGCCAGCAGTTCGATGGCTTTGTTCCAGGCTGCACCCCTGGATAGCCCGAGCTTAAGTTCAACAACTTCGGCAATCTGATCACCCACACTGAACAATGGGTTCAGCGCTGTCATCGGCTCCTGAAAAATCATGGCGATATCGCGTCCGCGGACGCCTCGCAAAGTTTGTTCCGGCAGTCCGAGTAGCTCAATCCTGCCCTCTGACCCGTGAAAATTTGCAGTCCCGGTGACCTGAGCGTCATGAAGCAGGCGCAAAAGACTTAGGGCGCTGACTGTTTTCCCAGATCCTGATTCGCCCACTAGGGCTATTTTTTCTCCCGGAGCGATTGAAAAGTTGATATTTTGGACAACGGATCTACCGGCAAAGGACACCCCAAGGTCCTTGACTTCAAGCAGGGGTATTAGATTAGTCTGACCTGACCTTGACCCATGCGCCGATTCCTGCGCCGTCACTGGCCTTGATGCTGTCGACTTCGTGCCATATTGATCATGGATAGTCGCGTTGCTAGGAAGATGAGCCGCAGTCATCGGTCGGCCTTTCTAGGGTCAAGCGCATCACGCAGAGCATCCCCCATAAAGGTCAGCAGGAGCAGCGTGATCACCAGGACCGCGAATGTGGACAGCGAAATCCACCAGGCATCAATATTGTTTTTTCCCTGCGCCAGTAGTTCACCCAGCGAAGGGGTTCCCGGGGGTACGCCAAGACCCAAAAAATCCAGTGACGTCAGGGCCAGGATGGCAGCACTCATGCGAAATGGCAGGAAGGTGACGACCGGAGTCAGGCTGTTGGGAAGAATATGACGCCAGATGATCTGCCAATTGCTTAGGCCCAGAGCACGAGCTGCACGAACATAGTCCAGTTGTCGGTTGCGCAGAAACTCGGCCCTGACATAGTCAGACAAACCCATCCAGCCAAACAGGCTGAGCAGAACCAACAGCAGCGCCACGCTTGGGTCGAACATGGCCGAAAAAATAATCAGAAGGTAGAGCTCGGGCATCGAGCCCCAGATTTCGATGAAGCGCTGAAACCAGAGGTCTGTCTTGCCGCCAAAAAATCCCTGGATTGCGCCGGTCACGATGCCAAGCAGAACGCCAATTGCAGTCAAAGCCAAGGCGAATAAAACCGAAATACGAAAGCCGTACAGCAATCTGGCTGCAACATCACGGCCTCGGTCGTCGGTACCCAGCCAATTCTCTGCCGAAGGTGCAGATGGGTTGGGCTCCTTGGCGAAATAATTGATCGTGCTGTGGTGGTACGGATTGAGGGGGTAAATTGCAAAATTGCCAGGCCGACTGAATTGCTGCTGGATAAAGGGATCGAGGAAATCGGTGGGCGTCTGAAAATCGCCCCCAAAGCTGGTTTCGGGCTGGTTTTTGATTACCGGCACAGAAAGCTGTCCTTCATAGCGAGCCAGCAAGGGTTTGTCGTTTGAAATCAGTTCGGCGGCAAGGCTGAGAGCGAACAATGTGCAAAACAGCAGCAGGCTCCAGTAACCCAGTCGGTTTCGCTTGAAGCGCCGCCAGGCGCGTTGGGAAGGCGATAGCGATAGCGTATTCAACAGCCGCCTCCACGTATGGGTGTTGCCTGCTCCGATCGATGTCCGCCAATTGACCTCCGAGCGCCAGTTCTGACACCTAAAGTGGAAAAGCTGTTGGGGAAGACAAAAAATGGCTTAATCAAATTTGACACGAGGGTCCACCCATACATAGCAAAGGTCCGAAATGAGCTTGGTCACCAGGCCGATCAGAGTGAAAAGATACAAAGTTCCGAGAACCACTGGATAGTCACGCCGCATCACCGATTCGTAGGACAGCAGGCCCAGGCCATCCAGGGAAAAGAGGGTCTCGATGAGGAGTGATCCGGCAAAGAAAGCACCGATGAATGCTGCAGGAAAACCGGTCACGATGGGAATCAGGGCGTTACGAAAAACATGCTTGAACAACACTCTTTGTTCACTAAGACCTTTGGCTCGCGCGGTCAAGACATACTGCTTTCGAATTTCCTCCAGAAAGGAGTTCTTGGTCAGCATGGTGGTAACCGCAAAGGCGCCCAGGACGCTGGCCGTCACCGGCAGTGCAATGTGCCAGAGGTAGTCGATCATTTTGGCACCCCAGCTCAATGTCTCCCAGTTGCTGGAGGTCAATCCACGCAGCGGGAACCACTGAAGCTGGCCGCCAAATATCACCAGCAATGCAACACCCAGCACAAAACCTGGTATGGCATAGCCCACAAGTACCAGCAGGCTGGTCACTGTGTCAAAGCGACTTCCGGCGCGTACCGCCTTGGCAATCCCCAAGGGAATTGAAATCGAATAGCTCAGGAAAAAGGTCCAAAGCCCCAAGCTAATGGAAACCGGAAGCTTCTCCTTGACCAGTTCCCAGACACTTTTAGGATAAAAGAAACTCTTGCCCAGGTCAAAGCGGGCAAACTGGTTCACCATTTGCCAGAATCGTTCATGCGCGGGTTTGTCAAAACCATAAAAAGCGCGAATTTCTGCAATACGCGCTGCATCTACGCCCTGGCGGCCACGGTAGCCAGCCCCGCTGGCAGCTGCACCCTCCCCACCCGTGTCGCGACCTTGCAGCTGGGCTACCATTTGCTCGACGGGTCCACCGGGCACGAACTGGATCACCACGAAGGTCAGGAGCAAAATTCCGAACAAGGTGGGGACCATCAGCAGCAGGCGCTTGAGAATATAGGCGTACATGGTTTTACCTGACCTCGGCCCTAACCTTGTCTCGATTGGCTTGTGATGCCCACCAGACTGATGTAATCCAAGCTTCAGGTTGGTAGTATCGAGGGGTTATCGAAGGTTGATCAAAGCGGCCGGCGCGCCATGCCACTCGATGGACGCTGCCAGTCCAGTGCGGCACTGCATAGTGGCCATGACGCAGCACTCGATCCAGGGCCTTAAGACGGGCGACCAGTTCAGGACGGGTTCGGGAGGAAATCACTTGCTCGAGCAGCGCATCAACGGCCGGATTTTTTAGTCCAATCACATTGCTTGAACCCTCTATGTCGGCGGCACGGGACCCAAACCGTTCAAGCAATTCAGTTCCCGGCGCTTCACTACCCACGATCCGATTGCTGATGATTTCAAAGTCAAAGACGTCCAGTCGTTTTTGCAGGATTGCAAAGTCGATCACCTTGTAGTTGACTTGGATGCCCAGCTTTTCAAGATTTTTGGCATAGGGCGTTACAACCCTTCCCATGGAGCCTGAATTGTCAAGAAATTCAATGGTGAAGGGCTCGCCCTGTGCGTTGCGTAACGCATTATCTCGATAGGTCCAACCGGCGGCTGCCAGCAGATCACGGGCGCGGCGCAGGTTGTCACGCAGCGTATGACCTGAGGCAGGATCAAGACTGGTCATGGGAGGCAAAGGAGCCGGTTGGCTGAACACCTCGGGAGGCAACTGGCGTCGCAACGGCTCGAGCAAAGCTAGCTCGTCAGCATCTGGTAAGCCTTTGGCCTCGAAATCACTGCCGACAAAATAGCCTCGAACACGGGTGTAGGCATTGTAGAAAAGCTGACGGTTCAGCCATTCGTAATCCATGGCCAGTTCGATTGCTTCTCGGACCCGAACGTCCTGAAATTTTGGCTTTCTCAAATTGAACAGAAATCCCTGGAAATCACCCGCATTGCCATGTTGCAACTCTTTCTTGATGAGCTTGCCCTGGTCGAATTGTTTGCCGCTGTAGGCTCGCGCCCATTCCCGGGCAATAAATGCCTGGATGTAATCAAACTCACCCGCTTTAAAGGCTTCAAGCTGTGCGGTGCTGTCCTTGTAAATCTTGTAAGTGATGCGCTCAAAATTGAACATGCCGCGTCTCACATTCAAACCTTTGGCCCAGTAATCAGCATCGCGCTGATAAGTGATGTCTTTGCCAAAATTAACCTTGCCGATCCGATACGGGCCAGAGCCAATCGGAATATCCGTAATGATCTGGTCCAGAGGCTTGCCTTGTCCCCAGTCTCGGCTGAAGACAGGCATACTGCCAGCGATCAGAGGCAACTCGGCATTGGCCCGTTTGAAATCGAAACGTAACTTGCGATCGGCGAGGACGGAGACGCCCTTGATCTCACCGAAGA
>Ga0075471_10002619_pt1 | contig 11767 bp, 6 predicted proteins | sample DEB19_08_DNA_2_FD_74787 | JGI IMG/M metagenome (GOLD analysis project Ga0075471, IMG submission 74787) | Aqueous microbial communities from the Delaware River and Bay under freshwater to marine salinity gradient to study organic matter... | ecosystem: Environmental > Aquatic > Marine > Coastal ... | reverse complement strand
CTCGGCCTCACTGTTTCTGACTCGCTTGCTGACCTTGGCGCAACCGAAGACGACTACATCTGTGTAGCGGAAGGCACCTGTATCCCCTACCTCGGTGCCCCAACCAGTAACTTCCTGATACAATATGCCGTGGCGGAAATCAGCCGCCAACTCGGCGTCCAGTCGCAGGAAGAGGAAGCAGTACTGGAAAAGTTCGAGAAACAGGTCAAGTCTACGTGGGCCGGCAGGGAAACACAAATCAGGGTGGCCAAGCGAAGCCAAGCCTTCGGTGTTCCGATTCGTCCCTGGTTTACTGTCACACGAGGTAAGTAATCATGGCCTCTGTTAAAGACTTGAAGGACCGGATGCCTTGCAACAAGCCGACTCGTGAAACAAAGGGCGGCAAGAAGTTCAAGGTGAAGGCGTGCGCGGACGGAGAAGAAAAGCTAATCCGTTTTGGCGATGCCAATATGGAAATCAAAAAGGACAATCCAGAGAGACGTCGTTCTTTTCGGGCCAGACACAAGTGTGACGAGAAGACAGACAAGATGACCGCCGGTTACTGGTCGTGTAAAAAATGGTAAGTTGTTGTAATTCTTGTGCAAAGGAAAAAGACATGCCGCTCAAAAAAGGTTCTAGCAAGGAAACAGTTTCTTCCAACATCAAGAAGTTGCGGGAAGAAGGATACGACAAGCCAGGTCAAGCAGTTGCTATTGCTTTGGAAAAAGCTGGCAAAAGCAACAAAGACAAGAAAAAGAAGTAAGCCGTGGAACACCTCATCAAAGTAGCGGCCCTCTTTCGAGCCGGACAATTCTATGCCCACCATGCCCACAACAACGTGAAGGGCATCTTGTTTCATTCTGACCATGAGTTCTTCGGTGAGCTGTATCCAACATACGAAGCGGCCTACGATGGGTGCGTGGAACGGTACATCGGGACATGTGGGAAACCTGTAGATTCTCTCCGCCTCGCTGGCGACTCTCTTGACCTTTTGACAGACCTGCCCATAGAGTGTGGAGAAAACAATCATGCTTTCTATCAGGGCATCCTTCACGTCGAGAGAGCCATCTGCACCTACATCGAATCATGCGGAAAAGCTGCTGGCATGACAGAGGGCACCAGGCAAATGCTTGGTAATCTCGCAGACGAATCAGAAGTCAGGCAATACAAAATAAAGCAACGACTCAAAGGATGACCCGTGGCCCTGCAATACACTACAATAGGCGAACTTTCCTTTGCTCGCGGCATTGATGCTCGGTCTGCTGAGAATCAGATTGCCGCTGGGTTTGTTCGTGATTTAGTGAATGCAGATATCATTGAGGGCCGCATCCGGAAGAGAACGGGGTATGCATCCTACGCAGGAAACATACCGCTGCGGGTTACCCGCATCAAGCAGACAGACAGCACCAATCAACTCTGCTTTACTTTTGACGGTAGCGTAGACCTGTCTACCATACCATCTTGCCCCATACTTGTGTACGGTAAAAGTAGTAACATTGGTACCGTTACCAGCAGCAATACTAGTATTGGCAACTCGTTAATCACATTGCCTGGTAATTACTTTGCATTGAATTTACCAGTTTATGTGGTTGCTAGTACAGTTTCCAACATACCAGTTGGTACCTACTATGTAGTCACTAAGTTGGGAAATGACATTGAACTCAGTACGTTTGCTGGTGGTTTTCCGATACCAGCCGGCAGCGTAGGTACCATTACTTTGTCCTTTGGTACATTCAGCACATTCGGAGATACTGCTCGATGGTACACCGAATGGACCACCACGCTTCGCAAAGTATTTACTAGCTCCCCCAATACAGGTACCATTTCTGCCCTAGCAGACGAACACTCCATTCAAACCACGGACATGTTTGTCGGTATTGCCCGGTCAACAAGTACATCCAACTTGGGTGCGGAGCAAATATTGTGGGGCGACAATGGCGGCCTTACTCCGACAGAGTTGTCCGTCAATAAATCTACGTATGACATTACAGCCGGTTATACCAATAACAGCGGCAGCAACCTTAACGTCTTCCTTTACTATTCCGACAAATCCTATATCCTGTCTCAAACTTGGTCACAAAGCTGGACCGTAGCAGGTAACACTGTCAACTCGGTGCAAACCATTTCAGCAGCGACCCACCAGCTATCTAACTATAACATCACGTATCAGTTGTGGAAAGACGACGGTACCAGCTGGACCCGAGTAAAACCCACAGAGTTTGTTGTAGACAGCAGCACTGGTCAAGTTGATATTACTGTTACCAATTCCACTAGCAGCTCAATTACTTACCGAGTCATTCTCAGTACGACGCCGTCTACTAATACTAGCGATTACAATATCACAACTGGCTCAAACGTTATCACAATACAAAACGTTTCTTCTCCGTTTCTGTTCTACACCCTGTACGTTGTGACTGGTACCACGCTTACAGAAGTGATACCAGACGAGTACACCTACGATGACGTCAACAAAGAGTTGACTCTTCGATTCACAAACGGTACGTCTAACGCTATAGTTGCCCGCGTCTATTATGATTACGGTTCGGTTCGGGTAAACGAATTGTGTGTTACTGATTATGCTGCCGCTGCTGACGTTACAGACAATGCTCCCCAGCTGACTGTGTATGGCATCTCTCATGAGATTGCCTACGGAGAAAACAAGAAAGAGAATCGACGTGGGTGGGTAACCCATCTTGATTCCTACCGTTCTCCACTAACTACGCACGTAGTGGCTGGGCTTGGTGGCAACCTGTTTGCGGCATTGCCCTACAGCGATGCGCCATCTGTAATGGCTGCCACAATGAACGAGTACTACCCCAAGTTAAACGGCAGGTTGGCTACCGCTACTAAGCTTGGTCCCGTGTTTTGGGATACTGGTTCCGCTCCGGCATTGACGCGTGGCAGCATACAACATTCTGGCGGCGGCACGAACTGGGCCACAGTAACTGAGGTTTCCTATCAATCTGGTACCGGATATACTAGGTACACTTTGTCCACCCCAGGCAAGATAGTCACTGGTTCCCCCATAACAATCAACCAGGATTACCTTACTGTTAAAGGGATGTCTCACACCAGGCACAACGGAACTTTTAAAGTCAAAGTAGTAGATTACAGCAGTGTTGATTCTGTTGTTATTGATGTTGAAAATGCCGAACTCACTAGCTCCGATTATGATGACGATGCCACCTCTGGACTTGGTGGTGTCTTTACTGACAGCATTGTTACTTCATCTCCTTCTCCGTTCCTTGTTAACGACACCCTCCTCTCGTCTTTTTGGGGAGATGAAACAGAGTTGGTTGTCCTTTCTGTTTCTGGAAGTACCACTGTACTTTCTCAAGTCTATAACTACTTGTCTCTTGGCGCGGGACTTGTCATTACCGGCCGGAGAACATCAGCAACAATACCCCTCAGGAATTTGCTGAACGCACCCACAGTAACCAACCTGGTACCGGGCGATACCCTGTCCTATTCCAAGTTCTCGAGACCGTTGCAAGTTGTTTCTGTTGACACTGTCAACTATGCAATCACTGTAGATGAGGCATTTACGTGGGAAGACAACCTGTCCCTTCCCCCGTCCTTTACCGTCTCCCATCGCTGGATTCCAGCAGAATCTCCGGTGCCAGATAGTGGCGACTCCTTGTTGCCCACTACCACCATTCAGCACCTGTCTAGCAACGAGTTTGACAATCAGCCCTTCCTTCGTTCCGCCATGGTACAAAACAACATGTACCTCACTAATGGTGATGACGAAGTGTACAAGTACGATGGTAATTCTTTCTACCGCGCCGGCATCATACCGTGGCAGCCTGGTCTCTTTTTGACAACCCAGTCTGGAGTCGTTGGGGGTATCAAACTATCAGGAATAGAAGTAAGTGTTACCACAACAGGAACAGCTGTGACGTTGAGCAAAGCAGACGCTTTACAGTTTCCTGTGGGAACAGTTATAAAATATGTAGACAGCACAAACACTGCTGGTCTGATTCTCACTGTAGCTACAAACACAGAAAAGTCTGCCAGCGACCACACTTTGACATTTGCTGAAACTTTTGCGATAGCTTCTTCTGGAACTTCAGCCAAGATATATCAGGTATATCAGGCTAGGTACGGGTTTCGCCTAAACATCAAAGACAGAAACGGTGTTACCACAGCCAGTGCTGTTACCGGTGCTGAAGACTTTGTGGTGCAAATTGCTCCCACCGCCACATCTCAGTATATTGTAAACGTAAAACTAGTTGGTCTCCCTGCATGGGACCAGTACGATTACAGTAATAAAAACATCGAGCTAAAAATATACCGTACGTTGTGGCAAACAGCTGGGTTTGGTGAAGTGCCTGTTTTCTATGAAGTAGCTACAAAGCAGATGCCATATACCGGCATGGATGGCTACCTTTCTTTTGAAGACCGTTTAGGAAATGACACTCTGGTGAATGGGGACCCGGTAGTTGGCGTCCTTTCTCCCGAAGCGGTACCAGTTGCTTGGGATGAACCAGCCCGTGGCAAGTATGTTACCAGTGCAGGAAACCGCCTAGTGCTGGGGAATGTTACCGACTGGCCCACGCTTGCAATATCATACCTAACAGCAGGTACCGTCCCATACACAGACTACAATGGACAGAAGTTCCTGTTTCGACGGGATGATACTGATACTGCTACTGCCACCAACATGGTGGACCGGGTAACGTATGAGCTGAAAAGCAATGGCGGAGCCCTTACCGGTGGTTGGTCCACTGTAGCAGGTACCTCTTTCTCCTTTACTTGTATCCCAACAAAAACATTAGTGGAAAAAGATTGGGTTTATCTTTATTACGGAACAAGTACTGTATCAGACCTGGCCTACTCCGGTTGGTGGCAGATTCAAGGTGTGACAACAAACGCCACTACCACGGTCGGTACCGGAACAACCGTCACCACTGTTAACGTTGTTTCCACTGCCGGCTTCCCTTCTTCGGGTGTCATCAAGATTGGCAGCACTACGTACACCTACACCGGAAAGACGCTCACTTCGTTTACTGGACTACCAAGTCTCAGCTATACTGCCGGCCTCCCGGTGACAAGTACGACTGCTACTGTAGCTACCCCGCTTGCAACCACCGCACCCACAACGGTGCCATACGCAATGTTTGCCACAAACGATTACGACGTTCCGGTAAATATTGATGGGGACTACAACATGGGAATGGCAAACGGGGACACCGTAAATTTCCTGGTTCCCGCCAATCGCATATTGCGCCGCATCGGTATGGCAATCAACGCTACAATGCGGATGACAAACAAAGCACTGACTAATCAATCAACATTTGTTCCGTGGATAGTGGCCCGGTCAGAGGCTGATACCCAAGGGCAGTTGATTGTCAAGCAGCCTCGTGCCGAAATAAAGACACCGTCTGTTCGAATTACAGGAGGCGGCACAAGTTACAAAACGTACATCAATGGAAGTCAAAGTAACGGCAGTGCTGTATCTGCAGTAACTACCCGCTATCCAAGCAGGATTTTGGTAAGCTACAACAACTACCCTGAAATTTTTGACAATCCGTGGTCGGTGGACGACAGCTTGTCGGCTTCTGCCATAGACATCAATTCTTCTGACGGGCAAGAAATTACTGGCATCATTCCATTCTTCGGTGAATCAGCTTTCGGCGCCGCACTCCAGTCCGGCGTCTTGGTTGTCTTCAAGCAGAACAGCATCTACCTAGTAGACCTGTCCGAGAAAGCATCCGGCAGGAACGCTGTGCAAAGAATTGAGACACAGGGACTGGGATGTACTGCTCCTTACAGTATTGCCCCGACCAAAGATGGCATCGCCTTTGCCAACGATTCTGGCATTTACAGACTACGGCGTGACCAACGTCTCGAGTATTTGGGACGGTTCATGGAAAGGAACTGGAAAGAGAAAGTCGACCGGGACTACTTAGACCTGGTTCAAGGTCACCACTACGGCGTCGGTCGTCAGTACAAGTTGTCGGTGCCACTGCTAGCGGATAGTACTTCCAGCTATGCAGAGAACAGCGAAGTCTACGTCTACAACCACACCAACGAAACAACCGATGAGCCCGGTGGGTGGGCACGCTACACCAACCACCCTGCCACCGGATGGGCAAACCTTTTCCAGGATGCCTTCTATTCGACCGTAAATGGGTCTGTAAAGCGAGTTAGAGCCCTGGGTGAGGAATCGGACTACCGAGATGACGCGAACGCAATAGAGGTCAATCTAGAGACAAGAGCCATCTCGTTCGACCAGCCGGGCATCCGGAAGGTAGTGAGCCACGTCATCGTGAGCTACCGACTGGGCGGCACCAGTGAGCACACTACGGTGGAGACCGCACCGGACCTCTTTGACCAATTCGATGAGACCACCTCGTTCAAGCTAGTGTCTCAGCCGACACAGGACGGGTTTAGTACCTTGGCCGGACAGGACATCGTGAACATCCGCCACAGTCTGGTGCGGAGACGCTGCATCTATATCACTGTTCTCATTAGCAATAATGGCAAAGACGAAGCTTTGGAAGTGGCTGGGATGACGTTTGTGGTATCTGGCCTCAACAGCAAGGGAATACTGCAAGCTGCCAGCACCAAAGGACAAAGTGGCGTCTAGTTGACAGAATTGCAATCTGCGATACAATCGACCCACGGTCGTCGCTATCCCGCTTCGGTGGGCGGGTAACAAGTATACTACAAGCTGTAACAGCTGAAGCAGTAGTAACTAACTAGTACAAGCTGCAGCATGTAGCAAGATGCAGCATGTAACATGATGCAGCATGTAGCAAGATGCAGCATGTAGCGAGATGCATCAGGTAACGAGATGCATCAGGTAACAAGATGCATCATGTACAGGTCCGAACCTGCTGCAAGTCAGTAACATCTTGACTCTACTACGATACCGTGCTACAGTGATACAAGACTGCGACGAGAGGTAAGAAGTGCCCCGCAACGTCTCGACACTGAAGGACAAAGTAGCACGAAGTCAACAGCTCGGGCTGGCGCAGCAATCTGTGCAGCAGCTAGCTGGTGAGGCTGGCCGCCCCTCTGCGCCCACCACCGCAGTCGAGACCGGCGTCCTAGGTGGGACCCCGCAGCAGCAGGCCATGGCCGGTACCCCTGCCCAAAAGAAGGCCGTAGTTGCAGCCCCGACCGGGGAAACGCAGCTCGAGCAAGCGCAGACGCTGACCGCCGAGCCTGTGACTACAGCTGAAGAAGAGGCCAAAAAGACTCAAGCCAAGCAACTAGCTACAAGTCTTGGTACTTTTGGCGCCAAGGTATCAGAGTGGGTCAACTCGGCCAAACAGAAGATTACTGGTACCAAAGCAGAAATCAAGGTTGATGCTACGGACAAGTTGCTTGGCGGTCTCCCTGCCGCCAAGAAGACCGACGCTATGGACCTCATCAAAAAGATAGCCATAGCTTCCAATACCCCCGGCGGGACAGTTCAATTCGGCAACAAGACATTGTCCGTCATGGAGGCCGAGCAGCAGCTCAACGTCATCTTGGGGCGAGATGCTTCTACCGTCCTCTCCCCAGAAGAAAAGCGGGAGATGTATGCCGACGTTGCTACCAGCATGTCTGCTGCTGTGGAAGCGGGTCAGACTGCGGCACTCGGAGCAGACCGCAAAATCACACTACAAGACTTGACCACTCTTGGTACAACACCGAGTGAAGTAGCTGGATTGCTAGGCATTCCCGAAGCGGATATTGGCAATTACACAATCACCCAACTTCAACAAAAGATTCAAGAAGTTAGTTCGCAACAATTTAATGTTGCCCAGCAAGCACAGGCTGGTCTGTCCTCTGGTGCCCTGTCATCTGCTGACCGAGCAGCGCTCCGCCAGTATCTCCGCAACGTGGAACAAGCTGGTATTGCCGGGGCAGAAGCTGCTGTTGCTGGCCTTGCTCAAGACATTGACAGAGGTCGCACCGTTACCTTTGGCGGCAAGCAATATACGGTAGAAGAATTACTAGAATCAACGGCGCTAAATGACCTGGTAAAACAGTTTCTTGCTGACCCCAAAAGTCCAATTGCAGTTGAGCTGACCAAAACTGAACCTGATTTTGTCAAGTGGATTACGGACAACAAGCAGGGAATTGAAACCTTAGTCTCCAAGTCGGGCGAAACGACGACAGCGTACGGCGGAATTCAGAAAGCTAACGTGGAGACGTTGGGCATTATTGCTAAAGAGCAGCCTGAGTTGGCCAAGAAACTCGGCTATGACCCGAAGCAACTTCGTACCGGCAAGTTAGAAGCTAAAGACTTGCCGGGAGCCTTCCAGTCTATTGCCGCCCTAGAACCGGGAGAACAACAAGCAGCTGCCGCAAACTTGTCTTTGGTAGAAAAAGCAGCTCCGGGGCAAGTAGCTGGTCTGACCAAAGAACAAGTAGACAACCTGGACCTTACGAACCCACAGGGCGTTGGGGCCAAGTACGTCACCGCTGTGACTGACCAGAAACGGGCGGACAAACTGCGGGACCCGCAAGAAATCGCGGATGAGTATCTATCTGCTGACATGAGCATTGAAGACATTGATGCTGCTCTAACTGATAGTGCGTTGGCAGAAGCGCTTGGTTTGCCATCAGGTAGTATTGGCGAATTAGACGTCAATAAAGATGGTGTCTTTGACAAGACCGACGCCAAAGCGTTGAAAGGAAAAATCACTAGCAGTATTCCTTCTTTGGCTGAAGTTGCTGATGGCGCCGATGTTACTACCACCCGAAACAGCTTTAAAGTAACTCCTCCCAGGTTGCGTGGTGATGCTGGCAGTTTGTACAGTCTTGTTTCCGATAAGATACTCCATGGAGAACCGGTAACCGCAGAAGATATTCGTCCTGGATTTGGGGAAAAAACAGAGGAAGAACTCAACAATCTTGTCTCGACTATACCGGACGTCAAGTCTCCCCCATCCAGCCCACAAGCTGCCTCAGCTTCTCAACAAGTCAAGGGTGCCCTGGCTCAATTGATTGACGAAAAAGTAAAAGCAAGGCAAGCTGCTGAAGCAGAAGCTGCTGCACGTGCGGCAGAAGAAGCAGCTGCAGCACAAGCAAAAGCACAGCAAGAAGAACAAGCAGCCATCAAGTATGTGGATGATAGGGCCAAAAAAGAAGCTCAGTACACAGACGATAAGGGTAATCTTTTCAAGTATGGCGACCGAATTGGAACTCAGCAGTTGGGCAAAACGTATCTGCTGAAGTACAATTCTGAGACTCATCAATGGGAAAAAGCTACATCAAGAGATAAAGTATAATGGCAACCTTACTTGACACACTAAAACAGACGATGGGGCAAACTGGGCAACCAGAACAAGTTGCCGACGAGACTGGTACTGTCAAATCTCTTTTGGCTGCTAAGAAAGGTATCGTAGGTCCTGCAACCGCACTGGGTCCCAAGGGCCTCTCCGTGGCAGAAGTGGCAGCCCGTGCTCCAGCGCAGCAAGCTTTGGCCCAAACTGCTCAAGCAGCACAGCAACAATCAACTGCCATCAGCCAGGCAGCTGCTGGTCAAGCTGAAGAAGAACGGCAACGCGCCTTACAGATTGAGACACAACGTCAACAAAATCAACTACAAAATAGAATTCAGACTGAAAGCATCTTGCGCAATCTGGAACAGAACAAAGCTGCCCTTACCGAAGACCAGCGTCGGGCTGGGATGGAAAAGGTAGCCGGTCAACTTCGCCTCCAAAATGCTGCCTACGTTGACAACCTGCAGCGGGAGGGGGAGCGTGCCCGACTTCGGGATGCCCTTGCTTTTGATGAACAATTGAAGCGAGATGTCGCTGATGATAACATTGCATTGCTCAAGTTAAAGCTCGGGAACCAGTCCGCTCTTGACGCTGACCAACGCACTTTCCAAAAAGAGTTGGCAAAAATTGACATAAACGAAGCACTTGCCATGGCCAGAGAAAACTCGCGTTTTGCTCAGACACAGGCTACAATTGGAGGACTAGGCAGCGTAACAACCACTGCCATTAGTGCTTACGGTGCTTATAAAAATCAGAGCCCAGCTAAAAAAGAAAGTACGCAAGGAAGTTCCTCGGGTATGGGTGACCAGACAGAGTGGAACAGGATGAGCTAACATGGCAGAAACACAAACACAAGCAGGGTTGGCAGGACTGGCAGCAAACATGCCAGTGCGCAACAAAGTAATAGCGGACCAGCAACGTGCTGGGCGGCTGTTGCAACTGCAACAAGCCGTGTCTCAGATGACGCCGCAACAGGCTCCTACAGCACAACAAGCTGCCGGTATGGGCGCCCAGATGGCAGCCACTGCCGGAGAGCAGCAGGTACAAAGAGAGCAACAACAGCTGCAGCAAGCTGGCCAGCTGGCCAAACTTGGTCAAGCTGAGCAGGATTTGGAAACGTCAAAACGTCTTTCCGCACTGGCCACTGGAGCCCAACAAGAACAACTGGACCAGACGGCTCGACTCGCAGCACTCGATGACCGAGTGAAGCGGGAAATCTTTGACAACGAACTTCAGTTCAAGCGGGACCAAAACGACGCAGCTCTCTTCTCGGAAAGACAACTGGCCGACTACAAGCGGCTCAATGCGCAACGGGACCAAGATTACAACAACTGGGCGCAAAAGTCCAAGCAGATGCACGACCGTAACGTCGCTACATTACAAACCGTTTACGACCGCCTGGCTGAAGTTGAGAAAAACAACTACTCTATCGGCAAACAAAAATTAGACCAGCAACAACAAATGGAACTTGCCCAGCTCAAAAAAGAAACAGCCGATAGGTTGAGAAAAGCAAAAGCCCGGGCGGCCAACACTGCTGCCATGTGGACAACTGGAGGCACTGTAGTAGGTGCAGTTGCTGGTGGGGTATTTGGTGGACCAGCTGGAGCTGCGGCAGGCGCTGCTATTGGCGGTGCGGCAGGAAGCGCAGTTGGTTCCCAGATGGCAGCAAAGCAAGAAGGAGAGGTGTAACGTGGCAACTTTACAAGAACTAACTGACCGTTTCCGCAACGCAGGAACTACTGATGAGACTGCCGTACTGAGTCAGGAAGAACTGGCTGACCCCAAATTGCGCAACCTCGCCGAGCTGGCCAAGCAAAACGTAGCAGCCGAACAAAGAACATCAGACATTGAGACACGTCGGGCAGAAGAAGAACAAGCTCGCCAAGAAGCCGACCGCGCCAAGAAAGAGAAGATGGCCTCAGCCTTTGGCCTCTCCGAAGAGGAGAAGTCCCGGTACCTGGCCCGGCCCCAACCCAGCGTGTCCAATTTGACCATGCCCCCGGCAGCCGCCAAAACACCAGAGATGCCGTCACCTCCCGCTGAAATAGAAAAAGAGCAGCCATCGCAACAGACGGCCACTCTTTCTAGGGGGGGAGCTGAACCAGGTCCAGCTGAACCTGAGCCTACCAAGACTCCGGAACAAACGCAAGACATTATCGGTTCGTCAATGCGGGACATTGGCCGAATCCAAAATCAGCTTGGAGCAAACAAGGAACCTGACCGAAAAACTCTGAATGATTTGATGGACAAACTAGACTCCATCAAGCCAGATACGGAAACCTATAGGGACCCGATAGTCCGCAATTTCCTGCAAGACAAAGCCGAGCTTTATCGTGCTTATAAAGAAAAAGCAGACCGCAATGAATGGCTTGAACTCGCGCAAAATCTTGTCAATTCCTTGACTCAGTTTGCTTCTACGCAAGCTGTTATTGGTACTGGTCGAGTCGGTGGCGGACTTGCCTTGCCTCAAACCGACTACGGTGCCCGCACGGAACGAGCATTCCGTGAGTATCGTGCCCAAGCTGGTGACATTTCTGAAGAAGAAAAGTCAGCGGCCGCAGCTC
>Ga0075471_10002617_pt1 | contig 11770 bp, 16 predicted proteins | sample DEB19_08_DNA_2_FD_74787 | JGI IMG/M metagenome (GOLD analysis project Ga0075471, IMG submission 74787) | Aqueous microbial communities from the Delaware River and Bay under freshwater to marine salinity gradient to study organic matter... | ecosystem: Environmental > Aquatic > Marine > Coastal ... | reverse complement strand
TTCCAGTGCCTTTTCCAACATAGAAAACAGCCCCCGTGTCTGAGCGAAGATGCTCATAGACGTAGAAGCGATTTTCTGATGTTGACATGATGTTCACCACTTTACGCGGTTACTCCACCACGCCGCGCTCATCTTTCCTTTGGCGATGTTTCCAGCATGGCGCGCCTTGAATGATTCGCGTCGCGCTTTATCCGCTGCACTTTCGCCTTCACGCTTTGGTGATCCACTAACGCCTTGCTGTCCAAACCTAATCGTTTTGATTTGGTCGCCAGATTTAGCAACGACGACATGCGACTTGGTTGGATGAGAAGGCGTGCGCTTAGGCTTGTTATAGCCTTCGACGCCAGCACGTTTTAAGCGCGAATCTTGTTTCATTCCATGCTCACTGTCGGAAACCACGCAGGATCAAATGGCTCGACCGTATAGCCAATCACCCCATCTAGCAGCGTGTCATCCGGCTTTGGAAACACCCACTGCCCTTGCGCCGTTTGCTGCGCAACGGCCCATGCAGTGGTGTAGCCATCTACCGAATTCTTAACGCCAGTATCTGCATTGACGCCAAAGATTGGGTAGTGGCGATTATCTGCACCAGTCTGAACCATTTCATCTGGAGTCAGGTCGTCCTTCACAACCACCTCTTGAGTATCCACATTCAGCAGGTCAGGAGAATTAATCGCCTCGACCATGTTTGCGTAGATCGTCTCTATGGCTGTCTCGGCAGCTACTTGAGTTTCAAAAATAAGATATTCATCCATTGTGTCAGACCGTAGGCGGAAGGGATTTATAAGGGTGTCCAACGGGCAGGTTGGCTTGCAAGCCCCACTTCCACGCGAAATACCCCTCAACTTTTTCGCGCAATACAGCAGAAATCGGCTGTGTCATCACAACAACTTCGGCTATCAAACCATTAAATGGCCCACCAAAACCTCCGCCATCATTTCCAACCATTAAGTTGGACGTCGTAAAATTTGTTGTGGTGTTTGTGATTTGATTACCAAATGTTCCGTCTATCCATACTTGCTGCAATGTTGTAGATGGCCGCGTGTAGGATAAAATCGTGGGTGACGATTGGTAAGTAAACACAGTGCCAGAATTTTCTGGATTCCTGTACCCGGCACTTGCAGAAGCAAAAATCACACTGCCTGACGAATACGGCAAAACGTAGTAATTAAGCATCCGCCTAGTGCTGGACACTCCCAAAGTATCTTGATACACAATAAACGTTGATACTGTCGCAGTAGGAATAACAAAACTAATATTTTCCATCCACCGCGTACTGTCGAACGTCATTGCTGGGTGAATGTTTATTGCGCCAGCGGTATAGGTTGGCTGCAAGATCGCGGTGGGCTGTACCACGTTGCGTCCGTTCCCAGATTTGTCGTTCCATTGACTTACGGTTGCGCCATTTAACGTAATGCTTGCGGCATCCTCTGCGTCAAGCCAAAGGGCCAGATTACTTCCAACTTCGTTCGGCCGCCACAGTTTTGGTTTGCCAAATTCAGAGCCGTCCCAGCGATAGGGGTGATTGTAAGGCAGCTTTGATACCATTTCCATAGCCATATCAGAACCCTCCCCATTTCCAAGCTAAATATCCTTCCATTCTTTGCCTGTCAGCGACAGATAAAGATTGGTTAACTAAAATAAGCTCTGACAATTTAGCATTCGCTGGCTGCGGGTTAGCGCCGCCGAAATTTGCAAACACAGAAAAACCCGCGCAAGCCGTGTTTGAAGTACTGCCAGCAGTCTGAAATGCTATTGGCGAAAGGTTGATAACGCTATCCAGATAATGCGAAACTTGCGCATTTGCATAATCAATATACAACATGGACATAAACTGCTGCCCAGCCGTCATAGTTGTCGGGATTACCGCAGACCCTAACGTATCCGTATCAAGACGACGCCCGGCCAAGGATAGTCTTGATAAACCCTGGTTTTGGAATAACGCTCGGGTTGCAAAATCTGCTTTTGAGACAAAATACCAAGATCCGCTCGTTGCCCCGTTATGTTCTGCCACCATAAAAAACATGGCTTCAGAAACATTTCTAAGCAAGTGTCCTGAGTTTGCTACGCTCTGTAAGAAGTCTGTGCCGTCCGTGACTAATGTTGGCTTGTTATTGAACCCGGCTGCGCTATACGTCGGCTGATTAGATGCGGTAGATTGAGACACATCGCATCTGTTACCCGACTTGTCATTCCACTGAGAAACGGTCGAGCCATTTAGCGTGATTGTGCTTGCGTCGTCAGCGTCAAGCCATAGAGCAGTTGTGAGTTGCGAAGGGGTCCATGCTGGACGGCCACGCCCATAAGCCATCAAACGAGTAGCACGTAGCTGCATATTATGTCAGCTCTGTAAGTTCAAGAGTCCCATCAGTACCACCAGCACGAATAACAGCTATATTCGGTGTTGCAGGTAGCCGAAGATCAACTCGCTCTCCATTGGCAACAAAATGAGACGTTGAGGCATTAGCAGTTTGCGAGGTGCTTCCGATGGCATACCTAATATCGGCACCACGTGCAAAAATGCTAATTCGTCGGCATGTTGTGGTCAGTTCCGTGTTTGCGCTTGATGCACCTGCTGCCAATTGCCGAGCGACGGACGGAATTCCTAACGGCTCGCTTGCGACTCTTTCAGCCCAAGTTCCATCGTTCATATCGACATTGCGTCGCGCAACGTCGTTGTAACTCTTGATGATGTCAGCCATTCTCACTCCCCCGGAGAATTAAAGTTAAGAAATACGGTACCACGAATTCGTGGACTGTACGAAGCGCACTCTAAAAAATGCGTTTGCTGCGAGCGTTGTAGGCGCCCCAAATGCTGCCGTTGCGCCATTCAGTGCCAGCGTGAACGTGGTGATAATCTGGGTCGTTGTGACCAAGATCTCCGTGCCGTTTGGCGTTGTCGTGTTTAGTGGCAACGTTACCGTCCCGGCTGCTAGCGTGCCGGTAGGTTGGATCAGAATCCATTGCGGTCCGGTAGGCGTAGGCACTGCAATGTTGAACCCGGTGCCAGGCGTATAAACGTTCGTGGCTACCGTAGGGCTTGCAAAAGTCTGCTCAAAGTAATCGAGCAGGGTACCGATTGAAACACGCCGTGCATCGCCATTGTTCGGACTATAGACGGGCAATTGCTCACCCGATGAAATGCTGGACATCAACGGTAATTGATTGATCTGAGCCATATTTACCCCTCAATTGAATTCTAGTGGACCATCAGGGCCAACGGTAACCGGATCCACTGGCGGACGAATGAATGGACCATCGTAAACGCGCCAGGGCTTGTTTCCAGCGCCAGACGGCAATGAACCTGGGAGTTGCTGCTGTGGTGGCACAGTGGCCCGCTGCAGCAGTACGTCATAACCTTGTTTGGCCGATGCCTTTGTCTCGATTGCGACTTGCTTGCCATAGCTCGGTGCGAGCCGGATGGCAAGGTTGAGAATCACAGCTTCATTCGCAGCGTCAGGAACGTTTGATTCCTCGTCGAGATCGCTGTCTTGTGGGCTGGATGGCAATGGATAGCCGAGGCGAATACCCTTGCCGTTCCAGTCAGCCATCAACGCATCAAGCCGCCGAAGGGCCGATTGAAGCTGTTCAGGCTGCAAGTCGAACACATATGACGCCAGCCCGATTTCCTCTAGTGCTGCGGTCACGAATTGACGTTTTGTGTATCCCATCACTGGCCCCCGATGGATTCTTCAATGCGTTTCAATAACAGCGCGTCGGTGGTTCTACCGTCAAACTTGATCCCAAGCTCACGGGCTTTCAGTTCCAATTCTTCGCGCGTCACTGGCGAATCATCCACTGATTCTGTGGAATCGTCCACAGATTTTGATGGATTCAGGAGTGCATCCACGGCCTTGATCAGGCTTTCACTCCATCCATCGGCCAGCAGATGCTCAAGTTGTTTCGAGTCTTCAGCGACGGCAGAACTATATGTGGTTCCAGTTGGCCCAAAATTGGCACCTGGGCAACGATAGACAAAAACAGGGAACTCCATCACTTGCCTTTTTTGGACGGTGCCTTGCTAGGCTTGCCTGCCTTCGTCGCAGCAGTGCGAGCGGTAGACAGAGCAATCGCCACAGCTTGTTTTTGTGGCTTACCAGCCTTCATTTCCTTAGAAATGTTGGAGCTGATCGTCTTCTGGCTATAACCTTTTTTGAGCGGCATTTCACTTGCTCCAGTAAGAAGCCCGAGGATCGCTCCCCGGGCCAGGTTTACAGCTTAGGCAATGCGATACACAACAAAAGTATCAGCAGCAGTCTTGCGCACTCGGAAGCGTGCAGGAGCGCCAGCAGTTGCGGCAGTTGCAGGTGAACCAACGATGGTAACGCCAGTATTGACGGTAATCGTCAGAGCAAACGCAGCCAATGTGACCAGCGAGAAGTCAATGCTGTCACCAATCGCAAACTCAGACACTGCGTCCAAAGCAGCACCAGTAGGCAATTGAACGTTACGGCCAGCGGTTGGCGTAGCGGTCACGATGCCACCAAGCAACGAGGCAGCAGTGAAGGCCATAGCGCCACCGTCTGCAATGTTGGTCGGTGCATCTTGGATCTGCGCGTTCAGACGGCCTTCTTGAACCTGTGGGGACGTGCCAACTTCGAAATAAACTTGTTGGCTGCCCGTGGATTCAACGACGATGGTTGCGCCAGAGGCATACGGGCCAAAAACGGTTTGGCCATTGCGCACCGTACCGATCAAAGTCGTTTGGTCTGGGTAGTTAGGGAACCCGATGGTGCGGGAAACCTGGGCTTCGCCAGGGGTGAACACGGCAATAGATTCATTGGCCGGGATGATAACGGTAGCTTCGCCATTCACTGCAACAAAGTTAGACATGATTTTCCTTTCTGAATTTTGAAAAGGCCGGGATGACCCGGCCCGTTATATCTTAGGTCTGCGAGAACATGATCACGCCGGACATCTCTGGCTGCTTGTTCACAACGCCGAACAGAGTATCCAGACGATACTTGGTCTTCATGGTGTTGATGTCGTATTGCTTCTGCATGACCAGTTCGATACCTTGGTCGGTGGAAGCACGCATCACAGCAGCGCCAGCGTCAGAAGGAACAGCATAGCGGCCAGGCAGGATCTCGAGCGAATCACGCTGCCAGAACGGGTTCACAAAGTTGCTGACAGTGTTCAGGAACACGATAGCAGCATTGGAAGCCGTGGTGGTTGCAACACAGTTCTGATACTGGACTTCAGCATCGGTGCCACCTTGAGCGGTAATCAGAGGGGGGCTGATGACCAGGGTGGTAGAGCTTGGCACAGAGATGACGCGGAAGGTCTTCAACTGGCCGGTATCGCCCTTGGTGATGTGGTGCACAGCGTTGATGCCAGCAATCGTGAACGCATCGCCAGCGGCGACGTTGGTCGTGCTGGAAATGGTGATCGTCTGGAAACGGTTATCAACGTTCGAGGTTTCACCGGTAGCAGCGACCGAGGTGGCCTTTGGAACGTAGTAATTGCCAGCAGAAACGCGGGTATCAACGGTCAGACCTGCCCCGCCAGCGGCTGCAGCCTTGCGGTTAGCGTAGTCAAACTTATAGGTGCCGAAGCTTGCCATCTCGCCGACGAATGCCTTGCGCAGAGCACGATCACTGATCTCGTTACCGAAAGAGCGGGAAGCTTTCGAAAGGTCGTTAGCCATGCCGTTGTAATCACGGGTGGACAGGGCAAGGAAACGATCGTAAGAAGGAACGCCTTGCTCGTTCATGATGGCTTCGCACTGGGCGACGTCATCAAAGCCGGAAGCTGCAGAAGTGCGCTTCACGAACAAGGTGCCTTGATTGGCGGCCACGTTCATGATTGCCACGTTGATGTCAGAAGCCAGCTTTTGCTTGGCAGCGTCACCGAGGCGACCCTCTTGCAGGCTGTCACGCAATTCGGTTGCGGTCATGACCCAGGGGACAGACTTGCTAAAACCGATGGTGGCAGGCACAGACAATTGGGTGAAGTCGTCGAAATTGGACGACATATCAGTGCCACTGTAAGAGGTGGCAATGTAGGGTTGTGGACGCCAGATAACGTTGTTGGTACGCTCCATCATCGTTTGATCGGTGCGGTATACAGCGACGTTTTTGCTCAAAACCAGAGCATCTTGAAAGCCTTCGAGGATGTCCTCAAACGCGACCCGTTCCTCTTTCGAAAATGAATTAGCCATGATATTTCCTTAAGTTTAGTTGCGCTTCTGCCGACGATATTCCATGACCTTTGTATAGTCACCAGTTCGTTCAGCCTCTGCACGTAGCCTATTGAGTGTTGAATCAACCGACGCAGAAGATACTACACGCCCAGAATTCTGAACGATTTTCTCCGGTGCCGGAGCTGACTTGCGATTGCTGACTTTCAAATCTTTCTCCAGTCTGGCCACCGCGAAAGCAAATTCCACAGGATCACTGAGTTTTGCAAGTTCTGCGGCCTTCTTTGGGTTCTTGCCGAGAGCGTACACCAACAGAGCAGGATTATTTGCACCGCGAACAATGATGCCTTGCTGTGTCACATTAAAGAGTTCTTGAGCCGTGGCTTCCGCATCTTCGTAATCCTTTACTTTGAGCTCTGCCTTGTTTCTTGAATAGGCTTCTAACCTATCCTTCCACACCTTATCTTGATCGGCCTGTTGCTGCCGAACCTTCTCAGACTCAAGTTCGAATTTACGTTTCTGCTCGTGCCATTCCTCAAGCTTTTGCTCGTACAAATCCGCGTCGTAATCAAAGTGTTCTAGTTTCGGCTTCGGCCCTGGTTCACCGATTTTTTGCTCAGGTTTTTGGAAACTTTCAAGTCTTGATTGCAGCTCACGATTTTGACGTTGCAAATCTCTATGCGACTTCCTTAGCTCTCGCACCCATTCAGGTGCCTTCGTTTGCTCCACTTCCTGGGGTGGCGATTCCCCATCAATCGAAACAACAACCTCGTCCTCCGCCTCTTGATTGTCTTGCTCAGACTCCTCAACAACTTCTGAGGTTTCCTCCGCAACATCTTCAACAATCTCAAGTTCCTCGGATTGGATGTCTTCCGTATCGTCTGCCTGTTTCATTTTTGATCCCAAACTCACCCGAAATAGGCCGGGTGGATGCCTTTACATAATTCTGAGCCTATTGTAACGGATTGACAATAGGCATTCCTTGTGGTTCAGGAATAACGTTTTGCTGCGATACCTGAGCCGCGTTGATTGCAATATCCTGCTCTGCAATCCCAGCTTTGGCCATCGTTTCAGCCGTCTTAGCCCGCGACAATTCAGCGTCTGCAATCGTCTTGACGGTATCCGCCCTAGCCTTGGCAGCCTTCGCCGTAGCTTCCTCTGCTGCGGCCTGCAGGAAGATTGCATTCGGATCTTGACGACCTTGGGCCTCGGCCTGCATCTCTTGCGCTTCTTCGTCGGTTGGCTTGATAACGCCAGCTCGAACCATCTGTTTGCGGAAATATTCGCGAATGTCGCTGATTCCCTCACCTTCCATGTTCATCAGCGCCATGGATTGCAGGATCTGTTTGGTCTGAGGGTCGTCCGTAATCGCCAACATCCCGGTCAGCGCCTTGACCATAGCGGCCCGTTTGCTCTGGCTGCTCGGTCCAACATCAACATCCACGTCGAAATTGGCCGAGGTCAAATCGTTTTCAAGCTCTACCTCTCCAGTCTCGCCGATAATTGGCCGCATCATTTCGATCTGTGACGTCTTGCCTTCAGGAGAGACCGTTTTCATCTTGCGGCCTTCCTCGACGTAGATTTCTTTGGCCATCGAGAGCCAAATCTCACCAGAGCGCCGCTGACCCTTGGCAAAGTTTGACATGTAGATGTAAGCCTGCATGTCAAGACGCTGCTGGATCATCTCCACGGCTTCGCCGCTGATGTTCGAGACGACCTTATCAGCACCAGCCTGATTGCCTAGGATCTCCTGCATATCCTGTTCGGTAATCTGCAGCAGTGCGGCCATGGCCGGAGGAACCTGGGGAGGCTTGGTATATGCCACCGGGCCGCCGATCTGCTGAGAGCCGTCCGGTCCGGTGATCGGATTCACCAGCAAATACGGATAGTCCTTGAGGTTATCCTCGGCCCACATCATTTGATGCCCGGCAACCTGCTCAGGGGTCATGATCGGCTTTTCAACGCTAGACAGTGCGCTGATCTCGCCAAGCTTTGAGAGCTGCATGTTTTTGAGCCGCTGGGCATCCTTGGCCAGCCTAACGTGACCCATACACCGCTCAATGTTGTCCACAAACCAGCGTTTACCGTACACAGGCACGATTGGGATGCAATTGCCTGCAATGTAGCCAGCATCCTCAAGCACTCGGCCACCGCTCATGATGTACTTATGCACACGCTTGCGCTTGATCTTGCGCTGCCTGACCTCACGAGTGCCAATGGCTGCAAGTGTGTTCTCTAGCTCTGGATCGTTCTCAAAATCGGCTTCGCGGTACTTTTCTTCAGTGCCATCAATAGATTGAAAGATCCGCAGGGTCTCGGATACTTCCTCAACCTCATAATATTCGGCCACGTAAACAACATCCGGGGTGCACCAGTCGAATTCGAACTGATGAATGATCTTCGGCCAATCTGACGGATTGTCATCCCACATGTCTCTGTAGGATTCACGAGTCATCGAGGTGATGACGTAGCAGTGCTTTGCATCCGCCTTGTCTTGGCGCTTTGCATTCAGGTCGAAGAACACAGAGCTATCAGCATCGAAGATAGGTTCTATCTTGATCCTCTGACGCTCGTTATCCTCATCCGATTCGTCCTCGTACACAGTGCGAAGACGCCAAGCACCGAAGCCACCAGCAACAGCTTCCTCAAAGGCGTTGTCGTAGGCTTCCTCGGCCACAGAGTCTTTCTCATCTGCCCTGAACAGTCCGTCGCAGACATCGGCTAGGCTCTGCTCCTGGTCGTCCTTGCTGACGTAATCAACCGTGATCCTGTTGTTCCGATACTCGTTGATGATACGAATGACGGCTAGGTGAACCTTGTTCACCTCGAACTTAGGTTTGTTCTCGTAAATATCCTGCAGCGGCCCCTCCCACTGAGCACCTGCCAGCGAATAGAAGCGCCGATCCTGAAGACATTGAAGCCGCTCATCGCGCAGCGCCGATTGAATATCATTAAACTGCCTGAGCGCCCGCTGATGTAATTCAGCAAGCCGCTGTTCTTTTGACATGCGTGCCATAAATCGCCCCTTTTAGCAAGTTTACCATTTGTTCATGCTCGGGATAGGCACGAAATTAGTTGGCCTCTGCACAACCGCAGCCCGTCGCACCCCCTCGCAAGCGTAACGCAGCGCGTCAATGACGTGATTCTTTTTATCCTGCAGGATTGGCAGAACCTTCCCGGTTAGCGGATCTGTTTTGAAGCTGTAAAAAGTCAGCTCGTCAATTGTGTGGGTGCATCGATGATGCACAACGATGTCATAGGATTTAAGCCACTCGATACCTTCCTCGACAGACTTGGCTCCTTTGACAGCAGGCATGATCTTCGGGAACCCGTTTTTACGAAGATGGCTAATCGTCTCGGGCCTCGATGAGTCAGCAACCATCGGCCACCGTTCTGAGTCTGGCACTGTATGAAATAGGCTCGGTGTGTCAACGATCTCGCAGCCCACCTGGTAAGCCTCGTAATCAATATAGAGCGTGCGGCCTACGATATGACAGCGCACTAGAACCGTCGGATCGGTGGCAAACCCCCAGTCGGCGCCGAGTCGGTGAATCGCATCCGCGGAAGCCTCAAAGTCTTCAATCCGCCAGTTTTTGAACACGCGAGAACTGCTGTTCTGAACGTATCCACCGCGCCAAACGTGGGCGTATTTGTCAGGGTCTCGCCCTCGGTCATACTCCATTTCGGCCCGCAGTACGTCTGGGAACCAAGGATTGTCTGAGTAGTTGACCTCAATGACCTTGGCGCTGGGAGGTGGATTCTCGCCACGCAACAAAGCATCAACCGGGTCGGTAGCCTGTGACGGGTTCCAAGTGAACCATAGCTCAGAACCGGGCTTGCGAATTGTTGGTCGGAGTAGGTCCAGGCTTCGTTGTGAGAGGCTCTGTGCTTCCTCGACCCATGCGCAATCGTAGCCCTCCAGCGATTTGATCGAGTCAGCCGTGTGATTCTGCATCCCCTGGAAGATGATGAGCCCGTCGCCCTTCTTGGACTTGATGCAAGCCTCTTGCACCTCGAAGTAGGCGCCCGCATTCATCTGTTCAATCTTCAGCTCCAACAGCCTCTTAACAGACTGAGCGAGGGACTTCTGAACCTCACGAACGCACACGCTTCGACGTTTCTGATCGAGCAGGTGTGACTCAATCAGCATCTCTGCGAAGAAATGCGACTTGCCAGAGCCTCGGCCACCGTGTGCGCCTTTGTATCGAGCAGGGTCAAGTAGCGGGACGGCCCAGGCTGGGGTTTGGAGTTGTAGCTTACTCATTCGGCTTCAGAATGACACGCTCAATCGTTTTAATCTCCAGCGGCCCACCGTCCGCCCCAGTATGCTCAGTGCGATCAGAGTAGACCCGCTTGCGATTTCCCTTCAAGATCAGTGCAAGAAGCTGATCGCTGTACATGCGCTGCTCGCCGACTTTAACGCCTTGATACCAGACGTCCTGTTCGTATCCTTGGACAGCTCGCCTATAAGCTTCAGCCTCTGCCTTGTCAATGCCCTCTTCGATTGCATCGTCCCAGGCCTCGGAGAATTCCGGATCGGCCCGTTTATTCCGCCAGGCATTGACGCGGCTGATGCCGGCGGCCTTTGCTGCGTGAGCAATGATCGGGCTCTCCCGAAGATGCTCGAGAAAGATTTTTTTCCAGTCGTATTCTTTGCCTGCCATGATTTCCTGCCTCTGTAGTGTGGCGCAATCTTGATTGTATCAACGATCTGTGCTAGCTGTTGCATGGCTGACATTGTTGTGAACTGGCTCACAGTTATGGGGGGGGGTGGGCAAAGGGGTGGGCAACCCATTTGATGTCAATCGATAAACATCCTAGTATTTCCACTAGTACAAAATGTGTTGACAACGACGCTACGCCTAGCGTATTATTCAATCACTGCGCGACATGAATGACAGACGGCGCAGCAACTAAACAGGAGATAGACATGAGCAACATTCAAACCGCCCAAGACCTCGCAGCCAAATTCACGATCGATGGCGATCAATACGATCGCCTACCACAGCCGTCCACAGGCTGGGTCGGAGAGGATTCCGACTTCCCCACCCGCTATTGGCGGGTCGGCGGTAACGCAGTTGTTGTCCAAGGCCCTTGGGGCCTTGAGGCAAAGCGTTGGCACGATCTGGTCGCAGAGACCAGAGACTTGCGTTACCCAGCTCGGTAACGCCTCACCCAGCCCCTAACCCGGGCTGGGTTTTTTTATTTGGGCCTCCGGCCCCTACAACGAAAGCACACCATGACAACCTACACATTCCAAAAAGCCTCCTTGCCCGGCCTGAAGGGCTGGATCGTCACAGTCTGGATTGACGGAGTTCAATCTGGCAAGGCATTCGGAAAAACCAAAAAAGAAGCAATCGCTCAATTTAATGAGATCTGGGAGTAATTATGAAACGCACCCTCCGTCAAATCATGGCCGATCTGGCCTTCGCAATCATCCTCGGAGCCACCTTCGGCGTGGTTTTCGGCCTCTACTTCTAAAACGGCCTTTGAGCCGTTTTTTTTGGTCGGTACATGTCTAGGTAGCAGACTGCCCAAAAAAACGCTCCTATGGCCCTCTAAACGCGTCAGAACATGCCTCAAACCAGAACAGCACACCTCCTGGCCCTCCTCAAGGACGGCCACCCCTTC
>Ga0075471_10002610_pt1 | contig 11793 bp, 10 predicted proteins | sample DEB19_08_DNA_2_FD_74787 | JGI IMG/M metagenome (GOLD analysis project Ga0075471, IMG submission 74787) | Aqueous microbial communities from the Delaware River and Bay under freshwater to marine salinity gradient to study organic matter... | ecosystem: Environmental > Aquatic > Marine > Coastal ... | reverse complement strand
CCGGGTTTGTCACCTCGTTCTCGGCGACCATCGCCAGCCAGGGTCCGCCGCAGGCGCCACCCGCCGGCACACCGCCGAAGCCACTCGTGCCCGTCGCCGCCAGCTCGGTCGCGGCCAACCCGGATCCGTACATCAACGAATACGTGACGCTGACCGGTGCGGTCGAGGCCAACCTGTCGAAGACGTCGTTTTCGGTCGACCAGGACAAGACCAAGGCCACCGGCAAGGACGTGCTGGTGCTCGCGCCCTCACTGCAGAAGCCGACCGACGCCAACACCTACGTCACCGTCATTGGCCAGTTGATCAAGTTTGACGAGAAAGAAGTCGCGGCAAAGTTGAAGGACTACGCCATCGACCTGTCGCCCGCGGATATTGCCAAGTTCAAGGGCAAGCCGGTCGTGCTCGCAACCGCCGTGATCAACAGCGCCGGTATCGACATTGCGAAGAAGCCGATTCCGCCAATGTCGGCCGACGACCTGGCGCTGCAGAAGATCATGACCAAGCTGCCGCCGGCTCAGGGCGCGGTGCGCAAGACGCTCGACAGCAAGGACATGGCGGGCGCCAAGGAACAGGCCACCATTCTGAAGGGCCTGTTCACGGAGATCGAAGTCTTCTTCAAGACGAAGAAGAACGACGAAGCCATGAAGTGGGCGGTCGACGGCAAGAACCACGCTGACGCGATTCTGGTCAACCTGGGCCTCAACAACATTGAAGCCGCCAAGACGTCGATCACCCCTATGGGCAGCACCTGCGCGTCCTGCCACGGCAAGTATCGCGAACGCATGGAAGACGGCACCTTCCGCATCAAGGCCGGCAGCTAACCGTTTCAGAGGACATCATGAAAAAGATCGCCCTACTTGCTCTGAGCATCACCGTTCTCGCCGGCACGTTCGCCGCGGCCCAGCAGGGCCAGCGTCGCGAGCCCGATCCGCGCACCATGGGCGGCGGAGATTGCCGCGACAACCCGTACAACTGCAAGGACGTCGCCGCCCCGCTGCCGGCGCCGAACACGGTGTGGCTCGAGGAGATGACCTGGATTGACGTGCGCGATGCACTCAAGGCCGGCAAGACCAACATCATCATCGCGACCGGCGGCATGGAGCCGAACGGTCCGTGGCTCGTCACCGGCAAGCACAATTACGTGCTGCATGCCAACTGCGAGGCCATCGCCCGCAAGATGGGCAACGCCTTGTGCGCGCCGATCGTGAAGTTCGTGCCGGAAGGCGGCATCGAGCCGAAGACCGGCCACATGACCTCGCCCGGCACGATCACCGCCCGCGAAGAGACGTTCCAGATGCTCCTCACCGACATCGCCGAGAGCCTGCAGGCCCACGGCTTCAAGAACATCATCTTCATTGGCGACAGCGGCGGTAACCAGAAGGGCCAGGCGGCCGTGGCCGAGAAGCTCACCGCGAAGTGGGCCGGCAAGGCGCTCGCGCTGCACATCGGCGAGTACTACGATTACGCCAGCGTCGCGAAGTACATGGAGGGCCAGGGCATCAAGGAAGGCCAGTCGGACGGCATGCACGACGATCCGATCATCACCCTGAACATGTTCATCGACGACCCGAACTCGGTGCGCTTCAACGAGCGCGTCAAGGCGGGCAAGGCGACCATCAACGGCGTGAATGTCGGCGACAAGGCGAAGAACACCGAACTCGCCAAGAAGATCGTCGAGTTCCGCGCCACCAAGACCATTGAGGCGATCAACAAGGCGATCGCCGCGAAGAGCAAGGGCAGCTCCTCGCAGCAGTAGTCCGCAGGCCGGTGTCGCACCTACCGCTCTCTCGCGACACCGGCCACGCGCATCGCTTTCGCGCGATGCACCGCCTGATCGGCAACACCCCGCTCCTCTCGCTCTCTCTGAAGTTCCGCGGCCAGCCCCGCACCATCTACGCCAAGTACGAGCCGCTCAACCTCACCGGCAGCATCAAGGACCGTATGGCCCTGCACATCCTGGAGCGGGCCTACGCGACCGGCGACATTACTGCCGGCGCGCCGATTGCGGAGGCCACCAGCGGCAACACCGGCATCTCGTTCGCCGCGATCGGCCGGTCCGCCGGTCACCCGGTGACCATCTTCATGCCGGACTGGATGAGCGCCTAGCGCATCTCCCTGATCTCGAGTTTTGGCGCCTCGATCGTCCTGGTCAGCAAGGCCGACGGCGGTTTCCTCGGCGCGATCGCACGCGCCGATGCCATGCGGCAGGCACAGCCGTCCACATTCCTGCCCCACCAGTTTGCGAACCCGGCCAACGTTGAGGCCCACCAGCACGGCACCGGGCCCGAAATCTGGGCGCAGCTGCAGAGCCACGGCCTCACGCCCGATGCGTTTGTCGCGGGCGTTGGCACCGGCGGCACCGTGATGGGCGTCGGTCGGTTCCTGAAGTCGAAGCACCCTGCGGTCAAGATCCATCCCCTCGAGCCGGCCGAGTCGCCGACGATGTCGACCGGCCACAAGGTGGGACACCACCGCATTCAAGGCATCTCCGACGAGTTCATCCCGCCGATCGTGCAACTCGATGAGGTTGACGAGGTCCTGCAGGCCAACGACGGTGACGCGATCCTGATGGCGCAGTTGCTCGCGCATCACGGACTGGCCGTGGGCATTTCGTCTGGCGCCAATGTCATCGGCGCGCTGCGCGCGCAGGATCGCCTCGGTCCAGATGCCGTGGTCGTGACCGTCCTGAGCGACAGCAACAAGAAATACCTGAGCACCGACCTGCTGCGCGCTGAACGGTCGCGCCCCGACTATCTGACTCCGGCCGTGGAATTCCTGGGGTTTGATTCGGTCAACCGCGTCTGCGACATGTGCGCGGATCCGGTCCGCTGACCCGCTATAATCGCGCGCTATGACGCGCAGCCGCCTCCTCACCTTCGCCGCCCTCGTCGCTCTCGGCTCGGTCGCCATCTCCGCCAGCCGTGTTGAGCAGGCCCCGCCGCAACGGCCGATCGGCATTGGCGCCAACTATAAGGGACAGGCGTGGACCTTCAACAAGATCGCCGACGGGGTATACCACGCGATCGGCACGGGCAGCCTGGTGGTCTTCTCGAACGCCACGATCGTCGAAGGTGATCGCGACGTGCTGGTGGTCGATTCGCACGTCAGCCCCGGCAGCGCCTGGTCGCTGCGCGAGGAGTTGAAGGCGATCACGCCGAAGCCGATTCGCTGGGTGGTCAACTCGCACTATCACTTCGACCATTCGCACGGTAACCAGATCTACGGGCCCGAGGTCGAGATCATCGGTCACGAGTTTGCGCGCGCGCAGATCCTCGCCGGCAAGTCGCAGGACTCCCCGGCCCGCGAGTTCTATGTCGGCAACACCCCGCAAACCATCAAAGCGCTCGAAGGGCGCCTGGCCGCCGCGACCGACGAGACGACCAGGGCGCAGATCGAAGAGCAGCTCGCCATTCAGCGCAATCACCTCGAAGGCATCAATGCAGTCAAGCCCACGCCGCCGACGTTGACGCTCACCAACACCATGACGCTGTTTCGCGGCAGCCGCGAGATCCGCATCATGTTCATGGGCCGCGGCCACACCGCCGGCGACGTGGTCGTCTACCTGCCCAAAGAACGCATTGTCGCCACGGGAGACTTGCTGGTGAACGGTACGTCGTACATGGGCGATGCGTTCATCACCGACTGGATCCAGACGATGGAGGCTCTGAAGGGACTCGATTTCGACACGATCCTCCCGGGCCACGGCCGGCCGATGACCGGCAAGGCCGCGCTCGATCACTGGCAGGCGTACTTGCGCGACTTCTGGTCGCAGGCGCAGAAGTTCCACGCCGCCGGCACACCGTGGGAGGAAGCGGCGAAGCTTGTTGACCTCCGTGGCCAGGCGGTGAACTACCCGACCATTCGCGCCGCCGGCATCACGCCAAACCACGGCATGCGCCGCGCCTACGAGATTCTTGACGGCAAGGTGAAGTAGCCTTGTAAAGGCCGGGTTTCCGCCCCGCCTTTGCCAATGCAGCTCACCGACAAGAACCAGATCCGGCAGCTCCTGCGTCGCGACCCGCGCTGGTGCGTGTACGCGCTCGGCGACCTGACGCCGCGCATGTTTGCAAAGTGCCAGTGGTTCGCGCCGGACCTGACATTGGTCCTGCACGACTACGGCACCAGCATCCTGTTCGCCATGGGCACGGCCAGCATCCGCGAAGCGCTGGCACACGTCACGTGGCCCGTGCACCTGCAAGTCCGGCAAGACGCGCTCGATGAAGTGGCGAAGCATGCCGACGTCAGCCACGTCAGGCAGATGCTGCGTATGAGCTGGGAGGCCAGGACCGCCCCTCGCACGGAGACCATCGCCACGAGGAAGCTGGAGTCCGGCGACGTGGCGCAATTGCAGGATCTCTATGCCGACGGCGAGTCGGCTGGAGAGTCGCCAGACTTCTTCTATGACTCGATGGTTTCAGACGGCATGTTCTATGGAGTCTTCGAGGGCGACGATCTGGTTGCTGCCGCAGGTACACACCTCGTCTCTCGAGACGAAGGTGCCGCGGCGATCGGGAATGTCTATACGAAGCGAGAGAGGCGCGGACGCGGCTACAGTCGTGCAGCCACGTCCGCTGTCTTGCAAGAACTGAAGGATCTACCGACGGTTGGCCTGAACGTTCGCGCCGACAATACTTCGGCGGTACGTGTCTACCAATCGCTGGGATTCATCAGGCATTGCGAGTTTGTCGAGGCCCTCGCGAACCGAATCGCGTAGAACCGCCGGGCCGCGACGGCCTGGGGCCATGGCTCGGTCCCCGGCCGTGACCGTGCTGCTGGTGGCCGTGACCGCCACCGGGCCCACGACCATGCGACTGGCCGCCCTGGCCACGACGCTGACCGGGCCTGCCCTGGTGACGACGTCCCGGAGTCGGCAACGCCTCTTCCGAAGACGCGCTGACTTCAAATTGCTCCACCGCCACATGCTCGATCGGCGCTGGAAGCAGCTTCTGGACTCGGCGCAGCAGATCCTGATCTTCAGGCGACACCAGTGACACCGCGCGGCCGGTCAAACCCGCACGGCCGGTGCGGCCGGCGCGGTGGATGTAATCCTCCGGCACCATCGGCAGATCGAAGTTGACGACGAGCGGCAACTGCGCGATGTCCAGACCGCGGGCGGCGATATCCGTCGCGACCAGGACATTGACGCGGCCCGACTTGAAGTCCTCCAGCGCGCGCGTGCGTGCGCCCTGGCTCTTGTTGCCGTGAATCACGGCGGCGTTGATGCCGCCCTTCTCGAGATACTGCCCCACGCGGTTTGAACCGTGCTTGGTGCGGCAGAACACGAGCGCCTGCGTTCCCGGCGTGAGGTTCAGCACGTGACGCAGCAAATCGCCCTTGCGACGGTCGGTCACGGGATACACCTGGTGCGTGACGGTGACAGCCATCGGCTGGCCTTCCGACACATCCACGCGATCGGGCGTGCGCGTGAAGTCTTGCGACAGCTTGACCACCTCCGGCGCGAACGTCGCCGAGAACAGCAAGGTCTGCCGCTGCTGCGGCAGGGCGCGAAGGATGCGCTTCAACGGCGGCAGGAAGCCCATATCGAGCATGCGATCGGCTTCGTCGAGCGTGAGGATTTCCACACCGGACAGATCGACCGTGCGCTGCTCAAGGTGATCGAGCAGGCGCCCGGGCGTTGCGACGATGATGTCGGTGCCGCGAAGCAGTTCCTTCTTCTGCGGCACGATCGACACCCCACCGAACACCACGCTGACGCGGACGTTCGCGGGGACTGCATACGTGGACAACGACTTGTGTACTTGCACCGCAAGCTCACGAGTCGGCACGAGCACGAGTCCGCGCGGTTTACGCACCGCGCCGCGTGGCGCACCGCCCTTGACCATCAGCCGCTCGATCATCGGCAGCCCGAACGCGGCAGTCTTGCCGGTTCCAGTCTGCGCGCGCGCGAGCAAATCGCGTCCGGTCAGGACGATGGGAATGGATTTGAGTTGGACTGGCGTGGGGGTCGTGTAGCCGATCTTCGACAACGGCGCACACACGACGGGCGACAGCCCGAGTGAGACGAATGGCATGACTGAAAACGCTCCTATGTGCTGAGCGTTCCCTGTCCGCAAAGCAAACTGACGATAAAGTGGCCCGGTTTGGGCTTCAGACGGTAACGAGAATTCCGGAAGGAATTGAAACCGAACGCAGAGACGGATGACAGTATAGCAGGTTTTGGCGAATGCCGCTTTTTCGCGCAGCATTGCGCAACCGGGTGATTCAGGCTGGCCGCGTTTCCGCCGATGATTCAGACATGAAGTCCCTCGTCTTCGCTGCCCTGTCCGGGATCACGATCCTGGCCGCGTCGACCACGGGCGGTGGCGGATTTGGCGGGGGTGGCGGCGGCGGTGATCAAGATCCTCCGATCTTCCAGGGGAACACCGGCGGCGGCAGCTTCGTGCCGCCTGGTACCTATCGCGTCGCACTGTCTCGCCGGGTGGACGGCAATGTCGTCGCGCTCGGCGACCCACAGACGCTGACGGTCACGGCCGATCCCGGCGTGACGTTGACCCCGGCTCAGCGCACGTCGAACACCGAGTACCAGGGAAACGTCGACCGCCTGCAGCGCTCGTTCACGGGCACGCTCGAAGCAGCGAACTCGATGCGGACCCGCACCCAGGCGATTCAACGCGCGATCGTGGACTCCCCCGCCGACGTGAAGATGCTCGACGAGGCCCGGCGATTCGATGCCCGCGTGCTCGCCATCCTGCGCCGCATGCGTGGCGACGAAACCCTGCGCGGCCTCGAATCCGGCGATCCTTCGAGCCTCCAGGACCGCGTCAACACCGCCGTCCAGGGCGCGCGCGGCCTGAGCGGCGCCCCGACCGGCACACAGCAGCGCGCCTACGCGATTGCCAACGAAGACCTCGCGGCCGTGGTGAAGGAACTGCGAGGTCTCGAAGCCGAGATCCGCAAGTTCGAGCAGCAGCTCGAAGCCGCGGGCGTGCCCTACACGCCCGGCCGCTGGCCCGGCCAATAAGCGAAGACGCATGCCGGCTCGTCCCGTGGACGGGCCGGCATCGCGGCAGTTCGGCCGTTCATCCGGCGGCGAAATCAGCTAGACTCTCCGGCGTCCTCGGGGAGGGACTTCATGCATAAACGCCTAGTCAGTGGCCTCGTCATTGCCGCGGCTCTGGCCGCAACCGGCTCGCGGTTGCCTGCGCAGACCAAGGCGACGGTCACCAACGTCGCAACCATTCCGCACGAAGCGGTGCCCAACTTCTTCAAGCACTCGCCTGGCATCTACACCGGCGAGAACATGGGCATCGCCACCAATTCCAAGGGCAACATCTTCATCTTCCACCGCGCCGGCGAGACGCGCCTGTTCGAGTACGACTCGACGGGCAAGTTCATTCGTGAGATCGGCCGCGGCGTCTATAGTCACGCCTTCGCGCACTCGGTCCGTGTCGACGCCCAGGACAACATCTGGACGGTCGACGAAGGCACCGACATGATCACGAAGTTCAGCCCTGAGGGGAAAGTGCTGATGACGATCGGCCGCCGCGAAGATCCGGTGGAGATGCTCGGCAACATGCCCGGCCAGGGCCGCTTCCACGGCCGCAATGAAAAGTATCGCTTCGGCCGCGAGACCGATGTGGCGTTCGACCAGCAGGGCAACATCTTCGTGTCGGACGGTTACTTCGACGCGCGCGTCGTGAAGTACGACAAGCACGGCCGCTTCGTGAAGGCGGTCGGCACGCGCGGCACCCAGAACCTGCAGTTCAACACGCCGCATTCGATCGCGACCGACTTTGCCGGCAACGTCTACGTCGGCGATCGCGGCAACGCGCGCGTGCAGGTGCTCGACAACGACCTCAACTGGAAGGCGAACTTCACCGGCATGGGCAATCCGTGGGCGGTGTGCGTCTCTGGCGGCCCGGGCCCGAAGGTCACCGGCGAACAGTTCCTCTACGTGTCGAACTCGTGGCAGGACAGCGCGCCGGCCGCCGGCGCGGAGATCACGGGTGAAGTCTACAAGGTGAAGCTTGATGGCACGATCGTCGGCAAGTTCGGGCGCGCCGGCAAGGCTGCGGGTGAATTTGCCACCATCCATCAGATGGACTGCCGTGACCCGAACGTGATCTTCACGGCGGAGATCAACAACTGGCGGTCGCAAAAGATCCTGCTCAAGCCGGACGCGATGAAGCCGTCGAGCGCAGGAGGTGCGCGATGAAGAAGCTTGCCACCCTGACCGCGCTGGCTGTTGCCGGCGTCTCGCTGGTCGCGCAGTCTCCAGAGATCTCGTTTACCTCCGTCGACCTGCTGAAAACGCCCACCAACGTGTATGTCGGCGAAGTGGCCGGCGTCGGCGCGAATTCAAAGGGCCAGATCTTCGTCTACACGCGCGCCGGCCATCCGTACGCGACCCTTGGCGACAATCGCACCTTCTCGCACGGCGGCTCGCGGCTTTTGCAGTTCGACGCCTCCGGGAAGTACGTCGGTGAGTGGGGCCAGGACGTCTATGGCTTCAACGCCGCCATCGGACTGCGCGTCGATCCGCAAGACAACGTCTGGACCATTGACGTTGCGGCCAACCAGGTCGTGAAGTTCAACCCGGACGGCAGCATCGGCCTCGTCCTTGGCCGCAAGCCAGAGGCGATCAACGTTCGGCCGGCGCAGCCGCCACCAGGCGCTGCGACTGGTGGAGGCCCCGCGGCCGGCGGCGGCGCTGCCGCACCGGCGGCGGCTGCCGGTCCTGCAGGCGGTGGCCCCGGCGGTGGTGGCCGTGCACCTGGATCCGGCATTCCCGGTTCGGGCTTCAGCCGCCCGACCGATGTGTCGTGGGACAAGGCCGGCAACATCTACGTGGCCGACGGCATCGGCACGAACAACCGTGTCGCCAAGTTCGACAAGGACGGCCGCTTCATCACCCACTGGGGCTCGACCGGTAAAGGCCAGGGCCAGTTCATGGGCGTCAAAGCCATTGCGGTGTCAGCGGCTGGTGACGTCTACGTGGCCGACGCCGGCAACAAGCGCATCCAGGTGTTCGACGGCGACGGCAAGTTCAAGAACGAGTTCGGCAACGTCGGCACGCCTTTGACGATGTGCATGACGCGCGGAGCGACCCAAGTGCTGTATGTCTCGCACGCTGGCGATGACGACGGCATGGAAGACGCGGCCATTTACAAAGTGTCGCTCGACGGCAAGGTGCTGGGTAAGTTCGGCACCGCCGGCAAGCAGATGAAAGAGTTCGGCCTCGCCAACTCGATCGACTGCCGCAGCGAAAACGATCTGCTGATCGGCGAAATGACCAACTGGCGCGTCCAGAAGGTCTCGCTGAAGTAGCACACCACCGGTCACGGGGGCGAGGGCTCGCCTCCGTGACCCACTTCCTGCCCCGCTATCTCACCTCGAGATTGGCGCGGATCGCCTCGGCAAACAATTCCGCCATCCGCCGATATCCGGCTTCGTTCGGGTGCAGGCCGTCGATCCCGATCCAGGTCGTCACCTGCGGCAACATTCCGTTATAGAGATCGACGTAGACCACGCCCTCCTGTACGGCCATGGCCTGCAAGGCGCTGTTGTACGCCACCAGCGCATTGGCGTCCTGCGAGCGCTGCCGGCCGGCAATGGTCGGCACCATCGATCCCACGAACACGCGCGCCTGGCCGTTCTGGGCGCGCTGCACCATCGCCCGAATCAACGCCGTCGACGCTGCGGCGCCAAACGATGAAATGCCGTTGACGCCCTCCTGGATCAGCACCACCTCTGGTCGTGACTCGTCGAAGACCTGTTCGAACCTGATCACGCCATCGAACACCGTTTCGCCACTTCTCCCCTGGTTGGTGACGGTGATAGCAGAGGTCTGAGCTGGGTACGACGACTGTAACTGCGCCTGGAGGTTGGTGGGATAGGACGCTGTGGGCACGACGATCAACGCCGTAATGCTGCCGGGGACACGACTCACGGGCGCCGTGACTTCACCCGAGGTCAGGCTGTCCCCGAACGCCATCATTTTCGTGCGTGACAGGCGCGGATTGGAGGTAGGACCGGTCGGGCCATTGCCGCCGCCACAGGCGGCCACCGTGCAGGCGAGCACCGCCGCCACGAACCAACGAGACATGGAAGAGTGCCGATTTTATCAGCACCCTCCCACGAGTCATTTCTCAGCTTTTCGCAGTTCGGATGTATTCGTCGACGTTCTTGGCGAGCACATCGAGCGGCACGTTGCCGCCGAGCACGAGACTGTCATCGAAGGCCTTCAAGTCGTAGGCTGCGCCCAGCGCGCTCCTGGCGCGTTCGCGCTGTCGATTGATCTCGCTATGACCAACTTTGTAACCGCACGCCTGGCCGGGCCAGGAGCAATAGCGATCGACCTCACTCGCCACCTCCAGGGGATTGGAGCCGTTGACCTCGACGAAGAAGTTCACGCCCTGTTCGCGCGTCCAGCGCTTGGCATGGATGCCGGTATCGACCACCAGGCGACAGGCCCGGAACGCAATCGCCTGCAGGTAACCGAGCCGGCCCACCGGCTCGTTCTCGTACGCGCCAAGTTCGGCCGCGAGCTGTTGGGCATAGAGCGCCCAGCCCTCCGAGTAGGCGTTGAACGCCAGCAACTGGCGAATCACCGGCATCTTGCGCGTGAACTCGCCCTGCAGGATGTGGCCAGGAATCGACTCATGGAACGTGAGGTCGGCCAGGCTGTACTTGCTGTGCAGGTCGGTTGACTTCAGGTTGATCCAGTAGCGTCCGGGGATCTTGCCGTCGATCGAACCGGCGCCGCCGTAGGCCGTCGGTGCCCCCGGCTCTTCTTCGGGCGGCAGCCGCTTCACTTCCATGTTCGGGTTGACCTGCGTGAGGAACGCCTTCGGCAACTGCGCGCGAATCCAGGTCAGGCGGTCCTGGATGAACGCGAGGATTTCCTGGCGACCCTTGTCGCCTTCCGCGAACTGATAGCGCTTGTCCTTGCCAAGCGCCTGCATGCGCTGGCCGACGGTGCCGGTCGTAAAGCCGATCGCCTTGAGAATCGTGTCCATTTCCGCGTGCAGCCCCTGCAATTCGCGCTGCCCCATTTCGTGCACGTCCTCAGGCGTCATGTTCGTCGTCGTCGACGCCTTGAGCGCCCAGCGATAGAAGTCATCGCCGCTTGGACGCGCCCACATGCCGGCATCGTCCTTCGCGATGGCGCGCTGCGCTTCCAGTTCGGTGATCTGCCGATCGAGCGCCGGCGCGATCTCCTTCTCCGCAATTGCTTTCGCTCGCGGTCCCCATTCACCGGGAATCTGCTTCGTCCTCCGCGTGATGGACTCGACCAGCGATCCACCGTCGCGAGCGCCATTGGCCGACAAGCGCAATTGCGTCAGCGCTTTGTCGAGCAGGAAGCTGGGTGGCACCAGGCCTTTCCCGCGCGCGTCCTGAATGCGCCCCAGCTCGCCGTCGAGCTGCTTCGCATACGACTGCATGCGCGAGAGATACGCTTCGGCATCGGCGGCCGTGTCGACCGGATGATCGCTGTCGAGATATCTCGGAAGGTCGAGATAGGCGCCAACGTTCTGGATGACCACATACGGCGTATTGCGCCAGCTGCCGACCGTGATGTCGCCGTACGGCAGCGCGAACCCTTCGCTCGCCAGGCCATACGCACTGCGCACCACTTCGATGCTGGTGCGAACCGCGTGCGACAGTCCCGAGGTGTCGAAGGCTTTCGCCTTGTCGAGATCGGCCTTCACCTGCGCGGCGATCTTGCGCTGCCCTTCTGCGGAGCGATCAGCCAGCTGCGAGCGCAAGGCGGCCCGAGCGCCGGTATCGACACCGAGAGAGGTCGCACTCTCAGGCGCAAACGCCAGGTAG
>Ga0075471_10002607_pt1 | contig 11801 bp, 11 predicted proteins | sample DEB19_08_DNA_2_FD_74787 | JGI IMG/M metagenome (GOLD analysis project Ga0075471, IMG submission 74787) | Aqueous microbial communities from the Delaware River and Bay under freshwater to marine salinity gradient to study organic matter... | ecosystem: Environmental > Aquatic > Marine > Coastal ... | reverse complement strand
CCCGCGGCCGAGGTGGCCAATCTCATCGGGCCCGAGGCCTTCAACCGTCTCTTCAAGGTTGCAATCGTTCGAAATCCCTATGACCTCGCCCTCAGTCGCTACTACTGGAGCCACCGCCGGCAGGGTGGCACGTCGGCCGAGCATTTCCGCCAGTGGTTGCTGTCGCGCCCGGCAGTACTCACCAAGAACCACTCCATCACCCGGATCAACGGCAAGAGCGTCGTCGACATGATGATCCGCTTCGAGCATTTCCGGGATGATATTTCGGCATTCGCCTCCAGGGTCGGTCTGCCGGACACATTGTTCACGGAGTTCGATGCGATCCGTGCCAAGGGCCAGTATCGACCGAAGCGCGCCAAGGCGGCCGAGATGTTTGCGGGTTTCGATCAGGGCAAGGCCGTTATCGCCGAGCTCTTCGCTGATGACATTGCAACTTACGGCTATTCTTGCCCGTGAGTGAGGCAGCAGGAGTGACTTGCTCCGCGGTGTCATGTCAGGGCATGGAGCGTACCTACCATACCGGAAGCCGCCGCCAATGACCGATAATCCATACAATGCCGAGGAACAACTGCCCAAGGCAACCTCAGCCACACGGATCGCCAAGCATCTCGGCTTGACCCATGCGCGGGCCTATCTGATCCGCCGAGAGATCCAGGTTCGACTGCCCGGTGTCACCATCGATACCTCTACAGCCCGCCGTCTCGCGGTGTTTCCCAGGCTCGGAGTCGTCTACAACCGAATCCAGAAGAACGCCAACACCACCACCATGCTGCTGCTCGATGCGCTGGAGACTGGCCGTATCCGATCTATTCCGGAGTCCAAAGGCCAGCACCTGTTGTTCTACCGCGCCTTCCTGACCGGGAACTTCTCGCTCGAACGCGCCCGCTACATGGTGATCGTGCGTTCTCCCTATTCGCGTGCGCTGTCGTCCTTCCTGTTCAAGTTCGGCTTCATGCAGCATACCGCCATGACTCGCTATGGCCGCAACTTCGACATGACGCCGGATGCCTTCTATGATTTCCTTTGCTGGCTGCGTGACGGCGCGCTGTCACGCGATTTGCACTGGGACCTGCAGCTCAACTCTCTAGCACTTCCCGTCGAGGTGTTCACCGATATCATCCACGTCGAGCACTACGAGCCCGAGATGCGGAGCTTCCTCTGCCGCACCAGGCTGGGCCCGACGGTTGGCGAAAGACAGATCGACTTCGCCGAGTTGCGCCGGCTGGGATCACCCCATGCCACCCGCGCCCAAGACAAGCGCGTGGATTTTTTCACACCCCAAACCCGGCGGCTGGTTAGTGAAATCTACGAGGCGGACTTCAAGGCCTTCGGCTACGCACCGGACTGAAGGCTCACTTCCGGATGCGCCATCCGGGGCGGTGCCGTCTCCACCATCATCATTTCGGGCACCTTCCCGTCCGTCAGCGCACCCTGCTCGCGGCCTTCGGCGCCTGCCACCAAGTAAATGAAGATTCCTGCGATTCTGAGGATTGGGTTCCTCAGCAGGCTGAGCATCAAGAATATCACGGCGAAACCCTTGCCGATGCGTGCTGCCAGCGCGGTGGCGCGCGGCCCACCCATCCGCATGGCCGGCGCGGCGCGCAGCACGCGGCCGCCATCCATCGGGAAGGCGGGGATCGGGTTGAAAGCGACCAGCATCACTTTCACCAGCAGCAGGGCGATCGCCATATTGACCAGCTGCCCGGCGTTGGCGACGAGCAGTTCCGGAGCGGGTTTTTCCGGTATCCGTTCCATGGTCGCAATGCCGCTGATGGGGGAGAGGATCACCTGCGATCACCCCGAAGCGGCACGCCTTGGCGATGCAGCTGAATTCATGCGGCCTCACGCGAAGGACGACGAGCAGGATGAACACAATCGATTCAACCGCGACGGCAAGGCGTCCGGCCCGGTATGCCGCAGCGCCGATCCAGGCGAGGAGGATCAGGACGGTAGCGTGGAGCCTGATCCAGGTGCCTGCGACGCTGTCGAATGTACGGAATTCATTCATACGCCCAATATAGGGACGTTTTCCTAGATTTCAAGGGGCCGTCACAGCCGGGGCCGATCTTTTTTTGATCCATACCAGCCGCCCACTGCCTTCTCGTAGGCGAGCGCGGCGCGGAAAACCTTTTCATCGTCCCAGGTCCTGCCCACCAGCTGGATGCCCGTCGGCACATGGGTCTCGGCGTGTCCCGACGGCACCGACAGAACTGGGCAGTTGTGCAGCATGTTGAACTGGTGGGTCATCACCCAGCCATATTCGGGATCGACCTTCTTTCCTGCCACGGTAAAGGCCTCGTCCCACGGATTGTGCTCCGCCTTCACCGAAGGGGCGTTGTTGGTCGGGCAGATGAACAGGTCGTGTGACGCCAGCACCGGCCCCAGCGTCTGGTACATGCGGTGCGCCTGTTCCCACGGCCTGTGGGCGTCGTCCGCCCCCGTCACCTTGCCCGCCACCTCGGCAAACTTCACGGCATAATCCGTCATCAGGTGCTTCGAGTCCTTCAGGTGCCAGATGGTCTGCCGCCCGAAATGCATCAAATTGTACCAGTGCAGGCCGTTCCTTTCCACGTCCCCGGTCCAGCCGAGGTCGACTTCCTCCACCTTGGCGCCCAGCGCCTTGAACACTGCGATGGCCTTCAGCATGTTTTTTCGCACGGCGGGTTCCACGGGCACGTAGCCCAGGTCCACCGAATAGGCGATCTTCAGCCCACGGATCGATTTCGCCTCGGTGGGCAGCACCACGTGCTCGCGCAGCGAGTCATGGTCGAGCGGGTGCGGCCCAGAGGTGATGTTCTGCATCAGCGCGGCGTCTGCCACGGTGCGCGTCATCGGGCCGCAATGGTTGAAGCGGTCGAAATTGGCCGGCGGTCCGTCCGGGTTGCGCCCATGCGGCGGCTTGAAACCAACGACACCGCAGGCCGCCGCCGGAATGCGGATCGAGCCGCCGATGTCGGTGCCTGTCGCCAGCGTGGTCAGCCCCGCGGCCAGTGCCGCGCCCGACCCGCCGGATGATCCGCCCGGCCCCCACTCCGTGTTCCACGGGTTGCGCGTCACGCCCCAGATTCGCGATGCGGTGATGCCCGAGAGGCAGAACTCCGGCGTGGTGGTCCGCGCCAGGATCACCGCGCCCGCCTTCTGCAGGCGCTCGATCATCGGGTCCGAGTGGCCATCCACGTGGTCCTTGAAGATCAGCGAGCCCTGAGTGGTTCGCTTGCCCTTCAGTCGCTGCGCGTCCTTCACCGCCAGCGGCACGCCGTCCAGTGCGCCGGTTTTCCCCCCACGCTTCATGTAGCGCGCCTCGGAGGCCCGGGCCTGCGCCATGGCCTCCTCGAAATAGCGGTCGGCAAGGCAGTTGATCTTCGGGTTCACCTTTTCCGAACGCCCGATCAGCGCCGCGGTGAGTTCCACCGGCGAAAGCTTGCGCCGCGTGAACAGCTTCAGGGCCTCGGTTGCGGGCAGGTAGCACAGGTCGTCGTTGGTCATGGACAAGCCTCGTCGTGAAGCGATATGCAATGCGCCCAGCAGAAAACAGGATCACGGGAGAGAAGTCCATGGCCGGCAGGCTTCACGGCAAGACAGCGATCGTTACTTCGGCAGGCCAGGGCATCGGCCGGGCCGCCGCCATCTGCATGGCGAAGGAGGGGGCCAAGGTCTGGGCCACCGACATCAACGCCGAGGCCCTCGCCGCGCTCGCCGCCGAACAGCCCGGCATCGAGACCTTCACGCTGGACGTGCTGAAGCAGGCCGAGGTCGACGCCGCTGCCAGGCGGGTCGGCACGCCTGACATCCTGTTCAACTGCTCCGGCTTCGTCCATGCCGGAACCCTGATGGAGACCGACGAGAAGGCCTGGGACTTTTCCTTCGACCTCAACGTCAAGGCACATTTCCGCATGATGAAGGCCTTCATGCCGGCCTGGCTGGCACGCGGAAACGGCGTCATCATCAACATGGCCTCCGCCGCCTCCTCGATCAAAGGCGTGCCCAACCGCTTCGTCTATGGCGCCACCAAGGCCGCCGTCATCGGAATGACCAAGGCCTTGGCAGCCGACTACACCTCGAAGGGCATCCGCGTGAACGCCATCTGCCCGGGCACGGTGGACAGCCCGTCGCTCACCGAGCGCCTCAAGGCCACGGGTGACTACGAAGCGGCGAAATCGGCCTTCATTTCCCGCCAGCCCATGGGCCGCATGGCCCGGGCGGAGGAAATCGGCATGCTGGTGGTCTATCTCGCCAGCGACGAGGCAGCCTTCGTTACCGGCCAGACCTTCGTCATCGATGGTGGCTGGTCGATCTAGGCAGATTGCGCCGTGCTGCCCGGCTCCGCCGCCGCGTCAACCGCTCCGGCGGGCATGGAAGCCATTGGCAAAGGGTCTTTTCCCGGCCTAGGATGCATTCAACAGCCGCCGGAAAGTGCGGTGAAGGGAGCTAGATCTTGGCAGCAGGCCAATCCGCCATCGAGGCGAAGGGCGTCACGAAACTATTCCAGGGAGCGGGGCAGGACGCCGTCAAGGCTCTCGACGACGTGTCGGTCTCGATCCGCGAGAATGAATTCTTCACGTTGCTCGGCCCCTCCGGCTGCGGCAAGACCACGCTGCTCCGCCTGATCGCCGGTTTCGACTTCCCCACCGAGGGCGAGATTCTCCTCTATGGCGAGAACATTGCGCCGCTGCCGCCCTACAAGCGGCCGGTCAACACGGTGTTCCAGTCCTACGCGCTCTTCCCCCACATGACGGTGGCGCAGAACATCGGCTTCGGCCTCGAGATGCTGGGCAAGCCCCGTGCCGATATCGACAGGCGCGTCGCGCAGATGCTGAAGCTCGTGCGCATGGAGGAACTCGCCGGCCGCCGCACCAGCCAGATTTCGGGCGGCCAGCAGCAGCGCGTGGCGCTGGCCCGCGCCCTCGCCCCGCAGCCCAAGGTGCTGCTCCTCGACGAGCCGCTCTCCGCACTCGACGCCAAGCTGCGCAAGGACATGCAGATCGAACTGAAGCGCCTCCAGCACGAGACCGGCATCACCTTCATCTTCGTGACGCACGACCAGGAAGAGGCCCTCACCATGTCGGACCGCATCGCGGTCATGAGTCGGGGCAAGATCCTGCAGGTGGGCTCGCCGCGCGACATATATGACCGTCCTTCGGAACGCTTCGTCGCCAACTTCATCGGCGAGACCAATTTCCTCGAAGGCGAGGTCGAGGGCGTGGAGGGCCGTCAGGCGGTGGTGAAACTGCACTCTGGCGCCAGCATCACTGCGGGGCTTCCGGAGGGCCTCAACCCGTCCGGCCGCGTCAGCGTGGTGGTCAGGCCCGAGCATGCCGACCTCGTCAAGCCCGGCGGCCGCGCGGATCTCTGGGGCAGGCTGGAGAACATCGTCTATTTTGGCACCGACACGCACTATTACGTGATGCTCGATGGTGGCGTGTCCTTCATCGTGCGCCAGCAGAACGCGCATGGCGGCGGCACCGGCTTCGAGATGGGGGATGCGGTGGGCATCGCCCTCGAACCACAGTCCGCCCAGATCTTGAGGGACTAGCGCGATGTCCAGCGCCACCGAATTCGCACGGGTCTTCGAGCGCCGCGACATCCGCCGCCGCTGGCTGCTCTCGACGCCCGCCCTGCTCATCATCCTCTTCGCCGCCATCGGACCACTGTTCGTGGTGCTGCTCTACTCCTTCATGGTGAAGGGCGACTATGGCGACGTGAAGTACTGGCAGTTCTCGCTGGACGGCTGGTTCGGTGTCTTCATGCAGCGCGACATCTTCGACGACACGCTCACCGTGAACGACGCCCACCTGGCGATCTTCTGGCGCTCGGTGAAGCTGTCGCTCATGACCACCTTCATCACGCTGGCACTGGGATTTCCGACTGCCTATTTCATCGCCACCAGGGCGGAACGCTGGCGCGAACTTTGGCTGTTCCTGGTCACCATTCCGTTCTGGACCAACCTGCTGATCCGCACCTTCGCCATGCAGGAGGTGATCCGCAACGAGGGCGTGATCAACACCGTCCTCCTGCAGACCGGGCTTATCAACAAGCCGTTCCAGATGATGTACACCGACCTCGGCATCCTGTTCGGCATGGCCTATGTCTATCTGCCGCTCATGGTGCTGCCGCTCTATGCCTCTATGGAGCGGCTTGACTTCCGTCTGGTGGAGGCGGGCTATGATCTCTATGCCACGCGCTGGCAGGTGCTCCGCCGCATCATTATCCCGCTGGTCAAGCCGGGCATCGTGGCCGGCTCCATCCTCGTCTTCATTCCCTCGCTCGGCGCCTATGTCACGCCGCGCGTGCTGGGCGGCGGCAAGAACATGATGCTGGGCAACCTCATCGAGCTGCAGTTCGGCCAAGGCCGCAACTGGCCGCTGGGCTCGGCGATCTCGATCACGCTGATGGCCATCGTCATGCTGGCTCTGCTCGTCTACGTGCGCAACGTCACGAAGTCGGGGGCGGGCCATGGCTAGCCATTTCGACGTCCGCAAGCAGTGGGGCTTCACCACAATCGCGATGGTCTGCTTCTTCCTGCTCTACCTGCCGATCGTGACCCTCGTGGTCTATGCCTTCAATGCCGGCAGCAACCTTGCAGTGTGGGAGGGTCTGTCCCTCAGGTGGTTCGAGGCCGCTTGGCACAATTCCGCCGTCCAGGAAGCGGCCATGCGTTCTCTGCTCATCGCCGTGGTCGCCGCCACCATCGCCACCATCGCCGCCACCATGGCGGCTCTCGCCACCACGCGCACCGCGCCCTACCGCGGCCTCACGTTCAAATACGCCTTTATCAACCAGCCGCTCATGGTGCCGGAAATCGTCACGGCCGTTGCGCTGCTCATCATCTTCTCGCGCATCAAGGTGTGGACCGGATATTCGGGCCTCGGCTACCTCATCATCGCCCACACCGCCTTCTGCATTCCCTTCGCCTATCTCCCGATCCGGGCGCGTCTCGAGAACATGGACCTGACGCTGGAGCGCGCCGCCGCCGACCTCTACGCCACGCCATGGAACACTTTCCGGCGCGTTACGCTGCCGCTGCTCTGGCCTGGTATTCTTGCTGGCTTCATGCTGGCCTTCGTCATCTCGCTCGACGATGTGGTGATCACCGAATTCGTCAAGTCGGGTGGTCAGGAAACGCTGCCCACATACATGCTCGGACAACTCCGGCGCGTCATCACGCCGGAAATGAACGCCATATCGACCGTGTTCCTGGCGATATCGGTGCTGATCGTCACGGTCTTCTTCTTCATCAGCAGGAAGCGGTCGTGACATGCTGTGGACGTTAACAGGGAGTGAAACATGAAAAGTACGCTGACAGCCGCTCTTGCGGGCCTCGCCATGATCGTGGGCGCAAGTACCGCCCACGCTGAGGGCGAACTCAATATCTTCAACTGGGGCAACTATACCTCGCCCGAGATGATCAAGAAGTTCGAGGAGAAGTACAAGGTTAAGGTCACCGTCACCGACTATGACTCGAACGACGCCGCCCTCGCCAAGGTGCGCGCCGGAGGCCATGGCTTCGACATCGTGGTGCCTTCCGCCAACTTCATGCCGATCTGGATCAAGGAGGGCCTGCTGGTCGAGTCGCGCCCGGACCAGATGGAGAATTTCAAGAACGTCGACGAGCGCTGGGTCAACGTCGAGTGGGATCCGGGCCGGCACTATTCAGTTCCCTGGCAGTGGGGCCTGACCGGTATCATCGTCGATACCTCGCTCTACAAGGGTGACATCAACACCTCGGCCATCTTCCTCGATCCCCCGGCGGAACTCGTCGGCAAGGTCAATGTTGCGCCCGAGATGAACGACGTTCTCTACGCCACCATCCGCTACATGGGCGGCCAGTGGTGCACCACCGATAAGGAAGTGCTGAAGAAGGTCCGTGACAAGCTGGTCGAGGCGAAGCCGAAGTGGATCGCCATGGATTATGGCGTGATCGAAAAGTTCGCCAGCCGCGACTTCGGCGCCTCCTATTACTGGAACGGAGCGGCGATGCGCGCCCGCGCCAAGAACCAGGACGTGAAGTTCGGCTTCCCCAAGGAGGGTTTCCCCTTCTTCATGGACAGCGCGGCGATCCTGAAGGATGCGAAGAACCCCGACAATGCCAAGTTGTTCCTGAACTTCATCATGGAGCCCGAGAATGCTGCCATGATCTCGGACTTCGCCCGCTATGCTAACGGCATCAAGGGTTCCGAGCAGTTCATGCCGGCTGACATGAAGGACGCTCCCGAACTGTTGGTGCCGCCTGAGTTCGAGAAGGCAGGCGAATTCCTCAAGCCCTGCGCACCCGAGGTGACGGATATCTATTCCAAGATCTGGACCGAGGTTCTGAAGTAATCCCGGCACGCTGACCGGCCCCGGCGTTCCTGCGCCGGGGCCTTTTTTGCTGGAGGTGAAGCCGTGACGTCCTTTCGCAATTCCGATCCCCGTCCGCCGATCATGGAAGGCGCTCCGCCGCAACTGGTGCCGCCGCGCATGGACTGGGACCGGCCACCGTGGAACCGCTGGGCGTTCCAGAACATCCGCCAGATCCTGCCCACGGCTGAAGTCTGGCGCGGCGATGCGCCGGCGCGTCAGCTGCCACGCCGGGAACAGGATCTCGATGCGCTTCCGGTCGCTTCCGTCGAAGGCGCGGCCACAACCCTCGCGGGGCTGCTCGACGAGACCTACACGGACGGCTTCATCGTGCTGAAGGACGGGGTGGTGGTCTATGAGCGCTATTTCAACGGCATGACGCCGCGCACGCTGCACATCTCGCAGTCCGTGGCAAAGTCGGTGACGGCCGCTGCGGCCGGGGTGCTCGTCGGCAAGGGCCTGCTCGACGTCAATGTGCCGGTCACGCAGTACCTTCCGGAGCTCAACGACACCGCCTATCGCGGCGCGCTGCTGCAGCACGTGCTCGACATGGCCAGCGGCGTCACTTTCGATGAAACCTACACCGACCCCTATTCGGACATCGGACAGCTCGACGTGTCCTCCGGCTGGAAGCCCGTTCCGCCGGGCAGCGATCCGGGTTTCCGCTGGCCGCGACACGTCTTCGAGCAGGTGCTGGGGCTCGGCAAGCTCGAATGCCGCCACGGCGAGCGCTTCTCCTACCGCTCCATCGAGACGGAGGTGCTTGGGTTCTGCATGGAGCGGGTGACGGGCAAGCGGCTCTACGAAGTCGTGTCGGAGGAGCTCTGGCAGCCCATGGGCGCCGAGCAGAGCGCCAGCTTCACCGTCGATGCGGTGGGAAGCTCGCTCGCCGACGGCGGCTTCAACGCCTGCCTGAGGGACTATGCCAGGGTCGGCCTTCTCTACCTTCGGAACGGGGGCGGCATCGTTCCCGCCGCCTGGGTGGAGGCGACACGCACCGGCCGGCATGATCCCGCCGCGCCGCCCTCGGCCTCGCTGCCTGAAGGCGCCTACCGCAACAAATGGTGGATCGAGGACGCCCGCTCGCGTGCCCTCTATGCCAAGGGCGTGTTCGGGCAGATGATCTACGTGAACTGGGACTATGGCCTCGTCGCGGCCAAGCTGTCGAGCTGGCCCGATTTCCTGTCCATACCCTTCAGCGTTGCCACCCAAGACGCACTGCACGTGATCGGAAGGCACCTGGCATGAGCGACACGCTGGATAGCGTGATCGAACGCCACGCCCTGCGCCGCGCCGGTGCCACGCCGTCGCGTTCCAGCGGCGTGGCGTTGCTCATCCACGGCCGGGGGGCCACCGCCGAGAGCATGCTGCCGCTGGCCGATGTCGTGGCGATGCCGGGGCCCTGCTACCTGGCGCCCCAGGCGGATGGCCACAGCTGGTATCCACAGAGCTTCATGGCGCCCACGGTGGCGAACGAACCATACCTGACGCGCGCGCTGGACCGCGTGGCCACCATCATCGCCGACATTCTTGGTGCTGGCATCGCGCCGGAAAAACTCGCCGTCATCGGCTTTAGCCAGGGCGCCTGCCTCGCCAGCGAGACGGTGCTGCGCAATCCGCGCGCCTACGGGTTCATTGGCGTGCTGAGCGGCGGCGCCATTGGCCCGCCGGGAACGCCGCGTGAATATCCAGGCACGCTCGAGGGTGCGCGCGTTTTCCTCGGCTGCTCTGACCATGATCCGCATATTCCACTCGCGCGCGTCAAGGAGACGACGGCGGTCTTCACCCGTATGGGGGCCACAGTGACCGAGCGCATCTATCCGGGCACTTCGCACGGCATCAATGATGACGAAATCACGTCTCTGCGAGCAGGCCTGGCTCCTCTCGCCACATAGCATCCATGATTTTGCCGGTTGCGTAGCTAGTCATGATGTTCTGTGAAACCGGGTGCCCCATGATTGATCGCCGAACCGTCCTCGCCAGTCTGCTCGCCCTCTCCGCCATGCCGCTTGGCGCGTTTGCCGGTTCGGAAGAGATGCTGGAGACCGTGGCCGATGGCCTCGATCACCCGTGGTCCTTCGCCTTCCTGCCGGAAGGGCCCATTCTCGTCACCGAGCGACGGGGACATCTTCGCACCATCGGGGCGGGCGGCAAGCTGTCGGAGCCGATCACTGGCCTGCCGCAGGTTGCCGCCGTGGGGCAGGGTGGACTCCTTGACATCGCACTTCATCCGGATTTTGCCAGTAACCGCCTCGTGTTCCTGTCCTTTGCGGAGCCGCGCGAGGACGGCAAGAATGGCACGAGCGTGATGCGTGGCAGGCTGTCGGAGGACCTCCGCAGCCTTGGCGAGGTCAAGGTCATTTTCCGCGAGCAGCCAGCTTATGAGGGCGGCGCCCATTTCGGTTCACGTCTTGCCTTCGACCGGACCGGCGCGCTGTTCGTCACCACCGGCGACCGGCTGAACCTGCGCCCGCTGGTGCAGCAGACGGACAATCACATCGGCAAGATCATCCGCATCACCGAGGATGGCGGCATTCCGCCGGACAATCCGAAGGTCGATGGATGGCTGCCTGAAATCTGGTCCATAGGTCACCGCAACCTGCAGGGTGCCGCGATCCACCCCGACACCGGCCAGCTGTGGACCACGGAGCATGGAGCCAAGGGCGGCGACGAACTCAACCATCCGCAGGCCGGCAGGAATTATGGCTGGCCGGTCATCACCTACAGTCGCGAATATTCCGGCGGCAAGATTGGCGAGGGGCCCACCGAGAAGCCCGGCATGGAGCAACCGGTGCATTACTGGACGCCCTCCATCGGACCTTCGGGCATGGTGTTCTACACCGGAGATCTTCATCCGCAGTGGAAGGGCAGCCTTTTCGTCGGGGCGCTGGCGCTGAAGCATCTGGCGCGTGTGAAGCTCGATGGCGACACCGTGGTGGAGGAAGAAAGGCTGTTCGACGGCTACGCCCGCATCCGCGACGTGCGGCAGGGGCCCGGTGGCGAACTCTACATCCTGACTGATGAAGCCGCACCCATGGGGCGGATCATGCGGGTGACGGCGTAGGGTTTGTCCTCCCTCGCGATGCGCGAGAGGACGACAATGCTCAGACTGTGATCCCCGGCAGCTTCAGTCCCTGTTCCTTGGCGCACGCGACCGCGATCTCGTAGCCCGCGTCGGCGTGGCGCATGACGCCCGAGCCGGGGTCGTTCCAGAGCACACGTTCGAGCCGGCGCGCCGCATCGTCGGTGCCGTCTGCGACGATTACCATGCCGGCGTGCTGCGAATAGCCGATGCCGACGCCGCCGCCATGGTGCAGCGATACCCAGGTGGCGCCGCTCGCGGTGTTCAAGAGCGCATTGAGCAGCGGCCAGTCTGACACCGCATCCGAGCCGTCGATCATGCCTTCCGTCTCGCGGTTGGGCGAGGCGACGGAGCCGGAGTCGAGGTGGTCGCGGCCGATGAC
>Ga0075471_10002606_pt1 | contig 11805 bp, 10 predicted proteins | sample DEB19_08_DNA_2_FD_74787 | JGI IMG/M metagenome (GOLD analysis project Ga0075471, IMG submission 74787) | Aqueous microbial communities from the Delaware River and Bay under freshwater to marine salinity gradient to study organic matter... | ecosystem: Environmental > Aquatic > Marine > Coastal ... | reverse complement strand
CACGCGTAATGGACGCTGAAGTCGCCGCGCGGGTGCGTCAGGATCACGGCGGTCCGCCACGGCCTGCCGCCAGGCGGAGTCCACAACACGCCACGCACGAGCGCACCATCGGGCGACACCAAGCGAATCGACTCCCGAGGGATGTCCACCCCCGGATCGTCCTCGGGCAGTGGCCAGTAGCCGAGCCCGAATGGCCGTTGTCCGCCGAGGTGCGCGTCGAGTTCCTGCATGTCCGGACTCTAGGGAAATCGACAATGTTGCGCCGAGGTCGTTGCCCGCGCAGTACCCCTACCGAGACGGTGCGACAGGGGCCGCCGCAGCCACGAGCAGTACCCCGGCAACGAGCAGGTCCTCGTCGGAGACCGACGACAGATAGCGACACTTCCGAAAATCCGACAGATCGTTCGCCACGTGTCGGGGTTGGTCGAGGAGTATCTGAAAGCCAGCATTGCCGAACAGCGTGCACCAGTCCGTTTTCCGCAAGCGGTTGACCCAGATACTCCGTTGGTCCGCCATGAGGTTCCACAGGCGTTCGGAGTACCGCAAGAAGTCGTACATCACAGACGCGTCGCGGCGGTCGTGATAATGGGACTGAAGATCGATCGACGAGACGAACAAGCCGCCCGCTGCAAGCACCCTGTTCACCTCGGCGAGCAAACGCTCCGGGCTCCGAACGTGTTCGAGCACCGAGTGGCTCCACACGACATCGAACATCCTGTCTGGGAACGGCAAGACGTCGCCGTCACCGATCGAGTAACCGAGATCGAAGAATCCAGCCTGTTCCTGCGTGAGGTACCGACACACGTCGAACCCGCCGTACATCGCCCCACGGGAACGAGCGATCTGGGCGAGCGACCAACCCTTTCCGGGGCCCAACTCGAGGATCTTGAGACCCGATACGTCCCTCGGGAGATGTCGGCTCAATTCCTCGAAGACCACTTGCGCGCGGGCTGAGTCCGACTGCAGACCAGTGCGATGGCGGTTCTGGGCAAGACGTCGAATCGGGGGCAAGCGCATCAACTGGTTGTGCACAACTGCCTGCAGGACCCTCATGCAACGGATTCCTCTCTCGCCCTCGATGCTCAAACTACCGAGCCCCGCCTTGCGAGGAGGGCCCCTCGGATGGAGACCCCCTGCCACAACCACGACCGCCATCCGAGGGACGACCGATCCGGCGAGCGGTACGTGCCACAACTACCGCACAAAACAACAACGGGCCGCCCCGCAGGGCGACCCGTTCGTCAGAACCGTTGCTGTTGGTTCAGCCGTTCTGGATCTTGATCTCGATGTCCACACCGGCAGGCAGCTCGATGCGCTGCAGGCTGTCGATGGTCTTGGGGTTCGGATCCACGATGTCGATGAGGCGCTTGTGAATGCGCATCTCGAAGTGCTCGCGCGAGTCCTTGTCCTTGTGTGGCGAACGGATCACCGTGTACCGGTGCTTGTCCGTGGGCAACGGGATCGGACCACGCACGGTTGCATTCGTACGGGTGACCGTCTCGACGATCTTTCGCGTCGACTGATCGATGATCTCGTGGTCGAACGCCTTGAGACGAATTCGGATGGATTGTGCCATGTGCCTGCCGCCTTACTTGATGATCTTGGTGACGCGGCCGGCACCCACGGTCCGACCACCCTCACGAATAGCGAACCGCAACCCCTCATCCATCGCGATCGGCTTACCCAACTCCACCGTCATCGTCACATTGTCACCAGGCATCACCATCTCCGTACCCGACGGCAACTGCACCGTCCCAGTCACATCCGTCGTCCGGAAGAAGAACTGCGGCCGGTAATTGTTGAAGAACGGCTTGTGACGACCACCCTCTTCCTTGTTCAACACATACACCTGACCCTCGAAATCCGTATGCGGAGTAATCGAACCCGGCTTGCACAACACCTGCCCGCGCTCCACATCCTCTTTCTTCGTGCCACGCAACAACGCACCGATGTTGTCACCAGCCTGACCCTCATCGAGCAACTTGCGGAACATCTCCACACCCGTGCACACCGTCTTCTGCGTCGCACGCAGACCCACGATCTCCACCTCATCACCCGTATGAACCCGACCCTGCTCCACCTTGCCGGTCACCACCGTCCCACGACCCGTAATCGTGAACACATCCTCGATCGGCATCAAGAACGGCTTGTCCAACTCACGCTGCGGCTCCGGAATCGACGCATCACACGCATCCATCAACTCCATCAACTTGTCCTGCCACCCAGCGTCACCCTCCAACGCCTTCAACGCAGACACCCGCACCACCGGAGCATCATCACCCGGGAACTCATACTCGTTCAGCAACTCCCGAACCTCGAGCTCCACCAGATCCAACAACTCCTCATCATCCACCATGTCCGCCTTGTTCAACGCGACCACGATGTAGGGCACACCCACCTGACGAGCCAACAACACATGCTCACGCGTCTGAGGCATCGGACCATCCGTCGCAGCCACCACCAGAATCGCCCCATCCACCTGAGCAGCACCAGTGATCATGTTCTTGATGTAGTCCGCGTGACCAGGCATATCCACATGCGCATAGTGACGCTTCGCCGTCTCGTACTCGATATGAGCAATCGAGATCGTGATACCACGCGCCTTTTCCTCCGGCGCCTTATCGATCTGATCGAACGGCGTGAACTGCGCCAACCCCTTATCCGACAACGTCTTGGAAATCGCAGCCGTCAACGTCGTCTTCCCATGGTCAATATGACCCATCGTCCCAATATTCACATGGGGCTTCGTACGCTCGAACTTTGCCTTACTCATGATGTTTTCTTCCTCGAAGTGCTGTGCGGTGGGGTTTCGTAGCGGCGATCGGGATCGAACCGATGACCTTCCGATTATGAGCCGGATGCTCTGACCAACTGAGCTACGCCGCCAACGGCCCGGATGCCCGGGGAGTGGCTGGTCGGGCGGCTGCTCGACCTTTGGTTCGACCATCGGCGGTGCCGGTGGCCGGAGCCCTCTGTGGGAATCGAACCCACGACCTTTTCCTTACCATGGAAACGCTCTGCCGACTGAGCTAAGAGGGCGGGCGCGGCAGAGCCGCGGACCGACGGGCCAGCATAGCGGCGCGGTCCGACCTGCGACCACCGGATTGTTGCCCATCGGCACACCTCGGCGGGGGATACGGTCTGCACCGGTGAGCACTCCGACCGGCATCACGCTACGACCCGCCGTCCTCGGCGATGCCGAGGCGATTCGGACCATCTACAACTACGAGGTCGAGAACACCACGGCCACCTTCGACCTCGTGCCCCGCTCCCTCGATGACCAACAGGACTGGATCGCTGCACGGTCCGGTGCGTTCTCGGTGATCGTGGCCGCCGACGCCTCCGGCGAAGTGCTCGGGTTCGCCGGCCTGTCGCCCTACAAGGAGCGGGCCGCCTACCGGACCTCGGTCGAGGATTCGGTGTACGTGCACCGGGATGCCCACGGCCGGGGAATCGGTGCGCTCCTGCTCAACCATGTCCTCGACCTGGCCGCTGACTCCGGATTCCACGTGGTGATGGCCCGAATCGAGGCCTCGGGCACGGCGTCGAGGGCCCTCCACGAGCGGTGCGGGTTCCGGCTCGTGGGGATCGAGCGCGAGATCGGCCGCAAGTTCAACCGATGGCTCGACGTGGCGCTCATGCAGTGCGTGCTCCACGAACGCCCGAGCCGGCAGCTCTAGACATTCAGTCCACTGGCCTCGGCCTCACCCGCCAGGACCAGCCACGCCTCCTCGGCAGTCGCCACCGCCGCCTCGGCCTCGGCGAGGGCCGTGGCCAGCCTGCCCAGCCGGCTGTGTTCGGTGCCGTCATCGGCGGCCAGATCGCCCGCACACCGGTCCCGCTCGGCGACGGCCCGGGCCAGCGTTCGTTCGGCTTCGCCGAGGAGGCGGCGCAGGGTGGAGGGGCTGCGGCCGGACCGTGAGGCCGCTGCGGGCTGCGCAGTCCGCGGCACCGAGACGCCGGGGCGCGCCGGCTGCGCGTTCGATTGCTGGCGCGAGGCCCGCTCGGCGAGCCATCCGGCGACCCCACCGCGCACCGCTCGAACCGAACCGTCCTCCACCGCCAGCACGAACTCCACGACGCGGTCGAGGAACACGCGGTCATGACTTGCCACCACCACGATGCCCGGCCAGTCGTCGCAGAAATCCTCGAGCGCGCGCAAGGTGTCGAGATCCAAGTCGTTGGTGGGCTCGTCGAGCAGCAGCACATTCGGTTGATCGACCAACGTGAGCAACAACTGCAGTCGACGACGCTCGCCACCGGACAGCTGACCGATGCGCGCGAACTGCGCATCACCGTCGAACCAGAAGCGTTCCATCAGCCGCACGTCGTCGAGCGTGGGATCGGCCTTCGTCGGCCCGGCCACCGCTTCGCGTACCCGCTGCGACTCGTCGAGCGTGCGACCGAGTTGGTCGTAGTAGCCGATGCGCACGGTTGCGCCACGATCGACCGTTCCCTGTGTGGGCGCTACTCGGCCGGCGATGAGATCGAGCAGCGTGGACTTGCCGGCGCCGTTGGAACCAACGATCCCGATGCGATCGCCCGGCTCGAGCGTGAGATTCACCGCCGACAGCGTGGCGGCCGGCGCGTCGGGCCACGTGAAGCCCACGCCTTCGAGTTCGATCCCCTTGCTGCCGAGCCGACGAGCACTGGGTGCCAGACCGAGTGCGCCATCGCGCGCCGGTGCCTGCGGTGTGCGATGGATCAGTTCGGTGGCAGCGTCGATGCGCGCCTTGGACTTGCTCGTACGTGCAGGTGCGCCGCGGCGCAACCACGCAAGTTCGGTGCGGGCGAGATTGCGGCGCTTCTGCTCGGCCGTGGCGGCGGCAACTTCACGGGCCTCACGACCTTCGAGATAGGCGGCGTAACCGGACCCGGCGTGCGGACCCGACGGAACGTGGAGATAGCCGGTGCCACGATCCAGTTCGAGCACCTTGGTGGTGAGTCGGTCCAGCAGGTGTCGATCGTGTGTGACGAGGACCAGACCCCCGCGGAACGCAGCGAGACGATCCTCGAGATAGTTCACCGCATCGAGGTCGAGGTGGTTCGTCGGCTCGTCCAGGATGAGCGCATCCCACTCCCGGTGCAGCAGACGGGCGAGCGCTGTGCGCTTGCGCTGCCCACCCGAGAGCGCGTCGGTGCGAGCGCCGTGCAGTGCACCCATCCCGAGACGGTCGAGTGCCGCCTCGGCCTCCCAGCCCTCACCCACCGCCTCGAGCACCGTGCCGTCGGGGAGCTCGGGTTCTTGCTCGAGCACGCCGATTCGGGCACCACGACCGAAGCGCACGACGCCCGAGTCCGGGAGCGCGCTCCCTGACAGCACACGCAGCAAGGTGCTCTTGCCGGTTCCGTTCAGACCCACCACACCAATGCGGTCGCCCGACGACACCGTGAGCGACACACGGTCGAGCAGGGGACGATTCGGTCGGGAGACCGACACGTGCTCGGCGTCGATGAGGATCATGCGGCGGGAACGGTAGCCGTGGGGTAACGAACTGACGCATCGGTCACTGACTGATGCGTCACTGACTGACGCACGCGTTAGTCGCAATCGGCGCGTTCGGCCGGTACTTTCACCGAGCCCTGCGGACACGGTCCGCTCGGCACACGGGTTACCCGTTCGTCAGTATCCGAAACCCCTTTCACAAGAAGGTGATCTCTCCCACACAAGGAGTCCCGTTGACCGACCTCGGTGCGAAAGTCGAGCAGTTCCTTCGCGAACAGCACCCCCCTACCCCGTTCGTCGTGATCGACCTCGATCATGTCGAGGACCGGTACCACCAGTTGGCCAAGGCCATCCCGGGCGCCATCACCTACTACGCAGTGAAGGCCAACCCCGCCCAGCCGATTCTCGAACGGCTCTCCGCATTGGGCTCATCGTTCGATGTCGCCAGTCCCGGCGAGATCGACATGTGTCTGTCGATCGGCATCGATCCCCAACGGATCTCCTACGGGAACACCATCAAGAAGCGCCGTGACATCGCGTACGCGCATTCGGTGGGCGTCACCAAGTTCACGGTGGACTCGATGGAGGAGCTCATCAAGGTCTCCGACGCAGCGCCGGGAGCCAGTGTGTGCGTTCGCCTGCTCCACGACTGCGGCGGCGCCGACTGGCCCTTGTCGCGCAAGTTCGGTTGCGAGGCACCCGATGTGGTCCGTCTGCTCGTCGCTGCAACGGCGATGGGCATGCGATGCGGGGTGTCGTTCCACGTCGGTTCGCAGCAGCGAGACCTCGATGCGTGGGACAACACGCTCGAGCGCGTTGCATGGGTGTTCGAACAGGCTCGCTCACAAGGAGCAAACCCCACCTTCCTCAACCTCGGTGGCGGCTATCCGGGTACGTACCGCGAGGAGAGCCCGACCATTGATGCCTACGGCCGAGCCGTCACCACCGCGCTCGCGCGTTGGTTCCCCGACGGCCTCGACGAGATCATGGTGGAACCCGGGCGCTACATGGTTGCCGATGCCGGCGTACTGCGCACCGAGGTCGTGCTGGTGTCACGACGTTCGCCCGAGGACTTCGAGCGCTGGGTCTATCTCGACTGCGGAAAGTTCCACGGGCTCGCCGAGACGATGGACGAGGCCATTCGGTATCGCATTCGCACACCGCACGACGATGCCGGCGGACCCACGGGGGCGGTGTGCATCGCCGGCCCCACGTGCGACTCAGCCGATGTGCTCTACGAAAAGAGCGCATACGAGATGCCGTTGGCACTCACCGAGGGCGACATGGTGGACGTGCTCTCGGCAGGCGCCTACACCACGACGTACTCGTCGGTGGGCTTCAACGGGTTCCCGCCCCTGCGCGACTACTACGTGTAGCGACCGGCGGAGCCGTCAGCACGGGCGAAAAAGTCAGAAGGGGGAAGCGGTGCTTCCCCCTTCATCGCTGGTGGGCCGAGAAGGATTCGAACCTCCGTAGGCAGTGCCGGTTGATTTACAGTCAACTCCCTTTGGCCACTCGGGCATCGACCCCAGCGTCGCAAGATGGTAGCGGCCGGGCAGCCGACGACACACCCACGGGGCCACTACTCTCGGGCTATGCCCAGTTTCGACGTGGTCTCCGAGATCGATCATCAAGAACTCCGCAACGCTGTCGATCAGGCCCAACGGGAGATCGCCCAGCGCTTCGACTTCAAGAACACCGACTCCTCCATCGAGCAGAAAGAGCTGGTGCTCACGCTCCGCTCGGTCACCGAGGACCGCCTGCGGGCCGTTCGTCAGGTGCTCGAGGAGAAGCTGGTGAAGCGAGGACTCTCGCTGAAGGGCATCGACTGGGGCAAGGTGGAAGAGGCGTCGGGCTCCACCGCCCGCCAGGTAGTCACGATGAAAGCCGGCATCTCCTCGGACAAGGCCCGTGAGATCAATCGACTCATCAAGGAAAAGGGACCCAAGGGCGTTTCCTCACAGACCATGGGCGAACAAGTTCGCGTGACGAGCAAGAAGCGTGACGATCTGCAAGCCGTGATCGCGCTCTTGAAGGGCTCCGACCTCGACATCCCGATGCAGTACGAGAACTTCCGCGACTGATCAGGTTCTGAAGCGGCCGTCAGTCCTCTGACGGTGCTTCCGACGCACGCTTCTGGAGTTCGTTCACCACATTGGCGTCGGCGAGCGTGGTGGTGTCACCCAGATTGCGGCCCTCGGCAACGTCGCGCAGCAGGCGACGCATGATCTTTCCGCTGCGAGTCTTGGGTAGATCGGGTGTGAAGTAGATCGTCTTGGGCTTGGCGATGGCGCCGATCTCCTTGGCCACGTGGTTGCGGAGATCTCCCTCACCCACCTCGAGCCCCGAACGCAGGATCACGTACGCAATGATCGCCTGACCGGTGGTGGGGTCGTTGGCGCCCACGACTGCAGCCTCCGCAACCGACGGGTGCGAGACGAGCGCAGACTCCACCTCGGTAGTGGAGATGCGGTGCCCCGACACGTTCATCACATCGTCCACGCGGCCGAGCAGCCACAGGTAGCCGTCGTCGTCGAGCTTGCAGCCGTCGCCCGCGAAGTAGCGACCCTCGAAGCGACTCCAGTAGGCGTCGCGATAACGATCGGGATCCTTCCAGATGCCGCGCAACATCGACGGCCACGGATGAGTGAGTGTGAGATAGCCGCCACCGCGTGACACGTGCTTGCCCTCGTCGTCGACCACCTCGGCGCCGATACCCGGCAGCGCAAAGGTTGCCGACCCGGGCTTGAGCGTGGTTGCGCCGGGCAACGGACTGATCATGATGCCGCCGGTCTCGGTCTGCCACCACGTGTCGACGATCGGACAGTTCCCCCGACCGATGTGCTCGTGATACCACATCCACGCCTCGGGGTTGATCGGCTCACCCACCGAGCCGAGCAGACGCAACGACGACAGGTCGTGCTTTGCGGGTTCTTCCCCACCCCACTTCATGAACGTACGGATCGCAGTGGGTGCCGTGTAGAAGATGGAGACCTTGTACTTCTCGACGATGGACCAGAGCCGATCGTTGGCCGGGTAGTTGGGAACGCCTTCGTAGATCACGCTCGTGGCGCCATTCGCGAGTGGGCCGTACACGATGTAACTGTGGCCGGTCACCCATCCGACGTCGGCGGTGCACCAATAGATGTCGGTCTCGGGATGGAGATCGAACACGTACTTGTGCGTGAACGCCACCTGCGTGAGGTACCCACCGGTGGTGTGCATGATGCCCTTGGGCTTGCCGGTCGTGCCCGATGTGTACAGGAGGAAGAGCAACTGCTCGGAGTCCATCGGCTCGGCCGGGCAGTCGGGCGATGCAGATGCCATGAGGTCGTGGTACCAGTGATCTCGCCCGGCCTGCATGTCCACAGGGTTGTTCCCGCGGCGAACCACCACGACACTCTCGATGCTGGGTGTGCTCTGCAGCGCCTCATCGGCCTGCGGCTTGAGTGCGAACACCTCGCCGCGTCGGTATCCGCCATCGGCGGTGATGAGTACCTTGGCCTCGGCATCGTTGATGCGGTCCGAGAGCGACTGCGACGAGAACCCGCCGAACACCACACTGTGTGCCGCGCCGATCCGTGCGCACGCCAGCATTGCCACCGCCGCCTCGGGGATCATCGGCAGGTAGATGTTCACTCGGTCGCCCTTGCGCACGCCGAGTGACTTGAGCGCATTCGCGAACTTGCTCACCTCTGCGAGCAGTTCGGCGTAGGTAATCACCCGGGAGTCGCCGGGCTCACCCTCCCAATAGAACGCAACTTTGTCGCCGCGACCTGCGAGCACATGACGATCGAGACAGTTGTAGGCGACGTTCAACTCACCGCCGACGAACCACTTCGAGAACGGAAGATTCCACTCGCAGATGGTGTGCCAATCCTTGGACCACGTGAGGAGATCCGCCGCCTGACGCGCCCAGAACCCTTCGTAATCGGCGTTGCCGTCGTCATAGAGGCCCGTGTCGGTGATGAGTGCTCGCCGCTTGAACGCGTCCGATGGCGGGAACTTGCGGTTCTCGAGCATCAAGTCGTCGATCGCCTTGTCGGCCACGGCGGGTCCCCCGTTTCGGTCAGTAAGCGACACCGAAACTAGTCGGTGTGCTACTGCGGTCAGTAGGCCGCGAGGAGGTCGGCCACCATCACGAGATCCACACCTGCAGGCAGGCCGAGAGTCTCTTCGCCCTGGCCACCGAAGATCTGGGCGCCCGGCACCGTGATCTGACGACGGCCACCCACCTTCATCCCGGTGAGACCCTCGATGAGGCCGTCGATGTTGCCGTCCTTGAACAACTCGATGGTTGCGGGCTCACTCCCCCACGACGACACCAACTTCTCGCCGGTGTCACCGCGGTAGAAAATGTAGGCAAAGGTCACCGTGAGCCCGTCGGTGGCTTCGGTACCCGTTCCCGGTCGCAACTCTTCGGTGAGGACCTTGGTGGCCTTGCTCGGCTTCACCACCAACACCGGCTCGCTCTCAGCAGGTGACGCCGGAATCACCGCAACGACATCGACCACGAACGTGAGCGCTTCGTTTGCTCCGATGATCTCGCCCTTTGCTTCGCTGCCGTACGCCAGTGCTCCGGGGATGTCGAGTTGGCGCCGACCGCCGGCCTTGACACCCACGAGGCCCTGCTCCCATCCCTTGATGACCGTTCCGGCGCCGAGCGTTACGGGGAACGCCGCGCCCGTCTCGAAGTTGTTGTCGAACTCCTTGCCGTCACGCGAGCGAACACCCACGTAGTAGACGACCACGGTGTCGCCCTCCTTGGCGGCGTCACCGGTTCCGGTGGTGAGGTCGGTGATCTTCAGTTCGGTGGGCACCGAGGCCGGAATCTTTACCTCGGGCTTGGGCACCGGGGCCCGAGTGGGCCGTGGGACCGTGCTGCTCGTGGCAGCCGAGGTGTCATCGACGGAATCGGTCGTGGCGGACTCGGTCGACTTGTCGTCACCATCACTGCATGCGGTGACGAGTACGAGAGATGCAGCAAGTGCTGCGGCGATTTTGCGCATTTCGCCACCGTACCCGGTTGCTGCGCCAACCCGTCGTCACATGCACCACAGCGTGCGCCCACACGGGCAGCGTCTGACAGGATCATCCCATGACCGGTATCGGACTCTGCCTCCCGCAACTCGGACCACACGTGACGGCATCGTCGCTTCGCACCTTCGCCCAACGCGCCGAGGCCCTCGGGTTCACCAGCCTCTGGGTACAGGATCACTTCATGTACGTCGCTCAACCCGAGAACGGCTACGGCAACATCCCGGGCAATCCGCCGCCACCGGAATACATGAGTGTCTGGCAGCCCACCGAACTCCTCGGTGCTGTTGCGGCCTGGACCGACACGGTGATGTTGGGCACGAGCGTGATCGTCGCCGGGAACCACTGGCCGGTCCAGCTCGCAGCACGACTCGCCACGCTCGATCAACTCTGTGATGGTCGGTTGCTCGTGGGGCTCGGAGCCGGATGGTCCAAGGAGGAGCACACGGCCAGCGGTGTGGACTTCCACACGCGCGGCGCACGTATGGAGGACTTCATCGCCGCACTCGAGGCCTGCTGGGGCCCGGACCCCGTTCGGCACAGTGGACCGTTCTTCGACATCCCCACATGTCGCGTGAACCCCAAGCCGGTCGTCCGTCCCGACGGCACCACGCGCCCACCGCTGCTGTCGGGGCTGTGGTCTGCACGGGGAGCAGACCGCACGGTTCGGCTCTTCGACGGATGGAATCCGGCGGGACTGCCCGCTGCGAATGTCGCCGAGATCGTCACCGGGATGAACTCCGGACGTGCACAACTCGGGAAGGCACCGCTGTCGGTGTGGCACCGGACCTTCATCTCGTTCCCGGCTCGGCCCGGTCGTGCCCAACCCGGCATCGACGGCATGCGCGCCGACATCGCTGTGGCACGAGAGCACGGCTTCGACGAAGTGATCATCGAGTGCAACTTCTGGGAAGAGATGGACTCGCCCGACGCGTGGGCGTCCGTTCCGGACCGTCTCGCTCCGCTGCTCGGATGACACCACCCGACCGGATTCACGAACGCGTCGTCGTCCACTCCAACACGGTGAACGAACCGAGACCCGACGGATCGCAGAGCGCCTCGGCCTCGCGCACACGACTCCGACCGGTCATCGCACGCAGGTCGGGCGCCGACGACTTCTCCTCCCACCACTGACGGCCCTCGGCCACCAGTTCGTCGATTCCCCAGACCGACAACCACTGAGCCTGTGAGCGCACACTGTCGGGCTCGCCTGCAGCAAGAATCAACTGATCCACGCACACCTCAGTGGTGATGTCCTGTGTTCCGGGTTGGTTGAGGTAGTGCACTCCGCGCTGCTGTTGACGATACGTGCGCAGCCACTC
>Ga0075471_10002605_pt1 | contig 11812 bp, 32 predicted proteins | sample DEB19_08_DNA_2_FD_74787 | JGI IMG/M metagenome (GOLD analysis project Ga0075471, IMG submission 74787) | Aqueous microbial communities from the Delaware River and Bay under freshwater to marine salinity gradient to study organic matter... | ecosystem: Environmental > Aquatic > Marine > Coastal ... | reverse complement strand
GTGGATGAGTGTATATGTATAATGGTGTAAGTGCATAGGTGAGTGTGAGTGGGTTAGCCCATCGGTCAACGGTGGGTGGCAAAGGTGTAGGGCGAACCTACAAAACCAAAACAGTAGAAGATAAAAGGCGAATACAATGAAGATCAATCTGGTTGATTACGTGGTTCGTAATGATTCTGGCGATATTGATCATGAGGCGACTCTGAATAAGTTTATGGGGGATTTGTGTTCTTGGGAGCAGGATAATCTTCAGGAGAATAGGTTTATTGCGGAGGCGGTGGATAAGGTATTTGACGAAAACCCGAATGTCAAACTGGTGAAGCCGGTGGTGGTGATGATGGCATTCAACAAGTTGGGTTTTCCGGCATCTGAGTTTAGCAAGATGGAGAAGAAGATTTCGGATTATCTGGCAAACAGTGGTCGATTTGTGGCAGTTCGTGGGGCGCATGGTGGTATTCAGCGAAAGTGAAATGTTTGGATTACGGTAATCCAATAAAACCGTTTGCAGAATCCCTGGAGGGTTATAATAGGTTCGATTCCTATTATTCTGCCTAAACTGGTAAATAGTAACTAGGAAAGAGGTAATATGATGAAGCCGGTGGTTGACGTGCAATATGTGCAATATCTGTTGTCTGTCAATGATTATGCGGTGGAGCGAGCGATATTGGCGATTTTCAATCGTCAAACTGAAGATGAGCAAAATGTGGGAATGACCAAACACACCAATGGTCGTGGTTTCAATGGAACGGATGCGCATTTGGGTTCTTATTATGCCAAATGGCTTATGTCAAATCGGCGTTTGAGCGGGCGTCATTTGATGAAAGCGCGTTTGATGATGATGAAGTACGCAAAGCAGTTGGTGGAAGTGGCGCAAGAGAAAGCCAAGAAGCAGCAGGAGAATCCTGTTCAGGAGAATGCTGGGCAGGATAACGTGTAGGTGTGAATATGTATTCGGCAGACAGCTTTGGCTGTTTGCCGAGTACGAGCGGTGTAGCCCATCGGTCAACGGTGGGTGTCAAAGGTGAGGGGAGCGGTTGATTGAAAGAAAAAAGAATAGATAAAAGAAAGAATGGTGATGGGTTGACGAGTAAACAGTAAGTGATAAAGTTTGGTGGTAGGGGTTTCCCATCGGTTTACTTGCGGGAGCAAGGTTAGGAGGCAAGATGCAATACCAGATTGGTGATTATCTGTATGTGCGTATTGTTGGATATGCTGGCGTGTATAAGTTTATGGGAAAACTGGGAGACAAGTTGAAGTTGGTGAAGCCGGATAACCAACTTTTTACTTTGGTGGTATCTCCTGACAAAGTAGTTTGGGAGAACAGGTTTTAGTAGAAAGCGGAATCCCTGGTGGGATAATAGTAGGTTCGATTCCTACTATTCTGCCCAAGTTGTCAACCTAAAAGGAGAATAAGTTATGACGCCTTCATTGAATGAGTTGATGAAGTTGGTGTTGGATATTCTTCCCCATGCTAGTTTTGGGGAAGATAATGATGGACAGATTGTAGTTTACACCAATCTAATGCAACAAGATCCTGATCCTGAGCAACCGCTTGTGGATATGGGAGATTGAGATTTACACCTGGGCAAGTGGATAAACTGCCTTAGTTTCTATGCTCAGATGGCGGAATGGCATACGCAGTAGACTCAAAATCTACGGATCATTATGATCGTGAGGGTTCGAGTCCCTCTCTGAGCACTAAACTGTAAACAGTTATAAGGAGATAGCAGATGGAAATCACTATCAACAACAAAACGTTTCAATGCAATGAGGAGACCCACTTTTGCATTCAAATGGGTAAGGGAAAAAGTGCCTACAAAGATAGGTATGTGTTTGTGGGTGTGGGTGAGTTGGAAAAAGCCTTGTTCTATTACCGATGTATCAATATCGGTTATGGATACAAGAAGCGGTTGGTGATTGATAAAAAGGTTGTCTCGCGAGCATTCTCGCGGTATTGGTGACACATACAACTGAACAGGAGAATATCATGGCTAAGAACTACTATGTGGCTTTTGATGATTCCTCTAACGATCCCACTTACGCCTCTTTGGAGTCAGCGTATCTGGTGGTTTCAGATTATCGTGGTAACGGTAATCCTTGCGTGGAAAAATGTGATTGGGTTTCGGTGGCTCCTAATAACCATGATGAGCTTCGGCGGTATGCCGATACCATGGGTTGGGAACTGCAAGAACAGAATGGTAGGTTAGTTTTGGTGACTAACATTACCAAGTAAGACATACACCTGGGCATGTGGATAAACTGCCTTGTTTTGTGTTACAATAAACCAACAAGTGATTATTGAGGGGCGATAAGTTTTACCTATCGGCAAATAGGTAAAAAATAATCGTTCGCTTGTTGCCGCAAGAAAGAGAACCAGATTATATTAGGTTCTCGGCTTGTTGGTTTATTATAGCATAAAAGCATTGATTCTCTATAGGAGGAACTATGTACGAGAAACTGAGCTTGGAAGGCAAAATCCGGTTCGCAGAGATGAAAATCGCTTCCGCCCAAAAGTCCTGTGACTATTGGGAAAAACTGGAAATCGAATACAAGGGAAAGTACGGCTCGCAACCAAAATGGTACGAGTGCAAACACATCCACAAAATCAAACAACACAAGAAAGAGGCGGCTGCAGACCGTGCATACTGGGAAAACCAGTTGCAAAACCTGAAAGCCGCCTGATTACACACACCTGGGCAAGTGTCTAAACTGCCCTAAAGCTATATACCTATAGGAGCAAATACATGATTCCCAATAGCTACAAGTCTGCTTTTGAGTTTCTTTCTGGTAAGAACCGGAAAGTGGTGCGTGGAAAGAAGGCTACTGAAGTTTTGCGAGTGAGTGATACATGTATTGCTTTGTACTATTGGAGCACTCCAGTAGTTACTTGGCACAGTGATGGGCGTACTTTTTTGCGTTCGGGTGGGCACAAAAGTGTAACCACTAAACGTAGAATCAATCAAGCTATCGCTGGCAAGGTATGGCAGCGTAACTTTGAATGGTGGTATACTGCTGGACCTTATCATAATCCAGAACCCTTTAGGGAAGGAATGTTTGCATGAAAAAGGCTAAGCTGAAAGCAGCAAGGAGTCTGATCTGCAAGGATATGATTTTGCGTGGAAAGGGTGGTCCCATGAAGGATCGCCGGGATAAGCGCAAGAACAATCCGCATAAGCAGGATTGGAGTTGACACATATATGAATATGTATTTGGCAGACAGTTTTGGCTGTCTGCCAAATACGAGCGGTGTAGCCCATCGGTCAACGGCGGGTAGCAAAGGTGAGGGCGGCTGATTGTATCTGGGCAGATATAGATTCTACCACTTATTTGGTAGAAAGGTTATTTATGAAACCCGAAATGGAAGTTGATTCTATTGGTACTCGGGAATGGTATATTGGATATAAGCTCCATCGCGAAGATGGACCCGCCGTTGAATATACAAATGGCGATGTTGAATGGTGGTTCAACGGAAAGATTCACCGGGTTGACGGTCCTGCCATTGAAAAGGCAAATGGGACTCGTGAATGGTATTTCGATGGAAAGCGTCATAGGGTTGACGGTCCTGCTATTGAGCGGGGTAATACTCGTATTTGGTATTTGAATGGGTCGATTCAAAGAGTTGAATCTGGTGAATCACCTATTGAGCGGGAGGATTTTGAATATCCTTATCGCGCAGAGCGCGTGCTGAATACTCCTAGTGATATTCGATATTTTGCGGAATCTCAAGGTTGGGAGATTCGGGAAGAAGATAATAAGTTAGTGTTAGTGACTAACGTTAATAAATGAGATATACACCTGGGCATGTGTATAAACTGCCCTAAAGCTATAAGGAGTAAATATGGTTCTTTCAGAAGAAGAGAAAGAGTTATTGCTTGAAGCGTTTGAGGCTGCAAGTCACGCGGCTCTTGTCGCCCAGCAATCTACATATAAAGCAAACCTTTCTTTGGATAAGAAAGATACTTGGCAAGCGTATATGGATGCAATAGAATCTGCATCTAAGACTGAGAAAGCTTTATCTATGGCAATGTCGATTATCTTATTGCCAGATCCTCTGAAAGAAAAGTAATACATACACCTGGATATGTGTGTAATAGGTTACACAGTCCTTTAAGGAGAGTTATGGGATATTATATGGATCAGATGGATCAAAAGTTTTTCGTAGCTGCTGAGCATATTCCGGCTATGGTAAAAGCCATTCATGCTCTTGCCTCTAGGCATGAGCTAATGGGAGGGGCATCATATCAAAATGGAGAGATAGTATCTCGACATTATTCTTGGGTCAATAATAATTTTGTAGATTGCCATGATGTGAAGGAGTTGTTCCGAAAATGGCGATGGAGCATTGAGTTGAAGAATGAGAATATTGTCTCTATTTTCTTTGAGGGAGACAAGATGGGAGATGATGAGGTATTGTTGAGAGCGATTGCCCCATATGTGGAAGCGGGTTCATATATTGAGATGCGCGGGGAGGATTATAGTACATATACTACATGGCGTTGGTGTTTTGATGGAAAGACCATAGTGGAGAAGTATCCTACTATTACTTGGGAGTAATATGGGAGGGTTACCCATCGGTAAACTATGGGTGTCAAAGGTAGGGGGAGTGATTCCATTACATTCCTAATAGGAGTGAATATGACTTTTTTGGAGTTTCAAGAGTCTTTATGGCAAGACTATGACATGCACCTGCGTGCAGGTCAACATTTGATGAATAAGTTATGGAGAGCTGGCAAAAAGGATATTTATAATAGTTTGGTAAAGAATGGGATGGATCCATTTTATGGCAACCATTATTTGCCAGATGCTCTCAAGTATATTGAGGAAAACTGGGATAAGTAATACCAATACATAGTAACTTTTACTATTATCTGAGGAGGTTATCATGTCTTTTACATTGGTTCGTGCGCGTGATAATGCTATTTATTTTGAGCAGATTGATATTGGGGGTGGGATGGTAGCTAGTATTCAAGCTAGTCATTTTCATTATTGTACTCCTAGAGAAGATCGTCTATCATCTGATGAGTATACTCATTTTGAGGTAGCCTTGCTACTGAATGGACGTTTCTTTCATCCAGATCGAGATACTAGGTTTTCCCATTGTGAATGGGCATCATACTGGAATGAGTATGATGATGTAGCGGCTCAAGTTCCTAGAGAAAGTATTGAGCAAATGTTGATTGATTTGGGAGCGGCTTTTAGCAACTAGAGATAGTGTGAGACAGAAAACGTCTTAGCTTTCTTAGCAATAAGATTAAGATATATTTAGCTCAGATGGCGGAATCGGCATACGCAGCAGACTTAAAATCTGCGGACCTTATGGTCGTGGGGGTTCAAGTCCCCCTCTGAGCACTATAGTATTATCTTAAAACTAACACAGTGAGACTGAAGAATAAATGAAAATTAGCTGTCTCATTTTTCAAGCGGTAGAAGGCGAAGATGATTTCGCTTTTCCATTCGTTAATAAACGAGCTATTTGAATGGAGATCGAAAGTACATTAGGGATTTTGAGGCTCAGTTTGTAGAGGAGGTTTGAGATGGAACTATCTACAGTTATCAGCAAAGTCCAGAAACTGCTATCTCTTGCCAATAGCAGTAATGCTAATGAGGCAGCGGCGGCGGCGGCTGCTGCCAATAAGCTAATTGACCAATATCGTTTGTCTGAGGCGGATTATTCTGCTGAGGAAAAGGATCTTGATCCATTGGTTGAGGATGAGGGATTTATTTACGAAACTGGTCGGATTGTGTCTTGGAAAAGTGTTTTGGTGGTAGTGCTTGCCAAGCATTATGGCTGTGCGGTATTTAATTCTGTATATTATCCTAATGGTCGTAAGGTAAGCAGGTATAAGTTGGTTGGTAGGACCAGTGATATTCATATTACCAATTATATGTTTAGTTGGTTGGTGATGGAGTGTCAACGTCTTTGTGAGAAAGAGGCTCGTGGAAAAGGAAATATTTTTGCAGCTTCTTATTGTCATGGATTTGTGGATGGCATTATGCAACAGTTGAATAAGTCTAGAGAAGAAGCTAAGGCAACTGCCAGTGAGAGTTCTATTATTAAGATTAACTCTCGTGAGAATGAAGCAATTGCTTTTATGAACAAGATGTATAAGTTGAGGACTAATAATAGTTCTATTTCGATGCATCTTGATATGAGTGCATATAATGCTGGAGTGGATAGGGGAAAGTCCATTCATTTGGGGCAGAGTATGGCAGCTGGGAGTAAGGTAAGGCTATTGGGGTAATGTGAGGAGTTACCCATCGGTTAACCTGTAGGGTTATAGGTGAGGGGTTTGTTTAGCCCTGATAGATTGGATTCCTAATCTTTTGAGGAGTATTATGGCTATTTGTTCTAGCTGTTATGGCATTGGCTACAATGAAGATTATGAAGATGGTCGATATTTTCAGGAAGATTGTTATCATTGTCGTGGGACTGGCAAAGTAGACCAGCATACTGCTTATCTGGATAAGCTGGAGGAAGTTATTTATGCTTTGGCATCAAGGCATTTGAATCAGGTGATTAGTGATTATAATAGTAATCCTGATGGAGAGGGATGGAGTTTTGGTGCGGCGGAAAGCATGATGACTGATAGTGAGTATTATCAATATCATTTGAACAATTACATTGAGGATTTCGCTAAGAGGTTGGTTGAGATGAGCCAACAGGATCAGCAATTGTTGATTGCTTGGCATGAGATGCCGGTGGAGCATAAAACTTTTGTGCAAGTTAGTATGCCGGTATCTATTGCATCAATGGATGATAGCATTGAGGATAATCATATTCCATTCTGAGCAGAATATAAGGTTTTCATTGTTATGAAAACAATCAAAGTGTTAGTTGATTATAGTGGTGGAAAATATTTTGCTACTTCATTGGAGAGTTTAGAGATTACAGAATCTAGTTCTCCTTATATTTATTCTATTCCTGAGGATAAGTTTAAGGAATGGGAAGAATTTAATAAAAAGGCTACTGAATGGCACCATTATTGGAGGAGATTGGCGAATCGAGTAGATAGTGCTAAATGTGAGCATGAATATTTACCTGATGAGGATGGTACGGTTTACCATTGTGGTTCTGACGATAATGTTACTTATGTAGATGGATTTTTTCTTTGTCAGCAGCATCTTTGAAGGGAGATAGTTATGGCTCGTAAGATTACCAATCAGTTGTTGAAAATGGTGAAAGAGGGTAGTCTGAATAAGGATACCTTGATTCTGGCATGTTTGAACTATATGAGTGAATCTGATGTTCAGGGTATGGCAGAGTGCAATGAGTTTATTGTGGATGAGGAAGATGGGGAGGATGATTGCAATGATTGAGGAAAGTATTATTCTGAGTCCTATTTCTGAGAAGGATTATAAGCATAACATTGAGCTTTTGCAAAAGCAGGAGCCTCAATTGACCATTGACCAAGTGGAATATTTGGAGATGGTGCGAGATTTTCATCAATATCAGACATGGGTTTGGATTTAGGATTAGTATTATGGATAACGTTAAAATTAACGAGGTTATACAGTCGTTATATCGACTAGCTTATCCAATGGTTCATCATGGAGTTCACACTCAAGTTTTTCATGATGCCATTGAGGTTATTTCATTTCTTCGCAAAGAAGTTGAAAATCATAAAGTTTCATCTGAAAGGCTTTTTAATCAAGTTATCAATCATTTACCTGAGATTGCCGATCCGCAAGATAAGGTCATGGTTGAAACCGAGATTAGATTCCTTTTATCTAAAGGATGGGATGTTTTGGATATAATTAATTATATTTCTTCAATGAATGAAGTTAATCCATTCTTGGATGAAGATATTGCTATCTCGCGTATGAAAGAGATTCGTGATAAATATGATTTTCATCCATATCAGACATGGGTTTGGATTTAGGATTAGTATTATGGATAACGTTAAAATTAACGAGGTTATACAGTCGTTATATCGACTAGCTTATTTGATTTAGCTCGGATGGCGGAATCGGCATACGCAGCAGACTTAAAATCTGCGGACCTTTAGGTCGTGGGGGTTCAAGTCCCCCTCTGAGCACAATATCCCATATTGGGCAATCCAATAGGTAACTAACCTTGTCGTTCTGAAAGAAAGGTAAAACCATGAGTGCAAATGACGGAGTATACGTGGTACGTCGTGGAAATAAGTTTTCGGTGGCTGTGGTATCAGCCATTGACAATCTGTATTTCTATCGCTCCATTGGAGGAAAGGAGTACGACTCGTACGTTGAATCCATTTGGGGAAATGCAAAGAGTTTTACTGACCTTAGTGCGGCAATGGAATATGGAAAGGCGCTTCAGGTGGAAGCGGAAACGGAATATGGGGCTCAATACCTAGATTTGAGCGAGTAGCTAGTAAGAAATAGGGTTAGGTGGGCTCCTACAAAACACCATTTACTTGCATCTATAAGGAGATTTATGTATCCTCAAGTAAGTGTGAGTGATTTCTGTTGGAATGAATGGGAAATCAAGTATCCGGCAGAAGTGGTTGCTTCTGAACCTGAAGTGCATTATGGTAAGTTTGCTACTAGGGGAGAAGCACAAGACTATATTTCCAATCTTGGATTTGGGGAAATGCCGACTACGGCAAATGTGGTTAGGCATAATCATTATTATTACGTGGTGAATGGAGTAGGTTGGTAAATATGAACATTACTATCCATAACAAGACGTTTTCCTGTAATGAACATACTACTTTTTCTATTCAGGTAGGTAAGGGAAAAGGATCATACAAAGACAAGTATGTCTTTGTGGGTAAGCTGAATCAGGCATTGTTTTATTACCAGTGTATTAATATTGGTAATGGTTATAAGAAGCGGCTATTGATTGATAATCAAGTAGTGTCGCGAGTATGTTCTTGAATCTATACTTTTAATAGAAAGCAAAAAATGAACTTTTCATTGACTGAAGATGAGGTTAGGGTAGACCTTCACGATGAAACCAATGAAGGATGGAATGGAGATTATAATTCAGATGATCCTGACGACCAACTTTTGTTGAGGTTTGATATTAGTTATCAGGGAGAGCCTGTAGATAACGCCTCTTATTGCACTCAGATTCCGGCTAATATCTCGGAACAACAAGCAAATAAGATTCTACGTCTTATTATGCAAGAAGTGAAAAGCTCGGTGATTGGTGGAGTTAGTATTAAGAAGAAGTGCGAATATCTTTCCTGGATTTCACTTTGAGGAGGTAATATGTTCTTTCACTTTAATCAAAACAACAGTGGTGGTTCTTTTGACATTGACGACGATGTTCGTCAATTGGTGATTATTGAAGCTGATAACGCAGAACATGCCAATGATCTTGCGCAAGATATTGGCATTTATTTTAACGGCATTTCCCGTGGGCGGGATTGTGAATGTTGCGGGGATCGTTGGTATCCTGTTTGGGGAAATGGCGAACAGGATTATGGTTCGGATTATGTTGCCTCTAATGCAGATGAGGCTAATGTCATTCTTTATCTTCTGAATGGTGAGAGGGCATATTTGCGAGACGTTAATTCTTTTTCTTACTGAGGTAAATATGCGAATTGAAGATTTGGCAACTGAAGGCAGTAATGGTATTATTGATCTTTGTCATTTGAGTGAAAAGCTAGGCTATAAAAGCCATCAGTATCTTACTTATGGTAAAAGTAACTTGCTTAGTTTGGTTAACTTTTTGGAAGATAACCCTGGAGCTATTTCTGCTATTTACCATTGGGTAGATAATGAATATAACGAAAAGCTTGATTCTGATTTGGAATCAGAGGTAGAAAATCTATTTACTGATTCTGAGTATGATTATGAGATTCGTGAAGATTATTCTGGCAGGGGAATGTTTGGTAGGAAAAGCGAGTTTGCTATTACTACTGATGTAGACCCTGATTCTGCTTTGGGTAAAGAGTTGATTGATTTGGGGCTTACCTATGACAATATGGGTAAAGGTTGGGTGTATTACTTGAAGTGAGGGGTATTACCCATCGGTAAACCATGGGTGTCAAAGGTAGAGGGTAACATGAAGTCATATAATGGTCATAAAAGTTATAATGCTTGGAACATTAGTTTGTGGCTGAATAATGATGAAGGATTGTACCGTTTGATGAAAGATTGTATTCGTCGCACTTCTTCTCGTAAAGAGGCGGCTAGATTGTTGATTCAACATCTTCCTGATAGGACTCCAGATGGAGTTACGTATACTGTTAGCAATATTGTATTGGCTATGGTAGGAGTATAGTTTATGGGTTATCGAAGTGAAGTTGCCATTGTAGTTTCACAGAAATGTTATGATGTATTGGCGATTGGTAATCGAGATATTATCAGTCAAGCCGATGTTTACCATAAAGAAGATGCGGTTTTGATTTATTATGATTATGTGAAGTGGTATGGTGACAATGTAGATAAGCTAATGAATGCTTTGGAGCAGATTGATCATGAGCAGAAGATGTATATTGAGATTGGGGAGGATGTGACAGATATTAAGTGGGAGGGTGGGTTTTGGGATAATCCATTTAATATTGGGGTGAGTCGGTTTATCTCTAAGGATATTTAGTAAGGAATATACTAATATTATTTTATTTCTGGTATGAGTTATCGGAAATTAATTAAATTGGCTGCTAGGTTTAGTAACAAATATGCTATGGGTGAAAGAGAAGTTTTTAACCCTGCAGACATTTTAGAAGAGATACTTGATGAGTATGAGATTCCCGAATCTGAAAGAGATGGGTTTAGAGAAAACTCGGAAGATTTTTCAGATTTTGAGAATGTAAAAGAGCAAGATGTGCGAGACTATTTTACTGCTTTGGTAGATCCGAGCTTAGATTCGGAAATGGCTAATGCCATAATGGATAGTATTCTTGCTAAATATGATGGCAGAAAAGATTCATCTGATGAAGAGTATCAAGATGATCTTGATACTATTTTTAAAGGGCTAAACGAGCTTTATTCTGAGCAGATGAAATATTTATCACATAGTGAAGTCAATGATTTGTCTAATCTAGCTTTAGACCTTTTGAAAAAAGGTGTATCTGTAGAAGATGTAGAAGAATATCTTTCTTATGAAGAAGATGTACAGCCTGATTTAGATGCAGAAGAAGCTGAAGAAGCGAAAGAAAATATTCTTAATCGTTACCGCATTAATTTGTGATTAGATTAATTTTTATTTGAGAATAAAATATAAAATGTTTGCCTTATTTGCATGTCATCGAGATGATTATGCGTATGTTACGTATTATTCTTCTTTGGAGGAAGCCAATCAAGCGGCAGCCAATCTGGATATTGGATTTGTGACATTCTCAATTGTTAACTGGCAATGTTGATGGAGGCTAATATGATTACTATGTATCGTAATGGCGCGTATTACCATGTGGGTACGGATGGTTGCATTAGTTATACTCATGCAGATGGATTTAGGGTACAACCATCTGACAATTGGCGATTGGTGGGGGCGGTGGAATACAAAACAGTATTTGGCAATATTGTAGTGGTGCGGCATTATACTTTTCAGGATATTGTGGAGAAGAAGGTTCCTTGGAAGTATAAGAATGGCAAGCAGCGATCTTTTGTTCAAGATTATGATCATGGAAGTTTCCGAGTATGGGGAAATGATCATAGTGTCATGGTTAGCTGAGGGGTTATAATATGCGAAACTGCAAGCGTTGTCATGGAGTTGGCAAGTATAGTTATCCTAATGAGCAATTGCAGGATTGTTTGTATTGCAATGCTACTGGTATATTTGAGCCGGTGGATGAGAGTCAGATTCTTGCTTTGATTATTGCTACTCGTGGTAAGAATAAGGATAAGTTGCGTGGCAGTATGACTTCACCTATTCCTTCGG
>Ga0075471_10002604_pt1 | contig 11817 bp, 11 predicted proteins | sample DEB19_08_DNA_2_FD_74787 | JGI IMG/M metagenome (GOLD analysis project Ga0075471, IMG submission 74787) | Aqueous microbial communities from the Delaware River and Bay under freshwater to marine salinity gradient to study organic matter... | ecosystem: Environmental > Aquatic > Marine > Coastal ... | reverse complement strand
GCTCAAGATCACGCGCAAGACCGGCGCGGTCGAGAACGTACCGGTGCGCTCTCGCATCGATACGCCCATCGAGATTGATTACTACCAGCACGGCGGGATTTTACCGTATGTGTTGCGCCAGTTGGTAGCGCAGGCATGAAGCCCAAGGTTAACAATAGAGAAGATGGAAAAGATTGAACGGCCCGGGCCGCGCGGTGTCAGAAAATCATTGAACGCACGCCCGGGAGGTTGTTTAAAGAGTCTTGATGAAATTTCGTCAGGCCGTTTCCGGTTTGGCGGTACGACATGAAAATATTTCCGCCTCAAGCCACTCTCGCGATGTTCCTCCGTTGCGCCGCTGCGTTGGGGTTGCACTTGGCCGCCGCCGGCGTCCGGGGCGAAGCCGCGTCTGGTGGCGGGCCGGTGAAATCTTGGCCAGCGGAAGCGGTGATTCAATTCGCCGGCACTTCCACGTTGCATGATTTTGGCGGGAAACTCGCCGCACAACCGTTCATTCTCGTGATTTCCAACGGAACTTGGTTCGCCACGGCTGACGTGCTGGCCGGCGAGATGAAGACCGGAAGCGACGGGCGTGACCGCAAGATGCGCGAGATGATGCGTGCGCCGGCGCATCCGCAAATCCGCGGCAGCGTCGCCCCGACTCCGCTGCCGACCACCAACCTCCTCGCCACCGTCATCAAGCTGAAAATCTGCGACACAGAGCGTGACTTGCCCGCGCGCGTCACCGGCTGGCAGGAGACGCCGGAGCGCATCCAGTTCCATGCCGACTGGGAACTGTCGCTTGAGGAATACGGTTTGAAACCACCTTCCGTGCTGGGCGTCATCCGCGTGGGTGACCGCGTCAAATTGAGCGCGGACGTCATCGCCCGCAAAGACCCGCCGAAGAGCACCGTCGCAAAGCCCAAGCCATGAACGTTTACATTCACCAGATTGAGACCTTGGTGCCGCCCCACGCGAGCACGCAGAATCATCTGGGTGAATTGTTCGCGCGCTGGGCCGGGGATGCGGCCCAGGCCCGGGTTGTCCGCCACATCTTCCGCCGCAGCGGCATCCAACGGCGTCACAGCGTGGTGCCGGATTTCACCGACCCGGCTTCCGCCCGGTTGTTCCGCCCGGATGAAACGGGCCGGGTGCAAGAACCTTCCACGCAGGCGCGCAACCGCGTCTATGGCGAATGCGCCGCGCCCCTGGCGGTCGAACTGGCGAGGCGGTTGTTGGCCGGCGCGGAAGGATTTCACGCGCGGGAAGTCACGCACGTCATCACCGTCTCCTGCACCGGCTTCGTGAATCCGGGCCCGGACTGGAGTCTCGTCACCGCGTTGGGACTGCCGCCGACGGTTGAGCGTTACCAACTTGGTTTCATGGGATGCTACGCGGCCTTGCCGGCCTTGCGCATGGCCCGGCAATTCTGCCTTGCGCGCCCGGAGGCGGTCGTGCTCATCGTCTGCCTCGAACTCTGTTCCCTCCACATGCAGTTGCGGCGCAGCACCGATTCGATTCTTGGGAACGCCTTGTTTTCCGACGGCGTCGCGGGAGTTTTGGTGAGTGCCCGTCCGCCGCTGCCCGGGCGACCTGTGCTGGCGCTGCACGGATTCATGGCCGCGCTCGCGCCCGAGGGGCGGGGGGAAATGGCATGGGAGATTGGCGACCACGGTTTCAACCTCGTGCTCTCCAGTTATGTGCCGGATGTGATCGGGGCGAACCTCGGGCGCATCGTGCCGGAACTGCTGGCGGCGGAGGGCTTGACTGCGGACGCCGTTGACCGGTGGGCGGTGCATCCGGGCGGCAAGGCCATCCTCGACAAAGTCGAGACGACGCTGGGCTTGGACGCGGCGCAACTGGCGGCGTCGCGGGCCGTATTGCGGGACTACGGCAACATGAGCAGCGCGACCATCCTCTTCGTGCTTGAGCAGATGTTGCAGGCCGCCGGGGCGGTGCCGCAGACGGTCGCTGCGATGGCGTTCGGCCCCGGGTTGACCATCGAGTGCGGACTTTTGGAAACCGTGCCCGCCCGGAGCGGCCCCGGGGCGCAGCCGCGGCCCGCGGCGGTGGCCGCATGAACTGGAGGCGCGAGACATGAATCCCATTTCATCTTCACGCCGCGAGCCGGAGTTCGGTTTTGATGCGGAGGTCCTGGTTGTGGGGGCCGGGCCGGTGGGCTTGTTGCTGGCGAATCTGCTCGGGGCGCGGGGCGTGCGGGTGTTGCTCGTGGATCAGCGGGAGACGCCCCCGGAGAGTTCGATGGCGATTGGCGTGACGCCGCCCTCGCTGGAGATCCTGCGGTCGCTGGATTTGGACCGGGTCTTTCAGGAAGCCGGAGTGCCGGTGCGCCACGCGGAAGTGCACGAGGCGCGGCGCTGTCTCGGGCGGCTCGACTTTGCGGGCATCGGTTCGGACTATCCGTTTTTTCTCTCGCTGCCGCAGGCGCAGACCATCGCGATTCTGCGCGAAAAGCTGAACCACTTTCCCACCGTGCGGCTTCAAGGCGGCGTGGCATTCACCGGTCTGACGACGGAACGGCGCGGGGTGCGGGCGCGGCTGCGAAACGCGGGCGCCGCGGCGGAGACTCAAGTCGCCGTGCAATTCGTGGTGGGCGCGGACGGGCATCGCAGCCGCGTGCGCGCCGCCGCCGGGCTGACGGTGCGCGAGCGGGATTATCCGCAGCGGTTCATCATGGGCGACTTCGCGGATGCCAGCGGTCTCGGAACGGAAGCGCGGCTATATTTCTCGGCGGAGGCTTCGGTGGAATCGTTTCCGTTGCCCGGCGGCTGGCGGCGGTGGATTGTGCAGACGGCGGCGGTGCCCGGGCCGGCGCTCGCGGCGCACCTGACCGCGCAGGTGGCCCGGCTGGCGGGCCATCCGCTGCGGCCCGAGAAGGCGCGGTTCGTCAGCGCCTTCGGGGCGAAGCGGATGGAGGTCAATCATTATCATGCCGGGCGGGTGGCACTGGCGGGCGACGCGGCTCATGTGATGAGTTCCATCGGCGGGCAGGGGATGAACACCGGCTTCGCGGACGCGGAACTGCTCGCCGCTGTGCTGGCGCGGGCGTTGCGCGAGCCGGCGATGGCGGCGGCGGGTTTCGCCGCCTACGAAAAAATCCGTCGCCGCGCATTCGTCGTCGCCGCGCGCCGCGCCGAGCGCGGGATGCGCCTGGGCACGTTGCGGGGCCGCGCGGCCTCGGGCCTGCGGCGGGTATTCATCCGCCACGTGCTTTTCGGCGTTTTGCGGCGTCGGCTCGCCCCGCACTTCGCGATGCTGACCATTCCGTATCGCAACCTCAACCATGTGCCGCCGCGTTGTCTGCCGGCCCGTTGAACCATGCCGCCCTGGTTGCACATCCGCACCGGCATCGCCACGCCGGACCAGAAACGCCGCTACAACGAAGGCCTCTTCACCCGCGTCGCGACGGAATACGACGGCGCGACGCGGGCGATGTCGCTCGGGCGCGATCAAATTTGGAAACGGCGGCTGGTGGCGGCGTTGCCGCCGCTCGCGGCCCCGCGCTGCGTGGACCTCGCGTGCGGCACCGGCGATCTCACGGCGGTATTGGCGGAGCGGTTTCCGCAGGGGCGGATTGTGGGCGTGGATCTCACTCCGGCGATGATCGCGGTGGCGCAACAACGCGGCCCCCGGGCGAACGTGGAATTTCTCCTGGGCGATATGTGCCGTACCGGTCTGCCGGACGGTTCGGCGGACGTGGTGACGGGCGGCTACGCCTTGCGCAACGCTCCCGTGCTGGAGGAGGCGCTCCGGGAAATCCGGCGGCTGCTGCGCCCCGGCGGCACGGCGGCGTTTCTGGATTTCAGCAAGCCGCCCGCGCGGTGGCGGCAGGCGGCGCAACTGCCGCTGCTCAAAGCCTGGGGCGGATTCTGGGGGCTGGTGCTGCACGGCGGCCCGGAGCACGCTTACATCGCGGAAAGTCTCCGCCAGTTCCCCGACCGGCTTGCGCTGCGCCGCGAGTTCGCGCGGCACGGCTTCCGCCTACGGGCGGCGCGCAGCTGTTTCGGGGGGATGCTGGAAATCCTGGTGTTCGAGGCGCAATGAAATTGGCCCGCAACTTTTCCCGATTTGAACTCCGCGCCGCCCCATCCCGCTCCCATCGGCCCGCACCGGTTCGTGTCCTTGGCGCTATTGTGCCTCGCGGTCTGCGTCATCGTCATGGACGGCACCATCGTGAACATCGCGCTACCCACGCTGCTGCGCGAACTCGGCGAGCACACCACCATCCGGCAACTCCAGTGGATTGTGGACGCGTATGTCCTTGTTTTCGCCGGGCTGCTCATGGCGGCGGGTAGTCTGGGCGACCGGTTCGGGCGCCAGCGCATCCTGCTCGCCGGGCTGGTGCTGTTCGCGCTGTGCTCCGCGGCGGCGGGTGGCGCGCCGGACGCCAGCACCTTGATTTTCTGGCGGGCCATGATGGGTATCGGCGCGGCCCTCATTTTCCCGGCCACGCTCGCCATCATCGTCAACCTGTTTCCCGAGCCGCGACGTCGCGATGCGGCCATCGGCGCGTGGGCGGCCATGAGCGGACTCGGCGTCGCCATCGGGCCGGCGGCGGGCGGGTTCATCTTGGAACACGCCGCGTGGGGTTGGGTGTTCCTCATTAACGTGCCGCTATGTCTGCTCGTCGCACTCGGAGTGTGTTTGTGGGTGCCCAACTCGCGTGACCCCGCCGCGCGGCGCGTGGACATCGGCGGCACCGTGCTCTCGCTACTCGCGGTCGGCGGCGTGACTTACGCGATCATCGAGGCACCGCAGGTGGGCTGGTTGCACGCGCAGACTTTGGGGCTGGCGGCGGGAGCGGCGGTGCTGTTGCTCGCGTTCATCCGTTGGGAGCGGCGGTGCGCCGCGCCGATGATCGAGCTGGCGTTGTTCCACCGCCGGACGTTTGTGGCGGGCAGTTTCGGCATCGCCACGGCGTTCTTCGGTCTTTTCGGTTTTGTGTTTCTGGTCACGCAATACTTTCAACTCGTGCGCGGCTACGGCGCTTTTGAGTCGGGATTGCGCACGCTGCCGTTCGCGCTCTTCACGGGTCTGACGGCGCCGCTCGCGCCGTTGCTGGCCCGGCGCGTCGGCAGCCGCTGGAGCATTGGCGTGGGGCTGGCGTTGATGGCGTTGTGCTGTGCGCTCACGGCGGCGAACGACGCGCAGACGGCGTATCCGCTCATCGTGCTCCAGATGTTGCCGCTCGGCATGGGCCTCGGGCTGGTCAATGCGACCGGCACTGACACCATCATGGCCGGGCTGCCCCGTGCGAAGGCCGGCATCGGTTCCGCCGTGAACGACACCGCGCGGGAACTCGGCGGTACGCTCGGCGTCGCCGCGATGGGCAGCCTCTTTGCCTCGCTGTATGCCCGCACGATCACGACCGATTTGGCCGGGTTGCCGCTGCCGGCGGCGGTGGTGAAACTCTGCGAAGGCTCGGTCATCGCCGCCGCGCGCGTTGCAGAGGAGGCGGGCCACACCCTCGGGCCGGAAGCGGAACAGGTCATCCGGGCCGCGCTCACACGCGGTTTTCTGGACGGATTCCACGCCTCCTCGTGGTTGGGCGCTGGCTGTCTCGCGCTCGGAGCCGTGGTGTGCTTTGGGGCGCTCTCCGGCAAAGCGGAAACAACTTCTGCATGAGTCGGAATCTGCGGGCGACCGCCCCGGCGCAAATATGTGCGCAATCGTTGCCGGGCGGGGCGGTTTGCTTATACTGACGCCGTGCATTCGCTCTCCCTCCAAATCGCCGCCGCCGTCATCGCCCAATCCGACCGCGAACATCCGGCAGACTCGATGTTGCGCGAGGCGCTGAAGTCCCGCCGCTTGCCCACGCCGGACCAGCAGTGGGAAATCAGCCGCGCCGTCTTCAATTACTACCGCTGGTTCGGCTGGCTCGATGCCGCGCATGCCTTGACCGGCCAGCTCAAGCACGCCGGCGAACTCGCGCAGGCGTTCAAGGAACGGCCCGAGTCGTTTTCTGATGACAAACTGGTGGAGCGCGTCGCGCCGGAATGGGTGCGTGGGCAACTGGAAGCTTCCCCGGCGTGGGTGCGGGCGATTCAAGCTGAGCCGAAACTCTGGCTGCGGGCACGTCCGGGGCAGGGCAGGGTGCTGGTGGAAAAACTCGGCGCGGCCAAGCTGGAAAAAGATTTGCTCCCCGACGCCGTGCAATACAAGGGCGAGGAGGATTTGTTCCGGCGGCCCGAATTCCACGCCGGCGAGTTCGAGATTCAGGACATCGCGTCGCAGGCGGTCGGCTGGCTCGCCGCGCCGCAGCCGGGCGAGACGTGGTGGGACGCCTGCGCCGGCGAAGGCGGCAAGACATTGCACCTCTCCGCCCTCATGGAGAACAAGGGCCTCATCTGGGCGAGCGACCGCGCCGAATGGCGGTTGAAGAATCTCAAGCGCCGCGCCGCCCGCGCGCAGGTGTTCAACTTCCGCGCCGGGCCGTGGGACGGCAGCGCGAAGCTGCCGACGAAGACCAAGTTCGACGGCATCCTCGTGGACGCCCCGTGCAGCGGCGTCGGCACGTGGGGCAAAAATCCGCACGCGCGCTGGACCACCACCGCGCAGGACGTCGCCGAGCTGGCGGCCGTGCAGCTGCAGTTGCTAAACCACGTCGCCGGCTCGCTCAAGCCCGGCGGCCGGTTGATCTACGCCGTCTGCACCCTCACGCGCGCCGAGACGACGGATGTGGTGACGGCCTTCGGCGCGGCGCACCCGGAATTGGCGCCGCTGGAATTGCCGGCAAACATCTGCGGCGAACGCGCGGGTGCGCCGACCTGCACCCTCTGGCCGCAGGATTGCGGCGGGAACGGCATGTTCATCGCCGGCTGGCGGCGGGCGGCTTAAGTTGGAGCGGAAGATGTCGTCGCTGCCGGTGGCGGAGCTGTCATCGAAGCGGCGGTTGGCTCCGGCGGAGCGGACAAGCACGCCGGCATCGGAGAAATAGTTGCGCAGCGGGATGCCCCGCGGGCGCACAAAATCGCCCGTCTCATTCACCGCCGTTTACAGCGCCCGACGAGGATGACGTTCTACGGGTCGCGACCCATAAGGGCTTTGCCGATCTCAGCGTTGCTCCCAACGGGGTAGCTGCCGACGTGTTCCTTGTATTTTGGAGGCCGATGGAGAGGTTCTCAACGTAGGCATCAAACTGGGTGGCGCGCAGGCGCGTGCGGGCGGCGGACTCACTGAACCCGGACCCACCAAATGTCGGCAACGAGGCCCAAGACCAGAACCACCAGAAAATCTGCTTTTTGTCAGGATGTTCTAGCACGGCAGATACCAACTGCGGCAAAGAAAACAGCGCCCCGGGGGCTTATTTGCGGGGCGCGGCGGCGGCGCTGGCGCGGATGACGAGTTCGGCGGGGAGGCGGCGGGGTTCGGGGCGTTCGCCGGCGAGGAGTTTCACCATGGCATCCACGGCGGCAGTGCCGAGGGTGAACTTGGGCTGGCGCACGGTGGTGAGCGGCACGCGGCAGTGTTCGCTCAAGAGGATGTTGCCGAAGCCCACGACGGAAACCTGCTCCGGCACTTTCACGCCCTGTTCGCTCAGGATCTTCATGCAGCCGACGGCGACCATGTCGTTGATGGCCTGCACGGCGGTGACGCCGGTGGTCTCGTTGATCATCTGCAAGGCGGCTTTCGCGCCGTCGTCGATGGTGCGGCCGGCTTCGAAGACGAGTTTGTCGTCCACGTCGAGGCCGTATTCGCGCAGGGCGCGGCGGTAGCCCTCGAAACGTTCCTGCGTCCAAGGCGTGGCGGCGGGGCCGGCGAAGAAGGCGATGCGTTTGTGGCCGAGCTTGATGAGGTGCTGGGTCAATGCGTAGCTGGCGAGGAGGTCGTCGGTCTCCACATTGACGAACTGCTGGCAGAACGGCGCGGTGTGGCCGAGCACTACGGTCGGGATTTTGGAGTCGAGGATTTCCTGATACACGCGGGCTTCCGGGGCCATGCGGTAGACCGGCGAAACGAACAATCCCGAAACGCGCCGGGAGAGGAGGCGGCGGATGCTGGATTCCTCGCGCTCGGTGTTGTTGAGCGTGTGCGCGAGCAGCACGTCGTAGCCGAGCGTGTGCGCGCGCTCCTCGATGGCGAGCATCACGCGGGAAAACACGGGGTTGGTCATCGCGGAGATGACCACACCGAAAAGTTTGCTCTCGCCGGTGCGCAGCGCCTGCGCGTAGCGGTCCGGCACGTAGCCCATCTGCTGGGCGAGCGCGCGCACGCGACTCTTGGTGGCGGCGGAAACATCGGCGGCGTCCCGCAACGACTTGGACACGGTCATCACGGAAACTCCGGCGCGGAGGGCGATATCTTTAAGACGAACCATAATCAATTATTTCGCGGTGGCAGCAACGGCATCAATCACAGTGCGGCCCCGCGCCAACCCAGTTTGGCGCGCAGCGTGTCAAAGAACGAATTGTCGGCCAGGTGCACCAAGCGCACGGAATGGCGGCTGCGGCGGATGGTGATGGTGTCGCCCTGGGCAAGCTCGTGGAGCGTCTGGCCGTCGCCCGAGAGCACGACGGCGGGGCGGGGGTTGATCACCTTGATGTCGATGCGCGAGGCGAAGGGCAAAATCAACGACCGGTTGGACAGCGTGTGGGCGCAGATGGGCGTCAGCTCGAATACTTCCGCCGTCGGCGCGATGATTGCACCGCCCGCCGCCAGCGAATAGGCCGTCGAGCCGGTGGGCGAACTGACGATAAGCCCATCGGCGCGGTAACGCGTGAGCGGCTGCCCGTCCACGCAGACTTCGAGTTCGACCAGTCGGGGCACGCCGCCACGGGAGACGACAAAATCATTGAGCGCGAGATGGTGGAAGGCTTTTCCTGTAGCACGCCCGGCGGCTTCGACGAGCGCCCGTGCTTCCAGCCGGAATGCGCCGGCCCAAACTTGTTTCAGCGCAGCGCCAAGTCCGGGCGCGGAAACAGTGGTGAGAAAGCCGAGGCCGCCGATGTTGATGCCGAGAATGGGCGTGCGCAAATCGGCTGTCTCGCGCGCGGCGCGGAGGATTGTGCCGTCGCCGCCGAAGACGAGGAGGAGGTCGGTTTTCCGGGCCACTGCCGCGGCGTCCGGCGCGGTCTGGCCGGCGAGTTGGGTGAAGCGGGCGGTGGCGGCATCGGTCCACACAGCGCGACCGCTACGGGTAACGAGCCTGGCGGCTTGCCGGATGAGGGCGCGAAACGCAGGCTTCTCGGGGTTCCCGATGAGGCCAATGCGCGGGAATTTGTCAGTTGACTTTTTCAATCAGCACCAGGAATTCTTTGTTGCCGGCCGGCCCGAGCAAAGGCGATTCGACGCAGCCCTGCCAACGCAACTGCGGCTGCCGGCCGACGAACGCCTCCAACTCGCGCTGCACGCGTTCATGGATGGCGGGGTCGGTGATGACGCCTGCGCCCTGATCCACCTCGGCTTTGCCGGCCTCGAACTGCGGCTTGAGCAACGCGATGATTTTACCGGAAGGCCGCACCAAAGCAATCGCAGCGGGGAGAATTTTCTGGAGCGAGATGAAGGAACAGTCGGCCACGATGAGGTCGGCGGGCGCGGGGAATTTGTCCGGCGTGAGACCGCGCGCGTTGGTTTTCTCCATGACCACGACGCGGTTGTCCCGACGCAGCTTCCAAGCGAGCTGGTTGGTGCCGACATCGACGGCGAAGACTTTGGCTGCGCCTTGTTGAAGGAGGCAATCGGTGAAGCCGCCGGTGGAAGCACCGAGGTCAATGGCCGTTTGGCCCGCGGGATTGATCTGAAAATGGGCGAGCGCGTGCTCGAGCTTGAAGCCGCCGCGGCTGACGTATTTTTCCGGGACGAGCAGGGCGATCTGGTCAGTGGGTTTGACCAGGTCACTGGGTTTACGTGCGGGATGTTCGTTGATCTTCACGGAGCCCGCCATGATGGCGCGCTTGGCCTTCTCCCGGCTTTCGCAGAGGCCGCGCTCCACGAGGGCTTGATCGATGCGGAGCGACATTCAACAGGGCTGGGTCAGGCCGTGGTCTCCCGGCCTTTGCCGCTGACGAGCCGGGCCTGGGTTTCGCGGAGGTTGGTGAGGAACTGCTTGTTGTCCGCGGTGGCCTTCTCAATGAGTTGCTTGAGGAGGAAAACCTCGGACCGGTTGACGACCGCGTGAACGCTGTGCTGGAATGCTTGCAGCGGATTGAAGGTCTGGAAGGAGTCGCCCACGAGGATGATGGTGGCGTGACGGCGGTGGCTCATGAGCATCTGCTGGAGTTCCTGCAGGGTCGTGTTCTCCGCGATGGTGGTGGCGCAGAACAGTTCTTCCAAGAGGACGACCTCGTAGTTGATACGGCCGAAACGCAGGAGAAAATCGCCATGCGTGGCAGCGACGTGGTTCTTGTAACCCAACTCCTCAAGGGCGGCCTGCGCGGTCTCAAGCCACTCGGGGGTGGAGAAAGCCAACAACGCGGGCTTGTCTTGGGCACTGATGAAATCGAAGGTTTCAGCCATGGCTATTTTTTTAGTTTGAGGGTGGTGGGGAAAGGCGGCGGCGCGGCCGCTTCAACTTCGCTGGGTTTCATGCGCAGCGAGGTGATGTCGGTGGTGACTTCGCCACGCGCTTTCTTGATTAGGTCGATGCCCCGCGTGACAGGCCCGCGCTTGGTGCAGGAGAGCAGGGCGGCCTCTTCGGTGATGATGCCTTTCTCGTAAGCTTCCAATGACGCATGATCGAACGTACGCCAGCCGAACGGATAACTGGCATCAATGATTTCGTAGAAACTTTTTCCCTCGGATTCACCGAGCCGGATACTCTCTTGGGTGCGCAGGCTCGAGCCCATGACTTCGACAAGCGGGAAGCGCCCGCCGCCGATCTTAGGAACGAGCCGCTGGCTCACAATCCAACGCAGCGTGTCCGCGAGCCGGGCGCGAATCTGCTCCTGCTCCTCCGGGGCGAACATGCCCAGAATACGGTTGATGGTCTGCCCCGCATCAATCGTGTGGAGCGTGCTGAGAACCAGGTGGCCCGTTTCGGCGGCGCTCAAGGCGATTTTTACCGTGTCGCGGTCGCGCATTTCGCCGACGAGGATGATTTTCGGCGCCTGACGCAAGGCGGCGCGGAGCCCATTGGAAAAGCTATCGAAGTCAGAGCCGAGTTCGCGCTGGTTGAAGGTGGCCTTGTCGTTGGTGTAGATGAATTCGACAGGGTCTTCCAGTGTGATGACGTGGATGGATTTAGAATGGTTGATCTCGTCGAGCACGCTCGCGAGGGTGGTAGATTTGCCGGAGCCGGTCGCGCCGGTGACGAGGACGAGACCCGTTTTTTCCTTGGGAATCTCGCGCAAGATCGGCGGCAGGTTGAGGTTGCTGAGCGTCGGGATTTCGGTGTTCAGCTTGCGGAGGACGATGGAATAGGTGCCGCGTTGGGAAAAGATGTTAATCCGGAAACGGGCTTTGTCCGCGAGGGTGTAAGCGGAATCGCAAGAGCCGCGGCGGAGCAGGTCTTCGAGCGCCCATTGGTTATCGCCCAAAAGATTTAGGGCGACTACTTCGGTCTGAAACGGGGTGAGCCGATCAATTGGCGGGTTGCAGGCGACCGGTTGCAGTACGCCGAAGGCCTCAACTTGAAGGGGTTTATTGACGGTGAAGAGCAGGTCGGAGACTTCAGGCTGGGAACCCAGCATCGTCGTCAAAACGTAATCTAATTCGGTGCGGCGCATAATTTTTTCGGGTTAGAGCATATCGTCGTCTTCCGGTGGGTGCGGCAAGAAGGAGCGGAATTTCTTTTTGTCGAGCGCCTTGTCGTAGGCGTCCTCGGGCGAGATGCGTTTCATGCGCAGGTGTTCCATGATGGCGTCATCGAGCGGCTGGTTG
>Ga0075471_10002603_pt1 | contig 11820 bp, 7 predicted proteins | sample DEB19_08_DNA_2_FD_74787 | JGI IMG/M metagenome (GOLD analysis project Ga0075471, IMG submission 74787) | Aqueous microbial communities from the Delaware River and Bay under freshwater to marine salinity gradient to study organic matter... | ecosystem: Environmental > Aquatic > Marine > Coastal ... | reverse complement strand
GACTCCGGGCGAGCAATCTAGCACTTGTATCTCACGAGGTGTCTGCGCGTTTACGCACCTCTTCTTTACCACGTTGTAGTGAATGCCAACCTGCGATAAAAAAGCAGCAGCTATTAACGGCGCCAAAAGTCGAACGCGCTGTCGCAGGTTTACTGTTGCGATAAAAAATCCAAGCAGTAAAAAAAACGGAACTTTTAGGTAATGAAAAAGTGAAAACTTAATCGCATTATGGTAAGCAAAGTCAGAAAAAGACAGATATATAGTCAAATAAATAATTATACATATTGAAAGAGGTATCGAGGCATTAAACAAAAAATAAGTAAAAAGTAAAAGCAATGCGGAGCCAAAGGCTAAATTAACTAAAGACTTAATTCCTTCCCGTGCACCAGACTCCCGGAATGACGCTCCGTCGATACCATAGCCGCTATCACCATTGATTATTCCTATAAATTTTATTGGCACCTCTGCAATTTGAAAAATATGATCACTTTGAGAGTAAATACCGCCAAGGAGAATTCTACCGGTTAAAATAAATACGATTATAAAATAGCCTGCCATTAGGCCGCCAAAAAAAGAGGCTTTATAAAACAGCAGGGGTCTTAAGTCAGTCAGCTTTATGGTGCAAACTAAAAAAGAAGCCGCAAGTATGACCCCGTCCTGCGGCCTTGTACTCATTACTAACATGATGATGAGCGCCGAAAGGCATAGATCGCTGGCTCCCATTGCGCTCAGCGCGCGCCCTTCGACGATCCTGAAAAGTGCGGCAACACCAAGCATCGTTACGCATGTCGACCACACAACTAATACTGAATCTGAAACCGGCGGGTAGAAGCGCAGTAGCAAGAGCGTCGCGAAAAGAAACAATGCGTAGCGCGTTGAAGAAAAATATTTCCGCAGGATAAAAAAAGCGCTCAAGAAGCATATTAAGTTTAACGCTATCATCCCCGGGCCGGCCCCTCTTGCCCACATAGCAAAGGGCAGCGAAAATACGCCGAGACCCGGCGGATAGACCCATTCGGGGCTGTAGAACTTCCAGCAGCAGTAAATATCGTTTAATTGCTTTAGGTATTCAGATTGGTCGTACCAGCCCCAAAACCCTCGAGGGTTAGCGAGATCGTTCCCAGGGAAAAGTGGATGTCCAATCTGCAGCGCTATCACGGCGCTTGCAAAGAGGAAAAAAGTAAATTTATGACCGCCAAGCTGCTTTAGCATAGGCATCTGCCATAAAGTACAGCGATGGATGTTCGACCATAATCTGTTCGACGGTCAACCCGCCGAGGATTTCCAGGTGTTGCGCATAGTCGTTCTTAAGCTGCCAAAGAATGTCTCTCTGGCTATCCGACTCGCTCTGGGGCCTGACTGACATGTAATGGAAGCCCTCCCCCGGCGAGGTTCTTGTTACAAACACGGGCACCAAACTGCGGCTAAGGAATTCCGTTAGCATCGAAACTAGGAGCCGCACGGCCTCCATTCGTCGCGGCGGCTTCGTATGCGATTGAGGGCCCAATTCAACGGTGAGCGATTTATGCCACACCTGTACTAGGTATAGGTAGTTAAAGACTTTCTTCGGTAACACTTTTTGGAGCAATGCTGCTAACTTCATTTTCTTGCGAAAATCCGATGACAACCAGCCTAAGCAGTATCCTGCTGAAATATACTTCTTGGAACTATACAAATAACACAATGGTGTGGCGGAGCCGCTGAAGTTTGCGAAGTCATTACTCCAAGGTAGGCGCAGGCAGTAGACTTGAAGGGGCACATGATCGACGGTCGACAAAGCCGCGTACGGGAGCAACTGTTGCAACAGATTTAGATTTCCTAACCCTCCCGCAGCCAAAACGAGCTTTTTTGTCCTAAGGATCGATCCATCTCGAAACTGCAAAGTCCAAATCCTCGACGGTTTGTCAAAATATAAGCCCTCAACGGTTCCGACCCTCCATTCCGCCCCCTTAGCAACCACTAATGATTTTATTAATGCCGCCAACGATATACCGCTTCGTTCCCATGCGTGCCTGCTCCGGCCTGTCATAACGAATTTTTGTGAGGCCTTCGGATTGACCAGGCTAGCACATTTAATTTCCTCGAAGCCTTCATTACTGGCCTCAAATATCCGGAAATGCAGCGCTAAATTCGAAAGTATTGCCCGGAACGCCGCAGCCGCGCGCCCAGTACCGATGCGTCGCTCAAAGCGCTCCATCTCGCCCTCGTCGGGGATAGCGAGTATTCCCCCCCACGAGGCGGAAAGCCCGCCAATATTTGCCGTGGGACCATAACGACGCCCCCGCTTCCTATCGATGAAGGTGACACGACCATCGTGTAGCTTGGGATGGATATCTGAGCGGCTATGAGGCAACGCAGTCGACGTAACAACAGCGACGCTCTTGGCATCAGGGGGCAGGCCAAGGAGGTATCCGTAGGATGAAGGACCCGATCCAACGATCACAAGGTCATGAAACATCGCGAACTTCTAGCGAGAAGAGCGAAATTCCAAGGCGACGAAAATCATTTGATTCGCCGTGTTGTGCTGGTAAATAAATAAATGAAGGATGAATTTGAATTTCGTTGAGCCTTTTTGGATTGACTAGTACGATTGAAGCTTCGTTTTTTTCACAAGTCAGCACTGGCACGGCCTGACTATCCGCCCCGATCGAGATCAAGACTTGGTCGCCCGAACTAGCGCGGCCACACCCAAACTCAAGCCGAATCTCCAACTTCGCCGGGAGGGGGCCCTTGTACACGAAACGAGCAGGCCGGCCATCGGTCCACCGCCCCCAGCCCTCGTACCCGGATACATTCTCTGTCCCTAATAGCTCGTTTGGCCAATCCGATTTTGTGAAATCAATTTTTACGTGGCGAATGTCCCTCCGGTATTCCCGGGATAGCGGGCTCGAATCCCTAGCGGCCGGAAAACACATCACAACGACGGCAGTTAACGCAAGAACAAGCCGGAGCACCAACATCATCGAAGTGCCGCACAAACATCGAGCTTAGAGTTCCATTCTCGCTTCAGGCGAGCAAACTTGCTGCGTCGCGTCTTAATCTGTTGCGCGCGAAATACCTTGATCGCAATGCCAAAAAGCGCCAATTGAAGAGATGCGACAATCAATACGCTTGCTGCGACCGCTGACGATGGATAGGGTACGCCTCCTCGTTCAAAATAAAGCCCAAATAGCCGAACCGCCATCCACACGCCGGGCACTGCAATAAGGCCTGAAGCCAAAACAAAAAGGGTGTCTGGCTTTCTTATAATTGCCCACCGTGCAATAAAGCACAAAATTCGCCACCCATCCGCGAAAGTGGATAGCTTGGACGGATTACCAGATTCTCGATTTCTGTACCGAGATGGCTGTTCAACTGTCACTGCATCGATCTCTGATGCGTGTAGATTCAACTCCGTCTCAAGTTGAAAGCCATCACTTTCAATCTGTAGCGTTGCGACGAAGGGTTGCGAAAACACCCGGCCACCAGAAAAGACGTCATTGAACTTCGACTGTGTCAAACGAGATACCAACTTAGAAAACGCCTGATTACCTGCTCGATGGAGCCAAGTTCGCAAACCAGGCTCATTCACATATGCTTGATTCGTAAGCCGGTCGGCAACGCCATGATCGAAGCGAAACTTGAGCATTGCGTCAACAATCCCCCGCATCGATTCGGCCGGGTACGTAAAGTCTGCATCAACCATCACGAAAATATCCGCGTCAAAACGACTCAGTGCAGACCTGATCGCATTTGCCTTGCCCACCCGGGATTCAAAGATGACATGCCCTTCAACGCACAGCGTCGCGAAAACCTCCGCAGCCACGCATGCAGTGCGGTCACTCGAGTTGTTATCAATTACAACGTAACGAGCTAATGGAAAGTGATCGTAGTACTCTCGTAGCGTCTCGCCAATACTAATTTCCTCGTTACGTGCCGGAAATAGAATCGTAACTGCAACTCCGTCGGTCTTCTCCAGGCTCGATAACGCGTTCCTCATAAAAGCCTTGAGAGATTTTTCACGACAAAATCTTTTGTAACGGAGAGCTGACCATGTTTCAAGAGGTCACCTAACTTGTCTATGGTGCTGCTGACTAGCGATTCGTCCGTAATTGGCGCCGGGCTAAAGTTCCAGATCACGTCTTGGTTGCTTGTGAACGCAGTTATTACCCTTGCATCAATATAAAATTTTTCGATGTAAGACGTCGTAACCAGTTTCTTTACAAAAAGCGGGTCTTGTATCAAAGTGATTGGAATGAGCCCCATAAGCGGCTGGAGCGCGTGCAGCTTAATATCTAAAATTATGCCGAAGTGGGATCCAGCTCCACGAACTTCTTTAATCTGTGATGGAAATTGATCCTTTAAATCAAAGAGCTTTCGTTTGAGTATTTCTTGCATGGCGAGAGATTGTTTGCTCAGGCCCTCGTCGACTAAAATATTTGTCGCCTCAATGACGGTTGCACACTCCTCACCGAACGAATTATAGGTTGTTGAGTGCATTAAGGCCCCAGCAAGAGACCCGTAGCTTGCGTCGTAGATTGCGCGGGTACACACATAAGCTGACACGCTGGATTTCCCACCGCCTAAAGCTTTTGACAGGCACACTATGTCTGGGGTGTGGCCATATTTTTCCATGTAGAAGTTCGGACCACATTTTGCGAAGCCAGAATAAATCTCATCGAACACCACAACCACACCCTGGCTTCGGCAGGCGGGTATTACGACATCGAGGAATTCTTTAGACGATTCAGTTAACGTTGAGCAGGAAAACGGCTCAATAAAAATTGCGTATATGTCATCCCTATTTTCGGCGAGCAACTCAAGTACCGACTCCGACGAGTTGAAATCATAGGTCAGCACCCCAGATATTTTTTGAAAAGAGAAGCGAGCATTCCCCGCAACGAAATTGTCACCGGTACTCAGCGAACCGGCGCCAATGGTTTTCCCGTGAAATGAGCGATCGGACTTAAGAACTTTCTTGCGATTTGCTTGATGAGCCTTGTATGAAATTTTAAGAGCACCATCGACGGCCTCCGCGCCAGAGTTACAGAAAAAACTAAAACAAAGCCCAGGCGGCAAAATTTCGGAAAGATTTTTGCTCGCTGCGGCAAGAAACCGGTTCAAATAATTTTTATGAATTTCCGTATAGTTTTTGTCGAGAAACCTCTTGCGAACAGCAAGAATGCGCGGGTGGTTATGCCCCATATTTGCCACGCCAAGCCCGCCAGTGAAGTCGATTAAACGCTCCCCGTTTTTCGTGTACAGGTACGGACCCTCAGCCCTTTCTACAATCTCGCGGCCGAAGGAAAACTTACCATATAGATCCGGCAGATAAGCGTTGGAAAAGTTTGCGTATAGGTTCTCTACTTCGTCATAAGTTAACTCGTCTGCTTGCTCAAAGCTGTACATAACCACCTCAATAAATTTCGGTTTCGAATAGTTTTCCTAAAAACCCTTCTTACAAACGTATACTTTACTTATAATTCACAATAGCTTGACCAAGTATTTTATTTAGCGCTACGAGCTCGTCGGTCTTACCAGCTCAACCGTACGTCTTAAAGATTTCCGGAAATATAGGGTTTTAAGTCAAGTCTCTTTCAGGATAACTTCGGTACAACCACGCCGGTCTTGTACTGCGTGGCGTTGTGTCCCGTACTTTTGCGGTCATGAAAATATATTGGCCAAGGTCTTCAGCGCGATGACGTAGCAAGGGGGTTAGTTTTTGGAGGTCACAATAACTGCCCGATTGGTCCGAATGAACATTTGCGGTGAAATGATCTAGCGGATCAAAACCTTCAAACATCAGAAGCTGCACAAGCTCGTGCCGGCTGTACTCGCGATTGTGGCGACCATACGGTCCGTAGCCACTGTATGGGTCGTAGATGTTCGCGCCACTTATTATCTTTGCGCAATTTTCCAAGCGCGCCACATTAGGGGTCGACAGGATAAGCACGCCACCCAGCCTGAGTACTCTTTTTATTTCGCGCAGCACCTTGCTTGGGTCATTTAACAAGTGTTCGATTATTTCGCAAAAAATTACCAAATCAAATGTACGATCGTCGTAAGGAAAAAGATCTGTCTCGACATTAAAATGTCGATAGACAAAGAGTTCCCGGGCCGCTTTTGTGGTTACTGCATCCCGATAACTCACCTCCTGCGTGTATTCACCGTTGCTGGTATTTCCAAAGTAGTTTGCTACGCTCAGTTCTAGGGACGTGTATTTCCTTATCAACATTGAGGTGAAGTAGGGGTTGCCGCCAAGCTCGAGGCACTTTCCTTCGTAACCCCGTGCCAGCGACCAAGTCTGGATGAAGCGTCTGTAGTCTTGGGTAGCGTAAGCCCGCATCTCGGCTTCCGGAGCCCCATCGACCCGAATGGAGGTCACGAAGTTGTAGAGTTGGCGCTCCGTTAGGCCGGGCGGCAATAGGAAAGGGCGCTCCGAAGGTCCCAGTTCGCCATTTCGCCGTAGCGGGCTTGGCACAAATTGCCTAAGAATTTTTCGTAGCATCCGTAACTCGTGTGGTGATGACAAGCTTTAGCAGCCGGATAGCGCTCTCGCGCCAACTTTGTAAGAAAATATGATCAGAGCGCGGGTGGATGCCAGATTCATATAGACGGCACCACTGTAATAAACAGTTTACTAGCCCGTTGGCCCTCACGCTTTGGAAGTAGAACGCATTGTCGCCCGCAACCTCCCTGAAAACGGAAAGATCTCGCGCGACGACTGGGAGCTTGTTTCTTGCAGCCTCTATAAGAGGGAGCCCAAAACCCTCTCCATGGGAGGCTGCAATCAAACAAGTGCTGGCGGCATAGATATTTTCTAGATAGGCGTCATCAGCATCGACTATCCAGAATAGTCGCTTGCCTAGCGCACTGTGCGCACGAAGCCTGGCCTGAAGGGGCTCCGTCATCCAGCCAGGCTTGCCAGCGATCACGAGGTTAAGGTCTTTGCCCTCACGCCAGAGCCAGTCAAACGCCTCCAAGACCTCCACGTGACCCTTTCTATGCTCAATCGCGCCCACCATGAGAAACGTGGGCCGAGATCTTATGTCGGCCAGGGTTTGGTTTTCTGCCGCGGTCATAGGTCTCGAGACCGGCACGGAGCTGATGTCCGCTCCTAGGGGAAAGTGAGCAATGCTGAAGGGTCGGATGCGTAGCTGATCGCGCTTTGCCATCCAAACCTCAAGGTCCTTGGCTACCGCCCTTGAAATGCAAAGGGCACCATCACTTTCGGCTACCACCTCGAGCCAACGCCGAAAGCCCTCCTCGGTCCCTGGCGGGAAGTATTGTGGCATCTGCACTGCAAGGAGGTCGTAAACTACGAACTGCACGAGTACACCTTCTCTCCGCATATCCGAGAAGGCATGGCGCTGCGCAACCTGAATCTGCGGCTGCAAATCCAAGGCTACAAAAGAGTCTCCTGGTTGGTAGTCGATGGGCTCATCTTCGACAGAGGCTTCAGCCACCCCGAGGAAGCTTGCTCTGAACTGACGAGCATAACGATATCCTTGCCCAACTTCGGCGTATACGGGCTCTACCCGCCAGCCAGAGGGCGGGTCTAAAAGCCAGTGCCGAAGGATGTTTCGAACAACGCGCTGAATACCGGTTTTTGAGTCGCGCTTGACCAACTCGGAAATATCTACCAAGAGTTGTCGCCTTGGGCAGCTCTTCCCAAGGATGGTTTTTACTAGGTTCTCGGTACTTTGCTGCCAAGTGGACCAAGGCATTCCCTCCGAACGCGTATGGGTGCCGTCGCGGTACTTCGCCAACCACGCCGTGAGCGCTTGAGCGAGATCCTCAGGCTCCTCCCCGTGGAAATAATCAGCATAGCCGTTTGCAACTTCCCGGAAGACCGGTATGTCTCGAGCGAAGATTGGTATTCCATACTGCGCCGCTTCGACAAGAGGCAATCCAAACCCCTCATTGACGCTCGCACTAATCAAGCAGGTGCAGGCTCTGTAAACTTGCCCAAGATACTCGTCCCCAATTTCTTGTAGCCAAAAAAGCCGCCTATCTAACTCAGGATGGGATCGAAGGCGTCCTGCTAGGTCGTCCACATGCCAACCCTGTCGACCAACAAAGACAAGATTTACATCGACTCCGCGGCCCCACAGCAACTCAACCGCGCCTAGTATTTGTGCTTGCCGCTTGCGCGGTTCAACCGTCGAAACACACAAGAAAGTGGGACGCAGGCGCAAGCGCTCTAGCACGCGACTGGCGCTTGCGTTAACGCCAACTGAATCTATCAAGGAGTTGAAGTCAGCGCCGCTATGAACCCAGCTGATAGTGAACGAGGGGGCACGATAAATGCCCCTGTCCTTAAGCCACCCTTCGAAGGCGTTCGCAGTAGCTTCAGAAACTGCAACCGCCCCGTCGGTCGTGGAAATCATCGTTAGCCACCGCTCATGTAAGGCCTTTGCACCCGAATCCGCGAAAAAACCCTCAAGCTGGATAGGAAGTAAGTCGTGTACAAGGAATTTAACTACAACCCCGGCGCCCATCAGCTGACGATAAAAGTTTGAGTGCTTGAGCTGGACGTGGTGTTGCATATCAAGACCAAAAAAAACGTCGCCGCGCTGCCACGCGATTAGGTCATCGCCAACTCCCGAACCGCCAGTCCCAAGAAAGCGACTGGCATAGCGCCGCGCGTAGCGATAGCCCTCTGATTGAGTCGCATAAACAGGCTCAACCCTAAAGCCGAGTGGCGGCGATTCCATCAAACACTTGAGGTAACTGCGCACTACGCGCTGAACCCCCGTTGCCGCATCTCTTTGACAGAGCTCCGAAACGTCCACGAGTAGTTGCCGCTCAAGACCATTAACATAGTTCCTGTAAATAGCGGCGGTAGTGGCGATCAGCGAACAGTCATCGGCAGCGCTGAGAAACGGCGCCAACGCGCTATACAAGTGATTATTGGCGAGCGGATTTCGCTTGGCGGGGGCACGGTCTTTCGCCAGCGCCTCCCAGGCGTCAATTGCAGCCTTGGCCGTCCTATCCCAGGTGAACTCGCGCGCCTGAATTGGCCCATGACGGCACAAACGGCCCCTAAAGGTTTCATCGAGGAGCGCTTGCGAAAGTTTTCTGGCGATTGCATCGACGCAAAAGGGGTCAAACAGCGCCTCCTCGAGACCAACGACTTCCGGCAAGCTCGACGATCGAGCGGCAATGACAGGGGCACCACACGCCATTGCCTCGAGCGCCGGCAGGCCAAATCCCTCGTGGAATGACGGAAGCACAAAAAGATGGCATGCCTTGTACAGCGAGAGGAGATCGCTTTCGCTAACATATCCAGTAGTAACCAACTCATTGCGCCGCATTCCATGCTCTCTCGCAATTTCATGCAGGCGGGACACCTCGGATTCTGGGAACTTGCCGGCCAGAACGAGCTGATAGCTTCGCCTCAGCTCAGCGGACTGGGATGCATAAGCTTGTACCAAGCGCCCGAGATTTTTGCGCTCGTCAGCCCCCCCCGCGTAAAGCACGTAGGGTCTTTTAATCGAGTGGCTACGGAGCACACGATCCAAAGCGCCCTCGGAAATCTCATAACTTTGAAAAAGTTCGTCGACTCCCGCTGAGATCGAAACAATTTTGTTACTTAGGTGCTGGGAACCCTCCGACTTCGCATATTCCGATATCGAGAGCAGCGTAGCGGATTTCTTTAGCCCGACGAGTTTTCGCCGATAAAAGCGCTCGTAGTCAGGATTGGGGGTTAGATACTTTCCTGCGTTCAGCAGCGGGATCAGGTCGTACAGCATGACGCTGACGGGGGTGATTGAGTCGAATTCTCCTACGCTTGTAACGGCATCATCGAGATATCCCTCGAACATGCTGCTGACATGAACCACATCAGGCTTTAAGCTGGCCAAAAACGACTCGCGTAACCTTTCCGCTACGGAGCGCCGTGCGTCGTTCCCTGACTGTATTTCTCGTACAGGTCCTTCGAAATGCCAGAGGCGTATGTTGTCCTGGGAAAGCAATCCCTCGAAGGCTGCGCGAATCGGTTCAATGGTGTCTGGGAACGCAGCGTTTAACGCAAGAATGATTTCGTGACGCCCTCGATTTAGCGCCACCGCCTTGGCAAAGGCCATCGTGTAGCGGCCAATGCCCCTAAAGCGGCTCTCGGTCTGCGCGCCCTGCATGTCAATTGCGATGCGCATAGGCAGAGCTATGGCTGTTGACTTCTGATGGCAGCTGCAAGGTCGGCGTAGATGCGTCTCGCCGATGGCGGCAAATCGATCAGGGCTGTAGGCTCTGGTAACGGTCTCGCCGTTTCGTATTGATTTGCCTGCCCGTTTGGCCCCGCGACGGCCTCATAGAGGCTTTTTTGCAGCCTCGATGGAAGGCGTCCTACCACCAAGATCGCAAACCTCGCTAGACGCGGTCTAGCAGCCACGAACCTCGCCGCTTTTCGCACAATATTGCGATCACTCGCCAGACTTGTCTCGGAGGGTGGTCGCTGAAACAGCGCACCGACCCATCGCAGGGGCAGAGTGAGGCGCCACGATAAACTGCTCTTGAGATCCTGGATTTGGCGCGCCCTATCCTCAGCCAACAAATAATGGTGTTGATTCGCGCGCAGCATGTCTTGTAACTGCATGTTGGCGTCTTGGAGCTTGACCGCCGCCTGCGCGACCTCAGCACGCGCCTCCGCCTCGGCCTGCTTTACCAAAGCCTGCGCGACCTCAGCACGTGCCTCGGCAACTTGTAACCGGCTCTCCAATTCAATCCCCTCAGTCGCCTTGCGCGCTTGATCGCTGAAGCGTGCCGTCAAATCGCCGAGGCAAACGCCGTAATCCTTGGCGAAAGCGTCCTCGACTAGGGCAAGCACCGCTCTCTCCGCCCCCTTCTGGGCAACGATAGCGTAGTCGGGGCTGACCCCACACAAGACCTCCGCCAAGCCAACGGGCGCCTGCTTATCCTTAAGCGCCTCCTGCTCCTGCAGCCGCAGCACCTTGAATCGTGGGAAACCTGCGAATTCAATGGCAAATGACAGCAATTCCGAGGGAACAGGGCGCTGGTGAGAGGGGTCGAGGTAAAAAGTACGCGTACCGACCTCGATATTTTCAGGGTTGGGCGTTTCGAGGATGAGCAAGCCCCCGGGGACCAGCGTACGCAGCGCTTCCGCTACCAGCGCGCGAACCCCGTCGAAGGGCAAGTGCTCCACGAGGTGAAAAGCAGACACGACAACCACACTTTCATCAGGGAGCCTTTTAAGGCTTTCGAGCGCGTCACCCTTTTCAACTGATAGCCCCAACGCAGTGCTAGCAGCCAGCATTCCCTCGTCAATATCGACGCCGCGGGCCTTGAATCCATTGCTTGCAAGAAGCTCCAGCCACTCCCCCCTGCCGCAGCCCAAGTCCCAGACGGCAGCGCCACGGTAATGGTTGAGCAAGGGCATCACGATCGGCAGGTATACCGCCAGCCGCTGCTTTACAAGCTCCCGGGAGCCGCGATAGCGGTCTTCAAAAGCCCTGTAAAAGTTGTCCACTAGCCTTGCGTCGCCACGAAGTGATTATCGAAATATTCAACTAGAGCCAATACACGATTCTTCGGCGCGCCCAAGCCATCACAGCTGCGAATAGCATTACCAGGGCAACGATGATCGCCAGCGCGCGGCCGTAAAGGTCCACTGATGGGGACACCCCCAGCAAAGGTGCCCTGGTCAAGTCGAGGAAAAGCGCAAAGGGATTGAGGTGTACCAACCACTGGGCACGATCCGTCAATTGATCCGGGCGCCACATCACAGGCGTTAGAAAAAAGAGCACTTGCATCGCACTGGAAATGATCATTGGCACATCCCGGAAACGAGCGCATATCGCGGCAAGAATACCCGTCACCAGG